>OBLI01000878.1_pt1 | contig 31089 bp, 27 predicted proteins | sample 1519701 | NCBI WGS metagenome assembly OBLI01 (sample SAMEA3663005, study PRJEB22513) | pig gut metagenome | biome: pig gut; feature: pig-associated habitat; material: faeces | place: France | collected 2012 | reverse complement strand
ATGTAGAGGAGACCCTCAACAAATCGGAGGCCTTCTTCCTCAAGTATAAGAAGGCAATTATCTATGGCGTACTCGCAGTGATCGTAGTAATCGCCGGAGTGATTGTTTACAACCAGTATGTTTCAGCCCCACGTGAGGACAAGGCTAGCACAGCCCTCGCCAAGGGACAGGAATATTTCCAGCAGGACCTCTATGAGAAGGCTCTCAACGGAGATGGCGCAGGATATGCAGGATTCGTAAAGGTGGCTGCCGACTACAGCAGCACTGACGCTGGTAATCTCGCCAATCTCTATGCCGGATTGTGCTATGCCGGTCTGGGCAAATGGAACGAGGCTGCTAAGTATCTTGAGGATTTCGACACTAAGGACGACCAGATGATCAGTCCTGCTGCCGAGGGTGCACTGGGTAATGCTTACGCTCATCTGAACCAGCTCGACAAGGCTGTCACTCACCTGAAGAATGCTGCCAAGAACGCTGACAACAACTCTCTCTCGCCCACATTCCTCATCCAGGCTGGAGAAATTCTCGAAAGTCAGGGTAAGGCTGCAGAGGCTCTCGAACTCTATAAGCAGGTGAAGGAGAAGTATGTTTATTCGATGCAGTATCAAACTATCGACAAGTATATCGAACGCGCATCTAAATAATGGCAACAGCTTATCATAATTTGTCGGATTACGACAGTAAGTCGATTCCCGACGCAAGCAACATGTGCTTCGGCATTGTTGTGGCGGAATGGAATCCTGAAATTACAGACGCACTGCTCAAAGGAGCTGTGACAACGCTGGAAAAGCATGGGGCACTGCCCGAAAACATACACGTGAAGACCGTTCCTGGCAGTTTTGAACTGATATACGGTGCCCATCAGATGACCAAGAGAGGCGAATATGACGCCATCATCGTGCTGGGAAGCGTGATAAGGGGCGAGACTCCGCATTTCGACTATATCTGTCAGGGAGTGACCTACGGAATAGCAAAACTCAACGCATCCAACGAGATACCCATCATCTACGGACTGCTGACCACAGAGAATATGGAACAGGCAAAGGACCGAAGCGGTGGAAAACTTGGAAACAAGGGTGACGAATGTGCTATTGATGCCATCAAAATGGCGAAATTCTAAATGAACAAAACTGTAATTAGGGAGCGGATAACTTTATTCGCTCCCTATATTAATTAAATAAGGTATTATGAAATTCATATCATGGAATGTCAACGGACTGAGAGCTTGCGCAGGAAAAGGGTTCAGCGACATATTCAAACAACTCGACGCTGACTTTTTCTGCCTGCAGGAGACAAAGATGCAGGCTGGACAGCTCGACCTCGAATTTGAGGGCTATAAATCGTATTGGAACTATGCCGACAAGAAAGGCTACTCGGGTACGGCTATATATACACGCCATAATCCGCTGAGCGTGGCATATGGTATAGGTATCGACGAGCACGACCACGAGGGACGTGTCATCACATTGGAGATGGAGGAGTTCTATCTCGTGTGCGTGTATGTGCCGAATGCGCAGGACGGACTCAAGCGTCTTGACTACAGAATGACTTGGGAAGACGATTTCCTCGCATATATCAAGGCTCTCGACGAGAAGAAACCGGTGATAGTGTGTGGCGACCTCAACGTGGCACACGAGGAGATTGACCTGAAAAATCCCAAAACCAACCGTATGAACCCCGGATTCACCGACGAGGAAAGGGGTAAGTTTACAACATGGCTCAACAACGGATTCACCGACACCTTCAGACATCTGTATCCTGAACAGGTAACATACTCGTGGTGGTCGTACAGATTTAAGGCGAGGGAGAAGAATACAGGATGGCGTATCGACTATTTCGTGACATCCGAGAGACTCAACGAAAGAATAGCCGACGCCAAGATTCACACCGAGATTTTGGGCAGCGACCACTGCCCCGTGGAACTGGATCTGAAGTAAAAGAGTTGAAAAAAAGTTAAAGATTAATAGTATTATTACCCCTTTTTCAATATACATTGTTATATATATAGAACAATTAAAGAACGACATCAATGAAAAAGACATTATCAGTATTAGTTTTGCTCGTGGCTTCAGTGTGCGCAATGGCACAGATGGCCGACCCCGTGCATTTTACAAGCAAGATGACAATGCTCGGAGGTGACGAGGCACAGATTGAGTTTTCAGCCAAGATAGATAACGGCTGGCATGTGTATTCCACGGGATTGGGCAACGACGGACCAATCTCTGCCACATTCAACGCATCGAAGATGGACGGTGTGAAGACCGTGGGTGGCCTGACCCACAAGGGAAAGGAAATATCACAGTTTGACAACATGTTCGGTATGAAACTGCGCTACTTCGAGGGTAGCGTGACGTTCATACAGAAAATCAAATTCACAAAACCCCAATACTCTATCAACTGCTATCTGGAATACGGTGCATGCAACGACGAAACATGTATGCCACCGACATCCGTGGATTTCATAAAGAGCGGAAATGCACCCGCTGTGGCCAAAGACGCTGCTGCCGATAAAGCCGACAATGCTGCCGCCGCAAATACTGCCGCCACCGCCAGTGAAGAAGGAGCCACCGCCTCTGAAGAAGGAGCCACCGTTAGTGGCGATTCCGTCGCCGCTTCTATGAATGTCGCCGCCCCCGATTCGGCTACCGCCGCCTCTCTCTGGCAACCGGTGATTAGCGACCTGAAGGCCTATGAGGCAGCCCCCACCGACTCCTCACTGCTATATATCTTCTTTGCCGGATTGATAGGAGGATTCCTCGCACTGCTCACCCCATGCGTATGGCCTATCATCCCCATGACAGTGAGCTTCTTCCTAAAGCGCAACAAAGAGCGCTCGAAGGCTATCCGCGAGGCTGTAACCTATGGTATATCCATCGTGGTGATATATGTGGTGTTAGGTCTGGTTGTCACACTGCTCTTCGGAGCAAGTGCCCTCAACGCCCTTTCTACTAATGCCGTGTTCAACATATTCTTCTGTCTGCTTCTTGTGGTGTTCGCAGCCTCGTTCTTCGGAGCGTTCGAGATAACACTGCCTTCATCGTGGAGCAACAAGATTGACGCCAAGTCGGAGAACACAAGCGGTATGCTGAGCATATTCCTCATGGCATTCACCCTCACACTGGTGTCGTTCTCATGTACAGGTCCTATCATTGGATTCCTGCTTGTGGCAGTGAGCACTCAGGGCAGCATCCTCGCCCCCACCATCGGTATGCTCGGATTTGCCATCGCCCTTGCCATTCCGTTCACTCTCTTCGCCATGTTCCCAAGTCTGCTGAAATCGGCACCGAAATCGGGAGGATGGATGAATGTGGTGAAGGTGGTATTGGGATTCATCGAACTCGCCTTCGCCCTGAAGTTCCTGTCGGTGGCCGACCTTGCCTATGGATGGCATATCCTCGACCGCGAGACATTCCTCGCCCTGTGGATAGTGATCTTCGGTCTGCTCGGAGTATATCTCTTAGGATGGCTCAAATTCCCGCATGACGACGAGGGCAATCGCACCAATGTGCCGCAGTTCTTCCTCGCAATGATTTCGTTGGCTTTCGCCATATACATGATACCAGGACTCTGGGGTGCTCCGCTCAAGGCTATCAGTGCGTTCGCTCCGCCTATGAACACTCAGGACTTCAATCTCTACAAGGCATCGGTAGAGGCTAAATACCATGATTATGAGGCTGGTATGGCAGCGGCAAAGGCAGAGGGCAAACCGGTGATGATCGACTTCACTGGATTCGGTTGCGTGAACTGCCGCAAGATGGAGGCTGCTGTATGGACCGACCCGAAGGTGGCTAACATGCTCAACGAGAAATATGTGCTCATCTCCCTGTATGTGGATGACAAGACCCCATTGGCTGAACCTATGACAGTGACAGAAAACGGACAGCAGCGCACTCTGCGCACCGTAGGCGACAAGTGGAGCTATCTGCAGAGAGTGAAATTCGGTGCTAACACCCAACCATTCTACGTGCTGATAGACAATGAGGGTAAACCACTCGCTGGATCGCGCTCATACGATGAGGACATAAATGCATATATCGATTATCTGCAGAAGGGTATTGACAATTATAAAAAATAATATTGGACAGAATAATTATATTGGACAATGCTTGACAAGGAAACAAGAGACAGAATTATTGCTCTGTTACACAAGGAGGTAGTGCCTGCCATCGGTTGCACAGAACCGATGGCGGTGGCATTGGCTACGGCACGCGCCAAGGAGGCTTTGGGCTCGCTGCCTGAGAGTATCGACGTGCTACTGTCGGCTAATATTCTGAAGAACGCTATGGGCGTGGGCATCCCCGGAACGGGAATGATAGGACTGCCTATCGCCGTGGCGCTCGGTGCAAGTATCGGACGCTCGGAATACCAACTGGAGGTGCTGCGCGACCTTACTCCCGAATCACTTGCCGAGGGTAAGCTTTATATGCAGCAGCATAACATCAACATCAAACAAAAGGAAGGTATCGCCGAAAAACTATATATAGAAATCACATGCCATGCCGCCGACGGAAAGCAATCCAAAGCTATCATCTCAGGCAGTCATACCCGATTCATATATATCGAAAACGCTGACGGAAAGGTGGAACTGGAAGACAATTGCGACTTACCCACCTCATCAGAGGAAGATGACATCCGCCTCAATCTTAAGATGGTGCATGAATTTGCCACTGAGGCTCCTCTCAACGAGATAATGTTCATATTGCAAACCAAAGACTATAACATGAAGGCAGCACAAAATGCCATCGAGGGCAACTATGGACATAACCTCGGAAAAACCATCGACCGACCGCTTGCCAAGGGAATCTTCGGCAACAGTATCTTCTCGCATATCATTGCCAAGACTGCATCGGCTTGCGACGCACGAATGGGCGGGGCGATGATTCCCGTGATGAGCAACAGTGGCAGCGGTAATCAGGGAATATGTGCCACCAACCCCGTGGTGGTGTATGCCATAGAAAACGAAAACACTGAGGAGGAACTGGTGAGGGCGCTGACTCTCAGTCATTTGACTGCCATATATATCAAACAGAGCCTTGGCAAACTGTCGGCGCTATGCGGATGTGTGGTGGCATCGATAGGTAGCAGTTGCGGTATCACTTATCTCATGGGAGGCGACTATCAGCGAGTGTGCCACTCGGTAAAGAACATGATAGCCAACCTCACAGGAATGATATGCGACGGAGCAAAACCGAGTTGCTCTCTGAAGATTTCATCGGGAGTGTCAACGGCAATCCTGTCGGCATTGCTCTCGATGGAGGGCAAGTGTGTGACGAGTGCCGAGGGTATCATTGACGACGATGTAGATCAAAGCATCCACAATCTTACGAGTATCGGTGCCGACGCCATGAGAGCCACCGACGACATGGTGCTCAACATAATGACCCACAAGGGTTGTTGAAATCATGAACCACAAGGGTTGTTGAATTTTTCTCTTATAAATGAATTGCATTGAAATCAAAGACTTGAGTATTGGATATGATGCTCATTCAAAAAAGATAAAGACAGTAGCCTCGCAACTAAACGGTCGCCTCAACGAAGGCAGACTGACTTGCCTGCTTGGAGCCAACGGAGTGGGAAAATCCACTCTGCTAAAGACTCTGTCGGGATTTCTGCCCAAACTGCAAGGCAATATCCTCATCGGCAACAAGGATATCGAGGATTACAGCGACAAGGAACTGGCAAAGCTCATCGGAGTGGTGCTGACTGCCAAACCAGAAATCCAAAATATGACGGCAAGGGAAATGGTTGCTCTCGGACGATCGCCTTACACTGGATTCTGGGGGACTCTTGGCGAGGAGGACAACCATATTGTTGACAAGGCGATAGAGATGGTGGGCATAGAAGCCCTGGCACAAAGGATGATTAACACTCTGAGCGACGGCGAGAGGCAGAAAGTGATGATTGCCAAGGCTTTGGCTCAACAGACACCTGTGATATATCTCGACGAACCAACGGCTTTCCTCGATTTCCCTAGTAAGGTGGAAATGATGAGACTGCTGAAATCGCTGGCAAGAGAGACTGGAAAGATTATCTTCCTTTCCACCCACGACGTGAGTATGGCTCTGCAACTGGCTGACGACGTATGGCTGATGGAAAGGCACGACAACAAGCGCACTCTCACCATCGGCACTCCCCGCTCACTGGCTGACGAGGGCATATTGCAGCGGTTTATCGAGGGCGACGGCATAAGATTTGACGGCGATACTCTCACTATTCACGTAGTGCCATAGAATATTACTCGCAATTGCAGCCCTATTTCCTTGCTCTGCGCGTGATAAGCGACACTGGCAGAGAGAATATTAATCCGATGGTGATGTTCATCGTCATGATGTTCAGCGCTGTCATTATCGGTGAGGTATTGGCAAACTCCTTCAATCCCTCCATCAATTGGTCGGCAGTCATGCCATAGGCCTGCATTGCCTGCTTCATCTCGGATGACGAAAGCATCGAGGTGTATTCGCGCATGAGATAGCCGCCGTCGAGGAAGGCGAAATAGAGATATTGGGCAAGGGCAAAGAGCAATGATGCATAGAAGAACATCAATGCGTAATAGAGCATCGAGCGACGACCAGAGATTTCGCCATCCCTGATGTCGTCGCGAAACTTTATCAGGCGCTTGGCGGCAAAAAACGGACTCGCAACGGCGAGGATGCCACCTACAAGTCCTAACATCGGCGAACTGAGTCCACCAAGATAACAGGCAAAACTTGCTATCCACAAGATGCCTACGTATGTTCCGTCAACACGGGCAAATGCCCTGAGTTGGATATATTCCTGTGTAGTCATTTATACAAAATATGCGTGTTTTCGGGTGCAAAGTTACTAAATATGGGGCACATATTCAAATAAAAATGAGAAAAAAGACATTTTTTAGGCAAAAAGTTTGCATATTCCAAAAAAAATGCCTACCTTTGCACCCGCTTTTCAGCTAAGACGGGCAAGTCTTACACGGCCAGCTCCCTTCGAATCCTCCAGGACGGGAACGTAGCAAAGGTAGTTGGTTGTAGCGGCGCGATGTAAGTAGCTTGCCCACCCGCCTCTTTAGCTCAGTTGGCCAGAGCACGTGATTTGTAATCTCGGGGTCGTTGGTTCGAATCCGACAAGAGGCTCAAAAAAGTTACCCAATTCACCAGTCTAAGAAGGGATGATTCCTCAATAACATGAGGTTTCATCCCTTATTCATTATCCCACTGTGCAATCGATTGCACAAATTTAATTCGTATATTTCCTTCTTTTTTATCTACATTATTATATATATTACTATATTTGCAACACAATTCATTTATTATCAATAACAATTAAAAAATTAAGCGTATGAAAAAATTATTTACTTTATTAGTTATGTCTATATTCACAGTATTGGCTGCGAATGCACAGGACACTTATGTTGTAGCAGGTGTTGAATCGATGATGGGGTCTAATTGGGACGGGAAAGATGCCAACAATCAGATGACCACTACCGATAACGCTACTTACACTCTTGTAAAAGAAGGAGTAAAACTGGAAGCTGGAATAAACTACGAGTATAAGATTGTCAAGAATGGTTCTGAATGGTTTCCTAGTGACAATCAAAAGGTATCAGTTGAAAAGACAGGAATCTATACTATTACCTTTACATACGTAGTAGGTGAAAGTGCTCCAACTGCTTCTACCACAAAGACCGGTGATGCGGAAGCTACAAAGCATACATACGGATTAATCGGTTGGGGAGGTGATTGGAATAATGATATCGCCATGACAGAAGATCCTGAAGGAACGTGGACTGCAGTTATTACTGGAGTTACTGCTAATGATTATTCATTCAAGGTTAGAGCTGACGGAAATTGGAGTATTAATTATCCATCAAATAACTACAACCTGACAGTTGATGAAGACAACACTACAGTGACTATCGTGTTTGTTGAAAGCACCAAGGAGATTACTGTTACTCAGACTGTTCCCACAGCTATCGACAGAGTAAATGCAGAAATCGATAATGCTCCTGCATACAATCTCGCAGGCATGAAAGCAAAGAAGGGCTTGGTTATCAAGAACAACAAGAAGTATATTCTCAGATAATTTTGGACTAATATGCCAAATTCAAGGGAAAAAGAATAACCCTTGATGGAAATAATAAAGGATAGGGTTAATGCCCTATCCTTTTTTATTATATAACACTATTAATATACTACAACAAGACTGTCGGCCTTGATTCTGGCCTGAAGCCAATCATGGAGCTTGGCCTTGTCGGCGGGAGACATACGCGCCTTGGCATCCAATGACACTATTGCCGCAATGAAACGCTTGACTGCGGTAGTGTCGCGTTCTGACTGTGCCACACGAGATATACTGATGGTGCGCACTTGGGGATAAAGAGCCTTGAGCTCTCCCGACACCTCCTGAGTGAGATGTTCATAACGCGTATAGGAATCAAGCGACTTGTTGAGCTCACTTATCTCTGCCGACATCTCCACAAGTTTCTTGCGCTCCACATCATGATTGCTGCTTATCTGCTTGAGCTGATTATTGAGCATGAAAATACTGTCGGAACCTTCGCCCTGAATGATGTTGAGCGAATAATCACCCAACCCATACTGCTCCATGCGCTTTTTGGCAGCAGCCTCGGCGGAGTCGGATATCTCCCTTCCCACTGCCACTATATTGAGCACTTGATTTTTTTGGTCAACTTCATTCGAAAGAACCTGAGTGCCAGGTTGAGACAGCTCCGTCTTGACAAACGAGTTCAACTTGTTGTCGAAGATACTGCGACGCACAATTCCCACCGTCATGAACGTTGCGGGAATCATCGTGACGATGGCTATTCCGGCAACAACACGCTGCGCCTTTTGAGCCAAAGCAGGATTTTGGAACTCAAGACGATGGAAATGCATCAGACGCACACCAACATAGGTGGCAAGACTGATGAACACCGAATTGATGAAGAAGAGATAGAATGCTCCGAGGAAATAAAGGAAATGACCTGTGGCAAGACCATACCCTGCAGTACACAACGGAGGCATGAGGGCAGTGGCAATAGCCACACCAGGGATGACATTACCCTTGCCCTTGGTGCAGAGAGCAAGAATGCCGGCAGCACCACCAAAGGTGGCAATGAGCACGTCGTAGATAGTGGGAGAAGTGCGCGCAAGCAATTCCGACTGTGCCTCCCCCAATGGTGTGATAAGAAAATACACCATCGCCGTGAGAACACTGATGAGAGTAGCCACACCGAAGTTCTTCACCGCACGACGCATAAGATTGAGGTCATTGATACCCATCGCCAATCCCATACCAATGATAGGACCCATGAGAGGGGATATCAACATGGCACCGATAATCACCGCCGTGGAATTGACATTCAATCCAAGCGAAGCAATAAAAATGGCAAAGATGAGCACCCACAGATTGGCACCACGGAAACTCACTCCACTTGTGATCTGATTGACTATCTCCTGTTCGTCTTCCATGTCTTGCATGATGACGAAATGAGCCTTGATTTTGCCTAATAATCTTTCCATAATACAAACCTATTTTTATTTCACAATTTTATAACCTTTTCCACACAATATTCCGTCTTTTTTCATACTCAGATTCACTTTTAAAGTAAAAAATAGGGGCAGCCAAACAGCCACCCCTAACCAACACAAAAACTAAACTAGACTTAACTAAATTCTACAAAGGGACTTTCACAAGCCCCTACATGATAGCTTTATCGATGCAAAGATAGCAATAACTTTTGTATTAAACAAACTATTTCCTGCCTTTTTTGTTAATTTATAAAAAAATTAAGAATGTTACGTGGTATTTAATATTTGTTTACCGTATATTCATGATATTTATGTATCATTTATTACATTCTCATTGTTTTCATTACATTCTCACCGTTTTCGATAGAAGATAATAATCAAGTATCGTCATTGCAGCCATTGCCTCGACGATAGGCACTGCACGGGGCAATACACAGGGGTCATGACGACCTCGGGCAGTAAGGGTTGTAGGATTACCATCTTTATCCACCGTCTGCTGCTCCATCAACAAGGTTGCAACTGGTTTGAAGGCTACGCGGAAATATATATCCTCACCATTACTGATGCCTCCTTGTATGCCACCGCTATTGTTAGTGGCAGTGTGGAATCCCTCGGTGAATACATCATTGAGTTCGGAACCACGACGATTGACACAAGCGAATCCAGCTCCATACTCAAAGCCCTTGACGGCATTAATGCCAAGCATGGCAGAACCTAGGGCAGCATGAAGCTTACCGAATTCAGGTTCGCCAAGTCCCACAGGACAACCTTTTATCACGCATGTGATGATACCTCCGATAGTGTCTCCCTGACCTTTCACTTCGGCAATGAGCTTTTCCATCTTTGCAGCAGCCTCCAAGTCGGGACAACGCACCGCAGTGGTCTCTATCTTGGAGAAGTCGTGATGACGATAGTCGGGGTCGATAGAAATGTCGCCCACTTGAGATGTGTAGGCAGTGACACTCACTCCTATCTGGCGCAATGCCAACTTTGCCAAGGCTCCTGCCACACAACGCGAGATTGTGATTCGGGCAGACGAGCGTCCGCCTCCCCTGTGGTCACGTTCCCCATATTTTGTGGTATAGGTGTAGTCGGCATGAGAGGGACGGAACACATTGCGCATATTCTCATAATCCTGAGAATGTTGATTGGTATTGCGCACAACAAAGCCAATAGGACAACCCGTGGATTTACCCTCAAAGACACCACTGAGCAGTTCCACCTTGTCGGCTTCCTTCCTGCTTGTTGTTATTGCGCTCTGTCCGGGGCGACGACGGTCGAGCTCCGACTGTATGAAGTCAAGGTCAATATCAATACCTGCCGGCATTCCATCAACCACTCCTCCCACAGCCTCGCCATGACTCTCGCCAAAGGATGTGAGCGTAAAGATATTACCGTAAGTATTACGCATAATAATCCTTTATTATTTAAATCTTTAAATATTTGAATATTTAAATTTTTTAATTTTTAATGGCATCCGCATCCACAATGATGGTCATGATGATGATCACCACAGTCACAATGGTCGTCGCCACAATCACAGTCACCGCCGCAGTCACCACATCCGCAACCGCAACCCTCACCGCTCAGGCGATTGATAAATCCCCGAATCTCGTCCTTAGTGGCCTCACGGCTCTCGATAACCTTACCAGAGAAGCATAGAGTCTTACCGGAAAGGGGGTGATTGAGGTCCATCTTCACCTTGTCGTCTGTAATTTCGAGAACACGTCCGTAGAAACGGTTGCCATCCTCATTCTGCAAGGGCACGACAGCATCCACAAAGATATTCTCATGGTCGAAATGTCCGTTGATACAGAACATCTCACGATCGAGGTCGAGGATACGTGCAGCCTCACGATCACCGTAGGCTTTGTCCTTGTCGAGCTCAAACTCAAAATCGGCTCCAGCCTCAAGACCTGCGACTTGCTTTTCAAACTCCTCGAGAGTAACTCCGAATCCACTTAAAAACTGAAAAGGACGCTCAGCAGTGGCTTCCTCTACGAATTCTCTCTCTCCATTCTCTACCGTATAGAGCTTATAGCTCACGGAAATGTACTTGTTGCTCATAATATATATATAATGTATTTAATTTACTTATTTAAATTTTATAATTTCACAAAGCGACTCACTCCGCCACTCCGATAATCTCATCTACCGATTTGCATCCGTGGGCGTCGAGCCATGTATTGATACCATCGCGCACCTTAATTGTCACTGTGGGGTCGATAAAGTTGGCTGTACCAATCTCAATAGCAGTGGCACCAGCCATCATAAACTCGATGGCATCCTCGGCAGTCATAATGCCCCCAAGACCTATCACAGGAATCTTCACAGCCCTCGACACCTGCCACACCATCCTCACTGCAACCGGTTTGACGGCAGGACCACTCAATCCTCCCGTTCCGATACTGAGCCTACGGCATCTCTTCTCGATGTCGATGGATGTTCCCATTAATGTGTTGATAAGCGACACACTGTCGGCTCCCTCGGCCTCTACGGCACGCGCAATCTCGGTAATGTCGGTGACATTTGGCGAGAGTTTTACGATAAGCGTCTTATGATAGCGCTGGCGCACTGCCTTCACCACGCTGGCAGCTCCAGCACATGTCACACCAAAGGCCATACCTCCGTCCTTCACATTAGGACAAGAAATGTTAAGTTCGATAGCCGGTATCTTATCCAAAGCATCAATGCGGGCGGCACACTCTGCATAATCCTCAGGTGACGAACCGCTCACATTTACTATCATATTAGTGTCGATATCCTTGATTTCGGGATATATATGCTCGCAGAAATAGTCAACACCCTTGTTTTGCAGTCCCACACAGTTGAGCATTCCCATAGGAGTTTCAGCCATGCGTGGATAATCGTTACCCTCGCGAGGCTTAAGCGTTGTACCCTTCACGATAATACCTCCGATACCATCAAGTGGAACGAAATCGGCAAATTCAAGTCCATATCCGAAAGTGCCCGATGCTGTCATCACCGGATTCTTCAGATGCAAATCATTTATTTTTACGTTTAGAGATGCCATAACAATTTCTTAATATTAAACACGGGTCCTTCCTTACAAACACACAGATTGCCATCGGTGGTCTTTTCCACGCAGCACAAGCAAGCGCCCACACCACAAGCCATCATATTCTCAAGCGAAGCCTCACATTCCACTCCTACCTTGGCTGCATATTTTGCCACATTCACCATCATTGGTTTAGGTCCGCATGTGGCAATCATGTCGAAATGCTCGCCAAGCACAGAGTGATTGGTGACGAAACCTTTCTCACCTTCGGAGCCATCTTCCGTAGTCACGCATACGCGTCCGTACTTATTAAATAAATCCATCTCAAGCAAATCGGCTGCCTTGCGTGCTCCCAAAAGGAATGTCGGTTCTATGCCATGGCGCTTCATCTCGGCTCCCATATAAAGCAACGGAGCCACACCTACACCACCTCCTACAAGCAACACCTTATCGCTCGACTTCTGTGGCATAGTAAAACCGCGACCGAGTGGCAACACACAATTAAGCGTGTCTCCCTGCTTTACACTCACGATTTGGCGAGTACCGTCGCCTATTGCTGCAACCAGAAGCCATAGTTCATTAGCTTCTCTATCTACAAAGTTGATGGAAATGGGACGGCGCAAGAAAGTGGATTGGGAACCATCGACTCTCACTTCCACAAACTGTCCAGGCTCCATCTCCGGCAGAGATTCTTCGTGGGTAAGACGCAACAACGAATACTTTTCGTTGATGCGCTCCACACTTCTCACTTCCAGGTCGAGGACGTATTTCTTCATTCCTTAAAATCTTAACTCTAAATTTTTTAATTCTTATATTATCTTTGCTTTTGCAATTTTGCTGCAAAGGTACTTTAATTTGCAGACAATACCAAACGAAAATGAACTTTTTATCACTTTTACACCAAATTATTTCTTGGGGGCAGGATAGAAGCTCTCGTATGTGAAGTCGTCATAATACACCTTTATCTCTACTACATGCCTCTGCGGCCTGTCAACATATTTTACCTCCGTTTTAACTGTTTCGCGAGGTGTATTTCTTACACTATTATTTTCAGTAGCTCTCGTCGTCTCAGTTTTGGGATCTTCTGCAACAATTGCACTATCGTCAAATCCAAAATCGAGCATTCCAGTCCCCCCCCCTGGAGTAGGAGAGGCTGTATCTAAATTATGATCTTTAGAGTCGGAATACATATTTCCAGAGCCAAACATCAGCCAATCTGTATTGATGTTGGGAATTTTCATTTTGATTGCCTCAACGGTCGAGAGGGTGGGTTTAGTTCTTCCTGTAAAGATACTGCTGAGTGTAGCAGGAGAGATGTCGAGGAAGGCAGCAAAGGACTGCTGACTCATCTGTTGGGAATCCATAATTTGCTTAATTCTATCTTTCATTGTCTTATAATGTTATGTTGTGTGACTTTTCGCCATTTTTTCTTTGCGTTTACAAAGGTAAACATAAAAATTGAAACGAGCAAATAATCTAAAATAAATTTAGATTTTTAAACTTTTGATTTTAATTTTTGAATTTACAAAACCACGGTGTCCTTATGGTTGTATGAGATGTTTAGATTTGCAAATGTGGATATTAAAATATAAATTATTACAATTAATTACTTTGGATATTTTGGCTAAAATACTGGGTTCTAATAGACTAAATCAACGATATAGCCTTTGTTTATAGGGGATATGCATATTACAGGTTGTATATGTGACGTGTTTTATTGTGGTTTTTATGGGTATTGGTGTGTAACTAATTGGTTTTTAGATGTTTATCTTTCTAAAATATTAGATGAATATATATGCATTTGTGATTTGATTCCCAAAATATGCAATTTATAAATCTGTATTTACAAAACTAAATACGACATTTTGATTTATGAATTTACATATTTATACCGTTACAAAACTGTAGTTTGGTTTGGATTTACAAATCTAAATACAGAAGGTTAAATGCAAACAAGTCTTAACACTAAATTCGTGTGATGAGTAAGAAGGCAAAAAAGAGCGAAAAAAAGCATTTTTCGATTATTCCCAACAAGTCTCCGAGAATTCAAAAATACGCGAATTTTGAGAGGGTAAAATCGATGCTAACACGTTGATAATGATAGAAAAGGGCATAAAAAAAGTGCTCCAGCGGAGCACTCGTTCTAGATAAAAATAACGCCAAAAAAGCTGTTTTTTCAATGTAGAATAAAGAAAATTAACTCCTTCATGAGCTCTCCGGGAGGGGTATTTGGGTTATCCAAGCCCTTACTTTTAGCGTCTATTTCTCTAATTTTGGAAATAATCTGCATTACCTTCAATCCTGAGTAATTTCTCATGCCTGTCATATAATCCTTGGCAGCCCATGGATTTTTCAAATCAAGCCATTTTGCAACAGCCTCCTGGTTTGCTTTTTGTGGGCAATAAAATGCGATCATCAGATTTTGGAAGTAATTAAAGAGCAATGGGAGAATTTGAAACAAACTGCCAGCCTTCGGATTGTTGTCAAAATAAATTGAAATCTGATTAGCCTTATATACATTGCGGTTTACAATAGCATCTCGCAGTTCGAAGGCATTAAAGTCCTTGCTCACCCCAATTTGCTTTTCTACAATTTCGGGGGTCACTCGTTTGTTGTCATCTGGTAAAGCCACAAGCACCTTGTCGAGTTCACTTGTCAGTCGATGAAGGTCGGCCCCTATCGAATCGGCAATCATCTGCTCCGACTTAGGATCGATGCTCGCTCCCCTCGCCTGAAGATATTTTCCGATGAAAGGCACCAAGTCGCGTTCTCTGAGTTTCTTGCTCTCGAAGACCACTCCCACCTTTGCCATTTCAGAAAACACCTTTTTTCTTCTATCAGGATTACCATATTTGTGACAAAAGACAAGGATAGTTGATGCCAATGGTTTCTCGACATATTTCTCCAGGGGATCCAAACCAGTCAATTTTTGCGCCTCCTTGACAATTACCAGCTGATGATCTGCCATCATAGGGTATCTCCTTGCAGCCTCAACAACATCCTTACCAGTTACATCTGCGCCATACATCACAGTCATATTGAAGTCGCGCTCTTCTGGAGTTAGCACATTCTCGGCTATATAATCGGAGATCTTGTCGATATAAAACGGCTCATCCCCCATCAGATAATAGATGGGTTTGTATTCACGCGCTTTCAAATCGCGCATAATACTGTCGAAAGTAACATTTTTCGTTTCTGCCATTGATTTTTTGCGAATTATTTATTATCTTTGCAGGCGAAATTGATGCCGTTGCGCAGCTTACGCCTGCCATTTTCGTGCAAAGTTAGCTAAAACGGATGAAATATCAAAATAAAAAAGAAGAAAAATCAAGTTGGAATACATTATTTACACCTTATTATATATATGTACGAACTCAACCTGCCGAAATATGGTATAAAAATAAAGAATGACAAGGGGCATCAGTCGATATTCGATGTTCTTAGGCGCAAATATGTTGCCCTCACTCCCGAAGAATGGGTGAGACAGCATTTTGTGCACTTTCTCATAGAGCATAAGGGATATCCCAAGGCCCTTATGGCAAACGAGATACAGCTTGCAATAGGTAACAAAAAGCTACGTTGCGACAGTGTGCTATACGATCGCACCCTAAGACCTCGTATGATTATTGAATACAAGGCTCCGACGGTGAACATCACGCAGAAGGTATTCGACCAAATAACCATATACAACATGCTGCTACACGTGGATTATTTGGTGGTGAGCAACGGTATAAAGCATTATTGTTGCCGTATGGATTATGCCAATCAAAAATATTTATTCTTGGAGGATATTCCCGATTATCAAAATTTGCTTACATAATATACAGGAATACCGTAATAAATGAGGGCGAGAAAGTAATTGGGGAAAATACAAAAAAAAGAATTGGGAATGAGAGCTAAAAACCCACATCCCCAATATTATTCTATTCCTCTTCGGTCTTCTTGCGACGGATGGCGCGCTTGCGAGGTTTCTTCTCCTCCACTCCTGGTTTGTCAATCTTAACACCTGCCAATTCAGGGTCAATCATGATACGTCCGCAGTATTCGCACACGATGATTTTCTTGTGCATCTTGATGTCCAACTGGCGCTGTGGTGGAATCTTGTTGAAGCAACCGCCACAGGCATCACGCTGCACATACACAATACCAAGTCCGTTGCGGGCATTCTTGCGAATGCGCTGGAATGAAAGCAACAGACGGGGCTCAATCTTGGCCTCCAATTCGATTGTCTTAAGCTTCAGACGCTCTTCCTCTGCGCGTGTCTCAGCCATAATATCGTCGAGTTCGCTCTTCTTCAAATCAAGCTCTTTCTGACGATCCTCAAGCAATTCGTTGCTCTGTGTCTTTTCGAGATTCTTCTCGTTGATACGGTTCTGAGCCTCGCGAATCTTCTTGTTGCAGAGTTCGATTTCGAGTGTCTGAAACTCTATTTCCTTGCTCAGCGTGTCATACTCGCGATTGTTCTTGACATCGTCGAGCTGAGCCTTGTAGCGAGCCAACAAGGTTTGTGCATCAAGGATTTCAGACTTCTTAGTCACAACAGCCTGCTGAAACTCGTCAATCTCGTTCTGAATCTTCTCAATACGCGTTGTCAGACCTTCAATTTCGTCTTCAAGGTCTTCCACTTCAAGAGGCAGCTCACCTCTGAGCGCCCTTTTCTCGTCGATAGCCGACAAGGTGGTCTGAAGCTGATAGAGTGTCTTCAGCTTATCTTCCACCGACAAATCCGTAGGATCTTTTTTTGCCATATTCTTTTACAGATAAATTATTGGATTTGTGCTTGTCTCCGCCTGATATACAGGTAATTGACTGCACGCCTCACTGATTATTGATTTAAATATTTCCGAAGTAAACTGTTCGCTTTGGTAGTGTCCGATGACGCATATCTGTATCTTCTGTTCGTTGCCGAAATACACATGATAATGCATCTCGCCAGTGATGAATGCATCCGCCCCCTCACTGATGGCTTGCGGCAAAAGGAAATCACCTGCACCACCACATATAGCAACCTTTCTGACAGGCCGTTGGAGCAATTCATTGCACATGGCACACTCCACCCCAAACGCTTTCTTGACGAGCATGATAAAATCGAGGGCATTCATTGGCGATGGAAGAACTCCCACCACACCGCTACCGCCATCCTCGCCAGCTTTAGCAGCGAAGAACCTCACGTCATCTAAACCTATTTTTTCGGCTATCTTGAAGTTCACACCGCCACGGGCATTATCCATATTGGTATGCATTGACACGATGCAAATATCATGCTTAATAGCCTTAATAACAGAGCGTTGCACATAGTCGGCACCGCTGATACACTTGAGACCTCGAAACAGCAATGGGTGATGGGACACAATGATGTTGCACCCCTTTGCAATGGCCTCATCGACAATATCCTCGTTGACGTCAAGACACAATAAAGCCCCTGATGCTTCCGTCTCTGTTAATCCAATTTGCAGGCCGGCATTGTCCCAGTCTTCCTGCAAAGGCAGAGGCGCGAATCGTTCAAGGGCGCTCAACACTTCCTTTATTTTCACGTTTTTCTACGCTTTAATTATGTCCAAGCGGCACGTAATCCACCGCTTTCAGCTTGCAAAGTTACTCGTTTTCTACGAAATAACAAAGAAAAACATTGATTTTTTAGATTATTTTATATTTTTCACATCCAATCATCAATATTAGCCTTAGCTTCCACCTTGTTTTCGACATCATCGGGCAACGAGGGGAAGAAGTCTATCCCCGTGATACGCTCCACCTGATCTACGGTGTTTACATAATCACCCTTGGGACGATTTCCTGATTGGTTCTTATATATGAAACCGATAGCTTTTGGAGTGTCTTTTATCGAGAGCACGACCTTGAAGAAAGCTTCAGGCACTGGTATCTTATTCTTACCAATCTTCTTGTGGGTGGCACTGCCATAGAATATCGGTCCACATACGATGTAAATCTCTCCCTCCTGCTCTGCCCATTTGCGGCATTGCTGCTCCATCTCATTCCAGTCGCCTGCATTCAGACCGTGAATCTGCGGACAGATATTTGTGAAGAGAAACGACTGCTCCTGCGCCTCCTGGCTCCACTTGTTGTCGCCCGACGGACACATGTGTCCTCTGTCGTATCCCGAACTGCGATAGTCGGCATCCGTGGCTCTTGGTTCTGGCACTTCCATATCCTCATGAAACTTTATTCCCTTCCTCAGGAAAGGACCTGTGACATGATCTCCGGTAAGTTGCCATCCCACCCAATTGGGTTGCTTGTTCGCCATGTTATATGAAGTGACATACCCTACTCTAGTCAATAATATTTCTCCCTCGTTATCAGCGCTTTGCGCCAGTATTTCAATATCGCAAACATTGCTCTTGACATTGTTTTTTCCAGCCTTATCTGCAGTGCTCTCACCCTTTGGTATGACTGAGCTTTTACCCACAGCTGCCAATATGCACAAGGCAGCAAATCCATATACTACTACTTTACTTTTCATATAATAGCTAATAATTCTTGTTTTCTGCAAAATTACGAGTTTTTTTTCAGATATGCAAGAAAACGATAAATAAATATCAGCCATAAAGGATTAATATTGCGTTAAAAATATAAAAAAAAACAAGGGATTGTTGCACATAATACAAATAATCATTATCTTTGCCCTCAAAAAAAACAAATTATGAAGAAAACTATTTTTATCCAATTCTTTCTATTATCAATTCTGTGCCTCTGTGGCACACAGTATCTAAATGCAAAAGGTTCATGTCCCTTTAATATGCCTGACGTAAAACTTCCCATTATACCCAACTATACCGTCAGCATCCTTGACTTCGGTGGTGTGGGCGATGGAGGTACTATTAACACCGAGTCGTTCTCCCAAGCCATGAAACACCTTGCCCAAAAAGGTGGAGGCAAGCTTGTGGTGCCTGCGGGAATATGGCTCACGGGACCTATACAGTTTGAGAACTGCACGGAACTTCATGTTGAGCAGGGAGCTTTGATACTCTTCACCACCGACTTCGACGCATATCCTCTTGTAACTTCTGTATATGAGGGCAATACCGCCCAAAAGAAGATGTCTCCACTTTGGGCTTATGAGAAACACGACGTGGCAATAACTGGTACGGGAGCTTTTGATGCTCAGGGACAGGCATGGAGACCGTCGAAGAAAAGCAAGTTTACCGAATCCCAGTGGAAGGAGCTGACTTCGGGTAAGGGTATAGAAATGAAGAATGTGTGGTATCCCGACGCCAAGAACGACGAGTTTGCCGGCAAACCAGGGAAACCTGATATGCGCAGGGTTACTCATCGCCCCGTGCTACTTGAGTTCACCTCATGCCAGCGAGTGCTGCTTAAAGACGCCACATTCAGCAACTCCCCCGCATGGAACATCCATCCACTAAAGTGCGAAGATGTCACGATTGACCATGTGACGATACGCAATCCTTGGTATGCGCAAAACGGTGATGGTCTGGACTTAGAATCCTGTAACCGTGCGATAATCAAGAACTCCACATTCGACGTTGGCGATGATGCCATCTGCATCAAAAGCGGCAAGAACAAGGAAGGGCGCGATTGGAAGATGCCATGCCAAAACGTGGTAATAGAGGGATGCACTGTACTCCACGGACACGGAGGCTTCGTAATCGGCTCTGAGATGTCGAGCGGCGCAAGAAATATATATGTCAACAACTGCCTCTTCAACGGCACCGACACAGGACTTCGCCTTAAATCTACACGAGGCAGGGGTGGCATAGTTGAGAACATCTACGTGGAGAACATCAACATGGTGGATATAAAAGGAGATGCCTTTACGTTTGACCTGTATTACGCCAACAAACCAGTGGCTGGTAAGGCTGACAACACCACGTCGGAGGCTGACGCAGTGCCTCCAGTGACTGAGGAGACACCATGCTTCCGCAACCTGTTTATCTCGAACATCACATGCCAAGGAGCCAAGCGTGCCATCTATTTCAATGGTTTGCCCGAGATGCCTCTCGACAATCTGCAACTGAAAAACTCCTTGTTCGTAAGTGAAAAAGGTGCAGAGTTGAAATATGCCAAAAACATCCTCTTTGACAATGTGAAGATTGTAAACAGCCAGGGCGACCGCCTTGTGAAGAACAATGTGGAGAACCTGACTGAGAAATAATGTGGGTTTTATACATTCCAGCCATCAAAAAAGAGAGACCGAATGAGGCTTTTCAGCCTGCATTCAGTCTCTCTCTTATCTTTTATACTCTATGCCAGACTATTAAACCGGCAAGTTCACTCTACCATAGTTGTACATTTTCAGTACGTTGACGCAATACTTGTTAAACTTCTTGCTGTCTGCGATTTTGTTAATCATACGTCTCATAATGTTACCCTTTCATACTTTAATTAAACAATCTTTTTCTAATCTCTTCTGGGCGTTCCTTTATTCGCCCTCTTCGAATTAATAACTTGTGTTACCCTGATGTCTTTTTGTCTTTTGACGGTGCAAAGGTACGACATTTTTTTCAATCCCCCAATACTTTTTCCCCTCTTTTCCCTCCAAATCCCCCATTTGTTGACCTTCGTCATTTCCTCCCCCATCTCGTTGACATTGGTCAATGTGACACTCAATAACGCATACTTCAGAGAGTTCGATCTGAGAATATGTTGCGTAGGTTGCTGTATTTGTCAAAGGATCGGTTATCGGCGAGATAAAGGGTGATGCCAAGAGAGAGCATTGAGGCTGCAAAGGTGATGATGATTATCATCATCTGATACTTGATGGCAACACCGGGGAGAGAACCTCCGAGCAACTGACCAATCATCGTGCCAGGAAGTGACACCAATCCCATCACTGCCATATTGGCTACACAAGGAGCAAAAGCCTTCTCCACCGACTTGCGCACAAAGGGCGTGATGGCTTCGAGATGTGAGGCTCCGTTGCCGAGTAGATACTGATATAGTTGGTGCTCGCGCTGCAATCCGTCGTAATAACTGTTGAGTGCAATCACCGCCACACTGAGCATATTACCCATCAATATACCCATGATGGGAATGAAATAACGGGCGTCAAAAGGATGTCCGAGTCGGAGGACAAAGACGAGGAAATACGCTCCAACCACAAGTGCCGAGGCGAAGAATCCCACTGACACAGGCAAGAGGAAAAGCGATTTCTTGAGATGAGTGCGATTGGTGGCAGTAAACGAAGCCACTCCCACCATCACCGCCACCCACAGGAGATTAATCCACGCACTGTTCCATATGAACAGATACTTGAGATAGAGACCAATGAGAAACAGTTGCACCACCATTCTCACCGTTGCCACTACCGTCGAGTTGACGAGTTTTACGCCGAAGCGCCAGAATATATAAAGGGGAATCCCCATCAGCAGCAGTCCCACTGCCATACTGAACCATGAAATGTCTATTGTCATCTTATTAAAAATTAAATTATTACTTTCTTGTCGCATCCATTTGCGAATGCTGGGTCGTGACTCACGGTTATCACCGTTGCACCTTTTGATGCAAGAGCCTTGAAATAGTTGAGCACGAGAGCCGTGGTGTGGGCATCGAGAGCCGATGTCGGTTCGTCGGCAAGCACAATCGGTTTCTGCAGCAATCCAAGTGTAGATATGATGATTCTTTGTCGTTGTCCTCCACTCAGTTCGCTCACCTTCTTGTCATATAGTTCGGAGTCAAGGTCGAGTTTCTGCCACTCCTCCATCAGCTTTTTCTTCGAGAATGGCGTAGAGATATTCGCCTTGAGTGCAAACGGCATCTTCACAATCTCTTCCACCGTTTCCATAGGCATTGCGAGGTCCTGAGGCACATAGGCCATAAACTTGCGAAATTCCCCCGCAGCAGCAGGAGTGAGCAATTCGCCGTCAATACTGACATGCCCCTCTTCCAAGGGCAGGAAACCGAGGATAGCCCTTAGGAGAGACGTCTTGCCACATCCCGAATCACCGGAGATACACACCACCTGTCCATCCTGAGCACTTAACGACAATCCCCCAAGCAAGGTCTTGTCTCCAAATTTTATCTTTACGTTCTTTATTTCCAACATCTTTTTTCTCAATTTTATATGTTTCGAGGCGCAAATTTAACCTTTTAATTCCATTTATGCAAACAATTTGGGATGAAAGTGCACGAAAATAGAAAAAAATATGTAATTTTGCACCATTATTTAATATATAATATAAAATATGGAACGACAGGATACGAGCAGTAAGGTGCTTCCAGCCGAATGGGCACCCCAAAGTGCAGTGATGCTGACATGGCCTCACTCCCACACGGATTGGCAACCAATCCTCCCACAAATCACAGAGACATACGTCAAGATGGCAAAGGAGATTGTCAAGCGCGAGCGACTCATCATCGTCACTCCCGAACCCAACAAGGTGCGACAACTATTGCCCCACTCCCCACGTATCACTTACGTGAAATGCGACACCAACGACACATGGGCGCGCGACCACGGATTCATCACTCTCGTAGATCGCGAGCAAAAGAGTCCGTTTACGGGTCATCGTCTGCTCGACTTCCAGTTTAATGGATGGGGAAAGAAATTCGAGGCCTCTCTTGATAATCGTATCAACCGCACCTTGTTTGATGCCAGTGTGGTGAATGGAGAATACATCGACTGCAATGACTTCGTGCTCGAAGGCGGTTCGATAGAGAGCGACGGCGAGGGCACCGTGTTCACCACAACGGGATGCCTGATGGCCCCCAACCGCAACCAGCCTCTCAGTCAGGATGAAATAGAAGAAGAATTGAAAAAACGACTCTCCGCCGACAGAATTCTGTGGATAGACCATGGCGACCTCGTTGGCGACGACACCGATGGACATATCGACACCCTAGTGCGTGTAGCTCCCGCCGACACACTATTATATATGGGATGTGACGACGATAATGACGAGCAATATGAACAGTTGCATAAGATGGAGGAAGACCTGCGCATGCTTCAGACAAAAAGCGGCAGGGGATATCGTCTGTTGCGCCTACCCTCCCCCCGCCCGATATACTACGACGGCGAGCAATTCCTCGACAGTCCTGCGGAGGGCGCCGAACGTCTGCCTGCCACATACGCCAATTTCCTCGTCATCAACGGAGCGGTGTTGTATCCCACATACGCCCAACCCGACCGCGATGCCGAGGCAGCCGCAATAATCGCCGATGCATTCCCCGACCGCGAGATTATCGGCATTGACTGCCGCCCCATCATCATCCAGCATGGCTCTCTCCACTGCTGCACGATGCAGTTTCCCGCGGGAGTTGTTGTCAAGGCGAAGACCACTGAGTAGGTTTTCAGACCACAGATTGTTTTTTTAGACCACAGATTAACACAGATTATCACAGATTGAGAGCCTTTGGCTCTGATTTATTAGGATTGAAATATTGAAAGATTGAAATCTGTGAAAATCAAAATATCTTTAGATATTGAAAAATCTGTGTCAATCTGTGCTAATCTGTGGACAATAAAACATCTGTGGACAGAAAAAAAGAAAAATCTGTGGATAAAAGTAATCTGTGGAAAAAAGAAAGAGAAATATGAGAAAGATAAAAATAGGATTCCTCCAGCAGCACAATGTAGCCGATAGGAGGACAAACATTCTGAGGTTGGCTGAAGGAATAGCCGACCTCGCCAAACGCGGAGCACAACTCGTGGTGCTTCAAGAGTTGCACAATTCCCTCTACTTCTGCCAAGAGGAGAATGTGGATAACTTCGAATTAGCCGAGCCCATCCCCGGACCATCCACACAGATGTTCGGTGAGATAGCCAAGCAGTGCGGAGTGGTGATTGTTACATCACTGTTCGAGCGCCGTGCCGCCGGACTCTACCACAACACAGCCGTGGTGATAGAGAAAGACGGAAGCATCGCCGGCAAATACCGCAAGATGCACATCCCCGACGACCCCGCCTACTACGAGAAGTTCTACTTCACCCCCGGCGACCTCGGTTTCCACCCTATCGACACCTCTGTGGGTCGCCTCGGTGTGATGGTGTGCTGGGATCAATGGTATCCCGAAGCCGCCCGTCTGATGGCTCTTCAGGGAGCCGAACTGCTCATCTATCCCACAGCCATAGGCTATGAGTCGAGCGACAGTGAGCAGGAACAGGAACGCCAGCGCAGGGCATGGCAGACAGTGCAGCGAGGTCATGCCGTAGCCAACGGTTTACCAGTTGTGGCAGTCAATCGTGTAGGATATGAGTCCGATCCCTCTGGACGCACCAATGGCATACAGTTCTGGGGCACCTCGTTTGTCGCCGGTCCACAAGGCGAAATCTACTACGAGGCCTCCAACACCGAAGAGGAAAGCATCATCGTGGGTGTTGACCTCGACCATAGCGAGGATGTGCGCCGCTGGTGGCCCTTCCTCCGCGATCGTCGCATAGAGGAATACAGCGGTATCACTCGGCGATTCATCGACTGATAATACAAGCAAACTTCAAACAACAAAAAAAAGAAATAGGAAATGTCTGAGAACTTAAGATTTCAAGTGGTGGAAGAGGCCTTCAAGAAAAAGGCCATAGAAGTCCCCACCCCAAAAGAACGACCGTCGGAATACTTCGGCAAATACGTCTTCACGCGCCAGAAGATGTATAAGTATCTGCCTGCCGACGTGTATGAGAAACTCATCGATGTCATCGACAACGGTGCCCGACTTGACCGCTCCATTGCCGACGCAGTGGCAGAGGGAATGAAACAATGGGCAATTGAGCATGGCGTCACCCACTACACCCACTGGTTTCAGCCCCTCACCGAGGGCACTGCCGAGAAGCACGACGCCTTCGTGGAGCACGACGGCAAGGGCGGAATGGTAGAGAAATTCAGCGGCAAACTGCTCGTACAACAAGAACCCGACGCATCATCGTTCCCCAATGGCGGCATTCGCAACACCTTCGAGGCCCGAGGCTACTCAGCTTGGGACCCCACGTCGCCCGTGTTCATCATCGACGACACACTCTGCATCCCCACCATCTTTATCTCCTATACCGGTGAGGCACTCGACTACAAGGCACCACTTCTGCGTGCCCTCCATGCCGTGGATCGTGCCGCCACCGACGTGTGCCAACTATTCTATGATAATGTGAGCAAGGTTACTTGCAACCTTGGATGGGAACAGGAATATTTCCTCGTGGATGAGGGCCTCTACTCTGCCCGCCCCGACCTCATGCTTACAGGTCGCACACTGATGGGCCACGAGAGTGCCAAGAACCAGCAGATGGACGACCACTACTTCGGCACCATCCCCGACCGCGTGCAGGCCTTCATGAAAGACCTCGAGATACAAGCCCTCGAACTTGCCATTCCCTGCAAGACACGCCACAACGAAGTTGCCCCCAACCAGTTTGAGTTGGCACCCATCTATGAGGAATGTAATCTCGCCGTCGATCACAACATGCTCCTTATGTCGCTGATGAAGCGAGTGGCACGCAAGCACGGATTCCGCGTGTTGCTCCACGAGAAACCCTTCGACGGCATCAACGGTTCGGGCAAGCACAACAACTGGAGTCTATGTGCCGACAACGGTGTGCTGCTCCATGCCCCTGGCAAGACACCCGAGGAAAATCTGCGCTTTGTCACATTCATCGTAGAGACACTCATGGCAGTATATCGCCACAACGGATTACTGAAGGCCTCCATCATGTCGGCTACAAATGCCCATCGACTTGGTGGCAATGAGGCTCCTCCCGCCATCATCTCGTCGTTCCTCGGACAACAACTCAACGAGGTGCTCGACCATATCGAGAAATCCGACAAGGACGAACTCTTCAACATCCGCGGCAAACAGGGAATGGAGATAGATATTCCCCAGATTCCCGACCTCATCATAGACAACACCGACCGCAACCGCACCTCTCCCTTTGCCTTCACCGGCAATAGGTTTGAGTTCCGTGCCATCGGCTCCGAAGCCAACTGTGCCTCGGCAATGATATCCCTCAATGCCGCCATGGCAGAGGCACTATCCTCATTCAAGCAGCGCGTGGATGCACTTATTGCCAAGGGCGAAACAAAGGCAAGCGCCATCATCGACGTATTGCGCGAGGATATCAAGACCTGCAAGCCCATCCGCTTCGACGGCAACGGATATAGCGAGGAATGGGTGGAAGAGGCACGCCGCCGCGGTCTCGATGTAGAGAGCAGTTGTCCCGTGGTGTTCGAGCGCTATCTCGACGAGGCAAGCGTAAAGATGTTCGAAGCAGCCAAAGTGATGACCCGCAAGGAACTTGAGGCGCGCAACGAAGTGAAATGGGAGACATACGTTAAGACCGTGCAGATAGAGGCCCGCGTGCTTGGCGACCTGTCGATGAATCATATCATCCCCGTCTCCACCCACTATCAGAGCCAGCTCATCCGCAATGTGCAGGCGATGAAATCAGTGTTCCCAGCCGACAAGGCAGAGCGCTTGAGCATCCGCAACCTCAAACTCATCGAGGAGATAGCCGAGCGCACCGGACGCATAGAGACCCTCGTTGACGAACTTGTGGAATGTCGCCGTGTGGCCAACCGCATAGAGGACATCCATCAACGCGCCATTGTCTATCACGACGAGGTCAACCCCAAGATGGATGCCATACGCCATGAGATAGACAATCTCGAATTGATAGTGGAAGATGGTCTGTGGACACTCCCGAAATACCGCGAGATGCTGTTTATCAGATAAACGACTTAATCAAAAACCAGATAACGGGGACTGCAAGGGCTGGAAGAAAATTCAGTGTCTTGCAGTCCTTGAGGTTTAGGAGGGCAAGACCGCTGCCCGTAATCATAAGACCTCCCACGATGAGCAATTCCGACATAAGTGCGTCGCTCACCGCACTGCTCGACACATGGGCCACAAGCCAAAACATTCCCTGCCACATAAAAAGCACAGGAGCGGCAAGCACCATACCGATGCCGTAAGTAGAGGCAAACACTATCGACGACACGAGGTCGAGAGTGGCATTAGTGAAGAGGAATGTGTTGTCACCCTTGAGGGCACTGATAACTGGGCCGAGCATCGACAACGGACCGATACAATATAGCAGGATGGCAGTGGATAGACCGTCGGCAAGGGATGACTTTCTCCTATCAACAAGTCGGTGGAATCGTCCGTTGATGTCGAGCCTCGTTCCGATGATTCCTCCCAAGGCCATCGATATGATGAATAGCACGGGATATTGGCTCTTTGGCAGATTGGTGATAGTGGCATTCAGTCCGATGGCAAGACTCGCCAATCCGAGTCCGTCATACAGCACACGCTTGTATTTCTCCTTGATACCACGATGCAGCACCGTGCCCACAATCGACCCGATGATAATCGTACATGTATTTACAATAGTCCCTAACATTATTACAAAAAAAACTAATTCCTGAGCATTCCCTTCAGCGCCTGGTGTTCCTTGCAGAGCTTTCGCACCGCCTTATCGCGTATTTGTCGCACGCGCTCCCTCTTGAGTCCCATCTCCTCAGCTATCTCTGCCATGGTCTTGGCATGTGAGCCAATGCCGTAAATCTCGCAGATTATCTTACGCTGACGCTCGTCGAGCACATCCAGCGACTGTTCTATCTCGTCGATCATAGCCTCGTCGGCAGATGCCGTATTGTCAGTCAGACTCTCCTCGCGCTTAATCTGTTGCGCCGCGGTGTCGCTCTGCTCTCCCAACGCCTTCTCCATAGCCTCACGGATAATGGGGGCGGCATATACCACAAATCGCTTTGCCGTATGTCGGTGATATTTGTCGGCAGCTTTCAGCAAGGCGATATTTCCCTCGCTGATAAGGTCCTCCACATCAACACCCTTACCCGCATATTGCTTGGCGAGTGTCACCACAAACTTAAGGTTGGCTGTAGTCAACCTCTCTTTTGCCCTGGCGTCACCCTGCGCAATGCGCTCCGCCAAGGTCTTCTCCTCGTCGTCGGTAAGCAGAGCCTTACTGCCTATCTCGTCGAGATAAATATCCAATGCATCTTTCAGTTCCATATCTTTTCTTTATTATTTTTCCAGATTATAGTTCCACAACAGTTATTCCCGCACCGCCAAATTGCACATGCTCGTCGCGATACGACGTCACATTTGGCACAGTGGCGAGATATTGTCTTATCAACTGTCGCAATGCTCCAGTGCCTGTACCGTGCAGTATTCTCACCCTCGACGCCCCCATCAAAATGGCATCGTCGATATAGTGCAACACGGCATTCACCGCCTCGTCGCCCCTCATTCCCCTCACATCGATATCCTGACGGAAGTTCACCTTGTGCGAGTCAATTGTCTCCCTCGTCATTCGGCTCGATTGCTGCCCTGCAAGGTCGGCATGTTTATTTGCCCCAGCTCCGGCATTACCTGCGCCATATGGCTGTGGGGTTGCTCCTTCCAGTCTATCCACCCTCATCTTCGTCCTCATGTCTCCGAATATCACGGTGGCCATCTTGCCGTCGATCTGCTCAATTCGTCCCACCGACGACAATCCCTTTATCCTGACCGTTGAGCCCACCGTCAATTCATCAATCTTGATGTCAATCACCGAGTTGCCCTTCCTTGAAAGAGAAACATCCTCAGCCGCAGCCCCTTCATCCGCAGACGAGCCTTCCCCTCGGGGTAGGTTGGAGGGGGGCTGTGCCTTCTTGTTTTTCTTCTTCTCCTGTCGTCTCTTTATCTTCTCCATCTTCCGCTGAATCATCTCGTCGTTGGCCTTGGTGTCGATGTCATCCACCTCCTGTCTGAATTGGTTCAGCTCCTCGCGTATGCGCTTCGTCTCTTCCTTCTCGGCCTGACTCTCGCGTATCTCGCGTATGGCATTTTCAATCTTCCTGTTACTCTCGCCGAGCAGTTCCTCGGCCTGTTGCTTTGCACGCCTCAGAATGTCCTTTCTCTGCTTCTCGATGTCGGCAATTTCCGCCTCCATCCTTGCAATCTTCTGCTCCAACTGCTTTTCGTGCTGATGTATGGTCTGGCGCTTGCCCTCCCAATAGCGTTTGTCGCGCACGATGTCCTGCAGATACTTGTCGCTCTGTATGTACTCCGACCCTACAATCTCCGACGCGTCGCGTATCACCTCCTCTGGTATTCCCGTCTTGCGGGCTATCTCGATGGCAAACGACGAGCCTGGCCTTCCAATCGCCAACTGGAAGAGGGCGCGCATCTCGTGTCGGTCGTATAGCATTGCACCATTCACCACGCCCTCATGATCATCGGCAAAATGCTTCAGATTCTGATAATGGGTAGTAATCACTCCGTATGTCTTCCTCTGGCAGAACTGCTTCAGCACCGCCTCGGCAATGGCACCGCCAATCTGCGGTTCTGTGCCGCCTCCAAACTCGTCTATGAGCAACAGAGTCCGCCCATTTGCCTGCTTCATCATGTTCTTCATGTTGAACAGATGACTTGAATACGTACTCAGGTCGTCCTCGATACTCTGCTCATCGCCGATGTCAATCATCACGTTGTCAAAGACACCCGTCCTCGACCTTTCGTCCACGGGTATCGACAGTCCGCACTGGAGCATATACTGCAATAGTCCCACCGTCTTCAGGCACACCGACTTACCGCCGGCATTAGGACCTGATATCAGCAGAATACGCTTTTCGGGAGTGAGCGTGATGTCTAGTGGCACCACCTTCTTGTCGTGCTTCGCCAATGACATCTGCAGCAGCGGGTGCACCGCCCTTATCCAGTCAATCAGCGGATGCCCCTCCACCTTCGGTTCTATACCTCCGATTGTCTTTGCCAGTCCCACCTTTGCCCTCACGAGGTCAACACTGCCGAGGAAGGCATACGAATCCAACAATTGTGGCACATAAGGCCTAATCTCAGCCGACAGTTCAGTGAGTATCCTTATCACCTCGCGGCGCTCCTCAGCCTCCAGTTCGCGCACCCTGTTATTGGCTTCCACCACCTCAGCCGGTTCCACGAATACAGTTTTACCAGTAGCCGACTCATCGTGCACAATACCCTTAATCCTTCGCTTCAGTGTCGGCGCCACCGGTATCACCAGTCGTCCGTCTCTCAGTGTGGGTGTAACGTCCTTATCCACGAGTCCTTCGCTTTGGGCCGTCCTTAATATATTATATAATGTACGCGAGATGCTACCCTCGGTCTTTGCGAGATTATGCCTTATCTCAGCAAGCGCAGGGGATGCAGTATCCTTCACCTTTCCAAACTTGTCGATTATCTGGTCGATTCTCCTCACGATGTTCGGGAAAGCCATCACCCCCTCCGCCATATCGTGTAGCGATGGATAGTCGTATGTCATTCCCCCCTCGTCGTTGCCCTCACCACGGTTGAACACCGCGAGTATTCCGCATATAGTGTCGAGCGAGCGTCTGAGGTCAAACAGTTCCTGCTCCTCCATGTGCGTGCCTTCAAGTCGAAGTCGGCTCACCGCCTCTCGCATGTCAAAGAAGAACGTCAGGGGGAATCCCTCCTCCTTCTCCGTCAGCAGGCGCAGTTCCCCCACTTGCCTCAGCCATAGGTTCACCTGTGCGCAGTCGCCCGAGAACCCCACACCATCCACTGCCTCTTTGCCCAATCTCGACAGGCATCGTTGCTTCAACAGTTGTCGTATATCGTCAAAACCAATCTTGGTTTCAAAATTACTTGGATAAATCATGTTGCAAAATT
>OBLI01000877.1_pt1 | contig 31091 bp, 25 predicted proteins | sample 1519701 | NCBI WGS metagenome assembly OBLI01 (sample SAMEA3663005, study PRJEB22513) | pig gut metagenome | biome: pig gut; feature: pig-associated habitat; material: faeces | place: France | collected 2012 | reverse complement strand
CCAGCTGTGCTCTCTGCTCTATCCTGTCTGCCAGCTGCACCACGTTTGCCGTGTGAATGCCGAAGAAGATGTACAGGATTTCCGTCTGCTTCGTCCGGGCCTTGACTCGCCTCAGGTCGCAGGGATCTTGCTGACAAGTCCGAAGTTCTCTGCCATTGCATGGAGCGGAACACCAAAATTTCTTAATTCTGACATGCATTCTTTTTGCGATCCCTCCAAATTCAGATTTCTATCTTCTATTGGAGGAATTCTGTTTCTCCATATCAGAGACACGAATTGTTTAACACATTGGTAATCGATTTGTTAGGAGAACTTTAGCATTGCCCGACAGTCCCTAACTTAGAGTATATCTTCTATACATCTATCACGGAGTTTATAAAAGACCATGTGTCTTTTGGCAGATATCCTTGATGGTTTGCAGATATTTCCGTTATGAAGAATCTACATGACTCTGACTGAATATTAGCATGGATTCTGTCAACAAGTGTACTAGCGCTCATTTCAGAGATAAGATAAAAACTATTAGGCATATCGAAACGCCAGTCGAGCACGCCTTCTATACTATTCAATATGTCTTTCATAACACTCCTATCTCCAATCACATTAGAATAAACTAATATATAGACCTTTCTCATATCCTTATTATTTTGACTTATTTTGTAGTGGATCTGTTCCCTGTGCGTCACCTTTTTGTTCAGCGGTTGTATCCTTTATCGTGTCAACTAATTGTTGGATGAGATTCTTATTGGTATTTGTCGTGTCCTCTAGTTTTTTCATCATTTGTTCATACTTCTCTTGGAAGGCCTGCGACTTGTTGCTAACATCTGTAGAGAATTCAGTCCGCATTTGATTGATTTCCTTTTTGACTTCATCAATAGTATTAGAAGCATCCTGCTGAATTCGCGACGATTCCTCTGATGCTTTGGTTGAAACCTTAGTTATTTCCTCGGTGGTTTTTGTTTCAATCTTTTCTATTATGGCATTTGCTTCTTTTTCAGTCGCTTCAATAGCCTTTAATCCCTCTCTACTCTGGCGAAGAATCTCATCAGTCTTAAACATTGAATAGATAGAAAATACCAAAAACACAATCATTAGAATGCCAGCCCATAGAGAGAGAATAGCATAATCAGATTGTATTTTTGTTGATTGCAACTCTAGCAATTCTTTGCTCGTATTCAGATAAAAGTCTACGTTTCTGGCAAGTTGCTCATCCACATAAAAGCAACCATCCTTTGACATTTTAGCAGGTTCAAGCATCTCTTGCACCTTTCTAACAGATTCGTCGTGTGTTTGAACAATAGAAGTATGAGCCTGTTTAAACGAATATGTGATATAAACAAAAAAGCCACATGCTAGAACAGTAGCTATGATGATTGCCCAAAAAAACTTGTGCCGATAGACATGAAAGGTATCACTAGCGATATAATGAGCACAACGATTTTCTGTACAATTATTTCCCATATTATTCTGTAAAATCAAATGTTACTGTTCGTGTACCACCAGCCAATGCAATTGCCTTACAAGATAGAGTTGTTAGCATATTTGCATGCTTTATGGTTACTCTCACACCACTTGTCTTGGCAGTGAGAGCTATACCTTTAAGGTCAAGTACCGAATATTTATTAGCACTGACTACGACATTACCGCCTGACATGCAAATGCCTTTAATATCTAATGTTGTCATTACTATATAAAAATTATAATGTTTATTTAAGTTTCGCAAGTGATTTAGGCCGCCGGTTGTAGGGCCTAGAAGGCCCTTCGGACGGCATTGAGTTCTTTGTTATTGTTGTTAATGATGGCACGCATCATCTCGTCTTGGTCGAAGTGGAAGGCCTCCGCAATGGTCTGGAGAACATCTATTAGGATGCCCCGGATTTTCTCGGTAACCGTCAGTTCAACAGAAGCCTGCGTCACATCACGGAACACGCCACCGATGGTTTCGTAAGACTCATATCGCTTGACGTATCCGAGGATGTTGTACTGCAGCATGCAGAGCGAGATGGATGTAATCTGGGACGCGAAGTCACGGCATTGGCATTTCCCAAGATTGAGAAGCCTTTTGGCCTCCGCAAATGAGTTATGCAAAGCTTCTCATAACTGTTTCAGAGATGCGAAACACTATGCCGGTCTTAACGACTGCCAGTCAACCAGCCTCAGAAAACTCGAGTTCCACAAGAACGCATCATTCGCCAGCATCAATATCGCCAAGGTCGCCTGCAAGGAACTGGGAATACCGTTCTCAATATCATCCTGCAAGTCGATCATCCATAACGCTTATATGCTCAATCGATTTATTTGCGTGTTCGGTCTGCAACCGGACTCACAAGTTATTGACAAACTTTTCAAAAAACTGGTTTTATTTACTGCCAGGGCCGCTTAGGGCCTGGAAAAATTAACGAACTATTGTCATAACTCATTTGATATAGTATTTATTTTTTAGATAGTAACGAAACAATTGGATGTACAAACATGCACCATTGTCATTCAAATGAAGTCTATCATAAAAACAGAAAACCTATAGGAGTCAGATTCTTCCATCTTTCACCAATCGCCAGTAATAGCGTCCCAATTCCGTCAAACGACATGCTTTGCTTTTCATGGCTGCGAAATACATAAACTGTTCATCAACAGGTTTTACAAAACCAATGCTTTGCAGTTTCTGTAGAATTTTGAATTTTCGAACATTGTCTTTGTTGGCGTATGGTTCAATCCATTCATGTTTCACATCTGGATCATTGGTATCCTCAAATGAGGGATCTAAAGGCAAATCTACGGCTGGGTCTGCAAATAGATTTGTCAATTCTCTGATTACGGACAATGGGACTTGAGGTTCGACCTTACGAAGAGGTGCAAACTCGGTTACATTTGTCTTGAATACAGGACGTTGATCCCAAGGACCGAATGATCGGTCAATATAGGCATAAACGCCACCCATAGTAATGTTGCCGCAATAATCAGCGGCACCTCCATTCAATGCCATACAAAGCATTTCAGTAAATAATCCATGACCGCCTGCTTCCATAGCAGTTTCGTCCTCTCTGCATGCCGTCAGAACTGATACCCCAGTCTGAAGAATACTACCAGCATCCTGTATGTTATACTTCCCCATACTGCCGGAATGGCAACAATCAAGTATGATTATCTTATTACGAACTTGTGATTGATTAACAACCTGCATTATCGTGGACATCTGAATACCTGTGTAGTATTGTGTACCAGTGGAAATGTCTTGTGGCATGACAATCTCAGCTCCAGTTGTGTTTACATAACCATGACCGGAAAAATAAAGCAAAGCAGTATCTCCATCGCCAGAAAACAATTGATTTATTGCCCCCATAACCTCAGCTGATGTCTGTACATCAGGCATCATTCGCACATCAAAGTTTGGACTATTATCGCCATTGCGTTCAATGACAGACTTCACCTGATCGATGTCCTCTATGCATCCTTCGAGTTTGTATTCTCCTGGATAGTTGTTTATTCCTATAAGTAATGCCTTCTTCATGACACTTCACGAATTCTGATAAATTGCATAATATTTAACCGCATTGGCAACTGACCTTGAGTTCCAGCCTACTATTGTATCTGCTGCATTCCTAACCACAATAGAAGTACGTTCCGCACCCCAAGGTTGAACTGCGATTATTGGTTTGCCGTATTTCTGAGCTAATTCAATCTCTATGTTAATCCATTTGCTGTATGAAGCATAAACTCCAGCAAGTATAATGACACAACTGCAGCCTTTAATCTTGGCATCAATTTTCTCACGAAGTTGTTTGTCCGTTCCATTGGTATGAATAGGATCATCCTTAGGCACTGAGTGATTATAATACTCAATATTCTCTTTTTGGAGGAACTCCTCCACCTTGTCATACTGGGCTGAATATGCCCATGAATGGGATATAAAAATTCTATACATACAATTTAAAATTATATATTAGGGCCTGTCGTTTAATGTTTTCAATTTGACCGAAGCAGCCGACTGGTCCCCTCCATTTCTGCATCCGGGTCACCAAATTTACGTTTTTATATCTCATTCCGGTCGTTTCGGCCGAATTTTTTGTCAATTCTCCATGACAGAGACATAGTCCCCCTGTGAAAGCACTTTTCTATGTGCATGTTTTCGTTTCACGAGGTATCCAGCTGTGCTCTCTGCTCTATTCTGTCCGCCAGCTGCACCACGTTTGCCGTGTGAATGCCGAAGAAGATGTACAGGATTTCCGTCAGCTTCGTCCGGGCCTTGACCCGCCTCAGGTCGCAGTGCTCTTTCTGTGTGCCGAACGAGCTCTCTATCGCTGTCGCCCTCACCCTGGCAAGTTCCTTTCTGACAAGGTCTTTCCCCTTCTTATCCTCGCTGAACGGCCTTCCTCGCTTCACGAACGATGTCTGTATCCCGTTCTCCTTGCCCCTCACTATCGGTCTTACATATGACTTGACTCCCAGGTGTGGTCTCATACTCTTTCTCGCAAGTCCGAAGCTCTCTGCCATTACATGAAGCGGAAGCAGCTTCTTCATCCTGCCCACCTCACACTACTCAAACGTTGACCTATAGAGGTCATACAAATAGAACTCCGAGAATCCGATATTTGGTGCTATATAAGCAAAATTCCGCACCTTTGACATGGCGATTAATTTTTGCGATTCCTCCAAATTCAGCTTTCCACAGCATGTTGGAGAAATTCTTTTTCTCCATATCAAAGATACAAAATATTCAACATATTGGCAATCAATTTGTTAGGAAAAGGTTAACATTTCCCGACAGTCCCTATCTAGTTCGATTATTATGATAGAACAATCTTCACATATCACCATTTTGGCATTTTTGTCGGTAAGATAATCCTAAACTCATTATTTGCATAATCCACACCATTTACATTACACTCAAACTCTCCAGGTAAAACAATTATGGAAGCATGTGCATACGTTAGGAGTTGCTTCGCACAATATAAACCGTATCCGTATCCTGAAGTTTGTAGATTTCGAACATTTGATCCGCGATAGCCTTTATCAAAAATCAAAGGAGCTTCTTCCTTTTTAATGAGAGGACTCAACATTAGAAAAGATATATTAAGAGTTGTTTCTTTCTCTACAAATTCAACGTTGATACTTGAATTAACGTTGGCATACTTAACTGCATTGTCAAGAATATAATATGATGCGACCTTTGTAGCATTATAGTCTATTTGAAATTTATTTTGGTAATACCCCATACATTAGTTCGTTAATTTTTTCAGGCCCTAAGCGGCCCTGGCAGTAAATAAAACCAGTTCTTTGAAAAGTTTGTCAATAACTTGTGAGTCCGGTTGCAGACCGAACACGCAAATAAATCGATTGAGCATATAAGCGTTATGGATGATCGACTTGCAGGATGATATTGAGAACGGTATTCCCAGTTCCTTACAGGCGACCTTGGCGATATTGATGCTAGCGAATGATGCGTTCCTATGGAACTCGAGTTTTCTGAGGTCGGTTGACTGGCAGTCGTTAAGGCCGGCATAGTGCTTCGCATCTCTAAAACAGAACTCCAACTGGAAACGAGTTCTATAGCAGTCAATTACATCCTTGGCACTTATTGAGTCATCAGTGCTGACGTAAATTTGCCACTTTGTCGTATACTCTTCATTGGGATACCATATGACAACCTTGATGAAGCGTTTGAGTGACTTGGAATAAGCCTTCAGACCGAACAGACGGCCTTTGTCCACTTCAATCTCCTCGCATCTGGAGAGATCAAGATTGGCAAAGTCAACCCTTCCATCGTACCATTTCGGATGCCCTCTCTTTCCGGTTGGCTTCTGAAGGGTCGGATAGAACAGAACCGCATCGTTGCGGAGCCTGCTTATCACGTGGAAGCCTTCCTTGAGCAGAGGATTGACGAACGTCTCTTTTGAGAAGAATGCGTCGGCAACTATCAGGCGTGATATCTTCTGGAGTTTTTCCTTTAGGATAATCAGGTTCTGACAGTACCATTCAACGAGGTTGTAGTCCATCTCCTCAAGAGACTTAGCGTCAGGAGTTTGCGGAGCGCTCAGCGTCATACAATCGTGGTTTTCCACGTCAATGACACCTACTCCGAAAATCTCCTGACCGCGCTTCATCTCGCCGGCAACTCCGGACCAGAAACGTCCTATCCAAGGCGTCTTCTTTCCGGACTTGGGAAGGAAACTAGGATCGACGGCAATGGCCAGAAACTTTCCATCGAGAACCTTTCTGACGAGATGCTCGTTAAAGGCAAACCAGTCGAAAGCCTCGTTCTCGAAGTTGTTACGGTAGGTCTGTTCGGAGAACTCACCATACCGACCCATCTGAAGGAAATTGACCTTGCCTGGTATTGCCATGAAGAGTTTTAGCGTATCCATAAGGACTTTCTCAAAAGGTTTGCTTACCTTTGCTGCTGATTTGAGGGCCTCGAGGCACTCGGATTGGTATTGCATAAGTAGGTTTGAGGATGTCATAACTTAAAGTGGTGGAATACTCTAAGTTACTAATAATCAGCGACTTATGCAATACTTTTATTGTCTAATTATCAATATTTTAGACAATTTTCAGAGCCTTTTCTAGACCTTTCACAGCTTGCTCAAGCGACAGTTATTGACAGTATTTCAATGAGCTTTTATATAGTGAAACCGGATACCCGGCTTCAAATGTTTAACTTTTAGCGAGGTAAATTTTTACCGAAGTATTGCCATATTAATTTCAATCTTTTTCTTCTGAGCCAGCGGATATAATACGTATACATTAGTAATAACTGCATCCCAAGGATTTGAGAAGGTAGACTTGGAATCGTACCTATTGCCAATTATCCTCGATACAAGGATTTCTGTCTGAATACGTTGATTGTTGAGTGCTTGCCTAGCCACAAATGATGGTATGCTGTTACTCCTGTTGTGTATTGTATCTTCAACTGTTTTTACGATATCTTTATAACTATGCCTAAGTTTCTTCATTGGAATCGTAGCTTCAAACTCACGAATAGATTCACCATTAATTGTCTCTATATTATGCTTAAATACCGATATTTCTAAATCTATTCTCTGAATCTCTTCCTGGCGGATTCTATCGTGTAAGGTACACATCATTTTTACATTGTGGCATATCAATTCCGCCATTTGAATGAAATTCGTGCGATTCTTTTCCTTATTATCACATATCAGCACTAAAGCATTGTTGCATTGCTTGGCAAATAGGCGCTTTTTAGTCTTTATGTCTTTGGGACAATATATAAAGGCCGATTCCGTGTTTTTACAACTATTTAAGATGCAATTAACACAATCATTGCAATCAAAATCATCAATGATGATATCACCACTACTGGTCGTTATCCTAATTTTAGTTTCTTCTAGCATGTTCTGTTATAAAGTCTAAATATACCTGAAAATCATCATTCTTACCAAAGATATAATCAAGTTGATTTAAGCCTTTTATTTGAATATTATGTGTTTCGGTACTAGAATATATTGCAACAACCTTTTTATTTGAATACCTTTTTTTGATTTGAACGGCTAGTTCCGTACCTTCGTTACAACCCGCTATTTTCCCAACTCCAGTTATATCCACAAATATTATTTTAGCTGCTGTTACATCTTGCTGAATGACAGTTGCATCATTAACCAGATGTGTATTATGAAAACCATTGCTTTTGAGGAGACGAATCATCTGAAAATCATTTTCGTTAGTTTGTTCATCATCAATAAATAGAATATTGATATCATAATTAATCTCAGAATCAATGTTATCGTCCGCTATGTTCGGGTTATTAATTGTCACATCTCCATTTACTCCGTTAATATTTATATTACTACTTCCATTTACCTCTTGCTTATTCCCTTTATTCACTTTTCTTGAACTAGAAATCTTCACATTGAACTGAAGTACTATTACAAACATAACAACTAATGCAACCAATAGGACTATTGAAATTTCCAATGGGGTAACTGATAAATTCATAACTGCACATATTAAGGGGTTACTATAGGGATTGTCGTTTAATGTTTTCTTTACCGAAGCAGCCGACTGATCCCATCCATTTTTCTGCGTTCGGGTCACCAAATTTACGTTTTTATATCTCATTCCGGTCGTTTAGGCCGGATTTTTTGTCCATTCTCCATAACAGAGGCGCAGTACCCCTGTGAAAGCACTTTTCTATGTGTATGTTTTCGTTTCAGGCAAGCGCCAGCTGTGTTCTCTGCTCTATTCTGTCCGCCAGCTGCATCACGGTTGCCGTGTGAATGCCAAAGAAGATGTACAGGATTTCCGTCAGCTTCGTCCGGGCCTTGAGGCGTTATAGCTCGTAGGTATTTTCTGTGACTCAAACGAATCTCCATTACCACGTCGCAGAACATCTGGTATTGTAAGTTGTATCACACCTGTTCCATAAGGTCCGGACTGCTGAGGTACGAAAGCCATACCTGTTGTATTCCCTTATCAGCACTTTCTTCACTCTGGGATTGCGACCGCTGAACACATACACGCTCTTGGGCTTCCTCGGGTTATGGCCCAACTCCTCGCTGATGATTCCGCACAGCCCGTCCGGATTCACCTCAATGAAGCCAGATCGTTTGTCCGTGCCGGTCTTCGACCATATTTCCATCTGGCCTTCACGTGCCAGTTTGCAGAACTTCCAGTAGTCATATCCCTCGTCCTCGCAGAACTTCTTCATTGAGCGGCCTCGACCATACTTGTTGTACTGACGCAGCGCGGTTGCATAATCCACGGAGCCGCTGGGCTAGAGCACCGGTTGAGATGACTGATTGTTGATTGTTTCCATTTGCCTTGGTTTTCAGTTTCGGCAAAGGTTTCTATATTCTTCCTGATGGCAAGGCGGAGAAGTGAACGCTTACAACCGAGGCCCTACAACCGGCGGCCTAAATCACTTGCGAAACTTAAATGATAATTTTTAACGCATCAGTACTATTTCGACATCATCGTAATCTTGCAGACACCGATACCAGTTCAATGCCTCTCCGCAATGTTACTCAGAAGGATATCTCTCCATCTATTGAAGATGCCCCAAGTTCTAAAAAACTACCTTACCATAATAATTTTCCTGATTTTCTATCATATACCGTTCTAATGCAGCTGTAAATTGTTGGAAGTTGGTCTTATAATCAACTAAATCTTCGCAACTTAAAGTAGGCGCACTTCCCTCGTGAATTATATTATTCCTAATAGCAATAGCAGAATTGATTTTGATAAATGGTCCTTTGTAATCGGTTGTATTTACAAAATTGCCGAACCCAAATTTTTTGAAAATCCTATCCGTTTCCGACTGCCCATGTTTGCCAAACCCATATTTTGTATCCAGCATCAAATCACTAAGTGAGGACAAACATAAAGGGGCATTTCCATATAACTGGAATAATGCTTTGAGCGGCTTTTGCTTTTTCGATGGTTTAGGAACATTCTTATATGAATTGAATGTATCATCAATGAAATTATCCTTCATATACTGTGGCAATGTTATATTATTATAATTTGCCTTTATCAAGTCGACATGTTCTTCAATGAATGCTTCGATAAACACCTCGAAATGTGAACAAAGCAATACTATTGCAGCTTTGAGAAATAGTTTACACTTATCAATTGAATGCTGGTTGGCCTGTGCATATTTTATAAGAATATCCACTTCATTCAATCTTTTGTTGAAGTCATTTATGCTCTCAATCATCTCATCAAATCATCTATGACCCTACACCAATATGAAATACGAAACTTCATAACTTTTGTATCTGAGGTAGAGTTAAGAGTACTTAATCTAAAATCCGTATTATCATTCAATTCACAGAATAGTCTTTCCTGAATATCCTCTTTCTTATTTAGCAACATCTCCTTATCATACGGAATGGTGGCAATCATCACCGCATCCATAATCGCGCGATTGATTGGTGTTACAGAACCGTCTTCATTTAAGCGCCTGAAAGCATCATCTCCATATACCTCAAAAACTTTATCAATAGTTTCATCACATATTGTCTTAAACCTATTAATAGCTTCCTTGTCATGCTGGTACTTTTTCATAAAGCTATTCATATATGACTTCATATTTCCTTTATATCCATTAATCTCGCCTCTCTCCTTATCCCAGTTCACACTAAGTGTAAGGAATCTAAGTAATAATTCTCTATCCGCCATACGTTTGTGTGGTTCATTCAGACCAAGCATTGCTAACCATCGGGGATTCTTTGCTTCTTCTTGGAGAAATTTATTTAACTCGCCTCTATATAAGCAATTACGGAGTTCCTGCTCATTTAGATGTACAGCACCTGTGTTCAGCCTCATAAAGATATCATACTTGATTTCATCGTTAGAATCAGCTGTAACCATAACAATTCGGAGTAGACCATTTTTCAACAATCTTGATGCTTTAGCAGGTAAAGACTTGAAGTCGCATTTATTCAATTCTGCTAATATCTCTAATCCGGAAAGTTTAAATCTTCCGTCAAAGAATCTCTTTAGTGAATTTAATCTTTGCAATCCGTCAATAACACTCCAAGAACTATCTTTTTCCTCCGAAACGTAGATCACGGGTATGGGAACATTAAGAATAATAGACTCCACCAATTTAGATGCTTTCTTATTGTCCCATACGTAGTTCCGTTGATAATCAGGATCTAAGACAAGGTCTTTTTCATCCATCATCCGGACAATATCACTTACACTTTTGTCGTAAGCCTGAGTCGTCAGGTTTCTTACCTCACGTGGTATTTCAATATCTTGTTGCTGTTCAGTATCTTCATACTGCATTTGTTCTGTTGTATCCATAATCTTTCAATTTTTTAGTCAAATAAACCGAATCTCAGTAGCTGTTGAACTTTATCTTTCTCTTTAGTTGTCATATTTCGAGCGACATAAGGATAACTTCGTATGAGCATCTGCTTCATTGAATTAAATGCCTTTTCAGATAGACCATTACGTTCATATGTATGGTTAATAAAAGTCATTAGATGTTTAATCCATAATGTTGGTGTTTCAAATCGTCAACATCTTCCCATTGGTTTGAATAATACGCCTCTCGAAAGCGGTTACACAACTTGGTATCGCACTCTCCTTTACAAGTACAAGCAAAATGAATTACTTGTATTTGATTAACATGAAAAAACACATTGCCTTGTTCATCTAACTCAGGGCTATGAGTAAATGATACGTATATGCCTTGTTTCTCTCCAGATAGAAGGTCTGCTCCACATACTTCGCAATTAATAGATACTGCATCAGAAAAGAGATCTGCAGGAACCGGATTTTCGATTATGAATGACGAATAAGACTTTGGAAAGTAGCATGATGCAATACGTTGTCCACCAGAATCGCACAGTAATAAAGATTCTAATTTCTCGTGATCATAAACCACGCTATTATCAATTTCTGACAGTATTCCAGATAGTGACACCGCTGGCAATGTTGAATATACTCCCATAAAGCCATCACATCGATGTCGTGAAAGTCTATCTTTAGGGATTGTCGTTTAATGTTTTCTATTTGACAGAAGCAGCCGACTGGTCCCATCCGTTTCTACCTTCAGTCCATCAAATTTAAATTTTTATATCTCATTCCGGTCGTTTCGGCCGGAATTTTTTGTCCATTCTCTATGACAGAGGCGCAGTTCCCTTGAAAAGCGCATTTCCACATGCCCCATTTCGTTTCAGGAGGCCGCCAGCTGTGCTCTCTGCTCTATCCTGTCCTCCAGCTGCACCACGTTTGCAGTGTGGATGCCAAAGAAGATGTACAGGATTTCCGTCAACTTCGTCCTTTATTCAATGACCGCAGAACACAACTCTTTATTGGAACAAATATAGATGGACCTATGGTATTTGCAGCTGAAAGATAAACATCTTCTCCATATATTTCATAAAGCATATGATTGAAGAAGGAGGATATACCTAATTCATAATTATTTAGCAATAGCATCTGATATTCGTTGTTACGATAGTCAAAAATTATAATTTCGTGCCATTCTAAACAATACACCATTCCAAGTAGTCTCACCACTGATTTCTCTTGAGCATAGTATTCTTTTATATATTCATAAACAGAATCTGCCTTGAGACCAGATTTGACCCCAATCAAATTAAACTTTACTTCTGTCGGTAATTCAATCGCATTTGGCGAATCAGATTGTTTCAGCAATTGGTTAATTGAAGCCTTGTTCATCGTTGATTTTACTTCAATAACTCCCCTAACTGATTTTGGCGGAACTACCACAAATTCCGCACAATCAAACAATACTGGGTAATTGATTTCATCATAGAAGAATACATCCAATTGACTAGAACATTGGTCGGTTACTGTCGGATTTTGTGAATAATAAAAACCAGAAGAAATGGAATACTTCTTTGGGCAATATTTTCTTAGGGTGTCAATAAGCAAACGTTCAACGTAACGACCTAAACTTGGCCCATGTCTGACAAACCTTTTAAGTTTGCTCACTTGACAAGAAAATTCTTCATCCAAAGCATGACCTAATGCAAAACTCATCGAAAATATTTATGAAATGAATAATACAAGTAAATGTCCGACAGTTGGCCCACTAATTAGGGATTGTCGTTTAATGCTTTCTATTTGACCGAAGCAGATGACTGATCCCCTTCATTTCTGCTTCCGGCTCATCAAATTTCCGTTTTTATATCTCATTCCGGTCATCTCGGCCGGATATTTTGTCTATTATCGATCACACAGCCGTAGTTCCCTTGAAAAGCGCATTTCCACATGCCCCATTTCGTTTCAGGCAACCTCCAGATGGGCTCTGTGTTTGTATCCAACCATTTGTTTTTTCAATAGAGATCAGTAAATTTGCAGTCATTAGGATGTGAAACGGCGAGAAAGTAGCAAGACCTCGCAGACGTTTCTAAAAACCAAACAGAGCATAGCAATCATTTGATTCTTGCTCTGTTTTTTATTTATTTACCTACCGGATGGATGCTCTGAAAAGCCGCTCCAACGCTCCAATCTTGCTACAAAATATTTTTTATGTTGAAATACATCCTAATAATTAAAAACGTTTGCGAGCGCCTTTTTGACGAGCTTGTCAAAGAGTGGCTCAAGAACCGATACTCTATTATTTCAAGGGGAGATGCTTCAACTATGAAGCGTCTCCCTGCGAATATTACATGGCCTGTCGTTTCCTCTGGGAAAGCACGTTTGTATGCACCACCCAACTTTATCTCTATTCCGCCCCAGCGACCATCCTCCAGGTGGACTACAGCGTCGCACTCCAAACCGGAATTGTCTCTATAGTGTTTTACTTCTCCGCCAAGGCCTTCTGCATAAACTCTCAGATCACACAGAAGAAAGGTATGAAATTCCCAAGATTTTCAATCAAAAATTCCCAAGATTTTCAATCATATCTCCTTCCTCTACACCATCTTATCCTTTCTGACAAGGTCTTTTCCCTTCTTCTCCTCGCCGAACGGCCTTCCTCGCTTCACGAACGATGTCTGTATACCATTCTCCTTGCCCCTCACTATCGGTCTTACGAACGACTAGACTCCCAGTTTCGGCCTCATACTCTTTCTTTTAGCAAAACAATCCAATCAGAGCCGGGGCCGATGTTCACGAGGCTTACCGCATCAGCTTGTTGCAAGCCGAAATTGCGTTTTTCAAATATAATACATACCTTTGCATTATATGGTTTTCAACAGTGAGAGATAGGTGACTCACATGACGTTGATAAAAGCACAACAGAGTATTTATTCATTTACGGATAGATGCTCTGTTTTTTATTTGCCTACCGGAATAAATTCGTTTACAAACCCTCAATTATGCTCAAATCTCCCTACTCCTCCGAGTCGAATATCTTCCCCATCAGCGTCCATTTCTCAGCCGAGGTGGCATCTGGGTCGCAGCCCTGGAACTGGCTTACGTAGGCTTCCCATTCGGCCTGGCGGGGAAGGGTGGCGAGCCTTGCCATGTCACGGTCCCAGTCGAAGTCGTCCACGGTGTCCACTATCATGAACAGGATGCGGCCTTGGGCGTAGATCTGCATCGAGAGTATGCCTACGGCGTGCTGGCCGGCTATGATTTCGGGCCAGACGTGAGAATGTACCTCTATGTATTTCTCGACCAGTTCGGGGTCGTTTTTCAATGTCAGGGTTTGACAGTAGCGTTTCATACTGTGGAATTATTTCAGACTCTCCCGATACCACTCGAACAGCCTCCGGACCCCGTCCTCGATCTCGACCTTGTGGGTCCAGCCGAGGGAGTGGAGCTTGCTGACGTCGATGAGCTTGCGCATTGTGCCGTCAGGCTTGGAGGCATCGAACTCGACTGTGCCGGTGAAGCCTACGGCCTTGACTACCAGCTGGGAAAGTTCCCTGATGGTGAGTTCCTTGCCGGTGCCGACATTGATGTGGCAGTTGCGGATCTCGCCGAGGGACGGGATGGCGCCGCCGCGGCCTGTGCTGTGGTTGCGGTCCACAATGCCGTCGGCCTTGATTCCGTAATGCACGGATGAGTATTTCTCAATGCCTATGATGTCCTTGAAATCCACGTTCAGGAGGACGTGGACAGAAGCGTCGGCCATATCCTCGCTCCAGAGGAATTCCCTCAATGGAGTACCGGTTCCCCAGAGGACGACGCGGTTGTCGGAGATTCCGTAGAATGCGAGCACCTTCAGTATGGTGGCCTCGTCCGAGTTTCCGTCAATGACATAGCGCACGGTCTCTCCATTCTCCTTGATGTTTGCTCCTACAGGTCTGATGCTCAGGTCCTTGCGGATTGCAGACCAATTGCCGTCATTGATTAGCTTGGCAAGATAGATCTTGCGCATCATCGCCGGCATGACGTGGGAGTTCTCCAGGTGGAAATTGTCGTTCGGGCCGTAGAGGTTGGTCGGCATCACGGCAATGTAGTTCGTGCCGTACTGGAGATTGTAGCTCTCGCACATCTTCAGGCCTGCGATCTTGGCTATGGCGTATTCCTCATTGGTGTATTCCAATGGCGATGTGAGTAGGCAGTCCTCTTTCATCGGCTGGGGTGCGTTCTTCGGATAGATGCAGGTGGAGCCCAGGAAGAGGAGTTTCTTCACGCCGTGGGCGTAGGCCTCGCTGATGACATTGCACTGCATCTTCATGTTCTGCATTATGAAGTCTGCGCGATACAGTGAATTGGCCATGATCCCGCCCACGAAGGCGGCTGCAAGGACCACTGCGTCAGGACGTTCCTCATCAAAGAAACGCCTCACCGCCAGCTGGTCGGTGAGGTCAAGTTCGCTGTGGGTACGGCCAATGAGGTTCGTGTAGCCGCGGGACTGGAGATTGTTCCAGATGGCGGAGCCTACCAGGCCCCGATGGCCGGCTATGTAGATTTTCGATTCTTTGTCCAACATACTATGTGCTATTTTACAATGCCCTTCTCCAGATACTCGGCGAGGTTGGTCCGCACCTTGGCGGCGGCTCCCTCGGCGGCAACTTTGGCCATATCCGACTCCACCATTATTCTTACCAGATCCTCGAACGAAGTCTTGGAAGGATTCCAGCCCAGCTTGGCCTTGGCCTTGGTCGGGTCGCCCCAGAGATTGACCACGTCGGTAGGCCTGTAAAAGTCCTCGGACACGGCCACAAGTGTCTTTCCGATGAGGGATTCCGGAACATTGCCGCTCACCGCCACGCAGATTCCCTTCTCGTCCAGGCCCTCACCCTCGAACTTGAGCTCGATGCCGGCGTGCTTGAAGGCGTAGTATGCGAACTCCCTGACGCTGTGCTGGACTCCGGTCGCGATCACGAAGTCCTCCGGCTTGTCATTCTGGAGAATCAGCCACATGCATTCCACATAGTCCTTGGCATAGCCCCAGTCACGGAGGGAGCTGAGATTGCCGAGGTAGAGGCAGTCCTGCTTGCCCTGGGCAATGCGGGCAGCCGCCAATGTGATCTTTCTGGTGACGAAGGTCTCTCCCCTGCGCTCGCTCTCGTGATTGAAGAGAATGCCTGAGCAGCAGAACATGTTGTAGGCCTCGCGGTATTCCTTCACGATCCAGAAGCCGTAGAGCTTGGCTACGGCGTACGGGCTGTAAGGGTGGAACGGAGTGTTCTCATTCTGAGGGACTTCCTCCACCTTGCCGTAGAGCTCGGAGGTGGATGCCTGGTAAATGCGGCAGGTGTCGGCCAGACCGCATTGGCGTACAGCCTCAAGTACTCTGAGCACTCCGGTGGCGTCCACGTCTGCGGTGAACTCCGGAGAGTCGAAGCTGACCTGAACGTGGCTCTGGGCAGCGAGGTTATATACTTCGTCCGGGCGGACCTTGCCCATCACCTGGATGAGGCTCATCGAGTCGCCCATATCAGCGTAATGCAGATGGAAATTCGGACAGCCTTCGAGATGTGCGATCCTCTCTCTGTAATCTACTGAGGATCTGCGGATTGTGCCGTGTACGTCATAGCCTTTGTCAAGAAGGAACTCGGCAAGATACGATCCGTCCTGACCGGTAATGCCGGTGATCAATGCTTTTTTCATAATGTAATTTTGATTGTTAAGTTAGTCCAATGCCTCATACTTTGAGTGCCTGCTCTTGTACTCAGGAACGATTTCCTTCATAACCTTGACGATGGCCATGTCGTCGAAAGTCTTGGAGACTTCCATCAGGCGGCTCTCGTTTTCGCAGGCGGTCTCGTAGTCATATTCGCGGGTCCTGGCCACCTTGATTTTCGGATTGGTGGTCGGGAGGGTACCCTCGCTGTCATTGAGAACCTCCTCGTAGAGCTTCTCTCCGTCGCGGAGTCCGGTGAACTTGATTTCCACATTGGAAGCTCCGGAGAGCTGGATCATGCGCTTGGCCAGATCCACGATCTTTACCGGCTTGCCCATGTCGAAGACGAAGATTTCCCCGCCCTTGCCCATGGTGCCGGCCTCGAGAACCAGCCTGCAGGCCTCAGGTATGAGCATGAAGAAGCGGATGATGTCCGGATGGGTGACGGTGACAGGACCGCCGTTCGCTATCTGCTCCTTGAAAATAGGGATCACGCTGCCGTTGGAGCCGAGGACATTGCCGAAGCGGGTGGTCACGAACTGGGTCACGCCCTGGACCTTGCCCGCCTGGATGGCCTGACTGAGGCTCTGGCAGTAGATTTCGCAGATTCGCTTGCTGCAGCCCATCACGTTGGTCGGATTCACGGCCTTGTCGGTGGATATCATCACGAACTTCCTGGTGCCGTACTTGACGGCGAGGTCGGCGATGACCCTGGTGCCGTAGATATTGTTCTGGACGGCTATGGCAGGGTCGTCCTCCATCATCGGAACGTGCTTGTAGGCAGCTGCATGGAAGACGTATTCAGGCCTGTACTCGGCGAATATCTTCTCCATGTGCCTCTTGTTGGCAATGCTGGTGACAATGGTGAGATTATCGATGTCGGAGTATTTCCTGGACATCATAAGCCTGATGTCGTGCATAGGCGTCTCGGCCTGGTCGATGAGAATCATCCTGGATGGCTTGAACCTGGCCACCTGGCGGACCATCTCGGAGCCGATCGAGCCGGCCGCTCCGGTGATGAGGATGCATTTTCCGGCCAGCAGGGCCCCTATGGCATCCATGTCCACCTCGATCTTGTCCCTCGGAAGGAGGTCTTCCACGTCCACTTCATGCAGCTGGCGATGGCTCAGAGTGTAGTCCTTGCCGTCCCATTCCTCGGCCGGCGGCATCATCATGATCTGGATGCCGGCATCGATGAACTCGTCCACCATCTGCTGGTTCTCGCGGAAGCGGTCACTCTTGAGCGGAGACACGAGCAGGACCTTGATACCCTGGGCCTTGAGCTTCCTGGCGAGGCCGGGTTCATTGTAATAAACCGGCTTGCCCATCATGTAGGCGCCCTTCATGTCCAGACCGTCGGTGATGAATGAATGGAGGACGAACTTCTTGTCCTTCACCGAGGTAATGCTCTTGGCAAGGCTGATTCCGCCTTCCTGGGTACCGTAGATGACGGTCGGCTTGGCATTGTCGGTGAGGAACTCGTCGTGGAGACGCTTGACGACTATTCTCTCGACCCAGAGCACGAGGGTGCTGATGACGAAGAGAGCCAGGACGGTAATGAAATCCGGGAAGAGAACGGCCCGCTGACCCGGCCAGATGAGATCGGCCAGAATGCCGGCAATGTAGAATCCGGCTGTGGCAATGATGGTGGCCGTGGCTACCCGCTGCAGGTCCACGAAAGACGAATACCGGATGACGCCGGAGTATGTATGGAAGAGTTTGAATACGGTGACAAAGAAAAATTCGCCGATGAGGAGTGCCCAGGTGATGGGCCAGAAGCTTGAGGCAAAGCCGATGCCTCCGAGATTGAAATAATATCCGATGTAGCCGGATACCCCGACTATGGCGCAGTCGAGAACGAGAATGCACCAGTAAGGCAAAGCCTTCTGAGTGAAGTACCAGCCTGATACTTTCCTGAAAATACCCATAATCATAATATTTATCTATCGCCTGACGCTAATGCGGACCGCATCCGGGTTGGCAGCGCTGAACGCCTCAGAGTCCTCCACCGCCAGGATGAGATATCCTCCGCCGCCCGCTCCCGCGAGCTTCCATGCCAATACTCCCGGCACGGCTGACCAATGTCCGATATCCGGCCTTACGCTGGCCTCGGGACAGGGATTTCCGTTCACGGTAGGATCCACCATTCCCGGGAACATGGCCACCTGGGCCTCGAATGAAGCCCTGAATGATTCGGCGAAGCCGGCGAGGTCGTGACGGAGAATGGCATCCCAGCAGGCCTCTGCGGCATTGGCGAGAGCCTCTACCTTTGCAGCATCTATACTCTTCCCGTCCACCACGCTGCATCCCTGGCGGCGCGGCTCGAGCGGAATGAGGACGATGTGGTTCTCGAGGAAACGCATTGTCATCTCGTCCACGGTGTTCTCGATTTTCTTCGGCCAGAAGCTGTTGTCATAATAATGACGGGCCAGTCCCGGCATGCAGATTCCGATGGCGTCCTGTGCACCGGAGATATGGCCGGCCTCCCGCTCCGGATTGTTCTCGAAGCAGAATACCAGCCGGGCAAGCATCTCGGGGTCCATCTTCGGGAGCTTCACAGGCCATATCTTGCGTATTGCGTTTCTGGTGCTGGTGGAAAGGCCGCAGCGGTCCCTGATGTCGAATGTAGGCTCTACAGACACGGTGATGGCCCAGCCAGGGTGATAGACGCTCACGTAAGGCTGGTCAATCCAGGTGCCTGCAATGTCGATTCGGGTAGGGATGCCTTCTTCCTCCTTCTTTTCCGGGACGGCTCCGAGAGCGGCCTTCAGGGAAGATGAACTTCTGGCCTGCAGGCCTTCGTGAGGAGTACGCTGCAGTTCAACGTACTGGATCCCCCGCTCCTCGCAGATGCGGCGTTTCTCGTCGGTGCCGCCTTCGGCATTGACTACGAAAATGTCCGGACGCACAAGGTCCAGTGTCGGCAGATAGTCTATGACGCCGCTTCCAGCATTGATGAAGGCGTCCTTGACATAGCGTATGCTCTTCACCATGAAGAGGCGCTCCTCCTGCGGGAACATCGGCTTGCGATGCTTGTACTCCAGGTAGGTGGCATCGGAGCCTATTCCCACATAGAGATCCCCGAAGCGGGAGGCCTGCATGAAGAACTCCACATGCCCGCTATGCAGCAGATCATAACATCCGCTGACGAAAACTTTCTTCTGGGACATATATAGGTACTGTTGTCAGGTTTCAGTCTCGTCTGAAAATATCTCTTGTATAAACCTTTTCCTTCACATCGTCCAGGCAGGAATCATATCTGTTGGCGATGATGGCCTGGCTCCTGGCCTTGAATTCCCCGAGGTCATTGACAACGAGGCTGCCGAAGAACGTGCTTCCGTCCTCGAGAGTCGGCTCGTAGATGATGACCTCCGCTCCCTTGGCCTTGATGCGCTTCATCACGCCCTGGATGCTGCTCTGACGGAAATTGTCTGAGTTCGACTTCATGGTGAGGCGGTACACTCCGACTGTCACCTGCTTCTCGCGGGCAGCGTCCCAGGATGCATTGGCGCTGTAATAGCCGGCCTTCGCCAATACCCTGTCGGCAATGAAGTCCTTTCTGGTCCTGTTGCTCTCGACAATGGCCTGAATCAGGTTCTCTGGCACGTCGGCATAATTGGCAAGCAGCTGCTTTGTATCCTTCGGAAGGCAGTATCCGCCGTATCCGAATGAAGGGTTGTTGTAGTGGCCCCCGATTCTCGGGTCGAGGCTTACACCATTGATGATGTCCTGTGTATTGAGGCCTTTCATCTCGGCATAGGTGTCGAGCTCATTGAAATAGCTGACTCTCAGGGCGAGATATGTATTGGCGAAGAGCTTCACGGCCTCGGCCTCGGTAAGGCCCATGTAGAGGGTGTCGATGTTCTCCTTGATGGCCCCTTCCTGGAGCAATGCGGCGAATGTCCTTGCGGCCTCATCCAGCTCTGCCCTGTGCGCGGCAATCTCTTCGGACGGTATGCCGAGGATGATGCGGGACGGATAGAGATTGTCGTAGAGGGCCTTGCTCTCGCGGAGGAACTCCGGAGCAAAAAGCAGCCTGAGCTCCCTGCCGTAGCGGTGGTAGAGGCTTTCGCAATAGCCCACCGGAATGGTGCTCTTTATGACAATGACGGCCTGCGGATTGACTTCCCTGACCAAGTCGATGACTTCCTCCACGTGGGAGGTGTCGAAGTAGTTCCTTACCGAGTCGTAGTTGGTCGGGGCGGCCACGACCACGAAATCCGCATCTCTGTATGCCCCGGCTCCGTCAAGTGTGGCCGTGAGATTCAGGTCTTTTTCCGCAAGATATTTCTCAATGTACTCGTCCTGGATAGGTGAGATGCGGCTGTTGATTTTCCCTACTTTCTCAGGAATGACATCCACCGCTGTCACGCGGTGATGCTGCGACAGCAATGTTGCAATGCTCAGGCCGACATAGCCGGTGCCTGCCACTGCAATGTTAATTTCATTGAAACTTCTCATTATCAATAATTTACTATTCCTCTATCACCTCTGCTCCCCGAAGGTTCCCGAGCAATGCGAGAGTCTTTGCGGCGACCGGTGAATCAAGGATGTGTTTTAATGCATTGTATGAATGAAGGTCAAGGCCGACGAGGTCGTACCAGCCTCTCTTCAGGAATTTTTCGGCCTTTTTCTGTGCTCCGGGTCCGTAGAATCCGGTCAGCGACGGAAGGTTCAGCTGGAACAGTACGCCCTGCCTCTTGAGGTTTTCGTATTCTCTGTCAGTCATGTAGCCGTACCGCTCCGGATGTGCCAGGACAGGGAAATATCCCCTGCTCCTGACTCTGTCCAGTATCCCTTCCATATCGATCGGCGGGCTGAAGAACGAGGTCTCGACGAGGAGTCCGCTGCCCAGCGGGAGAAGGTCCCTGCTTTCGAGCCTTTCATCGAGGATGGTGTCCATCATGTTCTCGGCTGCCAGATGCAGTTCCACATTGCCCTGCCAGGCTTCACGGAGTTCTCCGAACCTGGTCTTCAGGTCTGAAGGGGCATTAGGGATGTCCTCCATTATGTGTGGCGTGCACCAGACCCGGCTGACTCCGAGTTCGTCGTACAGGCTCAGGATGCGGAGAGAATCCTCCATTTCCCTGAGGCCGTCGTCCACCCCGGGCAGTATGTGCGAATGCCAGTCGGTGAAGCCTTTGAAAATGCCGGATTCGCGGAGCTTGACTTTATTCCAAAATAACATGGTCCGTTGGCTTGGATTCTACTTCTTTCCGGTGTATATGCTATTTCTTTCCGGTATCTCCGTAATACGATCTGTATGAAGAATATCCGTACTTGTAGCCATAGCGGTAGCCGTATCTGTAGCGGTAGCCATATTTTCCGCTGCCGTTGTCCGTGCCGTTGAGAATGAGGCACATGTTGCTGTACTTCTTCTCGGAGTACAATGTCTCCAGCTCCGGCAGCATGGCCCTCTCGAAGAGGCCGGCCCTCACGATGAATACCGTGCGGTCCGCCAGGCTTCCGATGATACGGGTATCTGCGACAATGTCCACCGGAGGGCAGTCGAAGAATACGTAGTCATACATGGTCCTGGCCTCGGCTACCAATGCAGCAAGTCTCTCATCCTCAAGGAGTTCTGTAGGGTTTGGCGGTATCTTTCCGACAGGGAGGACATCCAGGCTCGGATGGGTTTCATCCTTTATCACATATTCCTTCCAGTCTTCTGTCTTGTGGGAGAGATAGCCGGCGATACCCTGCGACGGATACTTGACGTAAGCCGATGTGGAGGCGTGTCTGAGGTCACCGTCTATGAGGAGTACCCTGCGGCCCTTGATCGCGAATGATATGGCGAGATTCAGGGTGAGGAAGGATTTTCCGGAGCCCGGGTTGAATGAGGTGAAGATGAACACGTTCTTGTCCGGGTCCTTGGCCGACATGAACTCGAGATTGGTCCTGAGCACGCGGAAGGCCTCATTGGACACATCCCTGCTGCCGTCTTTCACGACGATGAGCTGGCGTTTCTCCTCGTGCCTGTTCAGAAGATGCTTCTTCCAGTTCTTCACGTCGTCCTCGGCGCCGCAGAGCGGAACTTCGCCCACGAGCGGGATGCTGAGTTTTTCAATGTCCTTGCGGCCCCTGACTTTGGTGTTGGTGGTCTGGATGAGATAAATGATGCCGAACGGCACGGCCATTCCCATGACCAGGGCAATGAGCAATATCATTCTCCGGTTCGGGGACTTAGGCAGCCTGGAGCCTGTCGGCGGGGTTATGATTCGGGTATTGTATGCGGTGAAGGCCTGCGATAGCTCGTTCTCTTCACGTTTCTGGAGGAGGAAGAGGTAGAGGGCCTCCTTGACTTTCTGCTGGCGCTCCACTGAGATGAGGTACTTGGCCTGGGACGGATTGGACTGGATGCGGGCGGTGTTCTTTCTCTCGCTGGCTTCCAGGGAATTGATCCGGGTCTGGATGGAGTTGATGACATTGTCGAGGGAGACGAGGATGGAGCTGCTCATCGACTCGAGTGTGCGGTCCAGGTCTATTACCAGAGGGTTCTGCTCGCTGCTGTTGGCCACAAGGCGGTTGCGGCGGAGGAGGTTCTCATTGAACTCCCCTATGAGGCCCTCGAGGGATGCGCTCTCTACTCCGGAGTTGGCCGGGAGGAGCTGGAACTTGTCACTGTTCTGGATGAATGCCTTGATGTAGCGGGCCATGTAGAGCTGGTTGTTCAGCTCGAGTACCTGCTGGGATGCCTGGTTGGCATTCTGCATGTACATGCCGGTGGCGGCATTGATGTCCGGGATGAGATGCTCGCTCTTGAATGAGGAAATGTTGCTGTCCACGTCACCGAGCTCAGCCTCAATGACTTTCAGCCTCTCGTCAATGAATCTGGAGGTGCTGACCGCAATCTGGTTCTTGTCCTTGACCCAGTTCTCATTGTAAACGGCAATGAGGGTGTTGAGTATGTCCTCGGCCCTCCTGGTGGAGACGTCGTCATAGCTCATGTCGATGACGGTGGCGTTCTTGTTGTTCAGAGATGCCGAGAATGCGTTGGAGCAGCCTGTGGCGGCCGCGAAGACTGATGTGCGGCTTACTTTGACATTGACCTCCTCCCCTTTCCAGGCATCGGCGTATTCTATGGTGAGGTTTCCGAGCGGGGTCGAGAGGGTGTCTCCGACATTGCCTTTCACATTGCCCTGGACCTTCTCGCCTTCGAGGATGAAGGCGGTTAGGCTGGCATTTCCGTCGGCCTTGACATTGATTTCAAATGAGCCTCTGGTGTCGGGGTCGAGGAAATTGACCCTGACCGGCAATGACTCCCCGTAGAGGGTGTTGTCGTGGAATGTGCCTTCCTCGGAGTAGCGGACGTCGAGGCGGAGACGCTTCACCACCTCCCACATCAATGCAGGTGACTGTATGGTTATCAGCTCGTTATAGACATTGATGCCGGAGCTGAACATGCCCATGTCGGCAAACGAGCTGAGCTCGCCGGCAAGCGAGCCGGAGCCCTTGCCTTCTTCCTTGATGAGGATGGAGGCGGACCTGGTGTAGACCGGAGGGGTCCTGAGCACGTACAATACCGCGCAGCAGAGAGCCAGGACCAGTGAAAGGGCGAACCACTTCCATTTGGAGAGGCACATTATCAGGAGTTCCTGGATGTTCAGGAAATCATCGTTGTTCTGGATGTTTTCTTCGTTGAATTCAGCCATGGTGCGGTACTGTTATTTGAGAATGTTGGTTATGAGGACGGCCACGGAGGTGAGAACCGAGGCTATGGATATCCAGAATGAGGTCGAGCGGACGTTGTTGCCGTTGACCGTGGACTGGCGCATCCTGACTACGTTAGGGTCCACGTAGATGATGTCTTTCTGCTGGAGGTAGAAGACCGGGGAGTTGTAGAGATCAGCTCCGGACCTGAGGTCCACCATGAAGACTTTCTGCTGTCCGTCCACTTCGCGGAGAACCTTGACATTGTCCCTTCTTCCGTAGATGGTGAGGTCGCCGGCAAGGCCGAGGGCCTCGATGAGGGTGAGGCGGTCCTGGTTGAAGTTGTAGCGTCCCGGCTTGTTGACTTCGCCGAGGACTGAGATGTACATGTTCATGAATTCGACCGTGACTACAGGGTCCTTGATGAGGTTTCGGTCCACGAGCTCGCTCTTGATCTTTTCGGCAATCTCGCCCCTGGTCCTTCCCTCAACCTTGATGCTTCCCAGTATCGGGAAGTCAATGTTGCCCTTCCTGTCCACCGTGTATGATGCGACGGTCTGGTTCTGCGAGAAGTTGGAACCCTCGGCTGCAAGGTATCTGGAGATGACCGGGAGGTTGTACATTCCCGCAAGCTCCGGATCCTTGCTGTTCACGACGATGGTGAGCTTGTCCTCCGGCTTGACGGTGATGGCCTGCTCCACTCTGGTGGCGTAGGAAGCCCCGTCCTCCAGATCCTGGAAGTACCTGACTTTCTCCACGGCCCTCTGTGAGGCGCATGAGCTGAGCAGGATGGCTGCTAATAATGCGGCTATGAACGAATGTCTCATATTGTTAATCTGTTATTATTATTCATTTTCTCTTGCAGGTGCGGTCAGCGGGTTCGCCGGGTCATTCTACACTGCTTCTCTTGCCGTCAGGTCAGCGGGTTCGCCGGGCTGGCGGGGTATTGTCATTCTCCACTCCGGAACCGCGCTTCAAGGCCTCGTCATACTCCGCTTTCGTGATCTTCCTCACGAACTGCGGCTCAATGCTGGTAGTCGCGACCTCGGCAATCCCCGGCAGCTCCACGACGAGTTTGCGGTTCCGTTTCCCGGGCACCTTCACGAGCTTGGCCACTGCCCCGTCAAACAGGCCCCCGATTATCCTGATATACTCTCCTTTCTGCATTTTCATTTCACGAGGCGAGTAATATGTCAGGTCGTCCCGGCATTTATCCGCCACAATCCGGAAATTCTCCATATCGGGATCGGGCACGACAATCGGTGTCCGGTGTCCGTCCTTCGGCAATGTGGCGAATCCGATGAAGGAGTAGATGCTCTGGAAACGATGGACTTCCGAGAATCTGCCCCGCACGAAGACCATGCTCGGCAGCAGCGGAACGAGAACCCGTTTCATACCTGAAGCGTATCGCCTCAGGACAAAATGTTTCGGAAGATAAAAATCAAGCTCATTCTCGAGGGACAATGCCTTTTCGGCAAGACTCATCCGAAGGGCATAAACGTTCATCGCGAACCAATGCTCTTTTTCTGTCAATGGATATTTCTGTCCAATCTCCACCCTTTCAGAAAAGCGTATTCCATAATTCACCCCTCTTTGTGTAATGTACTATTAATCAATTACTTACAGAGGAGTGTAATGGCTATTCCACAATTTTAGTGAAATAATGCACCTAAATCCGGCTTATTTGCTGTGACAAAGTTACTTATATTAAATTAAATAACAAAATAAATAAGTCTTTGTTTCTTAGGCACATGAAAACACATGATACGGCAGTGCAGGCCGCCCGCAGCTAGGCTATGATTATCTGGACTCCCGCATCCTCGATCTTGTCCTTGAGGGACTTCGGAATGCCGTCATCGGTGATGATGATGTCGAAATCCTCGAGGGCTCCGATCTTGCCGAAGCCTCGGCGGCCAAACTTGGATGAATCGGCCAGGATGACGGTCTGGGAGGCGGCGGACATCATTGCGTTGGTAAGCCTGGCCTCCTCGATGGTTGCGCAGGTGATTCCGGTGGAGATGTCTATGCCGTCGCAGCCGATGAAGACTTTGGAGCAGCTGACGTTCCTGAGTCCGGCTTCGGCGTAAATGCCTCGTACAGAGAGGGAATTCTTGTACATTTCCCCTCCCAGGAGAAGCACTTTGGCATCCTCTTTCTCGTTCATCAGCACTGCGATTCCGATGGACGGAGTGACGATGTTGATGCTGTTGACAGGCTGAAGCTGCTCGGCAAATGCGGTGACCGTGGAACCCGAGGCGAGGATGATGGCGTCATCCGGCTTAATCAGCTTCTGTGCAGCCCTCGCAATCGCCTGTTTCTCAGCTGAATGCTGCACCGACTTCTCGTGGATGCTGACATCCATGACGTGAGGTTTGACCGGCGATGCGCTGCCGTGGGCACGGATCAGAACATTCTGGCTTTCGAGTATCCTGAGATCTTTCCTGATGGTGGCCCCTGTAACTCCGAGCTGGTCCGCAATGTCCTGGACGCGGATGTATCCATTTCTTGAAAGCTGTTCCTTGATAAAGAGATGACGCTCTGCGATACTGATCATGTTGTAATATATAATGGTTGTTGCAAAGATATCGTTTTTTGGAAGATTTCAAAGAAATTTGAAAAAATAACTGCTGAATATGTGAATATTACTGCCTCGGATACGGTCAGGATGGTGCCGGCTGTCGGACCGCTCGATTTCGTTTCGAAAGTCAGCCATCCCCTCCATAAACATAAGACAGTATTTTCGGCCGATAATGTGAGAAAATTAAAAGAATTTGTTAAAAAATGAAAATATTTACTTACATTTACGTATATTTGTAGAAATCGATATGATATCGAATCGTAATTGCGAATTATTTTAGAATATGAATGACATCGAGACAGCTCTTCAGAGAGCAAGAGATACCAAGGCTCTGGAGTTCGGCAAGGGGGCGATGGAAAGATTGCCGGGGATGCTGCGGACTTTGTTTCCGGGCAAAAAGGTTGTGACAGTGGCTGACGTGAATACTTTCGCCGCCGCCGGACAGCGGGTATGCGACATTCTCACTGCAGCCGGTATCCCCATGGCGGAGAATTTCATTTTCAGAGACCCTGAATTATATGCGGAATGGTCTTATCTTGAGGAACTTGAGGCATATCTCAGGCAGATTGACGCAGTGCCGGTGGCTGTCGGTTCAGGTGTCATCAACGATTTGACCAAGCTGGCCTCACACCATCTCGGCATGCGCTATGTCATTGTCGGAACCGCCGCGTCGATGGATGGTTATACAGCCTACGGCGCTTCCATCACATACGAGGGGAACAAGCAGACATTCGACTGTCCTGCACCTTTGGGCGTGGTTTTCGACCCTTCCGTAGCCGCCAAGGCCCCTGCGGGAATGTCGGCCTCCGGTTATGCCGACCTGCTGGCGAAGGTGCCGGCCGGGGCTGACTGGATCATCGCCGATGCGGTCGGAAGCGAGGCTGTTGACGATTTCGCCTTCGGGCTTGTCCAGAAGAATCTTCGCAAGGCTCTCTCGGACCCTGCAGCTGTCGCCAATGGCGATGTCGAGGCTACGGGAATGCTGGCTGACGGCCTGATAATGAGCGGGTTTGCAATGCAGGCGATATCGTCGAGCCGCCCTGCCTCGGGAACGGACCACCAGTTCAGCCATTTCTGGGACATGGAGGGCCTGTGTTTCAACGGGCGTCACGTTTCGCACGGTTTCAAGGTCGGCATCGGGACGATGGTTTCGACCGCCTGCCTGGAGTTCCTGATTTCCAAGGATTTGAGTAATATTGACATAGATGCCTGCGTGGCAGCCTGGCCTTCCTGGGAGGAACAGGAGGCTTATATCAGGAAGATTTTCGAAGGCAAGCCGGGACATCTTGCGAGGGGCCTGGCCGAGAGCAAGGCCAAGTATTGCGGGCCGGAGGAGCTGCGCAGGGAACTGAAGGCGGTGGCCGCCTCATGGCCGGTGCTCCGGGAGCGTATCCGTGAGCAGATTATTCCTTTCGACGACGTGAAGGAGATGCTCAGACTGGTGGGTGCGCCATCCAGCCCGGAGGAGATCGGGGTAAGCAAGGCCCGTCTCCGCGACACCTTCAAGTGCATTCCTTTCATGCGCAACAGGTACACGGGCATCGACCTAATCTACCGCGCAGGGCTTCTGGACGAGGTGACTGAGCACATTTTCGGCAAGGGCGGAAGGTTCGAGGTCAACGGATAGCCGGCGGGACCATTTGGAATAATCCCGGAAAATATCTAATTTTGGGAAGAATGCAGGCCGGAGCAATCCGGCCTTATATCGGAATATAACAGATAAACACAACAGGAATGGAAGCTAAGACATTGAAAAAGTACAACTACTGGCAGTGGAGGACTCTGATCATTTTGATGGTGGGCTATGCCCTCTTTTATTTCGTGAGGAAGAACTTCAGCATCGCAATGCCTGCCCTGGAGGCAGAATTGGGAATCACCAAGACCAAGCTCGGACTTTTCCTGACGCTTAACGGAGTCATTTACGGAGTTTCCCGCCTTGTCAACGGTTTCCTTTCCGACAGAATCGCCAACAAGAAAGGTCTGATGGCTCTGGGCCTCCTGCTCTCCGCCATTGTCAATATCTTCATCGGCTTCATCCCTGATGTCAATGCCTTCTTCAATGTTCTCGACACCGAAGGAAAGGCTACGATGGGTTTCATTTACCTGATGGGAAGTCTCTGGTTGATAAACGGATGGCTCCAGGGAATGGGCTATCCTCCATGCTCGTCACTGATGGCGCACTGGATCAGGCCTTCGGAGCTTGCAACTAAGCAGTCGCTCTGGAACGCATCGCATTCCATCGGCGCAGGCCTGCTCTCTCTCCTTATCGGCGCCATTCTCGGCAACTTCTCCAATGCGGCCTGGCAATGGTGCTTCTGGGTTCCTGCAATCCTGGCCATCTTCGGTGCGGCAATGATATTCTTCGGATTGCGCAATGAGCCTCATACCGTGGGACTTCCGTCCGTGGAAGAGATTGACAGGGAGTATTCCGGAGCTGCCGTGGAGCAGAAAGAAGAGGTGGCAGAGAGTCCTGAACTGACCAGGAGGATATACAAGAGGAGCATCTCGGAGATGGTTCTGAAAAACCCTGTCATCTGGATAATCTCGATTGCGGATTTCTTCGTGTACATCATCAGGTTCACGATTCTGGACTGGGGCTCGACGATTCTTACCCAGGTCAAGGGAATGGATATCACATTGGCTGCCAGCGTAGTGGGAGCAATGGAAATCATCGGCGGCATCCTCGGAATGCTGCTTGCCGGATGGGTGACCGACAAGTTCTTCAAGGGCCGCGCGGTCCGTACCAGCGCCATCTGCACCCTGCTAGCTTCCCTCTGCATGCTTGCTTTCTGGAAGACTCCGGGCAATGTGGTGATATCGTCCCTTCTGATAATTCTGTCCGCATTCTTCATCTACGGCCCGCAGGCCCTGCTCGGCATCGCCTGCTCCAACCAGGCCACCAAGCGCGCCGCAGCTACGGCCAACGGCATCTGCGGACTGTTCTGCTACCTCTCCCCTATCGTCTCCGGCATCGTTTTCGGTGCTATCGCAGACAGCCCGCACGGCTGGGATCTGGTCTTCCTGCTCTCCGTCATCTTCGGAGTGATCGGCGCTGCCATCCTTGCCCTGCTGTGGAACAAGCCGGCTACGGGCTACGAGAAGCTTGAGAAGATCATTGCAGAGGAGAAGGCGAAGCTTTAAACTATGGGTCAGGGGTAGGGAAACCCTGTGTACTGCTACATATATCTGTAGTGACATATTGCCCGGCCAGGTGGAATCAAAAACCGTTCACCTGGCCGGCAAAAATTCAAAAAACTGCCTCTGGGATACCTGTAGCGGGGTATCTCCGGCTAGGTAAATGTCACGAGAACGTCGTCCGGCAGGAATCCCCCTCTACAGATATCTGTATCGCCCGTACCCTGCCTAGATGTCCCGAAGATGACTACATCTAGGCAGGGAAACCCGTCCACAATGGTTCCAGATGGTGCCGGCCTGCCTAGATGAATTGCACGAACAACCACGTATACACAGGCAAAAGTCAAGCGCGAGGAGAGCCTTGAGGCGAGCTCCCCGCAGCGGTTGAACTTTAGCCGCCGGAAACGCTTTATTCCGGCGGCGGTGCCGTCGTTGGCATTGACTGAATTGACACGTTGCGGAAGTGGTTGCCAACAAGTATGTGAAACAAAGTAACTTACTGCAAAGCCAGCCCTCGTGACATTCACCTGGCCGGCCGACCTGCCCCAGAAGGCATTGTGGGGCACATTGCCCGGCCAGGTGGCATCAAAAACCGTTCACCTGGCCGGCAAAAAATCAAAAAACTGCCTCTGGAATACCTGTAGCGGGGGTACCTCCGGCCAGGTGAATGTCACGAGATTGTTTTCCAGTAAGCATCTCCACGACTCGGGATTAACATTGCTTCGATGAAGTACATGCAGCACACTCTACCCTATTGCCCTCGTGACATTCATCTGGACAGAGACATGCCATTCTAGGGCATTGTAGGGCATCCGGGGGGTCCCAATGGAAAGGAATTGTGTCCATCTGCACCGCCTACATGCCCCACAGCTATGTAGAACGATAGGGTGGGTGTGCAGATGAATGTCACGAGATTGTCATCCGGCAGGCATCCCGACGACGCGGGATATACAGGCCTTCAGAATATAGCCTCATATCGTGGATGGATTGAGTAACAAAATGTGTGCTTGGCCGGTCTGGCGTCAACGCAGTCGGAATATACGCCCTCCGGCTGCTCAAAGCAGGCTGCGCAAGCTCCGCCGATGGCTCGCTCCGCCCGCTTTGTGACGGATTCCAGGCCTGGATCTCTCTCATTGACATAATATATCCAGCGGCCTTGCCGTCATTGACATATTCTGCAAACCAAATCCTCGTGACATTCACCTGGCCGGCCTACCTGCCCCAGAAGGCATTGTGGGGCACATTGCCCGGCCAGGTGGCATCAAAAAC
>OBLI01000874.1_pt1 | contig 31136 bp, 31 predicted proteins | sample 1519701 | NCBI WGS metagenome assembly OBLI01 (sample SAMEA3663005, study PRJEB22513) | pig gut metagenome | biome: pig gut; feature: pig-associated habitat; material: faeces | place: France | collected 2012 | reverse complement strand
TACGTCCGGATGAACCTTGCCCCATGACAGTGGCTCGATGGCGGTGTCGATGATGTCGGCACCATTGTTGCACACCTCCAGGATGGATGCCATTGACAGGCCGGGACCGGAGTGGCCGTGGTACTCGATGATAATCTCCGGATGCTTCTCCTTTATGCGTTTGGTGAGCTGTCCCAGCAGGGCGGGCTGTCCGATGCCTGCCATGTCCTTGAGGCAAATCTCCTCTGCGCCAGCCTCTATGAGCTGGTCGGCAATGTTGTCGTAGTAGTCAAGGGTGTGTACGGGCGAGGTGGTGATGCAGAGCGTGCCCTGCGGAGTCATGCCAGCCTCCTTTGCCCACTTGATGGAGGGGATGATGTTCCTCACGTCGTTGAGACCGTCGAAGATGCGGGTGATGTTGGTTCCCTGTGCGTTCTTCACCTTGTACATAAGGGCGCGGACGTCATCGGGCACGGGGTACATTCTCAGGGCATTGAGACCGCGGTCGAGCATGTGGGTCTTGATGCCTACCTCGTTGAAGGGCTTGCAGAATGCCCGAACGGCATCGTTGGGGTTCTCGCCGGCAAGCAGGTTCACCTGCTCGAAGGCTCCACCGTTGGTCTCTACGCGGGCAAAACATCCCATGTCTATTATTACGGGAGCGATGCGCTCCAACTGGTCCTTGCGTGGCTGGAACTTACCAGAGCTCTGCCACATGTCTCTGTAGACGAGACTGAATTGTATTTTCTTTTTCATAATCTTTTCCAAATTCGACCGCAAAATTACACAAATAAATCCAATTATTTAGCTGTCCCAATGATTTTTTGCGTTTTATTAAATCTGTTTTGCCGCAAACTTGCTCACAGAGTAGGATTTGTGCAAGAAGTGGTGGCGTTGTGGTTTGCCAGAGTATGTTTACGCCCATACGGATGCTGAAGTTATGGCAAGTTGTATTTTCTGACACTCAAACTTGTGTGGTTGTGTTTTTTTTCGTAAGTTTGCAGCTCGAATGTCTGAATATTAAAAATAAGAGTAATGTATATAGGGAAATTAATCATTGGTCTGGCCATGGCAGCCGTGACTTTCATGTCATGCGGTGACAGCAGACAGGTGAGTAAGGGACATCTCAATGACGAGCTGAAGCTGAAGGGAGATTTGACGGTGTACGGGCTGGCCTGCGAGGGCTGCTCTGACTCGGTGATAGTACTGTTGCCCAACGACGGCAGCGACCCTGTGAGGTATGACATCATAGATGCCACGCGAAGGGGGAGAGTGCTCGGCAAGCCAAAGGTTGGCGACTGGATGGGACTGGTCATCAATAGCGAAGACTCTACGGTGGCCGACATGGCGATAGACCTTGATGAGCTGAAGGGCACCTGGTGCTATATCGTCATGCCGAAGATGAGAGACTACGAGAAGATGAGCAAGCGCATGCAGGAGCGCATGGAGCGCAATATGCCCGACTCGGTGAAGGCAACCTACATGATTCCTCGCGAATATGGCTTCTCGCTGAAACGGCAGTGGACGGCGGCCAGCGTGGGATATGTAAGGGAGCAAAGCTCACTGGCCGACGAGAGCCCCGTTGTATATCCACAGCTAAGCTATTTCACGGAATGGCATATCTGGAATGGAAAACTCGTGATGACGAGCGGCAAGCCCGACCTGGAAAATATTGACAAGGAAGGATCGCTGAAACTTAAGGACGTCAGGCTCGACACCTGTGATATCGTATACCTGCGCGACGACTCGCTCGTCCTGGCATCTGACGGTGTGCAAAGAAGCTACTACAGACAGTCGCCCGAGAATTCAATTAATAAGAAGGCACAGGCGATGATTGAGAAACTGACCAAGGAGGCACTGCAGGCTACAACGGGAGAGTGATGAGGGCTGAGGTCTAAGGTCTGAGGGCCGAGGTCTAAGGGCTAAGGTCTGATGTCTGAGGTCAAAGGGTAATCTCACTAACTATTTATTTACATCACCAACCACTTCAAAAAAAACACAAATGAACGATAAAAGAAAAGATGACGGGCTGAAAGCCCTCGGAGCGAAGACGCAATATCGAATGGACTATGCGCCGGACGTACTGGAGACATTTACAAACAAGCATCCGGAGAATGACTACTGGGTGAGATTCAACTGCCCGGAGTTCACATCGCTCTGTCCCATCACCGGACAGCCTGACTTTGCCGAGATACGCATCTCGTATATCCCTGACGTGAGAATGGTGGAGAGCAAGAGCCTGAAGCTATACCTGTTTAGCTTCCGTAACCATGGCGACTTCCATGAGGACTGCGTCAATATCATTATGAAGGACCTAATAAGGCTCATGGACCCTAAATATATAGAGGTGACGGGACTTTTCACCCCGCGCGGAGGAATAAGCATATATCCCTATGCCAACTATGGTCGTCCAGGCACCCGCTACGAGCAGCTCGCCATGGAGCGGTTCGCACGACATGAATAGACGGACGGCAGTGATATACGGGCAGCAGTGAAGAGTGTCTCATGGCTCTACCACCATCTGTAGTCTATGCCATCGTCGTAGGCGTCCATGCCCTCGTGGGCCTTCAGCCATCTGACAATCCTTGTTGTCGCAGGAAGAGCCACTACCTCGTAGGCGGTCTTCAGAAACACCTGCCAGAGCATGAGCTTCACAAGCTCTGACGCTGGTACGACACCGCCTAACGCAAGCGGAAAGAACAGCAAAGAGTCTATGCTCTCGCCGGCTACCGTGCTCAGTATGGCACGCAGGGAGAACCCTTTGCCTCTTGTTGCGATTTTCATCCTGCTCATAACGTAGGCGTTGGCGAAGGAGCCGCAGACGAAGGCTAAGAAAGAGGCTCCGGCAATGCGCGGAGCAAGGCCGAAAATGGCATGGAAACCTTCGTTGTTCGTCCAGTAGGGGGCACCGGGAATGGCATCGCACAGGGCACCGGTAAGGACGAAGAAGAAGTTCATGGCAAAACCGGTCCATATGAGCATGCGCGCTTTGCCATATCCCCATACCTCGCACACGCAGTCGTTGATGATATACGACACGGGGAACACTAGCAGTCCTCCGGTGAGGCTTATGCCGGCAAGTGATATTTGCTTTGTCTCAAGAATGTTTGCCGTAATCAGGCAGACGCAGAAGAGCGTGCCGAAAAGCATGAACGTCACGCTCACAAGATTATTCCTTTTTTCCATTTTCCTTGTTTTTATAGAGGTTTACCAAGCACTCTTCGACCATGTTGGTCATTAGCGTTTTATGCGCTTTTAGATAAAAGCGGTGCAAAGATACTAAAAATATCGTATTTTTATCGTATATTTGCAGAAAACATATATAAAGATTGATTTATGACTACATCTCGCCTCTTTTCGACTGTTTTTTCTACACTGGTGTGTCTAACCGCCCTTGCTCAGGAGGGTGCATGGACGGGCAAGCTTGATGTGCAGGGCATGAGCCTGCCATTGGTGTTTAACTTCAGTGCGGACGGCTGTACACTTGACTCTCCTGCACAGGGTGTCAAGGGTATTAAGGGCGAGAGGACGATAACTGAGGAGGGAAAGCTTAGGGTGACGGTGGCTGCCGTTGGCGTTACGTTCGAAGGCCTCATGGAGGGAGATTCTATCAAGGGACTGTTCCTGCAGGGAGGACTGTCGTTGCCGCTGACTCTCAGAAAGGGGATGATGCAAATGAGACGCCCACAGACTCCTGTATCGCCATTCCCATATACCACTGAGGAGGTGAGAGTGGCAAGTGGGAACATTGTGCTCAGCGGTACACTCACTCTGCCACCGAACTGCAACTGCAATACTCCTGTGGTGGTGTTGGTAACGGGTAGCGGACAGCAAAACCGTGACGAGGAGATATTTGGCCACCGGCCATTTGCCGTACTGGCTGATGCGCTTGCACGCCATGGGATAGCATCGCTGAGATATGATGACCGTGGGTATGGCAATGCGGCATTGGACTTCTCAAGTTTCACTACTGATGATTTCAAAGACGATGCGGAGGCTGTAATAAGGTATTTGCGCAACCGCTTCAGCAGGGTGGGGGTGATAGGGCATAGTGAGGGCGGCACCATTGCACTGATGATTGCCGCTGAGGGTAAGGCCGACTATGTGGTCACTATGGCTGCCATGGCGGTATCAGGACTGCAGACGCTAGTGAGCCAGCATCGTGCCAGCCTGGCACAGGCTTTCTTGCCTGTGACCGTCCTCGATGCCTATAGCAACGCACTCTCTGATGCCTTTGGCAAACTGGCCAACGGAGATTGTGTCGAGGATATTGATGTGGGGAATGTGCCAGCTATGCTGCGGGAGCATTTTTCCAAGGTGTTGCGGCAGACGTCTTCGTCATATATGCGCCACCTGCTTACTATCGACGTGCGTCCGATATTGTCGAAGATCGTTTGCCCCGTACTGGCGATGGGTGGAAAAAAAGATACCCAGGTGGACTGCGAGGCTAATCTCTCGGCACTCCACGCTGGGCTTTCTGCTTGCAGGCATACCATTCTGCCTTTTGACGGTCTAAACCATCTCTTCCAGCATTGTACTACAGGCAATTATACTGAATATCAGCAGATTGAGGAGACAATGTCTGTGGAGGTACTGGACAGGATATGCCTTTGGATAAATGATATCAGGTGATTATCAGCCAATCTCAATGTTGCGCGCAATCTTCTGCTCTTCCTTGACTATTTTTGGCAGTACGATAGTCAGCACGCCGTCAGCAACATTGGCACTTATCTTCTGCTTGTCCACGTCGTCAGGGAGGATAAGAGTCTGCTCGTATTTGGTGTAAGAGAACTCACGTCGCAGGTAGTGGACGTTCTCATCGTACTTCTCGCCCTTGCGGTCCATCTTTATTACAAGGTCACCATCGGTGTTGATGTTCACGTCGAAATCCTCCTTGCGCATGCCAGGAGCGGCGAGCTCTACACGGTAGTCGGTCTTTGACTCCAGCACGTTGATGGCTGGTGCGGTGGCATTGGCCTTAGGCATATAGTTGTTGTCAAAAAAGTCGTTGAAGACTTCTGGTAACCAAGCGTTTCTGTACATAGTTGTAATCTCCTATACTTTTAAAATGGTTAATGTTTTACTTTTACACTAATCGTAATCGCAACTAATGTACCAAAGACTTAGTGGGTGACAAAATGGCGTAATAAACAGACATTTTGACCGATGGTTTTTTATATGAAATTTCCTACACTAACCTCATACACCTCTCTTGTTGGCTACGAACACGCCTGAGAGGATGAGGGCTGAGCCGAGGATGGCTATCCAGGTAGTAGGCTCGTGAAGCACGAGTGCGGAGCATACAACTGTGGAGATGGGGTTCAGGTATACATAGTTTGATACGCTTATGGCTCCCACTTTCTTGATGGCGAGGTTCCACAACACAAAGCAGGCAAAGGAGGCTATGAACCCAAGGAACAGCAGATTTCCCCATACTGCGGGAATGAGGAAGCCTTCTGCGGGAAACTGCCAGGGCATGAAGGCAAAGAGTGGAAGGGCAGTGAGCAAGCCATAGAAGAATACCTTGCGCGAAACGAATACTGCACCGTAGCGGGTGGCAACAGACTTCATTAGCAGGCTGTAGACGGCCCAGCAGAGTGCTCCACAGAATGCCAGCAGGTCACCGGCGGGATTGAGCTTGAACACGAATTGTCCGTTGAAAATCACCATTGCCATTCCTGCTATGGCAAGCATGGAGCCGATGACAAGGCCGCGTGTGGCACGCATGCCCTTGATGAAGAGCAACCCAAGGAGTGTGGTGAAGAGTGGGGCCGTGCACACTATAAATGACACGTTGCTGACAAAGCTCAGTTTCACGGCCATGTTCTCGGCTACAAAATACAGCGAGCCGCCTGTGATGCCCAGTAGCATCATGATGGCCTCGTCACGAAGGCTGGAGGCCCACAGGCGGCGCGGAGAGATGGTCCATATGCAGAGGTAGGCTATGCCGAAGCGTATGACGAATATCTCGTGGACGGCAAGCCCATGCAGGAGCAGCACCTTTGAGTTGACGAAGGTTACGCCCCATACGAGTATTGTCGCTATGGCTAAGAGGTGGTATCTCCACATACTAGACTGTTGTGTGAGTTGTGGGGTGTCGTTATTCAGCCTCCTGCCTTGAGTCGACGTTGTCGCCGGGAGTAGGGCAGAGGACAGTCTCGAAATCGGTATAGCCGTTGTTGACAAGAATGTTGTACCACTGCAGCAGCTTCTTTATGTCGCTGTCGTGTACACGCTCCTGGTCGAAGTTGGGCAGAACCTCAGCGAAATAGTCGCGCAACTCCTTTGAGCTGCATTTCTTATAATTGATAGAGGCGGTCTTCGACTGCTCTTTCTCACCAAGACTCTTCAGTACCTTCCATAGTGGAATGTCTTCGGCGTCAGTGTACATGGCGATGTCGGCGAGGCTTGTCACGCGGTCTGTTGAGAATGCGGGCATACGTCGCTTGGCGTCATCGATAGTTTCTACGATGAGGTTCATCTTACCACGTGATACCAGTCGGTAAAGGCCGGGCTTGCCGGCGATAGACAGTATTGTTTCCATTTTCTTTCTCTGTTGTTTTTTGGTTTATTGGTTTGTATGTTATACAATATTAAGCTTCATGCAAATGTCCTCCACCTGTGCCTCCACGTCGTCACCTGTTCCGTTGCTGATGATGTAGTCACAGAGTCTTGCTACGGTCTCCTGTGGCATCTGGCAGCCTATCCACTGCAGGGCCTGTTCACGGCTTATGCCGTCGCGCGTCATGATGCGCTCAGTCCTCACTTCGTCGGGAGCTACCACGCCAATGATGATGTCGAACGTTACACGCTGGTCGAAGTTGGCATCGAAGAGTATGGCACTCTCAAGCCACTGGCAGCCTGAGGATAGGTAGTCTGCGGCTACGGCAGGATGCACTATATGGTTGACGGCCTGCTTGTTGTCCTCACTTTCAAGGATAAACTGTGCCAACACAGACTTCTGCAAGACACCGTTGCTATATACTCCGTTGCCGACGAGCTGTGACAGCTCGCGTTGCAAGTCCTTGTCGGTGGCCATGAGCCTCTTTGCGGCTGCATCGCAGTCGTAGACGCCGAAGCCCCTTCTGCGCAGTATGTCACAGACGAAGCTCTTGCCGCTTCCTATGCCGCCTGTAATGGCAATATGGCTGGGGGATAGTGGTGGTGTCATTGCTGTTCTACCAGATAGTCAACAGTTGGTGTCTCTATGCGTGCGTTGTTTATGGTGCGTGGCGCGCTTTGCAGCTGAAGACTGCATTTGTCGCTTTTGCCGTCTGCCAATGCCTGGTAGTCTGCCACTACGACAAACTCCTCGGGAGCGCTCTTTATGTCGCGCACCATTCTGGCACCAGCATAGAAGATTACCCTAACCCGTTGCGGGAATGTGCGTAGTACGATGCCCTCGGGAACGTTTATTGGCGTTATCGGCACCTCGATGCTCTCCTCGGTGAGGATGTCGGTGAATATTTCCAGCTTTACCTTGTTGGGCACGCACTTCACGCCATAGATGCTGCTCATGCTTACTTCGGTGACGAGTGTGTCCTGAATGTTTGTAATCTTGAAAGTCTCAGTGGGCATTGCCTTAAGGCTGTCAAGGGTGTGCTTGTCAGAATAGATGGTCACCTTGTCGGGAACGACGTTCACCTTGGCTATGTAGTAGCTGGCTTTGGGCGTTAGCGTGCCGGCAAGCCGCACGGGGATGGTCTTCTGCTCGCCGTCATTGAACAGGAAGGCCGTATGGTCACACTTCAGCGATATCAGCGTTGTGGAGCCAAACAACTGTTGCTTTACGGCTTTGTTTATCTCAGACACAGGTACTTGCCCCTTGCCGGTGCTATGGTTGGCAAAGGTAGCGAAAGGGAAGGACAGAGACCTTATCTTGTGGCTGAAACCATAGGAGAGCAGCACAAATCCCTTGTCGCGCACGGTTATTTTGACGCTGTCGGGGAGGGGGGCCGTGATGATAGTGTTCTCGGGCACTCCGACGAGGCGCATCTCCACCTGCAGCTCTTTCTCGTAAGTCCCGTTTAGCGTCATCATAAGCCAGAAGACGCCGCTGAGGGCGAGGAAGAACAAAAAAATCAGAAACTCCTTGTTCACTACACTGAACACGAAGTCCCTGACATTGCGAAGTATGCGCCCAGCTGCCATTACGCTTTATTGCCTGTAGCGTCCTGCGCAGAGGCGAAGACAGCGCTTTTCTCTACTGTTATCACTGTGCCGTGGGCTATTTCCACGTCGATGGTGCCTGCAGCAAGGTCTACACGCTTCACGGTGCCGTGTATGCCACCGCCTACGAGCACCTTAGTGCCCTCTTGAAGTGAGTTCTGGAACTCGCGGATGCGCTTCTGTTGCTTCTGTTGCGGACGAATCATGAGGAAATACATGATGGCGAAGATGGCTATCATCATTATGAGCATTCCGCCCATACCGCCACCCTGTTGAGCAGCTGCCTGTGCAGCCAGTACAAGTGTTGTCATGTTTGTTTATTATTGTTGAATTATTGATTATCTGTTGTTTGTGGTCTCACGGGATTGGCGAGTGTCTTGAACATCTTTCCAGTCTCGGAAAGGTGCCGTGCTATGGCATCAAGCATGCCGTTGATGTATGCACCGCTACGTGGAGTGCTGTAGAGCTTTGCAAGCTCCACATACTCGTTTATGGTGACGCTCACGGGAATGTTGGGGAAGGTAAGCATCTCTGCGATGGCAATCTGCATTATTATCACGTCCATGTACGCCAGACGTGAGAAATCCCAGTTGCGGCTGGTCTCGCTCATGAAACGCTGGTACTGGTCGGCGTTGAGGATTGTTGCACGGAACAGCTTTATTGCAAAGTCCTTGTCTTCGGCATCCTTGTATTCCGGCAGGAGCTCCTGCTTGGCCTTGTTCTTTGGGTCGAAACGCTTGATGGTTTTCAGCACGAAGGTGTCTACAACCTCCTTGTCGTCGTTCCAGTACAGGCTCTTCTCCTCGAGTAGGGCTTCCAGGTCGCTGTTGTCTTGTATCATCTGCCTGTATATCTTGCGCCATACCTCCCTGTCGGCCTCATAGTTGTCTTCCTCGGCAGACATATAGTCGGTATATATCTGGCTTTGCTCGATGAGGGCGCACATCTTACGTATGAACTCTATGTCGTCTGCCCAAGTAAGCTTTTTTGCCTCGTTGAAGTCTGCGAGCATCTTGTTCTCTTCAAGCTGTAGGGTAAATCTGTTGTCGATGAATTTTGTTGACGGGATATCTGTACCCTCTCGCTGGGCCCTTTGTGTGGCGATTTCCACACGCCGCCTTTCCTCCTTGCTTATGGCCAGAATAAGGTCGAGAAGGTAATTATACAGGTCGTATGCCTTCGACAAGCTGAAAAGCAGCTCTTTTTCAGCATTGTCCATGTTCTTGTTGCCGTTCTGATAGTATGCGTAGGTTAACTGGACTATCTTTATTCTAATCAATTCCCTATTAATCATTACTCTACCTATATATTATATATTGTGTACAGTGTTAAGTTGTAAATGGAGTTTTATCCATACATTGTTTTGCAAAATTAGGCAAAAAAAACTTTTCCCGCAAGAAAACCATATGGAAAAGTGGCTCTTTTATGGTTTTTTATGCGAGAAAGAACAAATTTTCGGCCAAGATGTTTTGATTTTGGAGATTTATTCGTAACTTTGCACCCACTTTTTTAAGACGCTAAGCGCATCTCTGTGTGATGGCGAATTAATATCAACAATTTTAATTTATAGTAACACAACTCATGAAAGAGATTAACGTAACAGGTCAGAAGCGTACAGACCTTGGCAAGAAAGCTTCTAAGCTCCTCCGCAAGGAGGGATTGGTTCCATGCAACCTCTATGGCGAGCAGAAGGACGAGAACGGCAAGCCCGTAGCAATGTCATTCGCAGTTCCTATGACTGAGCTCCGCAAGGTTGTCTACACTCCCCACATCTATGTCATCAACCTTATCATCGACGGCGAGTCTCATACCGCTGTAATGAAGGAGCTGCAGTTCCATCCAGTAACAGACGCTCTGCTTCACGTAGACTTCTATGAGGTTAACGACCAGAAGCCGCTCACTATCGGTATTCCTGTCAAGCTCGTTGGTTTGGCACAGGGTGTACGCGACGGTGGACGCATGAACCTCTCTATCCGCAAGATTAACGTTACAGCTCCTTATCAGCAGATCCCTGAGCATCTCGATGTAGACGTTACTGCTCTGAAGATTGGCAAGAGCATCAAGGTTGGCGAACTCAGCTTCGAGGGTCTTGAGATTGCTACTCCTAAGGAGGTTATCGTTTGCTCTATCAAGATGACACGTGCCGCACAGCAGGCTGCTGCTGCCGCCGCTGCCGCTGAGGGCAAGTAAATTGGAGACTAACTATTCTGTATGATAATCGGGCGGACATCTGTGGTGTCCGCCTTTTATTTTTTTTCAGTCAATAATTCATTTCATCCGACCATATTTCAAATGGACAAATATCTGATATGCGGGCTGGGCAATCCCGGTGACGAGTATGCACGCACACGCCACAATACTGGTTTCATGGTTCTCGACGCTTTCGCCAAGGAAATGGGAACTACTTTTCAGGACAAGCGCTACGGCTTTGTGGCCGAGACATCCATCAAGGGGCGAAAGGTGTTCTTGCTGAAGCCTACTACTTTCATGAACCTCAGCGGCAATGCCGTGAGATACTGGCTCAATAAGGAGAACATAGACCAGAAGAGGCTGCTCGTCATCTCTGACGATGTGGCCCTGCCGCTTGGAGCCTTCCGCCTGAAGGCCAACGGCAGCAATGGCGGACACAACGGCCTGGGACATATACAGCAGCTCATAGGACAGGACTATCCGAGACTGCGCATGGGTATAGGCAACGACTATCCTAAGGGAGCACAGATAGACTGGGTACTCGGACAGTATTCCGAGGATGACATGAAGCAGCTACAGCCAAGCATAGACATCGCTGTCAACATCATAAAAAGTTTCGTACTGGCAGGCATGGACATCACCATGAACCAGTTCAACAAACTCGGAAAAAAATAACGGAACACTATGGCTGATACCGCAAGAATAGACAAATGGCTATGGGCGGCACGCATCTTCAAGACGCGCTCCATAGCTTCTGACGCCTGCAAGAACGGTAGGGTGACGATAGGTGGGGTGGACATGAAGCCATCACGCACCATAAAGGTGGGAGACGTTATTAACGTGAAGAAGCCGCCGATAACCTATTCGTTCAAGGTCTTGAAGACCATAGAGCAGAGGGTAGGGGCGAAGCTGCTGCCCGAGATATACGAGAATGTCACAGACCCAAAGCAGTACGAACTGCTGGAGATGAGCCGTATAAGCGGCTTCGTTGACAGGGCAAGGGGTACGGGAAGGCCCACGAAGAAGGAACGCCGGGCACTTGATGCGTTTGTCGAACCAGAGTTTTTCGACTACGACTTCGACTCAGATTTTGATTTTGACGAAGAATAGGTTTTGTAAGGTTTTGTAGGTTATTGTAGGTTATTGTAGGTTATTGTAGGTTATTGTAGTTTATTGTAGGTTTTGTAGGTAATTTCACCTAACAACCTTAAAACCTCATAACCTCAAAACCGTTTTGCCCCTCCCTCTTGGGGAGGGGATGGGGGTGAGGCTTTATATTTTTACAAATAGCCTCTTCCTCCATAGCCACAGCCCCATTGCGGCATGAAGGGCTACGAAGGCGATGCTGTAGATGAGGGATGCCCAGTAGCCGTTTCCTATTATGGTTCGTATGGCTGTGTATGCACCTTCTTTAATACCGAAACTGCCGAAGGCTATTCCAAGAATCTCACTCGCCACATACAGGAACAGCGGGTTGGTGCCAAAAGCTACTGACAGTGTAATCACGGAGCTTGCGGTCTTGTTCTGCTTTCCGTCGGGCGTCATGTCGACGAGACGTACTATGATGCCGAGAGCCATCATTGCCATGCCGCATGTGGCCAGTACGTAGCTCGGACTCCATATGCGCTTGTTCAGCGGCAGTCCGAACGATAGCAGCCATCCGGCAAACCCTATCGCCGCTCCTGCGGCAAGCAGCCATAAAGCCTTGTCGGCATGGTTGCTCAGCTTGCTGTTTGTCGAGATATAACGTGCGCAACTGAAACCTATCAGGGTATGGGCAATAGCAGAGATATTACTTACAAGTCCTTCCGGGTCAACGGGACTTTTCGTATACAGATGGTTGCTGCCTATAAGGTTGTTGTCGGCTATGGAGAGCCAGTTTGCCTGTGCGTCCTGCGCATATCCGTTGCCTATGATTAGTATGGCGGCATATACGGCGAGCAGAGCCACAGTGAGTAAGTTCATACTGCGGTGGGGAAGGGCGATGGCCAGCAGGGCAGCTGCACAATAGCATATTGCCAGACGCTGCATCACGCCCCATACCCTAAGGTGTTCTAAGTCAAGCGGAGAGCCGGAGCATGCCATGTCGAACCAGTTTATGGCAAGGCCGATGACGAAGAGCAACAGCGTGCGCCTCAAGATTTTCTGTCCTGTCTGTGCCGACCATCTGAATTCTGTTTTCCTAAGGCTCAGGAAGATGGAGAACCCCATTATGAAGAGGAAGAAGGGAAACACGAGGTCGCAGGGTGTCATGCCGTCCCATTTCGAGTGCTTCAGCGTAGAGAATATCTCCTTTCCAGCCCCGTTGTTTACGAGTATCATGAACATCACAGTCATACCCCTAAGGATGTCTACGGCAAGCAGACGGGAGCCCTTTTGTCTACTGCCTCCCTGCTTAGATGTGGAGCCCCCCTGCCCCCCGGTGGGGGGTGTAAGGATTGGACTGGTGTGCTTTGTATTTTTGTTCATTTTGATTTCTATTAATAATGATAGCAGTTTCTATATATGCCATTTGATTCTTCACTCTTCATACTTCTTTCTTCACTCTTCTTCCTTCATCCTTTACCCTTCACTTTTCACTAAAAAAACTCCGCAGCTTTTCTTGCCATGTCAACTGGGTCGCCTTCTGGTGATGATGAATAAGAATTATGCTTCAGAGTCCACGGCTCCTCTATTGCATACCAGTCGATGACGGGACCGTGCGGCAATGCCATAGAGAACAGCTCGTCGGAGGTCTTGTTGGAGTTTGCGCCACCTCCCACGGCCTCGTAGTTGGGCTTGGTGTCGTCGGCCATCTGTCTGTCGAGGGCATCGAAGTATATCTTCCACCTATTATAATAGAAGTCCTTCAGCAGCCCCTGCCATTCCTTGTTGGCATAGTCGCGCAGTCCGCCCTTGTCGGCACACACTCTGTTGCCCCATGTCGTTATTTGCACCCTTGCGTTCCATTCGTACAGGTCTTTCTCCTGTGGTGTCGTTCCCAGCGCCCTTGCCATCTCCGTCCAGTTGCCGAGGCGGAATTCCCTGCGTGTGCCCAGCAGCTCGTCCTGCATGAGGAGCATCCTCAGGAAGCGTTCTGCATCCCTTTTGAAGTCCTTGCGTGCAAATGCGTTGTAGTCGGCAATGGTCTTCAGGTACTGCCTGCGGCCCTGGTCGGCGAGAGCCTGCCTGGTTATGTCCACCAGGTCGTGCAGGTAGTTGTCGTTGTCTCTCATCCTGTCCGCTGCCGCCAGCATCTTCTCAGCAGCCTTGCGGGTGTCTTCCGGGTCGTAGTAGTTTCTCATCTTCGACCAGCTCTTCACCTGGAAATTGTTCAGTCCCGGCCTGCCGCAGAAGATGCTCTCGTGAGGCCCCTGCTGGTTGTTGCCAAGCGGACAGTTGTATATGGAGGAGGCGAGCAGCATCCATGCCTCTTCGATATCCTTGTCGTATTTGCCATACCGTGCCACGATATATTTCCTCACCCATTCCTCCTTTGTCGGCACCTCGCTGAGCCATGGCAGCTCGCTCATAAGCTCGAACATCACGGGGTTGTTCTCCGTTCCCTCCATTGTGAAGCCTGTTCCAGTCATGGTCTTTGTCCAGTCACTACCGTTTCGTGCCAGGCGGTAGTTGCCGAGCAGCTGGTCCATGCGCCCGTGCAGTCCCACATTGCCGCCGAAGTTCTCCAGCATGCAGAAAATCCACGAGTGTCCCTCGTATCCTTTGTCGCGTTTCCATACCGATGGTATGCCGAACATGGGACGGCACTCAGAGAAGAGGTCGAGTATCACGATATCTCCGTTTCTGAGGTCTGCCATCATCTGCGGGCGTGGGTTCTCCGTCCATCCCTGCACCACCCATTTCGCCTGGTCGTTGGTGCGCTTCATGGCCTCCATCACCGCCTTTCCGGCCTTGGCGTAGTCTGTTGTCGCGTCATCGTTGCTCTCGTGGAACGGGTCCATGGAGTAGTATTTTGACTTGCCGTAGAGCTTTGTCAGCTCAGCATAGTATGAGTCGGCAATTTCTGCAAACCGCTTGTCGGTGGGCATGAGGTTTGCCGGACGTACATATCCGTTCCATGTGCCTCCGTCCGTGACATCGAGTCCCATCTTCTGCCTTGCGTCGTGTGGCATCATTCCGCTGTAGCCTGGCAGTACGGGCTCCATGCCGAGCTGCCTCATACGCTTCAGGATGTTTTTCTGCAGGGCTTCCTGCTGGCTGTACCATGACAGTGGCAGCGGGCCGCCCCAGCCTTCGAGATTGTTCATCTCCCACCATGCGAGGAATGCCGGACCGGCAATGAACTGTCCCACCTCCTCTTCCGTATATCCCATTTTCAGGAGCATGTTCCTCCACACACATTCCGTACCGACAATGGCCAGCGGCATGTTCACCCCGTGCAGGGCCAGCCAGTCTATCTCCTCCTGCCAGCGTTGCCAGTCCCAGAACGCCATGGAGTAGGAGAAGGTGCAATAGTTGAAGCTGTATCTCATCCTCAGGTCGGTCTCGTGACGTTCTTTCTTCTTTACGACGGGCAGTTTGGCAGGCAGTGCGGCCTGCATGTTGCCCCATGTCAGGTGTATGCCGCAATGGTATTTCAGATACCAGTTTATGCCCGTTGCGATGTTCACCCACGAGTTGCCGCGGACAACGACCTTGCTCCCAGCCTGGTCTATCTCGAAGAAGTCGGTGGGTGACTTGCGCAGTTCTATCTTGAATTTCCTCGATGCCCCCTTGTCAATACGCTCAAGCAGGTCATCGATGGGAGTTGCGTTGGCAACAACGGCTATCATGCATAACAAAGCTGTCAGAAAGTGTCTCATATAGCGGTAGTGTTTATAGGTTTTTGTAATATTTGTCTGTTATGCTTGCAAAGTTACAAAACATATGGGATAAAAGCAAATTGACAATTGGGTTTTTGTTTATTATGTCATGTCAGAACTTTTGTTTTCTTGTTGTTCTTGCATCCCTGCATTGCCAAGCATAGAACATACATTGGATGCGCAGAGGGTGTAAAGGTCTCGCAAGGGTATATATATCTTTGCGACCTTGGCGGCCTGGCGATAAATATACCACGCAATAAACATATGCGGGAAAGAACTCTCGCAAAGTCGCAAAGAGCGCAGAGAAAATGTACGTTCATAATACTTCTGATATAAGCGGCATGCTCACGATGCAATGGTAGAGAAACTCAAGGTTCATCAGAAATATGGAGTGACGCATTATAATATATTATGCTTGAAGTATATTGTTAACTGAAGTGGGTGTAACCGTTTGCTATAGGATATGAATACGTTTGCAACCCTGATAAGGTTAATAACCTTACGGCCTTAAGGTTATTAACCTTGCAGGCGTAAGGTTATTAACCTTATCGGCAATGATATATATATGCATAGACCACGCAACAATATATTGTCACTCGAGATATAGCATGAACCGCAAATATGAATACGCCACAGACAAGATTTATAACCTTAGCGGCAATGAAGGTAACAAATACAGACCACACTGCTATAAATGATAATCACTCGAAATGTCGGATGAACCAAACTCAAGGCCATGGCGGTAATACAGAGGACAGAACATAGTCAAATTTGTCCAAAACGAAAATTATTCTGTCAAAAGCGGTGGTATTCTCTGATTTCTGTGTATCTTTGCATAATCTTAATATATATATATGAGTGCGTTAAGTGTATTATATCTTGTCCTTCCCCTCCCTCTTGCCTTTATCCTTCATGACACAGAAGAGGCTATCGTGCAGCATCGCTGGATGCTGAAACACAAAGATGCTCTGGCAGGAAGATTTCCTGGGATGAAGTCCGTGATAGACTATCTATGCGGTATCAGTACAAAGTCATTTGTCATTGCCGCTCTTGAAGAACTTGTGGTTCTTCTCTTAGCCACCTGCTACGTGCTTGTTCAGGGAGAATACAGCTTCCAAATATGGGCTGCCCTGTTCATGGCTTTTTCTTTCCATCTGGTGGTTCATGTCTTGCAGGCTGTCATGGTGAAAGGATATGTGCCAGGTGTGGTTTCTTCCCTGCTTCTGATGCCCTATGCCTATGTAGGGTTGGAAGGTATCTGGTATGCCATGAGCGGCATGGAAATGGTAATATGCGGAGTTGTGGGAATCATATTTATGGTAGCCAACCTTTTGTTCGCCCATCGTATTGCAGGGATGGTGGTACGTTCACGACATGAATGAGCCAGGATTTAAAAGGTTTGTCATATAGTTGGACGCCACATGACAATGTGCCTCTGTGTGCAGCCTGCGGAATATTCAGATATAATGGATGAATAAGAGAAGGATTAACAGAATGACTTTTAAAATGAAAAAGATACTGTTTCTACATGGCTTCTTTGCCACAGGCAGCTGTCCGATGGCGATGGCACTTAGGGAGGCTTTTGACGGGCAGGCTGTTGTGCTGACGCCCGACTTGCCTCTTCATCCAAAAGAGGCGTTGAGATACATTCGCACACTAATCAGCCAGGAGAAGCCCGACCTGCTCATCGGCAACAGCTGCGGCTCGTTCCTGGCACAGCTGCTGGCTCCTGACGTTGGTGTCCCAGCACTACTCGGAAATCCATATTTCATGATGACAGACTTCCTCAGACAACGCATGGGAGAGCACCAATATAAAGCGCCGCGCAAGGATGGCAACCAACGGCTTGTCATTGACGAAGCGTTAATAGAAGAGTTTGCAGAGCTCGAAGCCTCACAGTTTGACAATTGCAGTCCTGTTTCTGAAAAACGGGTGTGGGGACTCTTTGGCGAGCAAGACACCCTGGCACATTTCGAGCCCTTGTTCTTGCAACACTATGCCGTCAGTCATCACTTTCCCGGGGGACATACGCCCACGGAACTGGAAGTGAAGTCATGGTATGCTCCATTGGCACGGAAGATGCTCGACGAGTTTTCTTCGCCCACAACAGTACGCTCGAAACCTACAAGCCAGAATATAGAGACGATTATCTGGAGGGAAACACACGCCTGAAAGCGTCCATCGCCATCTATCGGTCGCTTGGCTTTGTGGAAATACCCCTGCAGGGCAATGCCTACGAGCGTTGTGACATCCTTATGGAGTATAAAAAATAATATATAATAAGGTGTAATGAGTAAGAGCATCAGGATAGACAAAAACGCAATAGAAACAGCATACAGTTTCTTTCACCAAAAGGAGCGTGTGTATGCACATTCCAACATGGAATGGCAAAAAGACGACATTGAATATGCTATATCCTCTTACGTACAGGATATGGATAAAACATTGTATGGTCTGTTGTCTGATGGACACGATGACTTTCTGGTTAACCACCGTCGCTTCCACGATGACATTTTGTCTGCCATTGAGGTAATGGAAAATTTGTTGAATCAATAAAACATAGAGTTATGGAATATCTGCCACAAGACCCACACATACTTGTGTCGAGCATTAATATGCTTCTGAGGGATGAGGAATACGACTCGCTTGAATCTCTCTGCTGTGCCTTTGGGCGCGACCCACAGGAAATAAAACAATATCTCAAGGACTACGGCTATGTATATAGCGAGGCGCAAAAACAAATGCGACCGGTAGGCTATGATGAATAGACTGAAGAGGTATTAGCAGAAGTGAAAAACAGACAAGTTTTGTGCGTCTGTTATCACCCTGTTGCGGTAGTTAAACACATCATAAGAATATGGAAAGAACGAAGATGACTGTCATTTCCATCGCCATGCTGACGCTTCTTGTAGCATGTGTGGGCAAAGACAACGGCAAACGCCAAGAGAACATTGGACAAAATCAAAAGATTATGACACTGGACATAGGCAATTTCAAATGGACGCGACAGCCGGAGAGTTGCGTCATTAAGGGTGATACCATAGAGGTAGTCACCAAACCGGGCACAGATCTCTGGCAACGTACCTATTATCATTTCAGAAACGACAACGCCCCTGTTTTCCAGATGGAGACAGAGGAGAAGTTTTTCAGTTTTGTGGTAAAGACCGATTTCACGGAAAGCCATCATCGTTTTGACCAATGTGGCATCGTACTTTACCTCGATAGCGACAACTGGCTTAAGGGCAGTGTGGAGTACGAAAATGAGGAGTTCCAGCATCTGGGAAGTGTGGTGACCAACAATGGTTTTTCTGATTGGGCCACAACGGCTATCCCTGCTAATGTCAAAACGATGTGGTATAGACTTTCCCGTAGAGAGGACGATTATTGCATCGAGTGCTCGCACGACGGGGTTTATTTCACGCAGATGCGTGTATGCCACATGCATAAGGGCGGAGGAAAGATACAGTTTGGCATATATGCCTGTTCTCCGGAACAGTCGTCTTTCAAGGCGATTTTTACTGACATGAAACTGACAGAATGTGCCTGGAAAGCCCACGATGGGCAACAGCCGGACTGAAGACAGTAAATTATATATTATCCGAACATACAGCGGGACACTAATGCTTGAAGCGATGTTTGGAATAAATATCAATAATACTGCAAATATACTAATTCAACTTTCGCAAGTTAAGGAAGGCAAGAAAGAAGTTATGATGGGGAGTTATGATGGGGAGTTATGATAAGCCAATACCCTTTCAGGGGTGAAACATTTGGCTCCTTTTCGCTCGGCTCTGCCGCTCGCCTAAGCGAGTTTCGGCTCTGCCGCTCTCCTAAGAGAGAACTTCCTATCGCTCGGCTTTTCCGCTCTCTGACCCTAGGACGGTTGACACTGCCAAGTGTATCTCCTGCATGAAATGTGTGTCTGTATGCACAACGGGGGCAAGAAGAATCGGAGTGGTGATGAACTTCCTGGCTACACAAGGTCTGAAAAAAGTCTGTGCCACAAGAAAGGAAAACGAGCTTTACCTCTAAGACTCTCATTAGGAATATGCGTCAGTGCCCACTCTGTTATGCAAAAAACATATCTTTGTGTAATTTTGCTGTTGCAGGGCATGGAGCAAAAATGACAACTAACAAAAAGTGATATTATGACAAGATTTGAAGAACTGGTGCAGAAGCGCCGCAGTCACAGGACTTTTACACAGGAGATGATAGACGCGGAGGATGTGAAGACTATCCTCCGGGCTGCCCTGATGTCGCCAACGTCTAAAGGCAACCGCTCGTGGCAGTTTGTTGTGGTAGACGACAAGCTTCTGATAGAGAAACTCTCCGATGCAAAGGACATGGGAGGGCAGTTCCTGAAGAACGCCCCATTGGCAATAGTCGTACTGGGCAATCCGTCGGTGAACGACTGCTGGGTGGAGGACTGTTCCATCGCTGCTGTATCCATGCAGTATCAGGCTGAGCAGCTGGGACTCGGCTCATGCTGGGCACAGATGAGAAACCGGGGACTGTCTGACGGTACATCGGCAGACGAGGTCATAAGAGGAATACTCGATATACCTGAGGAGCTGTCCGTGCTCTGCGTCATTGGAGTGGGGCATAAGGCGTCTGAGCGGAAACTGCAGGACGAAGAGGCTCTAAGGTGGGAGAACGTGCACGTGAACGTATTCTGACATAACAACTGGAGACGATGAGGATAATACTGATAGGTGCGGGCAACCTTATGACCAGCCTTGCACCCGCTCTGCGTAAAGCAGGACATGACATATTGCAGGTGTATAGCCGGACGGAACACTCGGCAACCGTTCTTGCAGCAGCCGTTGGCTGCGAGGCGGTGACAGAAGTCGCATCCGTTAGAGACGATGCCGATGTATATATATTCTCCGTGAGCGACAGGGTACTCGGAGAGTTGACTGACAGGGTGTGTGGGGGCAGGAGTGGAAAGCTCTTCCTGCATACTGCCGGCAGCATTCCCATGGATGTGTTCCGCGGAAAGGCCGTGCGCTATGGTGTGCTCTATCCCATGCAGACGTTCTCGAGGACCAAGGTGGTGGACTTCTGCGACATACCATGCTTCGTGGAAGGCTGCGATGCCGCCACAGAGGCAGAGATACAAGCGTTGGCTGCAAGCCTCTCCTCACGTGTGTATGTCCTCAGTTCCGATGCCCGACGCTACCTGCATCTTTCCGCAGTCTTTGCCTGCAACTTCGTCAACCGCTGCTATGCCCTTTCGGCTTCGCTGCTTGAGCGTCATGGCATACCGTTCGACGTTATGTTGCCCCTCATTGACGAGACAGCACGCAAGGTGCATGTCATGCCGCCAGCCGAGGCGCAGACTGGCCCGGCAGTGAGATACGACCGCAACGTCATCGATGCCCAGCTGTCACTCCTTGCCGATGACCCCGACCTGCAGGAAATCTACAGGCTGATGAGTGAGAGCATACACAAGGGCAACCACCGCTGAGGCCTTACAGCCAAAAGCCTTTATCGGGCAGGTTGTCCTTACGAACACGTATCAAAGGTGCATTGATTCATTTATCAGCAACCAATAATTAATTAGCGTGGTTGTAGTTGGTAGAATGTCTATGGTTTGTTGAATGTCTCTTCCCATACCTCAGCAAGCCTTTTGATGCTTGGCAGTACGACGTGTGCACCGCAGTCGGAGAGTACTGAGTCGGGTAGGGGACCGCTGTTCACGGCTATGGTGAGGCATCCTGCCGCTATGCCTGCCTTGACACCGAGTGGTGCATTCTCTACGACAATGCACTCGTGAGGCTCCGCGCCTGTTTTAGCAGCTCCCATGAGGTATGGGTCAGGAGCGGGTTTGCCATGCGTGACATCGTATGCCGTGACAATATGTTCGGCAGTTATGAAGTCGCCGAAGTCGGTGAGCAGACGGTTAATGAGAGGACGTTGTCCGCTGCCCGTTACTATTCCTATTGTCAGTCCGCTTTGCCGTATGAGGGTCATAAGACGTATTACTCCGTCGAAGATGGGAGCCTCGGGCATGCTGTGGAAAATTGCTGTCTTCACATCGTACATCTGCTGCGCCTCTTCGTCGCTTATGTCTTTGTGTAGCTGCATGCTGGCAAATTTCTTGATGGTGTCTATGCCTCGTGCTCCCTCGGTGGCGTAGGCATCCTCGGCAGTCATGTTAATGCCGAACTGTGCCATGGACTTTTGCCATGCTACGGCGTGGTTGGGCATGCTGTTGTAGAGCACGCCGTCCATGTCAAATAGAACAGCCTTGGGACGGAATGTCCCAAGGCCGTGGTTATCTATAAAGCTTTTAATCTGCTCGTTGAACATACAATATTGTATTACTTCTCGTTGGCAAGACGCTCTTTGATGGCCTTGCTCTCAGCCTCGTAGCCTGGCTTGTCGAGCAGGGCGAACATGTTTTTCTTGTAAGCCTCTACTCCAGGCTGGTTGAATGGGTTTACGCCCAGTACGTTGCCGCTGATGCCGCAGCCTATTTCAAAGAAGTAGATGAGCTCTCCGAGGTAGAACTCGTTGAGTTCGGGCATAGAGATGCGGATGTTTGGCACGCCGCCGTCCACGTGTGCCAGGCGTGTGCCCAGCTCGGCCATCTTGTTTACGTCGTCAACACGCTTGCCAGCGAGGAAGTTCAGTCCGTCGAGGTTCTCCTCATCGTGTGGGAAGAGCAGTGTGTTGTTGGGAGCCTCTACGCTTATCACGGTCTCGAAGATGGTGCGCTCGCCTTCCTGAATCCACTGTCCCATAGAGTGCAGGTCAGTGGTGAAGTCGCATGATGCAGGGAATATGCCCTTGCCGTCCTTGCCCTCGCTCTCGCCGTAGAGCTGCTTCCACCACTCGCTCATGAAGTGGAGCTTCGGCTGGTAGTTGACCATAATCTCAATCTTCTTGCCGGCCTCTGCATACAGAGCGTTGCGCACGGCGGCATACTGTGCGGCGATGTTCTCTGCAAACGGTACGTCCTTGCCGCAAGCCTTCTCCATGGTCTGCGCGCCCTCTACGAGCTTGGCTATGTCGAAGCCTGCGCAGGCAATAGGCAGCAGGCCTACGGGAGTGAGTACGGAGAAGCGTCCGCCTACGTTGTCGGGGATGATGAATGATGTGTAGCCTTCCTTGTCAGCGCATGTGCGTGCGGCACCCTTCTTTGCATCCGTAATGGCTACGATGACCTTCTTGGCCTCTTCCTTGCCACGCTGCTCCTCGCATTGTTTCTTGAGAAGACGGAAGGTGAGAGCGGTCTCGGTGGTGGTTCCAGACTTGGAGATGTTGATTACACCGAACTTCTTATCCTTGAGATATGTCGTAAGCTCTGATAGATAGTCCTCGCCGATGTTGTTGCCGGCGAAGAGGATAGTGGGATTCTTCTTATCGCCAACGAGCCATGCGAACGAGTTGCTCAAAGCCTCGATGACGGCGCGTGCGCCAAGGTAGCTGCCGCCGATACCAGCCACAACGACAACTTCACAGTTCTGACGCAGAACGTCGGCGCAGTCCTGTATCTGCTTTACGAAGTCAGCAGAGATTGATGTCGGCAGATGCAGCCATCCGAGGAAGTCGTTGCCTGGGCATGTGCCGTTTTCCAAGGCCTCCTGAGCGGCCTTTACCTGAGGCTCAAGAGCCTCTACTGCACCAGCTTTGAGGAACTGGGCAGCTTTGCTTGTGTCAAGTGTTATGTTTCCCATTTTTTGTTTATTATTGATGGTTGTTTTTTCTTGTTATGTGGCGGTAGTGTCTGGGGCTACCTGAAGGAGTCTGTGAGCAGCTTTATTTCAATCTGTGGATTTATGCGCTCGTAGAGGATGTTGTAGACTGCGTCGAGGATAGGCATGTTGACGTGCATGTGGCGGTTGATCTCCTTCATGCATTTCGTTCCGAAGTAGCCTTCGGCAATCATCTCCATCTCTATCTGTGCGCTCTTCACGGAGTAACCCTTGCCTATCATGGTTCCGAAGGTGCGGTTGCGGCTGAAGTTGGAATATCCCGTTACGAGCAGGTCGCCCAGGTATACCGAGTCGTAGACATTACGCTCCATAGGGTGAATGGCAGTGAGGAAGCGGTTCATCTCCTGCACGGCATTCGACATGAGGACGGCCTGGAAGTTGTCGCCGTATTTCAGTCCGCCGCAGATGCCTGCGGCAATGGCATATACGTTTTTCAGTACCGACGAGTATTCTATGCCGATGACATCGCATGAAGTCTTGGTCTTGATGAAGTCAGACGAGAGTACCTCTGTGAATGCTTTTGCCTTGTCAATGTCGGCACATCCAACTGTAAGGTATGACAACCGTTCGAGTGCTACCTCTTCCGCATGCGATGGTCCGCCTATGCATGCGAGGTTCTCGTATGGTACGTCATAGACGTGGTGGAAATATTCCGAGCATGCAAGATTCTCATCTGGCACTATACCCTTGATAGCGGTAAGTACAAATTTGTCCCTAATGCGTGTCTTGAGCTTGCGCAGGTGATTTTTCAGATATGGCGAGGGTGTTACGAACACCAAGGTATCGTAAGCCTCGACAATCTTGTTGAGGTCGGAGGAGAAGAATATCTCGTCGACATTGAAGTGTGCTCCAACAAGATACGCAGGGTTATGGCCCAGTCTCTTGAAATCCTCTATGCGGTCATCGCGCCGCATATACCATCCTATGTGGTGTGTATGTTCCACCACAATCTTTGCAATGGCGGTAGCCCAGCTTCCTCCACCGATGATGGCTATTTTCCCACAGTCGAACATGAGTGTGTGCGTTATGGTTTACGGCTGCTTATTTAGCGGCTTTCTCTATCCAGGTGCCTATCTCTTCGAGTGTTGGCTTCTCGTAACCGAGTTTGTATTTCTTGTTTATTTCGAGAAGCTTCTGCTGCAGTCCTTGTGGCTTTTCCTCGACAATGTCAGCGATGAGATTGTAGCCGGCCTTGCGCAGAACATATGCCCATTCCTCAGCCACACCTATCTCTCCCCATTCTGCAATGGTGCTCTGTGGCATCTTCTTCTCTGGCTTCATCTGTGGGAAGAAGAGTACTTCCTGAATATATGTCTTGCCGGTCATAAGCATAACCAGACGGTCGATACCAATACCGATACCGCTTGTGGGAGGCATGCCGTATTGGAGCGCGCGCAGGAAGTCGTGGTCAATAATCATGGCCTCATCATCGCCCTTGTCGGCCAGTCGCATCTGCTCTACGAACCTTTCTTCCTGGTCTATGGGGTCGTTAAGCTCTGAGTAGGCGTTGGCCAGCTCCTTGCCGTTTACCATCAGCTCGAAACGCTCTGTCAGTCCAGGCTTAGAGCGGTGCTTCTTGGTTAGTGGTGACATCTCCACGGGATAGTCTGTGATGAATGTCGGCTGTATGTATGTGCCCTCGCAGAACTCTCCGAACAGCTCGTCAATGAGCTTTCCCTTGCCCATGGTGTCGTCTACGTCCATGCCCTTCTCCTTGCAGAAGGCACGTATCTCGTCCTCGCTCTTGCCGTTGCAGTCGAAGCCAGTCTTCTCCTTGATAGCGTCGAGTATGGGCAGACGGCGGTAGGGAGCCTTGAAACTGATAATCTGCCCGTCGACCTCACGTTCCGGCTTTCCGTTGACGGCTATGCAGACAGCCTCAAGAAGCTTCTCGGTGAACGACATCATCCAGTTGTAGTCCTTGTACTGCACGTACAGCTCCATACATGTGAATTCCGGGTTGTGGTTGCGGTCCATACCCTCGTTGCGGAAGTTCTTTCCTATTTCGTAAACACCCTCGAAGCCGCCCACGATGAGTCGCTTCAGGTAAAGCTCTGTGGCGATACGCATGTACATATCGACGTTAAGGGCATTGAAATGTGTTATGAACGGGCGTGCCGATGCTCCTCCTGCAATAGCCTGTAGGGTAGGGGTCTCTACCTCTGTATATCCGGCCTCGTCGAGTACTCGGCGAATGGTGCGCAGCACGGTGGCTCTCTGCAGGAAGGTGTCCTTGACGCCGTCGTTGACAATAAGGTCTACGTAGCGCTGGCGATAGCGCAGCTCAGGGTCATCGAACTTGTCGTAGGCCACACCGTCCTTGTATTTCACTATTGGCAACGGCTTCAGGCTCTTGCTCAGAAGGGTTATTTCCTTGGCGTGGACAGATATCTCTCCCGTCTGGGTACGGAATATAAAGCCCTTCACTCCGATGAAGTCGCCGATATCCATCAACTTCTTGAAGACCTTGTTGTACAGGTCCTTGTCCTCTCCCGGGCAGATATCGTCACGTGAGATGTATATCTGTATGCGTCCCTTGCTGTCCTGAAGCTCGGCGAAGCTCGCCTTACCCATGACGCGCCTGCTCATAAGCCTACCGGCCACCGAAACCTCGCGCGGTTCGGCGTCGTCGCTGAAGTCGTCCCTTATGTCGGTTGAAAAAGCGTTGGTGGGAAACTCTGCTGCAGGATAGGGGTCGATACCCATGTCCCTTAACTCCTGGAGACTCTGGCGGCGGCCAATCTCCTGTTCACTAAGCTCTAAAATATTCATAAAGTCTATTCGAATATGATTTTATGAGTGCAAATTTAATAAATAAATCCGAAAGCTAATGTGTTTTTTGGGTCTTTTTCATTAATTAATCTTCTAACCCAGGAAAGTATGCCTGCTTTTTGTTGTTTTTGCCGCTTGGAAGCGGTATATATAATAATGTATATTAAGAACGGAATTATGGATATAGTCCGAAACCCTGCCCTCGTCACAGGTGCCATGTCTTACCGATGTCGCCCTCTGGCAGCCATCAATGGCACATACAGGTTGCAGACTGGCATCTGCAGTTCGTACCACGATGGCTGTGGGTGAGAATGATAGTTGTTTGCGGTCGGGGATAAGAACATTATATTCTTTGCTCGGTATTGTTAAGCTTTAGCATTTTCTCGGGCACGCTATTCCTAATCTGTCCAACTATCATGTTCAGCAGGCTTTGCCTGACAAACGCCTTGGATGTTGCCATTACAACCTCGCGTGTTGGTATTGGTATGGCAAACGGACGAACAAGCTCTTTCTGCGTTGGAGTGAGCTGCATGGTGGCCAGCTCGGGAATGAACGTCACCCCCTGCCCGTTCTCTACGATGCGCATGAATGTCTCAATGCTCCCTAATGAGTAGGCCGACTGACTGGTCTTGGCTGCTTTGAGCTGGCAATATTTCACCAGCTGGTCTCTGAAGCAATGCCCCTCGTCGAGCAACCATAGGAGCTCGTTGCTAAGGTCGCTCGTCTTGATGCTTTTCTTGGCCGACAACTGGTCAGAGGGTGATACGTAAGCAAGAAACTGCTCATAGAAGAGTGTTGTCAGGGCGTAGTCGTCGAGGTCGCCTGTATCAACCATCACAGCGGCATCTATCTCGCCCCTGTCTATGGCACGGCGTATATAGGCGGTTTTCATCTCAACCACCCGAATTTCCAATGAAGGATTCTCTCGCATCAGCCCCGGAAAGAAACGGGGCAACAGATAGGGTGCTATGGTGGGCAGGATGCCGAGCCTGAATGTTCCCGTCAGCGCTTTCTTCTCCTCAGCGACGATGTCCTTGATTTTCCGTGCCCTGTTCAGAACCTTCCATGCCTGTTCAACAACGACTTTCCCTATAGCCGTAGGCATAACCTGCTGGGAGGAACGCTCGAATAGCTTCACGTCAAGCTCAGCTTCCAGTTTCTGAATCATCGCGCTCAGCGTTGGCTGCGTTACGCCACATGCCTCGGCAGCCTTCACGAAGTGGCGTGTGCGATACACGGCCACGATATATTCCAATTGCTGTAAAGTCATATTTGTATATTGTTATATATGTGGCAAATATACATCACTTGGAGATAAAAGTCTGTGAAAAAGCCGTTAAAATAATGTAAATATAGATGTTTTCTATTCTCTGATAGGCATATTCTGTTTGCTGGATATCAAAAATATATATATCTTTGCAAACAAATCATAGAACCAAATAATTAATAAATAGCAAACAGAAAGATTATGAAAGAACTTAAAGGAACAAAGACAGAGAAGAACCTGATGGAAGCCTTCGCAGGCGAGTCTCAGGCACGCAACAAGTATTCATACTTCGCATCAAAGGCCAAGAAGGACGGCTATCAGCAGATTGCCGCTCTCTTCGAGGAGACAGCCAACAACGAGAAGGAGCACGCCAAGCTGTGGTTCAAGTATCTTGAGGGTGGTGCCATCAAGGACACCATGTCCAATCTGAAGGCTGCCGCCGAGGGTGAGAACTACGAGTGGACAGACATGTACGACCGCATGGCCAAGGAAGCTGAGGAAGAGGGCTTCATTGAGATTGCCGCAAGGATGCGTGGCGTGGCAGCGATTGAGCGTCATCACGAGGAGCGCTACCGCAAGCTGCTCAAGAACATCGAGGATGGCATAGTATTCTCACGCGACGGCGACACCATCTGGCAGTGCCGCAATTGTGGACACATTGTTGTTGGCAAGGCTGCTCCCGAGGTATGCCCCGTATGCGACCACGCACAGAGCTATTTCGAGGTAAGGGCACAGAACTGGTAAGGAGTTGGACAGGCACTCGTAAATGACGGTGCTCCAACCTCTCGCAAGTAGGAAACAATTATTCAGGGCATGCTCCATCTTGGGGCGTGCCCTGACTGTTTGTTTCCAAACCAAATAGAAACAGATACTTTCTGGGGTATTTAATTTGTAGGGTGTCCAATTTGATAGTGTGTCTGTTATTTCGCCGCCTTATCTTTCTTGTATAGCTGCCATGAGTTTATCAAATTGTGCCATATGCTGTAGAAGCCGCCTACCACTGAGGTTACGGGATTGAGGAAGACGAGGCCCATCCAGATGGCGAAGACGGTGTTCTTCTGTCCCATCGCCTGCCCAGCAGTGATGGCAGAACGCTCGGCGGCATCGACATATCCGTTGGGGTACAACGCCGAGGGTGGCAGCTCTGACAGCGGCTTCGTAGGCTGTTTCCAACGACGGCCCACACAGCGACCCACCCGGAACTGCGCCATGCAACACAATGCGCTCACCACTGCCAGACCGACAAGATGCACAAGGGCGATGTCGCTCTCGGCGATAGTGCGAACCGTCACGGTGATGGCGAGGGCAAGGGCTACGAGCCATAGATAGAAAGCGAGGTCGGGTACGGAGAGAAGACGCTCAAGCAGTCGTGGCGCATAGTGACGGATAACGAACGAGACAAGGAGCGGGAAGAGCAGGAGGGGGAAGACCTTACCCATAATCATGAAAAACTCTGTCATGAAGCCGAGTCCGGCATGAGGCTCGACAAGGGTGAGGAAAGCAGGCGCAAGCAGCGACACCATCATGTTGCAGAGCACGATGTAGGTGACATCTCCGCTGACAGAGCCTCCGAGTTTCTGTACGATGACGGCTGAGGCTGTGCCCGTAGGACAGATGAAACAGAGCATCGCACCCTCTGCCATCAGTCGCCATCCAACTGTTGTAGGCGGGATGAGCAGTGCAACGATAGAACTGAGCACGAATAGAGAGGACTGTACGGCGAGGAGGATGATGTGCCAGCGGTGGGGCTTCAGGTCACGAACGTCGACACGGAGAAAAGAGAGCAGAAGCATGACGAAAATAAGCGACGGCTGAAGAAAATGAGACACGACGCTATAGAAGGTTCTTTCCGCATTGCCGCCAGCAGGCAGCAGGGCCTTGAGGAGGTAGTACAGCAACACACCCGTGAGCATCGACACGGGCAACTTCCAGATGCGGAGGAGGGAAATCAGTCTTTTCATCATATCGTTGATAATAAATTAATAGAGATATGGCGGCAGGGACGGCACTGAATGTGTCTCTATTCTCAGCTTTGTCTGACAAGCGGGGAATGTCGCGGAATTATTGGCAAAAGTACACAAAATATACGAAACGCAATAATACAAGAGACACTTTTTTTCACCATAACTAATGTATTGTTGTTACCAGCTAAAGTTGAGTGAAGTTGATCGAAAAAATCTTTTTTCCTCAGCAATGATATCGGTATTTGGAAAATAATTTGTAAGTTTGCAGATGATTATGCTTCAACGCCATTTGCGGCTTGGAGAAAGTGCAACCAAAACATCATCCCGATAATGAATGACTATATAGTCTCCGCGCGTAAGTACAGGCCAATGTCCTTCGACTCGGTAGTGGGTCAGAAGTCGCTTACGACAACGCTGAAGAATGCCGTGCGAAGTGGTAAGCTGGCGCACGCATATCTGTTTTGCGGACCACGAGGAGTGGGCAAGACCACCTGTGCCCGCATCTTCGCAAAAGTTATAAACTGCATGAACCCTACTGCCGACGGCGATGCCTGCGGCGAGTGTGAGAGCTGCAAGGCTTTCAACGAGCAACGCTCGTACAATATATTTGAGCTTGATGCTGCCAGCAACAATGGAGTGGAGCAGATAAAGACACTCATGGAGCAGACGCGCATCCCTCCGCAGGTGGGAAAATACAAGGTGTTCATCATCGACGAGGTACACATGCTGTCGCAGGCAGCCTTCAACTCGTTCCTCAAGACTCTGGAGGAGCCGCCCGCACATGTCATCTTCATCCTGGCCACGACAGAGAAGCATAAGATTTTGCCAACCATCCTGTCCCGATGTCAGATTTATGACTTCGAGAGGATGACCGTCCAAGGTACCATCGACCATCTGAAGATGGTGGCAGAAAAGGAAGGCATATCCTACGAGGACGAGGCACTTGCCCTAATTGCCGAGAAGGCCGACGGAGGTATGCGTGATGCTCTGTCCATCTTCGACCAGGCGGCGAGCTTCTGTCAGGGGAACATCACCTACCAGAAGGTACTCGAAGACCTGAACATCCTCGACGTTGACAATTATTTCAACATCGTAGACCTCGCCCTTGAGAACAAGGTGTCCGACATTATGCTGCTCCTCGACGGTGTGCTGTCGAAGGGCTTCGATGGCGGCAACCTGATAGTGGGACTTGCGAGCCATGTGCGCAATGTGCTCATGGCGAAGGACCCGGAGACGACAAAGCTGCTTGAGGCCAGCGAGACACAACGGCAGCGCTACCAACAGCAGGCGCAGAAATGCCCCATTAAGTTCCTGTACAACGCCCTCAAGATTATGAACCGCTGCGATGTCAACTACAAGCAAAGCTCAAACAAGCGCTTGCTGGTGGAGCTGACGCTCATCGAGGTGGCTCAGCTGACGCAGGCCGATGACGAGGGAGCATCATCGGGGCGTAGCCCCAGACGACTTAAAACCCTGTTCAGAAAAATAGCTGGTGTCCGGCAGAATGCAGCATCGCAGGTGGCTGTAGCCGGAAATGCTGTCGTGGCAAGGAGAAGCGAAGGATCCGCCGCAGCAGTTGCAGCACATGTGGCAACACAGACAACGACAATAAATACCTATGCGGAAGCCGCTGTCACAACACCTTTGTCATCCGCGGCAACTACGCAACCTGCTGCTTTGGCAGGAAGAAAACTTAAACTCGGCTCACTGGGAGTGACCTTTGCAACGCTCGGAAAGAAGGACAGTCAGAATGATAGCCAGGATGTAGAGGAGACTATCGATAAGTCGGCTGACAAATTGTTCACAGAAGAGGAACTGGGTCACCAGTGGATGCTGATGTGCAACCGCATGCCGAAGGAGATGACGGGACTGTCGAGCAGAATGAAGAACCTATTGCCTAAGATATCTGATTATCCAAATGTTGAGGTCGTGGTAGACAACGACATCCTGCTTAACGAGCTTCAGTCCATCAAGGGACGCATCCGGGCCACGTTGGCCAAGGCGCTTGGCAACGGCAATATCGAACTTCAGCTCAGGCTTGCCAAGGTGGAGGAAGTGAAAGTCCTGATGACCAAGCGTGACGTGCTTAATGAGCTGAAAGCAAACTATCCGGGTGTGCGGCTGCTCTATGAGTCTCTCGGTCTGGAAATGTCATAAACATCAATTCCGCAACAAAGTAAATGAACATCTATTTACTTATGGTATCCAATTTAATGTGCAAAAATTGAATATCCTAATTCTGAAGTTCATGTCGGTAATTGTCGCGCTG
>OBLI01000873.1_pt1 | contig 31156 bp, 22 predicted proteins | sample 1519701 | NCBI WGS metagenome assembly OBLI01 (sample SAMEA3663005, study PRJEB22513) | pig gut metagenome | biome: pig gut; feature: pig-associated habitat; material: faeces | place: France | collected 2012 | reverse complement strand
TTTATTAAAACGATGCAAAGGTAATGCTTTTTTTGATAAGTCGTACACTTTTTATAGTTTTTTTTTAGGCTCTTTTTGTAACCTTTTCGTAATATGTTGATAATTAGCGGTTTGCGGATAGTGAATAAAAGTTAAATATTGAGAAGGTTGTCTTGAAACATTAAAAACGGTGCTTTTTTAGGTGTTTTTGGGTGTTGTTGTGAGCGGACACAACAGGCGTGTTCTTGCTTTGATTTATGTCATGTTAGCTTCCAGATGACATGGAATAAAACTGGCAAAATTTAAGAAGGTATCTTCGTTGTCCATCGAAGATACCTTCATAATTTGCTGTACTTTTATTATTCCTCGTTTAGTGCCGCTGTACGTACGCGTGAAAGTGTTTCGGGAGTCATCTGCAGATAGCTGGCTATGTAGACGAGTGGTGCACGCAGGACTACCTGTGGTGCGAGCTTGCACATTCTCTTGTACTTGTCCTGTGCGGTCTCAAACCTTACGAGGTCTGCATGAATCTGTGACTGTATGAGGCTTTCCTCCAGAATTTTCCTGTATAGTATCTGTATGTTGACATTGTGCAGTGCCACCTCTTCCAGCCTCTGTTTGGGCAGGAAGTACATTATGGTAGGTTCGAGAGCTTCTACCTGAAGTTTGGTCGGTTCCTCCTTGAACAGGCTCTCTATACACATTATCATGCCGCCCTCCACGCTCATGTGCTCGGTAACCTCTTTTTCTTTCTTGAAGTAGAACTGTCGCACAAGGCCTTTGGCAATGTACATTATGTTGCGGCATACCTCGCCTTCAGCCAGGATAGTCTGCCCCTTGGCGAATTTCATTGGCACGAGGATGCTCTCGAGTGTATCAAGCTCGTCGTGAGTCATCGTACTGTATTTTCTTGCCAATTCTCTTGCAATGTCTCTGGTTGTGCTTGTTAGATCTTTCATCGGGTTCCTCCCCTTATATAATTAATGTGTGATTTTTAGTCTTATGTCATTTTCAGGTCCATGGGCTTGTCGTCAGTCGAGCTTGAGTACGGCGAGGAATGCCTTTTGCGGTACCTCTACGTTTCCAATCTGCTTCATTCTCTTCTTACCCTTCTTCTGTTTCTCAAGTAGTTTGCGCTTTCGGCTGACGTCTCCTCCGTAGCATTTTGCGGTAACGTCTTTGCGTACGCACTTGATGGTCTCGCGTGCCACAATCTTCGCACCTATGGCAGCCTGTATGGCAATGTCGAACTGCTGTCTCGGTATGAGGTCTTTCAGTTTCTCACACATCCTTCTGCCGAGTGTGACGGCATTGTCCTGATGAGTGAGTGTCGACAGGGCGTCTACTGCCTCGCCATTGAGCAGTATGTCGAGCTTGGCGAGTTTAGATGGCCGGAAGGAGTCGATATGGTAGTCGAATGAGGCGTAGCCCTTGGAGATGGACTTCAGCTTGTCGTAGAAGTCGATGACTATCTCACCTAATGGTATCATGAAATGCAGCTCCACGCGGTTGCCGCTCACGTACTCCTGCTTGATGAGCTCGCCTCTCTTGTCGAGGCATAGTTTCATTATCGGGCCTATGAATAGTGCGTCGGTGATGATGGTTGCCCGGATGTATGGTTCCTCGATATGCTCTATCATGGTGATGTCTGGCAGTCCGGAGGGGTTGTGAACCTCTTTGGAGTTGCCGTGCTTGTCGTATACCATGTATGATACGTTTGGTACCGTTGTTATGACATCCATGTTGAACTCCCTGTCGAGTCTTTCCTGAACAATCTCCATATGGAGCAGTCCGAGAAATCCGCAGCGGAAGCCGAAGCCGAGAGCTACCGATGACTCGGGCATGAAGGTCAGCGAGGCATCGTTGAGCTGCAGCTTCTCAAGCGAGGCGCGAAGGTTCTCGTAGTCGCTTGGGTCGATGGGGTAGACGCCCGCGAACACCATGGGCTTCACCTCCTGAAATCCGGCAATGGCTTTCTGGCATGGGTTGGCAACGTGCGTTATGGTATCGCCGACCTTTACTTCCTTGGCGTCCTTGATGCCGCTGATGATGTAGCCTACCTCGCCCGTTGATATTGTAGTGCGTGGTATCATGTCCATCTTGAGCACTCCTACCTCATCGGCGGTGTATTCCATGCCTGTATTGAAGAACTTCACCTTGTCGCCTTTAGAGATGTGTCCGTTCTCAATCTTAAAGTAGGCTATGATGCCTCGGAAGGAGTTGAACACAGAGTCGAAGATGAGTGCCTGCAACGGAGCCTCAGGGTTGCCCTCCGGGTGCGGTATGCGCTCTACGATGGCCTCGAGTATTGCCTCTACGCCCTCTCCGGTTTTACCCGACGCACGCAGTATCTCCTCTCTCTTGCATCCTATAAGGTCTACAATCTCGTCCTCCACCTCATCGGGCATTGCGCTCGGCATGTCTATCTTGTTGATGACAGGAATAATCTCCAGGTCGTGCTCTATGGCCATGTAGAGGTTGGAGATGGTCTGCGCCTGCACACCCTGAGTGGCATCCACGATTAGCAATGCTCCCTCGCAAGCTGCGATGCTCCTTGACACCTCGTACGAGAAGTCGACATGCCCGGGAGTGTCAATGAGGTTCAGAATGTATTTCTCGCCATGTGACATATATTCCATCTGTATGGCGTGGCTCTTTATGGTGATGCCTCGCTCGCGTTCGAGGTCCATGTCGTCGAGCATCTGTCCTCCTGTAATCTGAATGGTCTTGGTGTACTCAAGCAGACGGTCGGCAAGCGTGGACTTGCCGTGGTCTATGTGTGCTATTATGCAGAAATTCCTTATGTTGTTCATCAATATGCTTTCTTTAAGTTGCAAAGATAACAATAATTTCGGATATTATTTGTATCTTTGCAAAAAAATATGGTTAAACTTATGCAGAAAGTATTTTGTTTTGTTGTTATGGCATTACTTATGGTATCGTGCCATGACAGTCTTGATGACAGGGCGGAGAAGGAAGCCAAAAACTATACTGAGCGATATTGTCCCACGCCAGTGCAGCAGAACCAGCGCACAGACAGCCTGACTTTTGACCGCCATACACACACATACAACTATTATTATACGCTGACGGGTCCTGCGGACAATGCAGACGTGATAGGCGAGAACAGGCAGAAGCTAAAGGATGTGCTGGTGGCAGGAGTGAGGAACGACACGAGGATGAAGGCATACAAGGATGCGGGTTTCGGTTTCCACTTTGTCTACCGCTCGGAAAGTACTGGCAAGGTGCTGCTTGAGGTCAGCGTGACGTCAAAGGACTACTGATGCCCTGCACGTCACTGTGTGAAGAATAAAACGGACGTGGCGAATACCCAATTTGTCAGGTATGCGCCACGTCCGTTTCCAATCGGGAATAGCTCCTATGGTTACTTGTACAGATACCGCTTGATAGACTTCTTCGGTGTCTTCTCAAATTCCTCCTCCAGTATCTCTACTTCTGTTATCTTGGAGTATGCAGGCAGAATGTTGTTCAATTCCAGCCTGTTCTGTTCCATTACGTTCTTGAGGTCGTCTGCCGACAGTCCCATTACTGAAGCCTCGTCGTAGTCGGGGTATATCAGTGCGGCAAGCTTCTCGCCTCTCTGCACCACCAGACTCTCAGTGACGAGTGTCATGGAGTTGAGCTTGTCCTCAATCTCCTCGGGGTAGATGTTCTGGCCGTTACTGCTGAGGAGCATGTTCTTGGAGCGTCCCTTGATGAAGATGTTGCCTTCGGCATCCATCGTTCCGAGGTCGCCAGTATGATACCATCCGTCAGCGTCTATTGTGTTTCTGGTAGCCTCCTCGTTCTTGTAATATCCTAACATTACGTTAGTACCCCGTGCCAGTATCTCGCCAGGCACATTAGCAGGGTCGTGGCTGTCTATTTTCACTTCCATGTGTACGACGGGGCGTCCGCAGCTGCCTGGCTTGAAGGTAGAGTAGTCGGCATAGCTGATGATAGGTGCGCACTCTGTTGCTCCATAGCCTACGGTATACGGGAAGTTGATGCGTTTGAGGAAGCTCTCCACCTCCTGGTTGAATGCTGCTCCACCGATGATTATCTCATAGAACTTTCCGCCAAACGCTGCCTTTACCTGATCGCATATCTTCTCGTTAACCTTCTTGTTGATTACGGGCATGTTCAGTAGCAGGCGCATGCGGTTGGTCTGTATTTTGGGGAATACCTTCTTGCGTATGATTTTCTCAATTACCAGTGGTACGGCAATGATTATAATAGGCTTCACCTCAGCAAAGGCCTGTGCTATGATGGCAGGAGATGGTACTCGGGTGAGGAAGAATATGTGGCAACCTGTGAGGAACTCGAATATGAACTCGAAGGCCATGCCGTACATGTGTGCCATAGGCAATATGCTGATGATATTGTCGCCGGCATGCACCTTGTCGCCAAGTACTCCTATGGCAAAGTCGTAGTTGCTCCACAATGCACGATATGGAATCATCACTCCCTTGGAGAATCCTGTCGTTCCGCTCGTGTAGTTGATGAGAGCCATGTCGTTGGCATTCTCCTCAGCAGGATAGCTTACGTGTTCCTTACGGAAAAATTTGGGGAATTTCTTTCCGAACATCTCGTTCAGATGCTCGCGTGCATATGTCAGCTTGTTGGTACGTGACAGTACGAGAGAGTAGTCGGGAATGTATATCACTCCTTCCAGTCCCGGCATCTTTGTAGTGTCAATCTGTGTCGCCACGATGTCGCCAACGAAAAGCAGCTTGGCGTCAGAGTGATTGACGATGTTATGGATTTGGTCTGCTGTGAACTCATGGAGTATTGGTACGGCAATGGCTCCATAGGTTAGTGTTGCCAGAAAGGCTACCGCCCAGTTTGCGCTATTGCGGCCAGCCAAGGCAATCTTGTCACCTTTCACTACACCAGAGTTCTCGAACAGTATGTGCAGTTTTTCAATTTTCCTTGCCACATCATGGTATTGTAGTGTGGCTCCCTTGAAATCGGTGAGAGCATCTCTGTCCCAATTCTTGACGATGCTACTCTCAATAAGTTTTGTGAAGGATGGTATTTCCATATAAAGTCCAAATTTGGTTACAGGTCCTGTCATACGTTCTTGTACAGGTACCGTTTGATAGATTTCTTTGCTGTTTTCTCAAATTCCTGGTTGTGGATGCGTATCTCCGCAAGACGGCTGAAGTGTGGCAATATGGCGTTCAGCTCAAGGCGGTTTTGTTCCATTACGCTCATAATGTCCTCCTCGCTGAGTCCCATTGCCGATGCCTCGTCGTGGTCTGGATATACCATTCCGATTAGCTTGTCGCCTTTCTGGACGATGAGGCTCTCTGACACCATGGCCATGGAGTTGAGCTTGTCCTCTATTTCCTCCGGATATACATTCTGTCCGTTGCTTCCGAGCAACATGTTCTTGATGCGTCCGCGGATGAAGAAGTGGCCGTCCTCACTCATTGTTGCCAAGTCTCCGGTATGGAACCAGCCATCCTCGTCGATGACAGCCTTTGTGGCCTCCTCGTTCTTGTAGTAGCCGTGCATGACGTTCAGTCCTCGTGTGACAATCTCTCCTGGCTTGTTGGCAGGGTCGTCGCTGAGTACTTTCCCCTCCATGTGCTTTACTGCCGTGCCGCACGAGCCGGCAACAAAGTCCTTATAGTCGCTGAATGTAATCATTGGAGCAGTCTCGGTAGTGCCGTATCCCATAGTTATTGGGAAGTTGATGTCGAGAAGGAACTGTTCTATTTCACGGTTCAGTCCTGCGCCGCCAACCATTACCTCATATGCGTTGCCGCCCATGACCTCCATTACCATGTTGTACACGTACTCCTTCACCTTCTTGCCTATTCCCGGCATCTTCATAAGAATCTTGGCCTTAGGTGTCTGCACCTTGGGGAATATTTCTTTACGGATAATCTTCTCTATTACCATCGGAACAGAGATTACAATGGCAGGCTTTACTTCAGCAAATGCCTGCGCCACTACAGATGGACTCGGGAGTCGGGTGAGGAAAAATATATGGTTGCCGAAACTGAATTCTGCTATGAATTCAACCATCTGGCCATACATATGCGCCATAGGCAGTATGCTCAGTACGTTGCTTCCCTTCTTGATGTTCTTGCCAATAACGTCGTACATCAGGTCGAGGTTGCCCCACAGGGCACGGTAGGGTAGCATTACTCCTTTGGAGAAGCCTGTTGTGCCGCTGGTGTAGTTTATCATAGACAGTTCCTCAGCGCTGTCATGATGATATTTCACGTGTTCCTTGCGGAAATATTTCGGGTACTTCTTGCCAAACATCTCATTGAGATGCTCACGTGCGAAGGTCAACTTCTGCGAGCGTGATACAACGATGGAGTAATCGGGAATATAGATGATACCCTCAAGGTTGGGCATCTGGTCTGCATCGATGCTTGTTGCCACAACGTCACCGACAAAAAGCAGCTTAGACTCTGAGTGGTTTACAATATTATATACTTGGTCGGGAGTGAACTCATGCTGTATGGGCACTACCACGGCACCATACGTAAGGGTAGCAAGAAAGGCAACAGCCCAGCATGAGCTGTTCCTGCCACACAAGGCTATCTTGTCTCCTTTTTGCACGTCAGAGTTTTCAAAGAGAATGTGTAGTTTCTCTATCTTGCGGGCTACATCATGATACTGGAGAGTGGCTCCCTTGTAATCTGTCATGGCATCCAAATCCCAGTTGTCAATAATGCTCTTTTCTATGTATGAGTTAAAGCTCGGTATATTTTTCATTGCACATTTTTCAAATTCATGTGCAAAGATACAATCTTTCATGCACACACCCAAACGTTTTGTGCAGAAATTTTATATATCCCCAAACTTTTTTCGATTTTCCCGTTTCTTGCACATTGTATGAGCGTGTGCATTGTTCTGAATAGGCATAAAAGTATCCAATTATTCAGAAAAGACTGCCTATCTGGTAGACTGCTGCAGAGACCACCCAGGCAAGCAGGGTGGTGTAGGTTGCGGCGAAGATGGCCCATCGCCACGAGCCGGTCTCGCTCCTTATGGCTGCTATGGTGGCTATGCATGGGAAGTAAAGCAGTACGAACAGCAGGAAGCAGTAAGCGGAGAGAGGTGTGATACCATCGCTGAGCATTCTGTTTCGCAATAGTGAGTATTTGGTGTTGTCGTCGGCATGGTTGTCGTCGTCGGCTAAGCTGCTGTCGTCAGCATATAGTACACCCATGGTTGAGGCTACAATCTCCTTAGCTCCCACGCCTGATAGCAGGCCCACATCAAGTTTCCAGTCGAAGCCCTGCGCACGGAACAGCGGTTCCACGCTTTTGCCAATCATGCCGATATAACTCTGTTCCTGTTGTTTCTGTGGCGAGAGACTCTCATCGTGTGGAAAATATCCCAAGGCCCAGACAATTATGCTGGCTACGAGGATGACTCCTCCCATTTTCCTGAGATACTGTTTTCCTTTCTCCCACGTGTGTCTTGCCATGGCCTTCCATGTTGGGAAACGGTAGGGTGGCAGCTCCATCACGAACGGGGTGTCCTCGCCCTTGATGAGATAACGGCTGAAGATGCGGCTCATGATTATGGACATGGCTATTCCAACCATATAGAGCGAGATCATTATTGCCGACCTGTATTCCAGGGCGAAGAACGTTCCGGTAATCATTATATAAATAGGTAGTCGGGCGGAGCAGCTCATCATCGGAAGAATCATCATCGTAATGAGCCGGCTGCGCTTGCTCTCTATGGTTCTGGTTGCCATCACGGCAGGAACGTTGCATCCGAACCCCATTATCAGTGGTATGAACGACTTGCCGTGCAGTCCCATCTTGTGCATTATCTTGTCCATGATGAATGCTGCCCTTGCCATGTAGCCGGAATCCTCCATGAAGGATATGAAGAAGTAAAGAATCAGAATCTGTGGCAGGAACACGATGACAGAACCTACACCACCAATAATTCCGTCGGCAATCATAGCCTTGAGCGGTCCGTCGGGCATGTAGCTGCTTACGGCTCCTCCTATCCATCCCACGGCAGCCTCAATCCAGTCCATGGGATATTGGCCGAGCGAGAATGTTGTCTCGAACATCAGCCATATCATGGCTATGAAGATAGGAAAGCCGAGGTATCGGTTTGTGATAACCCTGTCTATGAGGTGCGTCATCTGGTATGTGTCCTTGTTCTGGCCCGTAGCATACGAGGCCTCGCTCAGGGCACCATGAATGAAACCGTATTTAGCATCCATTATGGCCGTCTCGCTGTCCTCCTTCATTTCCTCCTGCACTCTTTCAGCAGCCAGGTCTCGCTCGTTAAATATCTCCTTGGCGTTTGGTAGGGTGTTGATGAATTTCTCCACATCGCGGTCACGCTCCATAAGCTTAATGCCAAGGTATCGGGTAGAGTAGCGTTGGCGTATGACGGCATCCTCCTTCAGATATTTCTGTATGCGTGATATGCCGTCCTCAATCTCATGTCCGTGGTTGATGTGTATATGCCTGAAGTGTGCCTCCTCGTCCTCTGTTCCCTCGTATAGTTTTATAACAGCAGAGAACAGCTCGTCGACACCTCGTCCGGAGGTGAACACGGTGGGCACCATCGGTATGCCGAACAGTTCCGACAGCTTGTCGTAGTTCACTACGTCTCCTCTCTTCTCAGTCTCGTCAAACATGTTCAGGGCGCAAACCATCCTCAGGTGCATGTCTACGAGTTGTGTCGTGAGGTAAAGGTTGCGCTCAAGGTTGCTTGAGTCTATGACGTTGATGATGATGTCGGGTGTATGCTCTATAATCTGCTTGCGGACGTACAGTTCCTCGGGCGAGTAGGCAGACAGGGAGTAGGTGCCCGGCAGGTCTACGATGTTGAACTCGTAACCCTCAAAGTGGGCTGTGCCCACCTTTGCGTCTACTGTCACGCCAGAGTAGTTGCCCACTCGCTCGTGTGCTCCTGATGCAAAGTTGAATAGTGAGGTCTTGCCGCAGTTGGGATTGCCGACAAGTGCCACGTTGATGCACTTGCGGCGTTTCATGGCCGCGTCTACCATCATCTTGTCAGTGAGTGGCATGTCGCATGAAGCAGGTGTGTTGATGTATGAGGGATGCTCGCTTTCCTGAATGTCGCTGAGCATCTTTGCCTCTTCGGTCGATACAACCTCAATGTTATCAGCTTCGGAGCGTCGCAAAGACACCTCGTAACCCATAATCTTGTATTTCACGGGGTCTTGGAGTGGGGCGTTGAGCAGTACGTCAACGCTCTTGCCCTTTATGAACCCCATCTCAACAATTCTTTTCCTGAAACCTCCGTGGCCTTTCACTTTTACTATTACGCCACGCTCGCCAGTCTTTAAATCGGATAACCTCATCTGCTAATATTTTCTTTTATTGCAAAGATAGTACAAAAGTTTCGTCATAACGGCATTATGGATGAAAATACCTACAAATAATGAGCCTTTGGGTACTTGTCCTATCTGCTGCTGCGAAATCCCTCCATGTTTTCGTAACGGCGTGCCATCAGCCTGGTATATATGTTGCGTATCCACAGCTTGTTGGTTATGACAAACGACAGTCCTATGACAGCCATTATGCTGTAAGCAACCATTTCGCTTAGGAATGACTGGAGAATTTCAACAAATGTGATAGGGACTATAAATACAGACAGACTGATGACAATCTGCAAGTAGTTGTTCTCCACTCCGTTTTTGCTCGTAAATTTGGTGTTTAGCGGAATAGAGGTCTTGTTGTATACAGCCATCTGGAAGATGACGAAGTACTGGAACCCTATGGTGAACAGGGCGTATGACAGAATCATCCACAATGTCCATTTGCCCATGATGACCGTTGGCATCAGCAATAGGGTGGGGACAAGTATCAGTCCGCAGAAGAATATGTACTTGGCTCTGAGCAAGGAGAGGATGTTCTCCTTGTGTACCATCAGCGCATCGATATAGTTGCCCTCGTTGCCCATCACCTTAATCAGGAGCATTGACGCATATACAACGAGGTTGTACAGACACCAGAAGTTTGTCATGCCTACTCCGTCGTAGACGTCAGAGAAGGTGCATATGAGAGTTATCAATACAACCAGCACCGTAGCGCTGATGAAGCTCTTGCGCGGGTTCTTGTTGCGCAGAAGGCTCTTTATCTCCAGTTTCAGGTATTCGCCAATCTCGCCATAACTATTCAGGAAGCTGAACTCAGATACGTGCTTGATGGTAGTGGCCTTTGGTGCCCGTCCTATCTCTGCCATGACGTTGTCGTATTGCAGTTTCCGGTTGACGGCCGTCAGTGCTGCCAGCAACAATAATGCTGCAGCCAACGGCAGGAGACTACCCTTGTCGAGCAAGGTGCCGATATGGCTGTAAAAGTCGAAGAACTCGTCAAAACTAAAGTACAGCGGAGAGAATACCAGGGCATAGACACCTAAAGGCAGCAGCCACCATAGCTGATGGTTCAGAACGAGCGTTCTCACTATGGAGTACCACTGGCTGTCGGCAAGCACCAGTATCATGAACATACAGATCAGCAGCAGGCACGAGCCGAGACCATAGGCGAAGAATACCGACATAAGGCAATAGGGTAGGAGCATAGCGAGCCATATCGTATTGCCGGAGTTGAAGAGTGACCTGAAGATGAACGTGTCTATGCAGGCATACCGTGGCAGGGGCAGCAGGATATACGGCTTGATGATCTGCGAGGGAGTCTGCTGTGACAGCCACCTTACTCCGAAGTCTACCGCCATGACGAAAGGCATGATGCCCAGCATCATCTCCAGGGCTGTAGTGTTGCGGCTGGAGTTTACCGCCAAGGCGAATATCACGGCAAAGAACATCAGGTAGGCGATGATGAACAATGACATGAAGCCAATAATCCATTTTGCCGCCTTGTTCTGTGAGTACATGGGGTCACGTTTCTCGGCAAGTCGTCTGTGGCGGTACAGAGCCTTGAATATCTCGATTTTGTTCATCTCGCGGCTGTTTTTATATATCTGTTATGTCTTTATTTCTGCGTGTCCTCTTACCTTAGGTCTACAACTTCGGCTGTAGGATAGTCCTTGGCATTGAAGGTGAATGCAGAGTCGGGCAGCTTTGCTGCCTTAAAGTTGCTGATGTTGATGGTAGTCCATGTGTTGCCTTCTCTCATCCTTACCTGTACAGGGGTATACTTGGTCTTGTTCACGGTAACGTACAGCTCCTGCACGCTGCGTTGCTTGTTCTGTGCCGTCAGGTGAACGACGTAGTTGTTGCCGGAAGTCTTCACCCCCATATTGTAGCCGCTCTTGTACATCGTAATGAAGGTATAAGGGTTCATCTTCATTCGCTTGGCCTCTGTGGGAGTAGTGATGTTTACCTCGTTGGTCGACTTCAGGTAGCTCCATTGTGTCTTTCCGTCGAACCACACAATAGCCTTTGGTGTGGTAGCCTGAAATTTCTTTCCCTTTATGGCGATGGTTCCCGTTGCCGTGCCTATTTTCTCGCTCGACATCTTGAAGTTTGCGCTTGCTCCGTTCTTGTTGCCCACTACGGCAGCAGTCTTGTCGAGTATCTTCTTTGCCTGCTCTGCATTCTGTGCCGTGGCGTTGATGCAGAACAGGACCATTATGAGTGAAATCAGTTTAGTTTTCATGTCTTGATGTTGTTATATATATTAATGTATGTTTTGTTCTTGTGTCGCCTGTCTCCTGCTTATCCTCTGAGCTTGGCGAGAAGTGTGTTCAGCGTGTTCTCGTCTGTGATGAGCACGTCACGCGGCTTTGATCCCAATTGTGCGCCAACAATGCCTGCGGCCTCAAGCTGGTCCATAAGTCTTCCTGCCCTGTTGTAACCTATAGAGAAGCGCCGTTGTATCATGCTTGTCGAGCCTTGCTGCGATACCACAATGGCATGGGCTGCCTCCTCGAAGAATGGGTCGAGGCTCTTCAGGTCGGCAGAGCCGTCACCACTGAAGTCACCGCTGCCCTCATCGGCAGGTTCTGGAAGCTCCATTGGAGCGACTGGTCCTGGCTGGTTGGAGATGAAGTCATTGACGTTTTCTATCTCCGGTGTGTCTATGAATGCGCATTGCACGCGTATGGGGTCGCCACCGGCAAGGAACAGCATGTCGCCCTTGCCCACCAGCTGCTCGGCTCCCTTGCGGTCGAGGATGGTTCTTGAGTCAACTACTGATGTCACGCGGAAGGCAATACGTCCGGGGAAGTTGGCCTTGATGTTACCTGTGATAATCTTCGTTGTCGGTCGCTGGGTGGCTATCACCATGTGTATGCCTACGGCACGTGCCAGCTGTGCGATACGTGCTATTGGCAGCTCAATCTCCTTGCCGGCGGTCATGATGAGGTCGCCGAACTCGTCGATGATGACCACTATGTAAGGCATGTACTCATGCCCCTTCGTAAGGTCGAGGTGGTGGTTGATGAACTTGTCGTTGTATTCCTCAATCTTCTTTACTTGAGCCATCTTCAGCATGTCGTACCTGTGGTCCATGAGTTTGCACAGGGAGTTGAGAGTCCTTACAACCTTGTTGACATCCGTGATGATAGGCTCGTCCTCGTTTTCGGGCAGCGATGCCATGTAGTGCGATGTTATCTGGTTGTATATGGAGAATTCCACCTTCTTCGGGTCTACAAGTACGAATTTCAGCTCGTTGGGGTGTTTCTTGTAGAGCAACGATGTGATGATGGCGTTAAGACCAACAGACTTTCCCTGTCCTGTGGCACCGGCCACGAGAAGGTGGGGCAGCTTGTGCAGGTCGAACATGAAGACATCGTTCGAGATAGTCTTTCCAATCACTACGGGCAGCTCCATCCTCGACTCCTTGAATTTCTTCGAGTTTATGACGCTCTCCATGGAGACAATCTGCGGTTTCTTGTTTGGAACCTCTATACCGATGGTTCCGCGTCCAGGTATTGGGGCGATGATACGTATTCCCAATGCTGCCAGGTTCAGGGCGATGTCATCCTCAAGATTTCTGATCTTGTTTATTCTCACGCCCTCGGCGGGAGTAATCTCATATAGGGTGATGGTTGGTCCGACGGTAGCGCTTATCCGGCTAATCTTCACGCCGAAGCTGTCGAGAACCTCTACGATGCGGTTCTTGTTGGCCGTAATCTCCTCCATGTCAACGACGGGTCTGTTGTTGTCCTCGTATTTCTTTAGAAGGTCAAGTCCTGGCTTCTTGTAGTTGACAAACGGTTCGAGGGGATTTATCGGAGTTTTCATTATATCCTCTATTGTAAGGTCCCGTCCTTGTCCTTGCTCCACGGCAGGTGCCGCTGTTACCGTCAGGTCACAGTCCACTTCCTCGTTCAGCGTGTTCTCTCCGTCCTGTTCATCGGGCTGCTCAACCATTACGGCCTGTGTCTGCACACCCTCGGTATCAGTCAAGTCAACAGTCTGTGCCTTCTCCCCGTCGCTACTGTTGTCTATGCTGTTGTATGTGTCTTCGCTGTCGCCATAGTTCTGCTCATAGCTGGGTTCCACTACTCCTTCCTCGTCTTTGTGCAGGGTATTGGTGACGCTGAACTTTATCTTTGATGTAAGGTATTCCACGGGGTTCAGAGCTTTCCTTATCACCTCAATGGTCTCTGCGCTGAGGTAAGCCAGGAAGGCTGTCGCAACAAGGAATAGAATGGCTGTCAGTCCGGGAGGACCTATGAGGTTTTCCAGTTGCTGTACGCAGTATAGTCCGTGGTTGCCTCCGGGATTGAATATCAGCCCGCTCATGATGGGAGTCAGTATCTTGGCGAATGTCACCGACGACCAAATCATTACAAGAGCCATTCCGAAGAACCACTTCCATAAGTTTACGTTGTATGCCCGTAACAGTTTCAGTCCTACCATAATTACGAATACGGGTATGATGAATGCCGGTAAACCGAAGTTTACTGTCATAAGGTAGTATGCCAGCAATGCTCCCAAGGAGCCGCAGTAGTTGGTGAATTGCTTGTCGCTGTTGAGCCACTCGCCAGGCCGCATGTTCTCCAGGATGCTCTGGTCGGCCGCTCCTGTAGCGAAGAATGACCCCATGGCGATAATCATTACTATGGCTATCGCTATGAGTATTAGGCCAAACATGGCATCAGTGGTCTCGTTGGAAATAATGCTTCTGACGCCTCGTGTCTCATTTGTATTTTTGTTCTTTCGGTCTGTCTTTTTCTTAGCCATTTGTCAAATGTTTCGTTTTTTAACTGCAAAAATAGCGTAAAAAACTCAGATTCTTCCATAATTTGCTAACTTTTTTCTAATTTTGCAAATCGTAACATCCATTTGGCAATGAAAAGAGTAATATATAATAAGTTTGACAAGCATTCCATAACAGCATTACCTTTGGTGACGTTTCCTGGCAGGATAGTGGTTATCGTGTCTGCAGGAGAGACTGAGAAGGCTGTGGACTATCTTCTGTCCCGTGACATTCTTGGTGTGGACACCGAGACTCGTCCGTCGTTCAAGCGTGGCGAGATGCACAAGGTATCGCTGCTTCAGGTGTCGAGCCGCGACATCTGTTTTCTGTTCAGGCTCAACTATACAGGTATTACTCCTGCCATAAAGCGCCTTCTTGAGGACAAGACTGTAAAGAAGATTGGTCTGTCGTGGCATGATGACATACTGATGCTAAAGAAGCGCGAGGACTTCAAGCCCGGACTATTCATTGACCTTCAGGACATTGTAGGAAACATTGGCATTGAGGACCGTAGCCTGCAAAAGCTCTATGCAAACATCTTCGGACAGAAAATTAGCAAGCGGCAGAGGCTCACAAACTGGGAGAACGATGTACTCACGGATAAGCAGAAGGTGTATGCGGCTACAGATGCGTGGAGTTGCATAATGCTCTATGAGGAGATAATGCGGCTGTTGCAGTCGGACGGTTATGTCCTTGAGGTCGTGTCCGAGGAAAACATGCAGCAGGAGGCCTCCAATGTGGAGGATGCGTCGCAAGGAGAGAGAGTAGAATAAATAGTAGCACTCATCATATTAGACAAAGACTTATGTATAGAAACATATATTTGAAACGGGGCAAGGAAGAGTCGCTCAGAAGGTTTCATCCCTGGATTTTCTCTGGTGCCATACAACGTAGCGATGAAGGCATAGCTGAGGGCGACATCGTCAGGGTGCTGTCCTCGGACGGTATGTTCCTGGCCGTAGGCCATTATCAGATAGGTTCCATATCAGTCAGGGTCCTGTCGTTCCGCGACATCACCATCGACCATGAGTTCTGGACATCGCGGCTTGCCTCGGCATTGGAGGTAAGGCGCAGCCTCGGCATTGCCGACAGCGATGACAACAATACCTATCGCCTTGTGCATGGCGAGGGTGACAACTTGCCGGGGCTTGTCATAGACTGCTATGGCAAGACGGCAGTAATGCAGGCGCATAGCGTTGGCATGCACGTGTGCCGTATGGACGTGTGCGCAGCCCTTGTCGAGGTTATGCAGGACAGAATCGAGAACGTATACTATAAAAGTGAGACTACGTTGCCCTTCAAGGCAGACTTGGGACAGCAGAACAGCTTCATACATGGAGGTAGTGACGAGAATACCACCAAGGAGAACGGGCTGTTGTTTCATGTCGACTGGCTGAAGGGACAGAAGACAGGCTTCTTTGTCGATCAGCGAGAGAACAGACTGCTCCTTGAGAAATACTCCAAGGGCAAGAGCGTTCTCAACATGTTCTGCTATACGGGGGGCTTCTCCGTTTACGCCATGCGCGGCGGTGCCACGCTTGTCCATTCTGTCGACAGCAGCGCCAAGGCCATAGAGCTTACCAATGCCAATGTAGACCTAAACTTCGCAGGTGACAAGAGGCATGAGGCATTCTGCGAGGATGCCTTCAAGTTCCTTGACGCCAACGAGGGCAAATACGACCTTATCATCCTCGATCCTCCAGCCTTTGCAAAGCATCGCGGTGCCCTGCACAATGCGCTGAAAGGATACACAAGGCTCAATGTTAAGGGATTTGAGAAGATAAAGAGTGGAGGCATTCTGTTTACATTCAGCTGCTCACAGGTGGTCACCAAGGATAATTTCCGCAATGCCGTCTTCACGGCTGCGGCCCAGGCTGGACGCAAGGTGCGCATCCTGCACCAGCTCCATCAGCCTGCTGACCATCCTATCAATATCTACCATCCGGAAGGTGAATATCTAAAGGGACTTGTATTGTATGTCGAATGACAATATTGCGAAGGACGTCACCCTAAAAGTGGCGTCCTTTATTAAGGAGAACACTCTGCTCGACAAGGACCGTAAGCACGTTGTCGCCTTGTCGGGAGGTGCCGACAGCGTGGCCTTGCTGCTGTTGCTGCATGGTCTTGGCTACGATGTCGATGCTGCCCATTGCAATTTCCACCTGCGGGGTGACGAGTCCGTACGCGACGAGGAGTTCTGTGTGTCGCTATGCCGGAAATGCGGAGTGGAGCTCCACAGAATACACTTCGACACAAGGGAATACGCCTCCCTGCACAAAGTAAGCATAGAGATGGCGGCACGAGACCTGCGCTATTCATATTTCCGACAGCTCTGCCGTGACATTGATGCCCAATCGGTATGTGTGGCACACCATCGGGATGACAATGTAGAGACCATCCTGCTGAACATCGTACGGGGTACGGGACTGAACGGTCTCACGGGCATGGCGCCCCGAAACGGACTCGTTGTAAGGCCGCTGCTCTGTGTGGACAGAAGTGAGATAGAGCAATACCTTGCAGCCCTTGGTCAGGATTTTGTTACGGACAGCACCAATCTTGTAGCCGACGTCCAACGCAACAGGATAAGGCTTAATGTCATACCCATGCTTGAGGATGTAAATCCGGCCGTGAAGGCCAACATTCTGAATATGGCACGCTGGATGGCCGAGGCACAGCGGGTTGTGGATGCCTCTGTCAGCTCTGCGGCAGGCTGTATGGAATGGAATGATGGGCAGGCAATAATCAGCATAAGCCTGTTGCGCTCGTTTCCGTCTGTGGAGTATTATCTGTGGAACATTCTCAGCGCCTATGGCTTCAATTCCGCACAGGTGGCGCAGGTGTCCCAGAGCCTCGACGGAGAGCCTGGACGCACATGGCTGTCTGCCACCCACGAGTTGTGTCTTGACCGTGGACGGTTGTTGCTGTCAGAAAAGAGTGGGGAGGCTATCAGACCAATGACCATTCCAGAACCCGGGCTTTACGTCTGTCCTTCCGGAGCGAGGATTCGTGTGTCCTCGTCCGTCATCAATAGTGACTATGCCATCTCTCGCGACAGGTGCCACGCATGCCTTGATGCCGACAAGGTGGTCTTCCCGCTTACGGTACGTGGCGTAGAGCCTGGCGACCGCTTCGTGCCATTTGGCATGAAGGGCAGCAAGTTGCTAAGCGACTTCCTTACCGGCCTGAAGATGCCTCTGACGGCCAAGCGTCGCCAGCTTGTCGTTACGGATGCCTCAGGCAAGATAGTATGGGTTGTTGGATGCCGTCCCGATGCCCGGTTCTGCCTTACAGACCGTTCGCGTGCTGTGACAGAAATATCTCTGCTTTCCTAAGGTCCTCGGGCGTGTCTATTCCGATGGTCTCCACATCCGTGAGCCCAACCTTTATCTTGTAGCCGTTTTGCAGCCAGCGCAGCTGTTCCAGGCTCTCGGCAATTTCCAGTGGCGATTGTCCGAGCTTCGTTATCTCCTTGAGCACCTCGCTTCTGTAGGCGTAAATGCCGAGATGTTTCAGGAAGCAGAAGTTGTCTGTCCATTCTGCCTGTTCCTTGCCGCGGACGTATGGTATCGGCGAGCGAGAGAAATACATGGCATATCCTCTGTTGTCCGTGACTATCTTCGGCGAGTTGGGGTTCAGCACGCCCTCCATGTCAGCAAACGGCTTGCCAAGGGTGGCAATCTGCGTGTCGGGGTCGTCGAAACACCTGCACACCTCCTCAATCTGGCTCCTGTGTATGAAAGGCTCGTCGCCCTGAACGTTCACTACAACGTCCCATTGTCCCTCAATCTTTCCCAGCGCCTCGGCAATACGGTCTGTTCCACTCTTGTGGTTGGCGCCGGTCATTATCACTTTGCCGTCAAAAGCCTTTACTGCTTCCTCTATGCGGCTGTCGTCGGTGGCAACGTAGGCGTCGTCGAGTACCTCGGCGGCCTTTCTGTACACATGCTCTATGACGGGCCTGCCGCCAAGAATGGCCAGCGGCTTGCCTGGAAAGCGGGTAGAGGCATATCTGGCTGGAATGATAGCAACAAATCTCATAACTGTTGTATGTTTTGGTTTATGTTTTTGTATTTTCTGGCACCGCAATTTGCCTATGCTCCTTGCGTATGTGCGGCAAAGATAATAATAAAAAAACACAAAATACTAAAAAATACTAATACATTTTGCTCGTTGGACTAAATTTGCTACTTTTGGAGTTGATTTTAACAATGAAACTGTATTGATGAGAAAACCAATAATATTTTTATTTTTCGCCTTGCTCCCTTTTGGTGCCGTAGCACAGAAAGTAGTCCTTGGCTCATGCAATATCGTCATGGACAATATACATGGTGTCTACAAGGGAGAAATCTCGGCCGGCAAACCCCATGGCAAGGGCAGCGTGACCTTTGACAACGGAAACATATACGAGGGAGAGTTTGTCAAGGGAAAGAGACATGGCTTCGGAGTATACACGTTTGCTGACGGAGAGAAGTATGAGGGCGAGTGGTTTCAGAACCAGCAACACGGACAGGGAACGTACTATTTCAACAACAACAATAAATATGTAGGCCTATGGTACCGTGACTACCAACAGGGACATGGTATAATGTACTACTACAATGGCGACAAATACGAGGGCAACTGGCTCAAGGACAAGCGTCAGGGTAAGGGCAAGTATACTTATTCCAACGGAGCGTTCTACGACGGCAACTGGAGCGATGACCAGAAGTCGGGAAAGGGATTCTTCGACTGGGGCGACGGTACGACATACGAGGGCATGTGGGCAAACAACCAGCGTACAGGCAAGGGTACCAACCACTATGCCGATGGCGACATATACGTAGGCGACTGGCTCGACGACATACAGAACGGACGGGGAATATATAAGTTCCAGAACGGAGATGTTTACGAGGGCGAGTATGTGCAGGGCGAGCGTACGGGCTTGGGCATTCTAAGATATGCCAATGGCGACAAATACACAGGCCATTTCGTTGAGGGCGACAAGTCCGGTCAGGGCACATTCGTATGGAGTAATGGGGATATCTATACGGGCGACTGGAAGGCAGACAAGCAGAACGGACACGGAAAGCTTACCAAGAAGACGGGCGACATATTCGAAGGCTCGTTCCTCGATGGTAGGGTAGAGGGAGAGGTGGTGATACACTACGCTGACGGCTCCCGCTTCAAGGGTATTTACCATAATGGACAGCGCAATGGCAAGGCCATAGAGGAAGACAAAGACGGCAAGCGTTTCGAGGGAACATATGTTGACGACCGTCGTGACGGCAAGTTCGTAGAGAAGGACCGCAACGGCAAGGTGATATCCTCCGGTCATTATGAGAGCGGTAAGCGCTTCAACGACTAATCCCCATCTCTATTGTCCATCACTTTTTTAAATACTCTGCCTCCCCCTATCTTCTCTATCTTCTCTATAAAAATAAGTATATACATTAACCTCTTAAATACAAAGAAATCATGGTAGTTGATACAATGGAAAACCTGGAGAAATATGTTTCTCTGAACCCCCTCTTCGAGGAGGTTGTCAAATTCATCAAGGAGCACGACCTGATGACCCTTGAGGTTGGCAAGCATCCAATTAAGGGCGACGACCTGTTCCTGAACATTGCAGTTGCCAAGGGTAAGACCGATGAGGAGGCCGTCTTCGAGACACACAGGCGTATGCTCGACATACAGATACCCCTCGACGCACCCGAGGCATACGGCTACATTCCACTCTCCGACCTGCCAGAGGCCGAATACAACGATGCCAAGGACGTCACAAAATATCCTGGCGTGGCTTCCCCGACACTCGTCAACTGCAAGTCGGGCGACTTTGCCATATTCTGGCCACAGGACGGCCACAAGCCATGCGTTGGCTCAGGAGAAATACGTAAGGCCATCTTCAAGGTAAGAGCCTGACGCCGTCACGGATGAATCTAAACTAAACGTTAGCAACTTAATATTTATTACCAGACAATCTATGGCTACAAAGAAGAAAACTGTTAAGCCCGCAGCTCCTAAGCACATTGGGCTTGTAAAGAGTGACGCCTATCTCGAGCCGTTCGAGCAGGCCATACAGGGCAGACACGACCACGTATTGTGGAAACTGGCACAGCTCACCGACAACGGAAAAAGAACACTCTCCGATTTCGCAAGCGGTTACGACTATTTCGGACTGCACAAGACACCGCGGGGATGGGTGTTCCGTGAGTGGGCGCCAAATGCTACTGACATCTATCTTGTAGGAGACTTCAACGACTGGAAGGAGAGCGACAAGTATAGAGCCAAGAGACTAAAGGGTACCGACAACTGGGAGCTCAAGCTGCCAGCCAAGGCCATGAAGCATGGTGACCTCTTCAAGATGCACGTCTACTGGGAAGGCGGCAACGGAGAGCGCATACCCGCATGGGCACAGAGAGTGGTGCAGGACGATACGACGAAGATATTCTCCGCACAGGTGTGGGATGTAGAGCCTTACCAGTGGTCGAAGAAGAAGTTCAAGCCGTGCTCGTCTCCCTTGCTCATCTACGAGTGCCACATCGGTATGTCACAGGACGCCGAGAAGGTAGGAACTTATACCGAGTTCAAGGAGAATGTGCTGCCACGCGTCATTGCTGACGGCTACAACTGCATACAGATCATGGCCATACAGGAGCACCCCTACTATGGCTCCTTCGGATATCATGTAAGCTCGTTCTTCGCTGCTTCCAGCCGTTTCGGTACACCAGAGGAGCTGAAGTCGCTCATAGATACTGCCCACCAGAACGGCATCGCCGTCATCATGGACATCGTACACTCACATGCCGTGAAGAACGAGATTGAGGGACTGGGCAACCTTGCCGGAGACCCCAACCAGTATTTCTATCCTGGAGGCAGGCGCGAGCATCCGGCATGGGACAGCCTCTGCTTCGACTACGGCAAGGACCAGGTGCTGCACTTCCTGCTCAGCAACTGCAAGTACTGGCTCAATGAGTTCCATTTCGATGGATTCCGCTTCGATGGAGTAACCTCAATGCTATACTACAGCCACGGACTCGGAGAGGCATTCTGTGGCTATCAGGACTACTTCAACGGACATCAGGACGACAACGCCATCTGCTACCTCACGCTTGCAAACCTGCTCATACACGAGGTGAACCCCAAGGCCGTGACAATTGCCGAGGAGGTAAGCGGCATGCCGGGTCTGGCCGCCAAGTTCAAGGACGGAGGATATGGCTTCGACTACCGCATGGCCATGAACATACCTGACTACTGGATTAAGACCATCAAGGAACTGCGCGACGAGGACTGGAAGCCAAGCTCCATATTCTGGGAGGTGAAGAACAGACGAAGCGACGAGAAGACCATCTCCTACTGTGAGAGCCACGACCAGGCACTCGTGGGAGACAAGACCATCGTCTTCCGTCTCATCGATGCCGACATGTACTGGCACTTCAAGAAGGGCGACGAGAACTTCATGGTGCATCGTGGCATCGCCCTGCACAAGATGATAAGGCTTGTAACGGCATCCACCATCAACGGAGGCTACCTCAACTTCATGGGCAACGAGTTCGGACATCCCGAATGGATAGACTTCCCACGAGAGGGCAACGGATGGAGCTACAAGTACGCACGCAGGCAATGGAACCTTGTCGACAATAAGGAACTCGACTACCACTACCTCGGCGACTTCGACCGCGAGATGCTTAACGTCATCAAGAGCGAGAAAAACTTCAACAAGACACCAGTGCAGGAAATATGGCACAACGACGGAGACCAAATACTCGCCTACATGAGGGGCGACCTTATCTTCGTCTTCAATTTCTCGCCCAACCGCTCGTACACAGACTATGGCTTCATCGTTCCGGCTGGCGCCTACAAGGTGGTTCTCAATACCGACAACCCCGACTTCGGAGGCAACGGACTTACAGACGATACCATCACACACTTCACAAACTTCGACCAGCTATACGCACAAGACCACAAGGAGTGGCTTAAGCTATACATCCCCGCACGCTCGGCCGTCGTTTTGAGGAAAGTATAACTCAACTTTTTACAAGTAGTAAAGAGGAGGTAAGGGAAGATAAGAGGAGGTAAATGACGTATGTTTAAGCAGGGCTTTTACAATTGTCTTTTACCTCCTCGAATCCCTCAAACCCTTCAAACCCCTCGACCTCAGACCTTTGACCTTTGACCTTCGACCTCAACCCCCTAAAGCGAAACTTAAGTATATATAAATATGGTAAGGCAAAAAGAAAACAGCATCACGGCTACACGGATAACATGCGCGCTACTGTTCATTATATTCACATTCACATACCTGTATTCCTATCAGGCAGATGTGCTTGCTATGGCACAGCACGTACTGTCCGAAGGCAAGACGCACTATAATGCTACTGTCGGAGCACTACTCATAACCTCCGTGCTTTACCTCCTGCAAGTGGCTGTCATGGCTGTCTTTAGACTCGTCTCCCGAAGTCATGCCTTGACCTATTTCCCCTCGCTGCTGATTCTTGCCGTGCTCACAGACATAAGCCCCGACATCGACCATGGCTTCACCTTCGGACATTGGCTGTGGCTATGTCCGTTGCTTCTCCTCCTGTGGGCATGCGCCGTATGGGTGGCAAGACAGATACAGCCCTACGAGCCCGACTCCTTCTCCTACGGCCTGTTCTCAAGAACTGTATGGATAAATGTTTTAACCATGACCGTCATGATGACTCTCGTGGGACTCACAGGCAGCAGCAACAATGTCTTCCACTACCGTATGACAGCCGAGAGATGCATAGCCGGAAAAGACTACGAGGGAGCACTAAATGCAGGAAGCAAGTCTCTCGAAACAGACAGCAGCTTGACAATGTTGCGCATATACGCACTCGCCGCACAGGGAAAACTGCCGGAGAGACTCTTCGAGTACCCACTCGTTGGAGGATCTGCGGCAATGCGTCCAAATGGCACGTCAGTCAAGATGATGCTCCATAACGACCAGCAGCTTAAGCTCGTCGTACGTACAACGCCCGACTACAGAATGTGCGGACATCTGCTCGACCGTAATCTTGAGGCCTTCGCATGCGAGCTGGTCAAAAGATACGACATGCGACGCCTGCCCAAGCACTACCGCGAGGCAATGACCCTCTACTGCCATACAAGGTCAACCCCCATAGTCGTTTACAGCGACCCTGCAACCGAGGCTGACTATAACGAATATAAGGAAATGGAAAAGAAATATACCAATCCACACGAACGGCAGACTGCCCTCCGCGATGCCTTCGGCAAAACCTACTGGTACTATTATGACTACCCTGCTATTTAATTGATAGCTTATAATTGCCTGTGCTGTACTCAATATATTTTGCCAGGAGTTAATGGGCTGCGATGTATCTGTATCCCATTTCTTGTGTACTTTAAGTATCCCCATCCTTCTACACAGAGCCGATTTAAAATCTATTGACGAGGTTACCTCATTTGATGGTACACTCGTCAGTTTTTTCTGATATCGCCATCCCTGCTTGCCACAAAAACCAAAATAAACATTTCATTTACATTGCACCTTTGTCAAGCCACAACTAAAGTTGCATTTCCTCACTTCGTCAATGCGCCACCCGAATTAAGGTTCGTTGTTAGATAGGTCAAAATCATCGTAGTATGACTTCAGGTAATCTCTGTATAACCGCCATGGATGTGAGTTTCCGCCAGTACATCGTGGCCATGCCGCATGTATCAGAAGCGTTTTGAACGTACATTGTCTTTGCGCTCTTTGCACCTTTGCGAGAGCTTTTTCTCGCAGATGTTTATTGCGTGGTATATTTCTCGCCAAGCCGCCAAGGTCGCAAGGAGATATTGTTCACCCACAGCTAAGACCCTTACGTTCAGCTTCCAAGATACGCCTTCGGCTATTGGAATGCCTGAAGTAGAAGGGGCAGACGTCACAAATGCTCCAATCTTCGACCTTGCTGGTCGCCGCATCACGGGCGAGGCTTCAAAGGGAGTATATATCAGAAACGGCAAGAAGTTTGTTGTAAGATAATCACTTCCCCGTAACAGAAAGAGGTGGGTACATCCGTTTGTTGGGTGTGTCCACCTTTTTGCATTGCTTGGTATGCTTCATGTATCCCTGACCTCATCACTTCCTCGTACCATCATATCCAAAAAAGAGTTTATTTGTCATTATGTTTTGGTAATACAACTATTTTCTGTAATTTTGTCTCAGCTTTTGCTAAAATAATAGAATGACAGGCAATTGAAATAATGAATGTATTACATATATGATAGACGAGATTATTGACTACAACAAGACATTCGTTGCCGAGAAGGGCTACGAGAAGTATGTCACAGACAAGTACCCAGACAAGAAATTAGCAGTGTTGTCGTGTATGGATACCCGACTGACCGAACTTCTTCCTGCTGCACTTGGACTGAAGAACGGTGATGCAAAGATTATTAAGAATGCGGGAGGGCTGGTTATCTCCGCTTTCGACTCTGCCATGCGCAGCCTGATAGTCGCCATCTACGAGTTAGGAGTGTGTGAAATAATGGTTGTGGCACATTCTCATTGCGGAGCCTGTCATATGAGCTTCGACCATTTCCGCAATGAAATGATAGCCCGTGGAGTAAAGGATGAAACACTCGACACCATTCAAAAATGCGGAATAGACTTGCATCACTGGCTTGAGGGGTTCAAGGATACTCCCACATCGGTGAAAAAGACAGTCGAGACAATAAAGACGCATCCGCTTGTGCCAAAGGATATTGTGGTACGTGGATTTATCATAGATTCCGAAACGGGAGAATTAGAGGAGGTCCTGTAATCGCCATGTCCCTAAATGAGGCATTGCCTTCATTTAGGTCTAAGGTCTGAGGTCTATGGTCAAAGGTCTGAGGGCGAAGGAATAAGGTCTAAGGTCTGAGGTCTAAGGTCTATGGTCAAAGGTATGCGGTCAAAGGGCGAAGGGTTTAGGTTCCCTTCGCCCTTTTTCCTTCAGACTATTTATCTCCCCTCTCCCCTTGGAGAGGGGCTGGGGGTGAGGCTTTTTTCCCTTGGGCTGGGGGTGAGGCTTTTTAGCTTTATCTTCTGCGTTTTGAATCCCTCACCGCTTACGGTAAGAGTAATGTTGGAAGGTTTTGTGCCTGCTCTCAGGATGACGAGTGCTGAGCCGTTGTAGAGCGAGCGGGCGGTACCTGTGAACGACTCGTCGGAATTGAGGTTTCCATTGTCCACTGCCACTATGCTGGCGTCGCCCTCAACGGTGAAGTTCAGCTTCTGCTGTGCTGACCATGTGCGTCGTCCCTTGCTGTCGACGGCATTTATGCGTACGTGCATGAGGTCCTGTCCGTCTGCCTTCCATGTCGTGGTGTCGGCAGTCAGCTTCAGCCTTGTAGCCTTGCCTGTTGTCTCTATGCGGTGTGAGGCCACCCGTTTGCCGTTGTTGTATGCCACAGCCTCTATGTAGCCCGGTTGGTACTCTATGTCGTTGAAGCGCAGCTTGTTTCGCTTCTTCGGGTCTGTGGTGTTTTGCTGCTGTGCTACCGTCTTGCCGTTTACGATGAGGTCAATGCGCTCTGCGTTGGTATATACGTTGATGTTGTACTTCTTTCCTGCCGTGCGGTTCCAATGCTCGCTCATGCCATCGTTGGAGAAGATGATGCCGTTCCATTCGGTCTCGTCGGCCTTTGTGTCGACGATGCCTATATGTACAACAGGCTCCTCGGGCTTGAACATCGAGCGCAGGAGATATGCGATGGGCTTTGGCTGTAGGGATATGTCGAACGAGCCGTCGTTCCAACCCTTGGCAGGCCATCCGCGGCTTTCACCCAGATAGTCTATCTGTCCCCAGTATGCCAGTCCCATCACCTTGTCCAGGTCCATCTCGAAGTAGTTCGGTCCCATCATCGAGGTGTTGGCCTCGCTCTGATAGAATGTCATCCATGGGAAACGTCTGCCGTCGCCGGGGAAGTACATATACCGGTAGTTGTAGGCTGCTATGTCGGTCTCCATGACGAGAGGGGCAGGCAGTGAGTCTGTTTCGAGGCTTCGTCCGCGTGGGTGCATGGCCACGGTTATCTTTCGTGTATTGTCATAACGCTGCAGCACGGGTTTCATCATACGGTATGGTGTCACTCCCCAGTCGCCGAATGGCAGGTTGGGATAAGTCTGTAGCTCGTTGCCGAGGCTCCATGCTATGATGGACGGATGGTTGCGGTCGCGCTTTATCCATTCGGGCAGGTCTGTTGGCCATTGTTCCATCCACGGCCTGCGTCCTCCTGTGTATTGGTCGAGCCATTTGTCGTAAAGCTCATCGAGAACGAGTATGCCATATTGGTCGCAGAGGTCGAGGAACGACGTGCTGTATGGGTTGTGCGATGTGCGGATATGGTTGAAGCCGAAGTCGCGCAGCATCTGTATTCTCTTCTCCATAGCCCTTGGATAGGCGGCTGCACCGAGTGCGCCAAGAGTATGATGGTTGGCAATACCCTTGAGCAGTACCTTCTTGCCGTTGACCTTGAGTCCGAAGTCGGGACCAATCTCGATGGTCCTGATGCCGAAGCGTGTGGATGTGCGGTCGGTCTCGTTGCCGTTGTCGTCGAGAATGGTGACAGTGGCGGTATACAGATGCGGTGTCTCGCAGCTCCATAGTTTTGGCTCGGCGATGTCTATGGTCTCCCATTTCAGCTCGTTGGTGCGCATCTTGCGGTTGAAGTGCATGTCGGCCGTCTTGTCGTACACGATGTTTCCCTGCTGGTCGGCAATGGTTGTGCGCAGCTTAATCTCGTTGCGTTTGGTATAGTTGGCAACCTCTATCTGCAGGTCAACGAGATGGTTGTCTCGTGTGGTTACGAATAGAGGGTGACGTGCGAAGTAGATGTCGGCAGGAGTGGTGATGAGGTTTACGTCACGGAACAGTCCGCCACCCGTATACCATCGTGAGTTCATCGGCCCGCTTGTCGAGGCATGTACGGCAATGGTGTTGGGCTGTCCATAGTGGAGCAGTTTCGATATGTCGATGTCGAATCCCAGGTAGCCGTAGTCCGTACCGCCGATACGCTTGCCGTTGAGGTAAACGTCGCCCACGTACATGATGCCCTCGAAGTCGAGCAAGACCCTCTTGCCCTTGAGTGACTCCTCAGGCGTGATGGTCTTCACGTACCATCCGTCGCCCATTTCCTTGAAGCCTCTTGCCGAGAGGCGTGACTTGAAATTGGATGCTCCGTCGGAGTTGTTCTCTTTCTCGTCTGCCGATGGTGGTACCCAGTCCTGTGATATCTGGAAGTCGTGCGGAACATCTATTGTCTGCCATGTGCCGTCGTTGACATTGATGTTGCTGATGTCTGCGTTGCCACGATGGAAATTCCACCCGAAGTTCAGGCTTTCTGTTGTCCGCTGTGCATGTAGCGTTGATGTTGCGGAAGCGATGAGCAGAGCCGCAAAGAATAGTTTGTTTCTCATTGGTTTATCGTTTAAGTAGTTTTATTGCCGAGTTGAGCCCTGACGGTACAGGGTCCCATCCCTCATAGGTTGTGCGCTTATAGTGCAGGTCGACGATGTTTATTTCTTCGAACTTACGCCACTGTACGCCCTCGCGGTCGAGTTGTGAGATGCGGTTGGCTGGCAAGTTGGTTACCTCAATTCTGATGATGTTGTCTCCCTTGTGAAGGAGTCCCGAGAAGTCAAGGCGGTAGGGCACTGCCCATGCGCATCCCACCAGACTATCGTTGACGTACACCCTTGAGCTCTCCCTTACGTCGCCAAGGTCGATGGTCCAGCTGTTGCCATCCTTCAGGTCGGCCTCCGTGATGTTTGCATGACATTCGTAGATGCCTGTTCCCATGAGCGTGCGTGTTGTCTCGTCAAGGTTCTCCCATGGCTGCGCACCTGTTAGGTCGTAGGTCTTACCATTGTCCGGCGTACACTCGGCAAACCTCAGGGTCCATGCCGATAGCTCCTTCTCCGTACCCTCGTCGCTTGACCATCCGCAACGTACTGGCAGGCCAGCCAATTCATCGAGTAGCGAATTGTCTACCTTGTCGAAAGTCTGGAGGATGATGCTCTCGCCGGAGCGTAGTGACAGAAGGATGTTGCCATTGTCAATGTCAGCCCTCTCGCGCTTGCCCGTCATGGGGTCGAACCACATGGCAGCATCCATAGGTACGGACAGGCAGGTATAGCCCTGTATGTCGTTGGGCGTGAGGTTTGCGATGAAATAGTGGTGTCCCTTGTCGTTGGAGCGTCTGATGAGCTTCAGCCCGTAGCGTGTCTTCATCTCCTCAGCCTTGGCGGCATGAGCCATGTCCGCTGCAGCCGTACCTATTATAATATGTGCGCCGGCGGCCCTGAGGTTGTCTATGTGCGCCTTTACCTCCGGAGTCAGAATGTTATGGCTGTCGGGAATGATGAGTCCGCTGTAGCATGTTCCTGCAGCAGTCTGTATTTTGCCGTTGGAGAAAGTCGTGGAGAGCAGTAGTGCGTCAGAGATATAGTCGCAGTCGAAGCCTGCACGGTCGATGCTGTTGATGCACTCTACGAACTCTGGAGTAAGCTTGCCCATGGCATGTATGCTGAACTGCATGAGCCGCTTGCCCTTGGTGTTCTTTGCCATCATGTCGTGAATGGGCAGGTAGGTTATGAAGTCGTTGTCGGGCTGTCCCCATTGCAGGAAGCTCTGGCATCGTTCTATATATTTAAGGAAATATGGTGCGTCGCGCCATATAGAGTTGGTGGGGCTCATGTCAACAGAGGCATAGAATTTCCATCCTGGCCACGGGTCGTTCTTTGGCGAGTATGTGGTGCCATGGAAGAACATACGGTTTACGCCGGCACAGAACATCAGGTCCATGTCGGGCTTCATCTGGCTCAGCGATGTGCGGAAATGCTCCGTCAGCCATGTGAATGTCTCCGAGGAAGTGAATGTCTTGCCTGTGATGTGTGCTGCTGACGGGGCGTACTTCAGCATGGAGAAGTCGGAGTCGTTCTTCCGCGTATATCCAGAGTCCTTGCGCAGTCCCTTGATGCCGAAGTCGGTAAGTCCGAAGCCCTCAATCTCTGGAATGTCTACGGCCGCATAGCAGTCGATGAGGTTGGCGGGACTGCCGTGTGCCTGGTTGCGTGTGATGGCTCCGTGGCTGTGTGCCCATTCCGTCCATGTGTGTGTGAAATTGTCGAGCAGCATTTCCCCAAGAGTCTCGCGATAGTCGGTAACAACCTGTCGGTCGCCGTCAACGAGCTTGTCGAATGACTCCTCAAGGCTGTAACCTCTGCGACGCTCGAACTCAGCGAATAGGGTAGGGGTATAGTCGGCTTCCGACACCTCGTAGGAGTCGTTGAAGAATGTGTGTGGGAATGGTGTGCCAGTCTGTATGAATGCATCTGAGATATGGTTGAGATAGTTCGTCACGGCATGTTTGTCGAAATGGTCTACCACATACCCTGCGCCTCCAGGTGCGGCACGCTTCACCTTCATCACGCCCGTGCGTCTGTACAGGGCGATTATGCGCCATGAGCCCTTGTCGGGCAGCTTTGCGTTGAGCATGCCATTGGCAGACATACTCTTGCCCAGTCGGAGGAATGTCCCGTTGCCGAAGGCATAGACATCCACGAGCGTGCTGTTGGTGCGCCTTTTCGCTTCCGGGCGCATGTCGAGGTCCTTTATCTTCTTGCCGTTTACGATGGTGTCAACAATTACCATCTGTGAGGCACTCTCCTCAAGCGGTACCCACGGTCCGCCAAAAGGCCATCCCGTGCCTGTTGCCATGTCAAGCTCTATGCCGTTGCCTTTGCAGGCATCAGCCGTTACCTTGAGCATCTCCATGTATCTGGGTGACAGAAAGTCGATGTTGTTGCCGCTGTTGCCTTTTACTCCGTAGATGGGAGTTATTTCAAGGGCTCCGATGCCGTGGCTGGCATACTCTCCGATGTTCCATCTGAGGTCTTGTTCGTTTACGGCTGAGCCCATCCACCACCATCGGGCACCTGGCTTGGCCTCGGGATTAGGCGCAGGCCATTGCTGAGCCTGTAGGGGCAGGCTGAGGAGCAGGGCTGCTGTAGTTAAGATTAGTTTGTTCATAGTTTTCTTTTTAATATTTTTGTAGATTATCCAGACTTTCTATATTTTCTTGAAATTCCAGATTTTTCTATATACCTTATTGCTTTGTTTATTCGTGATGATAGGGCTCGCCCTTGATGATGGTGCAGGCTCGGTAGAGCTGCTCGACGAAGATAAGTCTTACCATCTGATGGGAGAAAGTCATGCGCGAGAGGCTGAGCATGGAGTCGGCACGACTGTATACCTGCTGCGAGAAGCCATAGGGACCGCCGATGATGAACACCAGGCGGCGTGCTGTCTGCTGCTGGCGTTGCAGCCAGTCGGCAAGCTCAATGCTCCGCGGCTCCTTGCCACGCTCGTCCAGAAGCACCACCGTATCTGAAGGCTGCAACAGGCGGAGTATAGCCTCTCCCTCCTTGTCTTTCTGCTGCTGCTGGCTGAGGCTCTTGGCATTGCGCAACTCTGGGATAACGGTTACGGAGAAAGGCATGTAGTGGCCTATCCGTTCGAGGTAATCGTTGATGGCAGCAATGAAATGCTTGTTGGTGGTCTTGCCTACTACTATCAGCTCAGTTTTCATATTCCTTGGCTCTCTTTGGGTTCATGGGGAACCATCCTTTCTTGACCCTCTTGCGCTGTTCGAATATCTCGCCTATCGTCCACAGGCATGTTGCGCCGAGCACGCCGAGGATGGCCGACAGCATGACATCGGCAATGAAGAATGCCGCACCTATGCTGGCAATACCGGCAACAAGGAAAATCCACCACGGACGGGTTCCGAAATGGTATTCCACCCAGATTACTACCGGGTGGAATATACCTATTATTAAAAAGGTGGATATGGCAATCAGCATGCCTTTGAAATGCAGTTCCATATCAGTCCTCCATGAGCTTGCGGTAGCGGCCTTTCTTTATCTCTCCGTCCGTACCGAGGCGGCGTGCCTTGTTAATCTCATACTCGGAGTAGCTGCCCTCGAAGTAGAACACCTCGCCATTGCCCTCGAAGGCAAGGATGTGGGTGCAGATACGGTCGAGGAACCATCG
>OBLI01000870.1_pt1 | contig 31184 bp, 26 predicted proteins | sample 1519701 | NCBI WGS metagenome assembly OBLI01 (sample SAMEA3663005, study PRJEB22513) | pig gut metagenome | biome: pig gut; feature: pig-associated habitat; material: faeces | place: France | collected 2012 | reverse complement strand
AGAGCACAACCTTGCCAAGGTTGGGGTCGCGGGTCCGAGTCCCGTTTTCCGCTCAATTTATTGGACAAAAAAGAGTTTAGATGAGGATCTAATCAACCTTGAGCCCAGGTGGCGGAATTGGTAGACGCGCACGTTTCAGGTGCGTGTGCCGCGAGGCGTGCAGGTTCGAGTCCTGTTCTGGGCACTCTTTTTTAATCCACAGTTTTAATGTTGGAGAGGTGGCGGAATTGGTAGACGCGCTACTTTGAGGGGGTAGTGTCAATTGCGACGTGGGAGTTCGAGTCTCCTCCTCTTCACATTTTTTGCGGAAATAGCTCAGTTGGTAGAGCACAACCTTGCCAAGGTTGGGGTCGCGGGTCCGAGTCCCGTTTTCCGCTCTTTTTTTTCCTTTTGAAAAACAAGCAATTTTTTATTTATGAATTTATATCTAAGATACTTTGATAGTGAAATATTGGTTCATACAGTAGATGAAGCAATAGACTTTCTTTCAGGAATAGAAGAAATTGGAATGGATGAAGCATTGGAGCGCGACTTGCGTCTATATGCTGAAAGTGATATTTTCTATCCCAAGCGTTATAAGATTCGCCCGCGTGTGTATTTTATCGTCATCAAGACGGAGGCTGCAACAATGGAGGACTTCAAGAACAAGAAGGCTGTACGCACTCCTGCCGAGCGCGCTGAAAAGCAAGCCGTTACGCCTGTAATCGCGCGTCTCAACGAGAAGCGTATGGGATGGTATGAGGGTATTGTAGATTTCAAACGGGTATTGCTTGTTCCCGGAACAGGAAAGTTTGAATATCGCGACACTCGTTTTGTGGCTCGCTGCAAGGCTGAATCAGGTATGGACTGCTATAACCGCATCATCGACAATCTTCGTCAGCGTGTAGATCCACGCAGTCAGTTCCCCTCGCCAAAGGGCAAGAACTTCCAGTTTGAGTATCTCGGTTCGTTCTGATAATCAAGAAATTATGAACAAGGTAATGCTGATAGGATATGTGGGCAATGAGCCCGAGGTGCAGTATGTTGATGCCGATACTCCAGTAGCTCGGTTGAGGATTGCCACCTCGGAGAGAGGTTACACTCTGCCCAACGGTACACAAGTGCCGCAGCGAACTGATTGGCATACTGTCATATTATGGAGAAAGTTGGCCAAGACCGTAGAGGAGTATGTTCACAAGGGCGACCGCCTCTACATCGAGGGCCGACTCCGTTATTCCGCCTATAACGACAAGGAGGGCGCAAGGCGCACTGCCACCGAGATATGGGCTGAGAATATGGAGATGTTGTCACCAAAAAATTAATGTTTTGATACCGTTAGATATACTTAATTCGCTCGAACAGGTTCAGTTGCTAACTCCCTCTGTGGGAGCCGTCATTGCCGGTGTGCTTGCACTCCTGCTTCTTATTGTATCGGGATTTGCCTCTGGCTCGGAGATTGCCATCTTCTCGCTTAGTCCGAATGATGTGAGCGAACTCGAAGAGGGCAAGTCGGACGCCGACCGTAAGGTGATAGAGCTGCGCGAGGATTCGGAGCGCACGCTTGCCACCATACTCATCACCAATAACTTGGTGAACGTAACCATCATCATGCTCTGCAACTATTTCTTTGCCCATGTCATCGACTTCGGGCGTGCCTATTGGTTGCAGTTCCTATGCATCACCATCCTCCTCACCTTCCTCCTCTTGCTCTTCGGCGAGATAATGCCCAAGGTGTATTCCGCCCACAAACCGGTTGACTTCTGCCGCAAGGTGGTTGGTCCGCTTTTCCTTTGCCGACGTATGTTCTATCCCTTTGCATCGATACTCATCCGCTCGGGTATCCTGGCTGAGAAGGTGGTGCAGAAAGAGAGTCATGTGCTGAGTGTTGACGACTTGGAGCAGGCACTCGAACTAACAGACAACGACGAGATTAAGGACGAGAAGATGATATTGGAGAGTATCGTGAGATTCGGCGACGAGACTGCCAAGGAGGTTATGACCAGTCGTCAGGATGTCACTGTGCTCGACATGCATTCACCATTTCCCGAGGTGCTCAAATGTATCGTAGAGAATAATTATTCGCGCATTCCGGTATATCAGGACAGTATCGACAATGTGCGCGGCATACTGTATATCAAGGACTTGCTGCCTCATCTTGGCAAACCGGCCACATTCCGTTGGCAGTCGCTCATACGTCCGCCGTATTTCGTTCCCGAGACAAAGAAGATTGACGACCTGTTGCGAGAGTTCCAGAACAACAAGGTGCATATTGCCATTGTGGTGGATGAGTTTGGAGGAACGAGCGGCATTGTGACTCTTGAGGATATCCTTGAGGAGATTGTGGGAGAGATCAATGACGAATATGACGACGACGAGAAGAATTTCGTGCGTCTGAACAATAATACCTATATCTTTGAGGGCAAGACGTTGCTCAGTGATTTCTATAAGACACTGAATATCGACGACGAGGTGTTTGAGGATATCGAGGGTGATGCCGATACCTTGGCGGGATTGTTGCTTGAGATAAAGGGTGAGTTCCCGAAGATCAACGAGAAGATTGTGCATGACAACTACACCTTCCAGGTGCTGGAAATGGACGAGCGCCGCATCATGAAGGTCAAAGTCGTTTTATCATCCACAGATTGATTTTTTTAGGCACAGATTGATTTTTTAGGCACGGATTAACACGGCTTTTTTTCAAAAAAGACACGGAGGCTGCGCATAGGCCGCGGGCGAGACGCCCACGCACCCAGAGGCATCCGCATAAGATTGGGCTATAAATCCGTGTTAATCCGTGTTTTCCGTGCCAAAAACTAAAGCTTCCTCCATTGCCTTCAGCATAGTCCCAAGATTTTCCTCGTTTCTGCAAACGAGCATGAACGCTGCATTCAGGTCGATGTCATCATCCATAACCACAGGCCGCGAGTGGAGTAGGGTCTGCATACTGTCAAGCAGTAACCGAAATAGATATACCTGATTGGAGCCCGAGGAAGTATTAGCCTTGGCAGCACCACGTCCGGCAAAGAAAGCCTTCACCACAACCTGCGTCAACACTCTCACCTCCCTTTCCATGTGCCTGTCGCTATCCTGGAGATAACCCTCGGGAAAGGCATCGTAGAAATCCTCTATCGACATCACCTTGCCTGCAAGCAATGACGAGAAATTGCGACGGTATTCCGTCACCATATCCTCATGGGCCTCTTCCGTACGGCAAGCGTGACGGAAGAGGTCCATAGACGTCTTGATAGTTGGAGCGATGTCAGGCGAACGCAATATGTCAATAAGTTCTTCGGCAGTGTCGTAATGCAGCAGTGCAAGAGGATTGAACATTATGTCGAAGAAATTCTTGGAGATCTCCTCATAATGCTCGAGCATCACTTGCTTCACCATCTGTGGTGTCACCTCTATTGTGCCCTTCTCACTCTCAGCATGTGCCGACAGTATTCCCTCTGCAAACGACGCAAAGAAAGCCCTTATTATCGCAGGTTGTGCGTTTGTCAATTTCTCATTCCTCATTCCTCATTCCTCATTCCTAATTCTTCACAAGTGTAAGTCCTACCTTCATTCCCTTGATATTCTTGGCAAGAGCGGTGATGGTGGAAAGACTTGAGTTGGTGGCAGTCTTTGCACCGAGCGACTGAACGAGTGTGAGCAGTTTCGTCGCATCTGCCACAAACATCAGTTTGTTGCCCTCCTTCTGTGTGGTTATCTCCATCTTCTTATATGAATATGTCAGCACCAACTTATTATTGGTGACAGTCCACTTGCCAGAGTAGCTTTTGCCTCTTATAGTCTCGGTGAACGTACCGTCGTTGTTGAATGTAATAATAAACTTGTCCTTAGTGATGCCATATTTGCTGAGGGTCGTCTGCAGCTTGCTCTCAATCTTATTGGCTGCAAGGGCGGCTCCGGCCTTTGAAAGAAGATCGTCCGACTCAAACACAATCGCGGGTGAGTCGTAGGTCCATGTGCCAACGATATTGTCGGCAGTAGCCTGCTTGTTTGACGAGAAGATAGACGTGAGACTTGAGATCACGTCGCTTGTCGAACTGTTAGAATTGCCGGTGATACCGCCAATGATGTTGCCCAGGTCGAGCTGAGCATTTGCGTTGATAGTGCCACACATGAGCATCATGGCCATTGTAGCAAATTTGATAATGCTTTTTTTCATGTTTTATGCTATTTATAATCAATATATTCTTGTTTTGCGGTGCAAAAGTAATACTAATGTTTGAAATAGCAAAATAAAATAGATAAAAACTACTTATTTATCCACAGATATTAATTTATCCACAGATTTTTTATTTAGGCACGTATTAACACGGATTTTTTATTAATACACAGAGACACGGAGTCACAGAGTTTTTAATTTAAACACAAAGGCCACAAAGATTCTTATTACTCTGTATCTTCAGAAAACTTAAAAATTTATCCTCTGTGCCTCTGTATCTATGTGTTCAATATTAAATTCCCGCAAGGCTTTGTGGCGACTTGTAAGTCGCTTGTTGCCTTTGTATCAAGAAAAAACTTCGTTCCTTTTATTGTTCGATTCCGAACTCAAAAGTCTTATCCCATTCTCTTAGTATGTTCATGGTCAAGCGTCTCTTTGTGAGATTAAATACCTCCGACCATTGGGTATAGCCGGTGGAACTTGTACTGCCCTCTGGTCCTTGGGCAACAACTTTCAGAAGTTCAAGAGCTTGTGAGGATGTCAGGTTGTAATTATGCTTAAGCAAGCCGGCTCTAAGGTTATTATAACGATCCCTACCGTGATGTGAATCACCACCAAACTCAGTATTCAGCATTGTGGGTGACACATAGAAATTGGTGACGCAACGCAGAGTGTCATTCTGCCATAGTGTTTCCATGTTTGTAGGATTCTTAATATTTACATCCTTACCAGTGTATTCCACGATGGCATAGTCGCCTGTGGCGTCGGCCATGAAGAAGTGATAGCTTGCAGTGTCGCGATCCATACACATATTATATTTATCGAGCATGGCTGTAGCCTCCTTCACTGTTGACGCCCTGTCGAGCAGCATACGCATGGCAACAGTTGTGAAAACAGTTTTCTTGCTCGCATCAGTCTGGCGAGTGGGTTTGCCGTCGAGCTTCAAGACACTGATTGCAAATCCGTCCTCGTTGATTCCGTCGAGCAGAAGATAGGGCGCTGCCATCAGCATAGAGAGGTCAGATTCACCATCAGTGTAGAATCCTTTCTTGTAAAACACAAAATAGCCATCTACGAAGGATACCGACTTCTTGCCTCCCTTGGGAGCCGTGTGAACGACAATCACGGGTATGTCGATGCGTTTGGAGTCCTTGCCCCAATGGTTGAAGTCGAAGTTTCTACCCATTAGGTAATTGCCTGTACTCTTGTCGGGAGCGGCAAAGGCACTACATCCGGCGTCATAAGCCAAACTCATGCTCTTGCCTTTGGCGTCCATCAGGTAGGCACCAACGAACTGTTGGAGTTTTACTTGTCCATCGATGCCGAAGTTGATGGCATCGTCGAGCTTGTAATCCACGGTGTAGTTCATCTCGTAGATGCGTCCTTTGTTGCCCTCGAGGTCAACGAGTGAATAAATCATGTCGAGTTTGGCCGGGTCGGAAATCATTGAAGCTCCGTTTGTTGTTGGTGTAGGGGTTTTCTTTGTTGGTGTGTTGTCGTCATCACTGCATGCAGTGGTGATTGATGTTGACAGAAGCACGCATGTGAGCGTTGTCATCATAGTCTTAATAAATGCTCTTTTTTTCATAATCGTATTCTTTTTAATTATTATTCAGTGAATTGAAATTCAAATTTGAGTGTATCATAATCTAATTTGGTTGTCAGATCTTTCCATATCAGTTCGAATGACACAGATTTTTGATTCTTATAGGCATCCTTCACTGTTCTGGGATTATTGTTAATAACAGTGCCAACCGTTTTAATCCATCTGTTGATGTTCACAGTGTCATCCTTCGTGATAGTGTTGAGATTCTTTTTAGCTACAAAATAACCATCCAAGAATTTTTCCATATGATTAAAAGCAGAATCGTTGTATGGTACTAATGACATCTGCCACTGCTGCTGGAATCGTGGCGGTTGGGGAAGAGCGATCTCAATACTATCCTTGTTGATAAATTGTTTATATCCAACTTTATAAAAGGTCTTATGCTTCATCCAAGCTCCTTCGAGTGTAGCAGTCACAATACCTCTGAATGAATATTGCTTGTCGGCATTTGGCACTCGCCATATCCAACAGTAGTCCAAGTCGAGGTCGCTAATCTGTATTTTCTTTGGTTCTGAATGTGCAGCATATGTATTTGATGTGGTAAGATGTGGTTGGCTTGATTGATAGTAATTCCAATGTAATCTACCATTTTTATTCTTTTCATAATAAAATTTCAAGTCATCCACAGTATATGAATAAGATTTAGACATACTGACTGCACCTGAAAGACTCAGAGATACGAATGATTGGGTGAGCGACCAAGAACCACTCTCCGAGAACGAGCTACTGCCAATCTTATTGGTGGGCGATACGTGGTCAGTGAAATATTTGCTTTTGTCCAACAGCAAACTTGCTTCATTGGTTATACCAGCCATATAAGCATGATATGCAGCTTTATACTTACCATAATATTGTGTGGCATAAGTTGCGTCCCATTTCATACTTTCCTTAGGACCAATTTCTAATTTACTGTTTTCTATTAATAGGTGCTGATGAATGAGATAATAATCTGTGCCAGTGGTGTTGTTCACAGGCCATATCTCATATGTGAGAGTGACCGGAGCAGTTTTGTATGCACCGTAGGCTGTGAACGAGTAATCGATGGTACTTGCCGCAGCGATATTGTCCAATTGGATATCATCGACATCATTTGCTTTTGCAGCTGCTCTCAATAGAGCCTGACCGCGCATCGTCTGATTGAATTTGGTGAGCGCGTCCTTTTTCTTGTCAATCCATTGGGCCAATCCGTCGGCATGTAGTCCAGTAAGATAGTTGTTGTTTAAGTCATTCGATGGAATCTGCAGTTTTTCCGAAATAGGTGCGGCATTTTCGTCCTCATCATCACCTATAGTAATGGTTTCTATCTCTTTTGCCTCGTCAAGATTATCCACAATATATGTGTCTCTTCCCTTGAATGCATATATGTCGCATATCACGCCATTTGTGGTGGGCATCGACAACGATGGGGGAATCATCAGCCCGTTGGTGTTCACTTTGTTGAACATAATGTTGTCGTATGCAGCCAATCCCTCTTCGGTATATTCGATGATGCTGTTCAGATTATACTGCTCACCTATGCGCTGTAGGTTTCTGAAAAACATGTCGGCATTGCCATGGGTGGGTGAGCAATAAGCCACACAGCCTCCATGCAGCACTAAGGTGATAACGTCTCTATAGTCTTGGTCGGTTAGGGTGGGGATGTTGCTGTCGTGAATGATGATTGTCTCAACCGTATCGTCAATGCGGTCGGCAATGTTGGTTATGCGCTTTATCAATGCGGCTGCTGTACTTGTATAGTCAGCTTTATATATATAGGTCTTGCTGGCTACTGTCACCTTCAAGGCGTCATCCTTGATTGCAGGCAATTCATCCACGATATTATCATCCACTGTCGGGTTGTCGTCATCATCACTGCATGACACGGAAATTATCGCCATCGCTAACAACGCAATGAGTAATTTCGTCTTTGTAATGGCATTCGAAAAGCCAATGTGATTTTTCTCTTTTTTCTTCATATATAATATTATTATGGTTTGATTTTCATTGCAAATATATAAATTAATTATCAAAGTAGCAAACATAATAATGCCATCCCTTCAGATTTTGAAGAAATGGCATACATTATTGTAGTATAGTCAAATATCAGGTGTTGACTATTTGTAAAATTGTCGTTTGGGCATGTCAACAACTTGTTTCGCGCCATCGGCTTGGCGAGCAACCCTCCTTGGCCTTGAATGTCCTTGTGAAATGACTTAGCGACAGGAATCCCGAAGCCTCGGAGATCTCCTGCAACTTGAGACTGTTTTGTCTTTGCATCAATCGCTTGGCATATTCAATGCGCATATTGGTAATCCAGTCGCGAAAACTCACATGATATGTCGAGTTGATAAATTGCGAGAGATAAGTGCGGTTGGTGCAAAGCTGCATCGACAATTCGTTAAGGGTGATTCCCGGTTTGAGATATCCATCCTTGTCAATCCACTCCTGGATACGCTTTTCGATGTCAGGATGATAAGAGGGCGGGATATCGGCATTATGGTTGTCGATGGATGTATCAGTGTCGTTTATATCATTATCCTCCATAAACGCGGTCTCAACTTTCTCATAGAACAAGATATAATTTTGATAGCAACAATACAGGTATATAAAGAAAGGTATAGACGACAATATCCATATAAAAATGTATTTGTCGGGCAGGAATGTGAGTAAACTGCAACTCACTCCATAGCCGATGGCCCAATAGGTGAAAATGGACATCCAACGTATATACGAACCGATGTCGTCGGAATGTGTGTCCTCAAACATCTTTATCGAACGATAATATGTGCGGAGAATGCGAGCGGCAAGAAACAGTCCGTAGCCCACCAACCATATAGCCAAGCCCAACAAACCTATGGAAAATACCGAGTTGGCGGGAGACAGCAATGTGACCACGCAGGCTAATGCCGAGAAGAGAAACCACATTGCGATGTGATTAACAAAACGTCGGCGGGTGATATATTTGTTGTCGAGCAATGTTATCATTGCCGAACTGAATAGCCAGTAACAAATAAAATACGTTGACAGATTCATCAATATCGTGGCATTCACGTCTTTCATTCTTATGCCATAAAAGAGATGAACGCAATAGTTGGCCGACAGGATGAGCAATGCCACGCCCATCAGTCGGCGCGACAACAGGTAATTGGCAAACACCCTTTTCTCCGGTGTCCTGCCAAACAACATGTGAAAACCGAAGAACAGCATCAACGGCAATGAGATAATCAACGACTGGCTATATAATGACTGGTCCATATTCAATTCATATTTTCGGCAAAATTACACTTTTCAGACAATATTAACAAATATTCAATGGGAAAAGTGGTATTATTTAACGTATTTTACAATATCCAACTTTTTATTATAAGTCTGTATTATATACTTAAAATTGGTGCTTATGTAAAATACTTCATTAACTCCCCCTATCTATAAATTTTTAATTATTACCCTCATACCATCACCTTTATTATAAAACATTTATTATCAAAGACTTAATACACAACACTTTTCTTATCAAAAACCATCGTATTATATCCTTTTTTATCAAGTTTCGAACAGTTGCTATGGAGATGAATGAATAGCTGTTGTGGTAATGAATGAACAGCTGTTGTGACACTGAAAGAACAGTTAGTATGGACCTCTTAGGACAGCAGTTGAGAAACTGTCAGAAGTTAACTTGATTAATGTTCTCAACAGGCTATCGTTGTATCGACACAAAGCTTTGTATGTGCATCCCAAAGCTTTGAACGGATATTCAAAAGCTTTGTATCTCCGTTCAAAGCCTTTGAACCAACGCCCGTGGCTTATGAGCAGCTTCCGTCTCCAGATGTGTCTTCCTTTGTCCTTAATCTTTTCTCTCATATATAAGCTGTTTGTCCTTTTCAACACTCATTTTTGCAAATGGGAGGAGACAACCTTCCTCTACCAAGTCAACCTTGCGGTTGAGTTGCTTGCTCAATGAGTTTATGATTCTTGATATGGTCATCAGTGATATGGAATCAGAATCATTATATTCGACAAGTATGTCAATGTCACTATCCATCCTTTCCTCGCCTCTTGAGCAAGAACCGAATAGCCATGCCTTTTTTATAGGCTGTGTGGCAAAGTATTGCCTTATCGTATCTAATGTACTAATCTCCATAATAATTATGTTTCTGCACTGCAAAATTACAGGTTTTCTCTCAAACAAATGTCAAAATGCTTAGATTTTTATTCATATTTGCAATAATTTAACGTTATTAGCCGCCTTTCCGCTATAATTTCGCCACTTGCGAAGCTTGATGAGCTCCTATAACAATGAGAAATGTGCGAATAATTTTCGATAGTATGCATATACATACCTCTGTTTATTAAAAAAAGCCCCGACCAATCAAGGTCGGGGCTTTATAGATATTACTTGCTTACGGGAATCTTCTCGACACGACGCTGATGGCGTCCGCCCTCAAACGTGGTTTTGAAGAACTCGTCCATGATTGCTCCTGCTGTCTTGTTGTCGATGAAACGGCCTGGCATAACCAGTACGTTGGCATCGTTGTGCTGACGGCAGAGATGGGCAATCTCAGGAATCCATGCGAGTCCGGCGCGAACACCCTGATGCTTGTTGAGCGTGATGCTTATACCCTCACCACTGCCGCAAACGGCAATGCCGGGATATACTTCGCCACTCTCGATGCCTTCGCCAAGTGCATGGCCGAAGTCGGGATAATCGCAACTCATGTCGCTATATGTGCCATAGTCCTTGTAGGCATAGCCATGCTCTTCCAAGTATTGAAGCACATATTTCTTTAATGCGAAGCCTGCGTGATCGCAAGCTACTCCAACTGTCTTTACTTCCATAGGATTACAGCATTGCTTTTACTTGCTCATAAACATTCTGACCTGTGTAGCCGAGCTTCTCGTCGAGCACCTTGTAAGGAGCAGAGAAACCGAAACTCTCAAGACCCCAGATCTTTGACTCGGGAGCTGCACCAATCAGGAAGCCCTGGAGGTTGACAGGCAGACCAGCAGTCATACCGAACACCTTGGCTCCTGCAGGAACAACGCTCTGCTGATACTCGGCACTCTGAGTGCGGAAGAGACCCTCAGAGGGAACGCTCACGATGCGCACCTTAACGCCATCCTTGCGGAGGAGTTCGGCACCGCTGATGAGGGTAGATACCTCAGAACCGGTGGCAACGAGTACTACATCCGGATTCTCGTCAGAACCAGCCACTACATAGCCACCCTTGCGAGCCTGCTCGTAGTCGTTGCCCTCGGGCAAGTTGTTGATGTTCTGACGGCTGAAGATAAGAGCTGTAGGAGTATCTGTGTTCTCCATAGCCATTGCCCAGGCAACAGTTGTCTCCTTGGCATCGGCAGGACGAAGAACAAGGCAAGAGTTCTTGCCGGCGTGGTTCTTCAGCTTCTCCATCAAGCGAATCTGTGCCTCCTGCTCAACAGGCTCGTGGGTAGGTCCGTCCTCACCTACGCGGAATGCGTCGTGGGTCCAGATGAACTTAACGGGCAACTGCATGAGGGCAGCCATACGTACGGCGGGCTTCATATAATCAGAGAATACAAAGAATGTTCCGCAAGCGGGGATAACACCTCCGTGGAGAGACATACCGATGCAGCAGCAAGCCATGGTGAGCTCGGCAACACCAGCCTGGAAGAATGCTCCACTGAAGTCACCCTTGACGAGAGCCTTGGTCTGCTTGAGGAATCCGTCGGTCTTGTCGGAGTTAGAGAGGTCGGCTGATGCGCAAATCATATTTGGAACCTGCTGTGCCAATACGCTCAGACAAGCGGCTGATGCACTACGTGTAGCGTCGTTGTCTTTCTGAACGCACTTGCTCCAGTCAATCTTGGGAGCCTTGCCGCTGAACCACTCAGCCTGCTGGGCAGCCTTCTCGGGATTAGCGTCGGCCCAAGCCTTCTCCTCGGCATAACGCTCAGCGCAGATGCCCTTGAGCTCTTCAGCACGCTTTGCATAGAGTTCCTTTACCTCGGGGAAGATCTGGAAGGGGTTCTCGGGATCACCGCCAAGGTTCTTGATAGTGTTGACGAATGCGTCGCCACCAAGAGGAGCACCGTGGGTCTTGCAGTTGGCCTCGTAAGATGAACCGTCGGCCTTGAGGGCACCCTTACCCATGATACACTTACCGATGATGAGGGCGGGCTTGCCTTCCACCTTCTTTGCCTTGTCGAGAGCCTCGCGAATCTGGTCAACATCGTTACCGTTGATCTCGAATACCTCCCAACCAAGAGCGCGATACTTGGCGGCTGTGTCCTCGTTCATAACTTCCTTAGTCTCAGTAGAGAGCTGGATGTCGTTGCAGTCATAGAACATGATGAGGTTGTCAAGACCGAGTACGGAAGCGATACGGGCTGCACCCTGAGATATTTCCTCCTGGATACCACCATCTGAGATGTAGGCGTAGATGGTCTCCTTGTCGAAGGTGGGGTTGCCAGTGTGGGCAGCCAAGAACTTTGCGGCGATGGCAGCACCTACGGCAAACACATGTCCCTGTCCGAGAGGACCGGATGTGTTCTCGATGCCACGGGCAATCTCAAACTCGGGGTGACCGGTTGTAGGTGAGCCCCACTGACGAAGCTGTGCCAGTTCGTCGAGAGTGAACTTACCGATAAGAGTGAGCTGTGAATAGAGCATCGGAGCCATGTGACCGGGGTCGAGGAAGAAACGGTCGCGACCTACCCATCCGGGATTCTGGGGGTCGTACTTCAGATACTCGCTATAGAGCACGTTAATGAAGTCGGCACCACCCATGGCACCTCCGGGGTGACCACTCTTTGCTTTTTCAACAGCTGATGCAGCGAGAATACGAATATTATCCGCTGCCTTGTTCATAAGATTCTTGTCATTCATCTTCTTTAAGTTTTATAATGAGTTACATGTTTTTGGATTACCATTGAATCGCAATTCGTCTGCAAAGATACTATTTTATATCGAGAACAACGATAGATTTGGCAGGAATTTTCACTGTAAGCACGTTTTTCTTCAGTTTTGCGTCCTTAAATGCAGTGGGAACTACTACCTGAGTGTTGTCGAAGTCGTTGTAGTCGGTGATATTCTTGCAGGTGAGGATACGTCCGCTCACTGCCTTTGCCTGCATGCCTTCGAGGTTGACGGTAAGGGTCTGGGCCTTGTCGAGACATACGTTGGCAAGCGACATGATGATGCTGCCGTCGGCCTTCTTGGCTGCTGATGTGCTCACTGCAGGCACCTTGCGGCCGTTCTTGGCATGACTGTCACCACGAACATCGATGGTCTCAACATTTACATCGCAGGGAAGGTATGTGGCCTCCTGGAATCCCTTGTACATCTCAAATACATGATATGTAGGAGTGAGTACCATATGACCTGTGCCCTTTTGGTCGGTGAGAATCATCGACTGGAGCACATTGACAACCTGTGCAATGTTTGCCATACGCAGACGGTCGGTGTGGCGATGGAACACGTTGAGCGAGAGGGCTGCCACGAAGGCGTCGCGCATGGTGTTCTGCTGATAGAGGTGACCGGCGATTGTTCCGGGTTCCTCATCCCACCATGTTCCCCATTCGTCGAGCAGCAAACCGATCTTCTTGTCGGGATCCTTCTCGTCCATGATGGCGGCATGACGCTTGATGACATCCTCCACCTCAAGGCACTTGCCGAGGGTCCAATAGTAGTCGTCGGGATTGAACTTGAGGGCAGCTCCCTTGCTTCCGCTCCATCCTGTTACGGTGTAGTAGTGGAGGGAGATACCGTTCATGGTGTGTCCGGCCTTGTCCATGAGCACTTTTGTCCAGTTCCAGTCATAGTCGCTCGCACCACTGGCAATCTTATACAGATGGTTGCCGTCGTAGTTGCGGCAGTATGTCTGGTAGCGACGATAGAGGTCGGCATAGTATTCGGGAAGCATGCTTCCGCCGCAACCCCAACTCTCGTTACCTACACCGAGGAACTTTACCTTCCATGCCTTGTCGCGACCGTTCTGACGACGAAGCTTTGCCATAGGAGTATCACCGTCGCTGGTCATATATTCCACCCACTTGGCAAGCTCCTCAACAGTACCGCTACCTACATTTCCGCTGATGTAAGGCTCACAGCCAAGCATCTCGCAGAGATTAAGGAACTCGTGAGTGCCGAAGGAGTTGTCCTCGATGGTGCCTCCCCAGTTGTTGTTCTGCATCTTGGGGCGCTTCTCCTTAGGACCGATTCCGTCCATCCAGTGATACTCGTCGGCGAAGCAGCCACCAGGCCAGCGGAGAACAGGAATCTGAAGAGCCTTGAGGGCGTCGAACACATCCTTGCGATAACCGTTGATATTGGGTATCTGGGAGTTTTCGCCTACCCATAATCCACCATAGATACACGAACCAAGATGCTCGGCAAACTGGCCATATATCTCTTTGTAAATCTTCTGCTTGCCCTGGTCGGCATGTATAGTCACAGTTGCATTCTCTGCAAACACTGCTGCAGACATAGCTGCAGACAGTGTTATCGTAGTTAGTAATCTTTTCATGATTGGTTCTAAGAACTTTAATATTTTAATTCTTTAATTCTTTAATTTCGATAACAAGGCGTCACGCCTTGTTATCGACAGCAGCCTGCTCGATGGCAAGACCGCGCTTGTAGTTCTCTATCCACTTGTTGAATCCGGCTACATCCTCTGCGGTAGGAGCTATCTCAACGCCAGTGTTGCCAGCGAAGACATTCTGCTCAAGCCAGTCGGCGAGGGTAGAGCCATTGGCATTATTAACAAGGTAGGAAGCAAGAAGAGCGATACCCCATGCGCCACCTTCGCCAGCAGTCTCCATTACGGAGATGGGAGAGTTGATGGCTGCAGCAAGAACACGCTGTCCCACACCCTTAGTCTTGAACAAACCGCCATGACCAGTGATGCGGTCAACCTTGATATGCTCCTCATTGAAGAGGATGTCATTACCAATCTTCAATACACCTACAGAGGCGTAGAGGTTGGCGCGCATAAAGTTGGCGAGGTTGAATTTGTCATTGGCAGAACGCACGAACATCGGGCGACCCTCAGCAAGACCGGTTACTGGTTCGCCAGAGATATAGTTGTATGCAATAAGACCACCGCAGTCGGCATCGCCTGTGAGGGCATTGTTATAGAGTTTGCCGAACACCTCGTTCATATCTACCGGAACGCCAAGCAGTTGCTGATATTCCTTAAAGAGATTCACCCAGGCGTTGAGGTCGCTTGTGCAGTTGTTGCAGTGTACCATTGCTACGAGTGAGCCATCAGGTGTCGTCACCATATCGATCATCTCGTATGGCTTGCTGAGGTCTTTCTCCAATACAATCATAGAGAATGATGAAGTACCGGCTGATACATTACCTGTGCGCTGCTTTACGGCATTTGTGGCAACCATACCAGTGCCGGCATCGCCTTCGGGAGGACATACGGGAACGCCTGCCTTCAGTGTGCCAGAGGGGTCGAGCTTCTTGGCTCCTGCCTCGGTGAGCACGCCTGCGTTCTCGCCAGCATTCAGCACCTTGGGCAGAATGTCGATGAGTTTCCAAGGATAACCCTTGGGAGCCACGAGAGCGTCGAACTTGTCAACCATCTGCTGTGAGTAGTTGCGAGTCTCTGGGTCGATGGGGAGCATACCAGATGCGTCGCCCACGCCAAGCACCTTCTCACCAGTAAGCTGCCAGTGGATATATCCTGCGAGAGTGGTGATGAAGTCGATGTCCTTGACATGGTCGTTGTCCTCGAGGATGCACTGGTAGAGATGAGATATACTCCAACGGAGAGGGATGTTATATACAAACAGTTCGGACAGGGCAGCGGCTGCCTTGGCAGTGTTGGTGTTGCGCCATGTGCGGAACGGAACGAGTATCTCCTGCTGTTTGTTGAATGCCATATAGCCGTGCATCATGGCTGAGAAACCGATGGCGGCAAGGCTTTCTATCTCGCAGTCATACTGCGACTTAACATCCTTGCGAAGCTGGGCATAGCAATCCTGAAGTCCATTCCATATTGCATCGATACTGTATGTCCACAAACCGTCAACGAGCTGGTTCTCCCACTCATGACTTCCCTGTGCTATTGGTTTGTTCTCACCATCGATGAGAACTGCCTTGATACGGGTAGAGCCAAACTCAATACCGAGAATGGCCTTACCCTGCTGGATAGTTTCTTTTGCTGTCATATTCTTATCTCAACGCCTTGTTCAACATGTAATACACCTCGTTGTTGCGAAGCTGGTTCTTGAATCCGCTGATAGTGGTGTCCTTGTCGATGTTGACATACTCGATACCAACCATCTCGGCGAAATCCTCCCAGTATTCTGCTGTGATGTCGTAAGAGAAGGCGCTGTGGTGGGTACCACCGGCGAGAATCCATGCACCTGCACCGATCTCGAATGTAGGCTGCGGCACCCAAAGGGCTGAAGCCACGGGGAGCTTGGGCATTGGCTTCGGTTCGATACACTCAACCTCACTTGTGATAAGGCGGAAGCGGTTGCCAAGGTCAACAACAGTGGCCTTGATACCCTTGCCGGTCTTAGATGTGAAGACGAGGCGTGCGGTCTGCTCCTTACGGATACCGATACCGAGGAAGTGTACCTCAAGAGTGGGTTTGTCAACGGCAATGAGAGGACAAACCTCGAGCATGTGGCTCTGGAGAGAAGATGTGCAGTCGGCTGCGAAGTTGAGGGTGTAGTCCTCAAGGAATGAGCAACCCTTGGCAAGACCCTGGTTCATCACCCACAGTGAGCGATAGAGACAGGCAGTCTTCCAGTCACCCTCGGCACCGAAACCGATACCCTCAGCCATCAGGCGCTGAGAAGCAAGACCAGGAATCTGGTCGAAACCGATGAAGTTGGGATCGTTGATGTCAGCCTCACCGAGGTCGTCGAAGTTGGTGGTGAAGGCTGTGGCACCCTCTTCTTTCAATACTCGGCGCAAGGCAATCTCTGCCTTTGCGGCATGCTTAACCTTCTCCCAATATACCTCTTCGCCCGACTCATCAATCTTGATGGTGTAGGCCTTCTTATATTCCTCAACAAGGGTATCAGCTTCTTCGTCAGACACCTGCTTCCAATATTCCATGAGGTTGGATACAGGATAGTAGTCAACATGGTATCCGAGACGCTGCTCAAACTCAACGCGGTCACCATCGGTAACGGCTACGTTGTTCATGTTCATACCGAACATCAAGCAGCGTACGTTGTGGGCATCGGCAACGGCAGCAGCAACGCGCGACCATACTGCAATGCTATCCTGAGCCTCGGGGCTCTTCCAGTGACCAACGACAACCTTGCGGGGAATACGCATGCGGCTGCAGATGTGACCGAATTCGATGTCACCGTGAGCCGACTGGTTGAGGTTCATGAAGTCCATGTCAATAGTGTCCCAAGGCAACTCGGCGTTGTACTGGGTGTGGAAGTGGAGCAGAGGCTTCTTCAAAGCCTGCAGACCCTTAATCCACATCTTTGCGGGAGAGAAGGTATGCATCCAAGTAATGATACCCACGCACTTCTCGTCGTTGTTTGAGGCTTTCATAATGGCCTCTACCTCAGCCGATGAGTTGGCTGTACCTTTATAAACTACCTTGATAGGAAGGCGACCCGACTCATTGAGACCGGCAACCATTTCCTTTGAATGACTGTCAACTGCTACTACTGCGTCACCTCCATAGAGGAGCTGTGCGCCTGTTACGAACCATACTTCGTAGTTTTCAAATGCTTTAACCATAACTTTTTAAGTTTTTAATTGTTACTGTTAGATTTATATTATTATATAATACTTTAATTCTTTAATTCTTTAATTCTTTAATATTTTAATATTTTAATCCTTCTTCTTCTTTTGTCCATAATAAGCATTAGGGCCATGCTTGCGGCTGAAATGCTTCTCGACGAGCAGTGGATTCATTGTTGTCCATGGATTGAGTGTGAACGAGATGTATGCCATCTTTGCCACCTGCTCCATGACAACTGCATTATACACGGCATTGTCGGCATCCTTACCCCAAGAGAACGGACCGTGGTTCTTCACCAACACACCGGGTGTGTGAACGGGATTGATGTTTCCATCCTTGATGCGCTTTACGATAACATTACCGGTCTCCAACTCATAGTCGCCCTTTACCTCAGCCTCGGTCATGGCGTCGGTGCAAGGAATCTCGTCGTGGAAATAGTCGGCATGTGTAGTTCCAATGTTAGGAATATCCTTGCCAGCCTGTGCCCATGCTGTGGCATAGGTGGAGTGGGTGTGTACAACACCGCCGATCTCGGGGAATGTGCGATACAATACAAGGTGGGTGGGGGTGTCGGACGATGGATTGAGATCACCCTCGACAACCTTTCCTGTCTGAAGGTCAACAACCACCATGTCCGAAGCCTTCATATCGTCGTAGCTTACGCCCGACGGCTTTATCACAACGAGACCTTTCTCACGGTCGATACCCGACACGTTGCCCCATGTGAAGATAACGAGATTGTGCTTAACAAGGTCAAGATTGGCCTTAAACACTTTTTCTTTCAGTTCCTCTAACATAGTTTTATTCCTTTCTTCTTTATAAATTTATAGTTAATGTATGTTCAAATATTCTATCTTTGGTAGTGTCTTTAACTCCTTATAACTCCTTTTAACTCCTTTAACTCCTTAATATATATTGAGAGATCAGAGTTTGAAATTCGGGTCCTCGTTATATGCATGCTTGTTGAAACGGTAGAGAGAGGCACCGCGCTTCGACGATGTCTTGTCGATGAGTTCGGTCTTCTCTATGAAATCCATTTCCTTGATGCGCTTGCGGAAGTTGCGTTTGTCCATTTCCTCACCGTTGATGGCCTCATACAGATGTTGTAATTGTGTAAGGGTGAAGAGTGGGGGAAGCAAGCGGAACCCCACAGGCTCGCGCGACACTTTGTCCTGCATCATTTTCCGTGCCTTTACTATCATTTTGTTGTGGTCGGAGTACATCTTTGGCACGTTGTTGATGTTCACCCATTCCACTCCGTGCTGCCTGCGCAGCTCGTCGTCGTAATCCTTTACGTTTATCAGGGCGTAATAGGCTATTGATATAACACGTTCTCCCGGGTCACGGTCAACGTTACCAAATGCTCCTACCTGACGCATAAACAGCTTGTTCAGACCAGTAAGTTCAGCCAGTACTCTGTTGGCTGCATCGTCAACACTCTCATCGTAGCGCACGAATCCACCGTATAGCGACCATTCGCCGCGTCCTGGATCCATCTGGCGCTTGCCTATCAGCACGCGTAATTCACCTTCGTCAAAGCCGAATATGATACAGTCAACCGAGACGAGTACCTTGTGATAAGTTCCGTAAAAACCAGTCATAATATCATTAATTTAAGTTGCTTAAGAACTCATTATTTTTAGGAGTTAAGGAGTTGTCGCTCCCTTTGGTCGCAGGGAGTTAACTCCTTTAACTCCTAAAAATATTACCAGAAGTATGCGTAGAAGGCTGCGCAGAGTCCGATAACGACAAGTGTACCAATGATATCAAACCATCCCCAGCTCTCGCGGATAGACTTCTTGAAGTCGGCTGTGAATGTGATGGCCTCCACCTGTGCCTTGCTTGGAGCAGGAGTGAAGCAGCTCACAACGATCATGAAGAGGATGAGGAACACGAGCAACCAGCACTCGAACACGAGCCAGTTGGTCTGCCAGAACCATGCAGTGGCATCCCAGAAGGCACCGTCCATAGCAGCCTTGCCAGTGTCGGTGATAACATTTGTTACGAGGCGGAGCATACCGATGAGGAAGCCCACGATCATAGTGTATTCACCAGCCTTAGGAGTAATCTTCTTGGAGAAGATACCCATTGCAAACACTGCTACCATTGCGGGAGCAAGCAACGACTGGATACCCTGGAGATAGTTGTAGAGGGTGTCCATCTTCATCATAATTGGCAACCATGCAAATCCGAGTACAACAACAACCACTGTAGCAACACGACCCACGAATACATAGTGCTCCTCGCTCATGCCCTTCTTCAGAGGCTTGTAGAAGTCCTCGGTGAAGAGGGTGGCACAGCTGTTGAAGAAAGCAGCGAGAGAAGCCACGAGGGCGCAGATGAATCCGATGGTCACAATACCCTTGATACCGGCAGGAAGAACATTCTTAACCATAATGGCGAAGGCAGCGTCGGTCTCCTGCATCTCGATTGTTCCCTGCTCAGCCAATGCTGCGGCAATCATACCAGGGATAAGGAACATGAAACAGGGAAGAACCTTGAAGAAACCGGCAGCGATAGTACCGCGGCGGGCACGCTTCATCACCTCCTCATTGCTCTCACCGGGCACCTGACCGAGTACACGCTGAACGATGTGCTGGTCGGTACACCAATACCAGAAACCGATGATGGTTGCACCGAGGAACACAACAAATCCGGGATACTCCTGATACATGCTGTCGCCAGCCTCCCAGTGGAACATGTGGGTTGTTCCATAGCCGTTGTTCAGCTGGTTGCAGTAGTTCATCATGCTTGTCCATCCCTCACCAATGCTACCTCCACCGAGGGTGGCCAAACCGAGGAATAGAACAAGGAATGAACCGATGACGAGAATAGGAGTCTGGATGGTGGAGAGAGTCATCACACCCTTCATACCACCGAACACGGTGAAGATGGTGGTGAGGATGATAAGACCGATGGCTCCTGCCCAGAAGTTCAGGCCCCAAAGATATTCAAAGAAGATACCACCAGTGAGGGCTGTTACGCTCACCTTTGTGAGAATGTAAGCCACAAGTGTGATGATTGACAACCATGAACCAGTGCGCTGTGTGTAGCGGAACTTCAGGAAGTCGGGCATGGTGATGATCTTTCCCATCTTGTTGATGAGAAGCTGATAGAATGGCACGAACAACCAACCGAGGATGAGGATCATCCATCCCTGCATCTCCCAGTGGGCCATACCCACACCGCTCTTAGCTCCTGTACCGGCGAGACCTACGAGGTGCTCGCTACCGATGTTGGCCGCAAAGATAGCCATACCGATTACATACCAAGGCTCGCCCTTACCGAAGAGATAAGCCGAGGAGTCCTCTCCCTGCTGTGCTTTCTTGTCTTTCACAATAGCTCTCCACACTGCCCATACAACGCCGAGAATACCCACTGCGAGTACAGCCCAGTCAAGCCAGATAAATTCTGTTGATGTCCAATTCATTTTTTCAATTAGTACTTTAAATTATTATTTCAGTTAGGATTAATTATTATTTCACGCTAAACTTATATGCGCAGTGACTGTAATACTTCTCACCTGGTTTCAGATAAGGCTGCGGCCAGTCTTTCTTGTTGGGAGAGTCGGGATATTTCTGGCTCTCAAGACATACAGATACCTGCTTGGGATACTTGATGCCGTGCTTGCAGGCGATACCTGTGCCTTGGAAGTTGCCGGTATATACCTGAACACCGGGTTCGTTGGTGTACATCTCAAGGAAGATGCCTGTTACCGGAGAGTAGAGTGATGCACACACCTGTGTGTCGTCGCCCTTACCGTCCTTATATGTGTTCAGACACCAGTTGTGGTCATAACCCGAGGCATTCTTTATCTGCTGGAATGTGGTGTCAACAATAGTTTCCTCGATTGAATGTGCCTTGCGGAAGTCCATCGGAGTTCCCTCAACGGGTGCTATCTCGCCAGTGGTCATATATGTTGCGTCGGCAGGAGTGTAGTTGTCGGCATTAACATACAGAACCATGTTCATACCTGGCTTTGAGGGGTCGCCGTTGAGATTAAAGTAACTGTGATTTGTCTGATTGATGATGGTCTCCTTGTCGGTTGTAGCCTCCCACTGGATGTCGAGAGTGTTATTGCTGAGCAAGGTGTAGGTGGTTGTGGCTGTAACGGTGCCGGGGAATCCGTTGTCACCATCGGGCGACACGATAGTCATCTTAATGGTGGAATCGTTCACCTGTTCGGCGTCATACACCTGATACATCCATCCCGTAGGACCGCCATGCAGGCAATGTCCAAAGTTGTTCTTTGGCAACTGATACTCCTTGCCTTCGACGGTGATCTTTCCCTGGTTGATGCGGTTGGCATAACGTCCTACCGAAGAACCGAAGTCGCTTGGGGAGTTCTCAATGTCGGCATACTGGGCGATGTTGTCGTATCCCAATACCACGTCAGTGGGCTTACCGTCTTTGTCGGGAACGACAAGCGACACTACACGCGCACCGAAGTTGGTGATGCATACCTCCATGCCGTTGGAGTTCTTGAGGGTGAACAACGCGGTTTTCTTTCCGTTGATTGTTGAATCAAACGCTGCGGGATTAAGTCCCGACACAGTGGTGTCAGCAGCTTTCTGTCCTGACTGACAACTTGCCATCAGTGTGATGGCCAAGCCAAATGCAAAGCATGATGTCTTAAATTTCTTCATCTTTATGATGTTTTTAGTTGTTGATATAGCACGATTGCTTATTTTCGGGTGTAAAATTACAATAAAGATTTGAATTGACAATGCTTTTTCTCCTTTTTTTGTTGCTAAAAGTGTATTTTTGACACTTTTATTGTAGTTGATACACTTATTTAAGTTCTATTAACTAATTATTGTTAGTAGTTAGGGAGAAAAAGTGGGGGAATAGTATGACATCACGTCGTGCTATCCCCCCTTAATCTTACATTAATAATATGTATGGATAATACATACATTAATATAATATGAAAACAAATGATTTAGTATCAGCAGATGCGTCTTGAACCGTCGCCAATGACAACGTCATATACCTTTGGCTCATGACCGTATTTTGCAGAGAACTTAGCCTTGGCGTCAGCAATAAACTTGTCGTAGATAGGTGCTTTGACAAGGTTAATGGTGCAACCGCCAAATCCGCCACCCATGATACGGCTACCTGTAACACCGTTTTCCTTGGCGATGTCATTCAGGAAGTCGAGTTCCTCGCATGAAACCTCATAGTCCTTTGACAGACCTTCGTGTGTCTCGTACATCTTTTGACCAACAGTCTCGTAGTCGCCCTCATTGAGTGCCTCACAAACAGCAAGCACACGGTCCTTCTCACCGAGGACAAACTTGGCGCGACGATAGTCCTCTTCGCCCACTTCAGCCTTCACCTCCTCAAGCTGCTCCCATGTGCAGTCGCGCAGTGTCTCGAAGTTGCCTTCAGGATGCTTGGCGGCAATGTGCTTCACCACATTCTCGCAACTGTTGCGGCGGTCGTTGTAGGGCGAACCAGCCAACTCGTGCTTAACGACTGAGTCGAGCAGTACGAGTTTGTAGCCTTCGGGCATGAATGGGAAATACTCAAACTCGCGGCTGCGGCAGTCGAGACGCATGAGGCATCCAGCCTTTCCGAATACACTTGCAAACTGGTCCATGATACCGCAGTTTACACCGCAGTAGTTGTGCTCAGTGGCCTGACCTGCCAAAACGAGATCCCACTTTGAGATACGGTTGTCGGCAAACAAGTCGTTGATGGCAAATGCAAAGCAGCTTTCGAGGGCTGCAGATGATGACATACCAGCTCCGAGAGGCACATCGCCTGCAAAGGCAGTGTTAAACCCCTTAACATCCACGCCCAACTTGCGCATCTCCTGAACGACTCCATAAATGTAGCGTGCCCAACTTGCACGTGGGCCTTTGGGGTCATCAACCTTGAACTCCACGCGATCCTTCAGGTCGATAGAGTAGGCTTGTATAGTGTCAGTGCCATTAGGGCGAATCTCGCACATCATCCCCTTGTCAACTGCTCCTGGGAATACGAATCCACCGTTATAGTCGGTGTGCTCTCCAATTAAATTGATACGTCCGGGTGAGGCGTATATATTACCAGTCTGGCCGTCGAAATGCTTGATAAAACGGCTTCTTACAAATTCAATGTCCATAGTCGATTGTCTTTTAAGTGTTTATATACATTATTATATTATTCAACAGGGATGTCGGTGTTGACATTCTTTGATCCTGCAAGTGCATACCAGAACATATAGGCCATTGCAACCAAAGGTACGATGTAGCTAATCATGTATCCGGCGTTGTCAGCGATGTAGTTTTGGATAAGAGGCAGCACACCACCACCTACAACCATCATCATGAAAATACCCGATGCCTGTGCTGTATATTTTCCGAGACCTTCGGTTGCGAGGTTGAAGATAGATGCCCACATCACTGATGTACAAAGACCGCAGAGGACGAGTAGGAGAGCGCTCATAGGCACTACCATCACCTCAAACGAACTACCTGTGAACAGAGGCATTGAAGCAGTGACATCCTTCGGTATGAACATTGCGCCGATGATGAGAAGCATACCAATACCACTTGTTGCAAGCATCAGCATCTTTGATGAAACTTTGTCGGCAATGAATCCGGCAACGAAACGACCAATAAGCATCAGCAACCAATATGTACCGGCAACGAAACCACCTACAGCAGCTGCATTCTCGAGAATGCCGGCTCCCTTGTCACTTGTGTCAGAGATATAGAAGTTGAGAGTTCCGGGAATACCAACCTCTACACCAACATATACGAATATTGCTATTACGCCCAAAACACAATGACGGAAAGCCCATGGCGAATGTTCGAATTTTGTCTCTGATGTCACCTTGCCTATCGATGGATCTTCAATTGGAATGAAGAACAATACGATGAATGCTGCGGCGAATACTGCCATGGCGATGAAGAGCACAAGGTTTACATCAGCCATCTGTGTACTTGCAGTAACCGTTCCGATAAGTGCACCCACGAACATCGGAGTTAAAGTACCAGATAAAGAATTCAATGTACCACCAATGAGATTCAGTTGGTTACCGCGATTACCGCCACCTCCGAGAAGGTTGAGCATTGGGTTGACAACAGTGTTGAGAAGACATACCGAGAATCCCGATATAAATGCTCCCAACAGATAAATATAGAATCCATTCAATCCAGAGGCTGTACCTGAGAGGAACTGGATGAGAACTCCGAAGAATCCAACTCCAATACCCAAGAGGGCTGTTTTCTTATAACCAATCTTTGTAAGGAGTTTTCCCGCTGGAATACCCATAAACAGATAGGCAAAGAAATTCATGAAGTTACCCATCATACCCAACAGGTTGCTACCGCCGATTTCAGGCTGGTTCTTCCATATCACACCGATAGGTGCTGCCAAGTTCGTTACAAACGAAATCATTGCATATAGGAAGAACATTGTGATAATCGCAATGGCGCTTCCCTTCTTCTGTGTTTCAGACATAATTGTTTAGTTATTAATAAATTTCTAATTCCTAATCCCTAATTTCTAATTCCTAATCCTTAATTTCTAATTAATACCAAACTTATAAATTGTCTTCTGCTTATACTGCTCTGTCGGGCGCAGGATGACCGACGGGAAGTAAGGACGGTTGGGAGAGTCGGGGAAGTGCTGACACTCGAGACAAACGGCAGAGCGCTTGGGGAATGTGGCACCATGCTGACCGACAGCACCATTGCAGAAGTTGGCTGTGTAGAGCTGTACACCAGGTTCTGTAGTGTAAACCTCCAGTGAGCGTCCACTATTAGGATCAACCACCTTGGCGGCAAAGCTCAACTCGCCCTCTTCCTTCTTGTTGAGAACATAGTTGTGGTCATATCCAGTACCGTTCTTGATCTGCTCGTTGTCGGCATCAATCTCCAGACCGAAAGCCTTAGGCTGACGGAAGTCAAACGGAGTACCTTCCACCTTAAGGATTTCTCCGGTAGGAATACTGGTGTTGTCGATGGGGAGATAGAAATCCGCATTGATCTGGCAAATCTGATCCTCGATAGTGGGAGTAGGATTAGCAATACCTGCCAATGAGAAGAATGCGTGATGAGTGAGACAGATGATTGTCTTCTTGTTTGTTGTTGCGAGATACTCGATAACAAGTTCGTTATCGTCGGTGAATGTAAACTCCACAGTCACCTTCACTTCGCCCGAGAATCCCTCCTCACCATAAGGAGAAGTGTAGTTGAGAGCCAATGAGCGAGGACCCATCTGACGAGCGTCCCACACTCTCATGTTATAGCCCTTGTTTCCTCCGTGCAGGTGGTTGGGACCGTCATTGAGCGCCAACTGGTAGTCCTTGCCGTTAAGTGTGAACTTACCCTTGCAGATACGGTTGCCATAGCGACCAATAAGGGTGGAGCGGTAGATCTCGTTAGTCTCCATAAGAGCCTTGATACTGTCGAAGCCCTGGATAACGTTGGCTACCTTGCCATCCTTGTCTGGAACCATGATGGCGCAGATAGCACCGCCATAATTCGAGATTGCCACTTCGTAACCCTTGCGGTTACGCAAAATGTATAAATCGGTCTTCTTACCGTTAATGGTGGTCTGGAAATCTTTACGATTCAGACCACACAAGTTCGCTGTTTCTGAATTACTTGTCATAATCGTATGTTTTTAGTTACTTACTTTCTTGCTTGCAAAGTAACTAAAAAAATCCGACATATACAAGTTATTGGACAAAAAAAATGTTTTTTGTATGTTAAAAACACCTAAATACAATCTCTGAGGAAATCAGCCACAACATAACTACTACCCCCTACGAATATAAAATCATCGTGTGCAGCTCTCTTTAGTGCCGCTGCAAATGCTTGTTTTACAGAGGGATAGCCACCTCCTGAGAGTCCGTTCGCCACAGCTTTCCCCTGAATTTCGAGCCATGGCAGTGCACGATGGTTGTCGGCCTCGGTAAAATAGTAAATTGCCTTCTTTGGAAGCAATTTGATAACATTGTCGATGTCTTTATCGTTCACCATACCGAATATTATGTGCATCTGTTTGCAGTTGACGGCTTGCAATTGACGGCTGATGAACTCCCATCCTGCAAGATTGTGACCGGTGTCGCACACTACCTTAGGGGCAGTCTTCATCAATTGCCATCTGCCTCGCAATCCAGTCAGTTCCGACACGTTGACGAATGCTTCCGTCAAGTCGTGACGCATACATTCCCTGCCTTTGTCGGTTTTAAAATCACACAGATATCCTTGTTTCATGAGATTTTTCACAGCCACCAGCACTGTATTCACATTCTCCTGCTGATAGTTGCCGTTGAGCGAACACTTGATGTCTCCAAAACTCCTTGTATTATATAATAAGGTGTAGTCATCCAGTTTCTGCACACCCGTCACCTCCTTGTTCTTCTCGTTTTGGGCGAAAATAATCTCAGAATGAGTCTCCAGTGCCTTGTTAAGGAATACACTTTGAGTCTCGTCACTTGCATTTCCGATAACCACGGGAGTGTCGTCCTTAATGATTCCCGCCTTCTCATTGGCAATCTTGGCAAGAGTATCGCCAAGAAACTGCGTATGGTCAAAACTGATATTTGTGATTATCGAGAGTATGGGATTAATGATATTCGTGCAGTCGAGTCTTCCTCCGAGTCCAGTCTCTATTACCGCAATATCCACCTTCATATCCTCAAAGTATTTGAAAGCCATGGCAGTAGTAAGTTCAAAGAACGACGGACGCATCGGTTCGAAGAAATGTCTCTCCTTTTCCACGAATTCTATGACATACTGCTCACTCACCATTCTGCCGTTCACCCTTATTCTCTCTCTGAAATCCACGAGATGTGGCGATGTGTAGAGTCCCACCTTGTATCCTACCGTCTGTAGCATGGCTGCAATGAGGCTTGAGCATGAACCCTTGCCGTTGGTGCCTGCCACATGAATTGTCTTGTAGGAATAATGCGGATGTCCAAAGTGTACGTCGAGCGACAGGGTGTTGTCGAGTCCGCTCTTGTATCCCTTGTCGCCATTACGCTCAAACATAGGGAGTTGGTTGAACAGATATTCTGTAGTTTCGCGGTATGTCATAGCCATTCCTGAATAATATTAGTTGAAGTAATTCCTGAATTTCTGGAATATCGACTGCTTTGTGGCAGCGTCACCCTTGAAGTTGTCGCTGTCCTTCATAGCTTCGAGTGCCTTCTTCTCGTCGCGGCTGAGTGTCTTGGGCACATACACACTGATGTTCACAATCAAGTCACCATTGCCTCTACCATAGCCCTGCACTGCAGGCAGTCCCTTGCCTCTGAGTCTGAGGGTCTTTCCAGGCTGTGTTCCCGATTCGATCTTCATCCTGACTTTACCGCCCGAGATGGTGGGTATCTCCACCTCTCCGCCCAAGGCAGCTGTGGGGAAGTCGAGCAACAGGTTGTAAATGAGGTTGTTGCCGTCTCTTACGAATGTGTCATTAGGCTCTTCCTCAATCAGTACCTGTATATCGCCGTTGATACCATTGCGTCGTCCAGCGTTGCCCTTTCCGGGTACATTCACGATCATGCCCTGAGCCACACCTGCGGGGATTTTAATCTCTACGACCTCCTCGCCTTTGACAACACCACTGCCGCCACATTCATGGCATTTGTTCTTGATCACCTTACCCTCACCGCCACAAGTAGGACAAACGCCCTGTGTCTGCATCATTCCGAAGATGCTCTGTGTAGTGTGAGTGATATAACCCGAACCGTGGCATGTCTGGCATGTCTCCATTCCGCTACCGGCTTCCGCACCGCTTCCACCGCAATGCTGACAGGCAACATCCTTCTTCACCTTGAATTTCTTGGTCACTCCAGTGGCAATCTCGCTCAGTGTCAGTCTCACCTTCAGGCGCAAGTCGTTGCCGCGATGCTGCTGCGGTTGTCTTTGTCCGCCGCCGCCGAATCCGCCAAATCCGCCGAATCCCGCATGACCGCCGAAGATGTCTCCGAACATAGAGAAGATGTCATCCATGTTCATACTTGCACCACCGAAACCACTTCCGCCGAATCCCGCACCCGGTCCGTTGAATCCAAACTGGTCGTATTGCTGTCGCTTCTGCGGGTCGTGCAGCACGTCGTAAGCCTCGGCTGCCTCCTTGAATTTCTCTTCGGCCTCCTTGTTGCCAGGGTTGCGGTCGGGGTGATATTTGATGGCAATCTTTCGGTATGCCTTCTTTATTTCGTCTTCCGAGGCGCCTTTGTCAATGCCAAGCACCTCATAATAATCTCTCTTTGCCATATTAATTTTTAATTTTGAATCCTTAATTTTTAATTTTTAATTCTTAATTAAAAATCACTGTCCCACTGCCACTTTGGCATGTCTTATCACCTTGTCATTGAGTTTGTATCCCTTCTGTACGCAGTCGAGCACCTTACCCTTTTTGTCGTCACCCATACCAGGCACCATGGCGATGGCCTCATGCACGTCAGTGTCAAAGTCAGCGTCGGCAGTCTCAATCTCCTTCACCCCAAGGCTTTCAAGCACTTTCTGGAATTTGGTATATATAAGCGACATACCCTCGCGCAATACCTTCGGGTCGTCGGTCTTTTCACCGTTGGCGATAGCCCTCTCCATGTCGTCAAGGATAGGCAATACCGCTCCCACAGCCTTCTCGCTACCATTGAGTATCAGTTCGGCTTTCTCCTTGAGAGTGCGCTTGCGATAGTTGTCGAATTCAGCCACCGAGCGCAAGTATTTGTCCTTGAGTTCCTCTATCTGCTCCTGAGCCTGTTCGAGGGGAGATTTCTCCTCGGAGGAATCCTCGGAGGATTTTCCAGATTCTTCGGAATTGTCAGAATTATCGGCATTTCCTGTATCATCAGTCCCTGTGTCAGTTGCGTCAGCGGCTGATTGTTCCGAGGTTTGCTCAGTTGTTTGCTCTTGTGCATTCTCATTCATGTCAGCCACATTGTTCTGACAATCTGTCTGTTCTTCGATATTAATGTCTTTCTTGTTCATAATCTTCCAAAATTTACGTTTCATAAGCCCTACATACAAAAATCGTGCCTATTTTGCCGTTCCGTACATTTTTGCCTTCTGTTCCTTGATATTTTCATCGTAGATATACTGGTCATACTCCATCAGTTTGTCGATGGTGCCAGATGGAGTCAATTCGATGATGCGGTCGGCCACAGTCTGTATGAACTCATGGTCGTGACTGGCAAAGATGATATTGCCCTTAAACTGCACCAAGTTGTTGTTGAAAGCCTGGATGCTTTCGAGGTCGAGATGGTTGGTGGGAGTGTCGAGAATGAGGCAGTTGGCATTTTTGAGCTGCATTCTTGCAATCATACATCTCATCTTCTCACCACCGCTGAGCACGTTCACCTTCTTCTGCACATCCTCGTCCTTGAAGAGCATACGTCCGAGGAAGCTCTTCATCTGCACCTCGTTGCCCTTGCCATACTGGCTGAGCCAATCCACAAGGTTGAGGTCGCTCTGGAAGAATGATGTGTTGTCGAGTGGGAGATAGGCAGTGGTGATGGTCACTCCCCATTTATATTCACCAGCGTCGGCCTTGCGGTTGCCGTTGATAATCTCGAACAGGGCAGTCATGGCCTTGGGGTTATGGCTCAGGAACACCGTCTTCTGTCCCTTTTCGATGGTGAAGCTCACATTGTCGAAGAGCACAGTTCCGTCGGGCTCCACAGCCTTGAGTCCCTCCACTTCGAGAATCTGTGTTCCCGGTTCGCGCTCCATCTGGAAGATAATGCCCGGGTATTTGCGTGATGATGGGCGAATCTCCTCCACGTTCAGTTTCTCGAGCATCTTCTTGCGAGATGTCGTCTGCTTACTCTTTGCCACATTGGCAGAGAATCGGCGGATAAACTCCTCCAGTTCCTTGCGCTTCTCCTCGGCCTTCTGGCGCTGGTTCTGGGCCTGTCGCAATGCGAGCTGCGAACTCTCATACCAGAATGAGTAGTTACCCGAGAACACGGTCACCTTACCGAAGTCGATATCCACAGTCTGTGTCGATACCGCATCGAGGAAGTGACGGTCGTGGCTCACCACGAGCACAGTCTGCTCCACATTGCTGAGATATTCCTCAAGCCACATCACCGTGTCGAGGTCGAGGTCGTTGGTGGGCTCGTCGAGCAACAGGTTGTCAGGATTTCCGAAGAGAGCCTTGGCCAGCATCACGCGCACCTTCTCGTTGTTTGACAGTTCGCTCATCATCTTGTCATGCTTGTCGTCCATAATTCCGAGGTTCGACAACATCTGGTCGGCGTCGCTCTCGGCATTCCATCCGTCCATCTGTGCAAACTTGTCTTCAAGTTCAGCCACCTTGATACCGTCTTCCTCGTTGAAGTCCTCCTTCATATAAAGAGCCTCGCGCTCCTTCATGTTCTGCCACAGGGGTTGGTGTCCCATGAGCACTGTGTCTCTGACACTGTATTCATCGTATTTGAAGTGGTCCTGCTCCAGCACCGAGAGACGCTCTCCCGGTCCCATCTCCACTGTTCCCTTGGTAGGTTCCAGTTCACCGCTTATGGCACGGAGAAGCGTTGACTTGCCGGCACCGTTGGCACCGATCACGCCATAGATGTTTCCACTTGTAAACTTGAGATTAACGTCCTTATAAAGGACCTTCTTTCCGAATTGAATCGCAAGATTTGTAACTGTAATCATTTCTTCTTAATCAATATTTTTTATTTTTCGGGTGCAAAGGTACTAATTATTTGCGAGATAGCCAAACATTTTCCACCTTATTTTATATTTTGTCCCGTATGGCGATTATCTATGATGGTCACTCAGGT
>OBLI01000865.1_pt1 | contig 31376 bp, 18 predicted proteins | sample 1519701 | NCBI WGS metagenome assembly OBLI01 (sample SAMEA3663005, study PRJEB22513) | pig gut metagenome | biome: pig gut; feature: pig-associated habitat; material: faeces | place: France | collected 2012 | reverse complement strand
GAGAAAATTGAGAATTACGCAATAAAAATGTCATTTGTCTGCTGATTTTTGTTGACAGAGGTACGAAAAACGTGTGTTTTCTGCAATTTTTGAACTTTTATGATGGCTTTGTCTCGTATTTGGATGTAATTAAAGCGTTACTTCGCCCACCAAAACACCGGCAGGCAGAGCGGTATCGTCGTAGAGTCGAATGCATAGACTTTATTTCAGCGATTTCAAAGAACGATTAGTCAACTTTAACGGGACAGTAGTGACTCCTGCTGATTATCCCACTAAACTTTCTTACTGCATTTCTCACATAATCCCTTTATGATGTATTCAGACTCGATAACAGTAAAAGAGTCGGGAATAGGTACTTGAGGAATCATGATATTGTCAAGGCAGATGGTATTGTGGCAATTGATGCACGTAAGGTGAACATGTCCCCGATGATGGAGTTCATGCCCCCCTTCTTTCAGTTCGCACCGACACAGGCAATATTTCTGTTTGCCAGAGCCATCATCGATATGATGAAGGATATGGTTTTCTGCAAACAAGGTCAGTGTACGATATACAGACGACTCGTCCATATAGGGAATCTTCTCCAGAACATCCGAAAACGAAAAAGTGCCCCGCATGGTTTCATGCAGGGTTTGGAGCACAAGCAAACGATTCGCTGTTATGCGAATGTCTGCCTGTTTAAGTATATCTTCATATTTTTGATTCATAACTATCTAATTATTATGTTAATGACAATGCGGGTGGCGATAGTGTTGCCATAGGGCATTGAGCAGCAATATGCCAAGCACTATGGTGCTACTCCAGTTCAACCACGAAGCACCTTCCTCAATACCACAACAGTCATTAGTCAATGCTATTTGGAACCACTCGGCAGGAAGCAGATAATCAACTATATGCCCCCAGATAATGGCCATGGTAATGATAGAAACGAGGTAGAGCACCAATGATTTGCGACCTAAAGTCTTGTTAATAACCAATATTGATGCCATATTACATGCAGGACCAGCCATGAGCAATACAAGTGCAGCCCCAGGTGTGAGACCCTTCATCATCAGTGCTACAGCAATAGGTATGGAGCCTGTAGCACAAATATACATGGGGATGGCTATACAAAGCACGAGAAGCATGCTCAGTTGTGTGTTGCCACGAAATAAGGCAAAGAAATCTTCTGGCACAAACACCGTTATCAAACCTGCTATTACAAGTCCCACCACAAGCCATTTGCCTATATCCCCCATCATCTCAACAAATCCGTATCTCAGGGCTTCAAGCATCTTGCCAAAGATGCCATTATGATGGGATTGTGCTTTATCGTGCTGACAGGAGCAAGTGCATTCTTCATGATTATGCTCATTATGGCAGCAACAATTCTTTGCCGATGTATCAGCCGAAACTACTTCCTCCTTATCGCCAAAGTTGTCGATCAGCCAACCACCCATTATGGCATTGCATAAAGCAGCAATAGGACGGATAATGGCAAACGGAAGTCCAAGGATTGAGTAAGTGGCAATGATACTGTCAACGCCCGTTTCTGGTGTGGCAATGAGGAAAGAGGCCGTGGCTCCCCTTGATGCTCCTTGTTTTCTAAGCGACATGGCTGTTGGTATCACTCCACATGAGCACAATGGCAGTGGAATACCTAACAAGGCACCATAGAACACCGACTTGAACCCTTTACCACCAAGATAGCGGTTATACATCATGCTAGGAATAAAAGCATGCATCACACCTGCAAAAAAGAAGCCCAGTAGAAGATAGGGAGACATCTCATTGATAAGATTTAACACCTCTTGCATATTGAATACTTGTTTCTGATTAAATTTTTCGAGTGCAAAGGTACTGAGTCTTTGTTGCAAGTCAAAGGCATTTTGTCGTACTAAACGATTATTCGATAGTTTTGGCTGCAAAGATACAGATTTTTTTTCTATTTAATCTGTTTATAGAAGAAAATACCACAAATTGGCAACATAATTACCATATAAGGTGGAAATTTATAGAACCCACCATAAACATAATAATAAAGGGGAGGCAATGCGTCAATCGGGTAAAATAATTGCGTAAAACATCGTCTTTGACGCATTTTTACTAACTACTGATTAATTTTTCACCCCTACCGCCATCGAAAAATGAATATATTTGCAGCGTAATTATCAAACACCTTAATTTATAGTTATCCACAAAAATGAAAAGAACAAAACAAACACTACGACTCATGGGAGCACTCCTTTTATTGCTCCTGTCTACAGTGAATGCTTCAGCCAGTCAGACGGCTGTAGCCAAGTGGGAATTCTCTACAGGCTATGATGTAGAGAAAAGCGGTACAACTGCTATCTACACGCCCAACACCTTAGGTTGGGCACAGATAGCCAACACCAAATGGTCGCAGACGCAGCCTTACTTCCTGCCTAACGAATGCGCAATGGTGCCTGAAGACTGTAAGGTGACCGTTCACACCAGCGACGGCAAGTGGCAGGTGACCAGCAGCGGTTCGGCTCCCAACTACCTGTTGCGCCTCAACACCGCAAGCATCGACAAGTTCACCGCCAAAGCCGACTATACCGATGGTAGCAAGCACGACCAGTATTTTGAGGTGTCGTTGCCCACTACGTCGCTCCGCAACATCAAGGTGAACTTCTCCATTGGCGATGGTTCCAGTTCCAGCACTAAGTTTGGCGTAGTCTACTCCGTTGACGGTGGCACCACCTGGACCGTACTCGACGACTACACCAGCGGTTCACACTGGAACACCTACGTCGATGCCACCTACGACCTGCAAGCCGACAACAAGCAGCAGCTCATTGTGCGCATGCTCATTCAGTCGGCTTCGAAGACCAGCAACTACAACCTGAAATACCTCAACATTCTGGCAGAGGACACACAGGCGCCAGTGCTGATGAGCATCACACCTTCAAATGGTGCCACAGGCGTTCTGAGCAAAGGCAAGGTTGTCATGCTCTTCAACGAGGGTGTCAGCATCAGCGACGGCACGACAGCCACCCTGACTAACAACACGACACATCAGAGTCAGTCGCTGCAGCCTGTTATAAATATAAACAAGGTTTCGTTTGCCTATTCAGACCTTGACCTGACGACGTCTTACACGCTGACGCTGCCTGCCAACGCCGTTGCCGACCTCGCTGGCAATGTGCTGACTTCTGCCATCAGCACCATCTTTACCACGTCGGATGTTCGTCCTATCGACCCCCCAGTACTCGAAAGCCACAACCGCCTGTGGTACCACCGTCCTGCTGCCTATTGGGAAGAAGCCCTGCCGTTAGGCAATGGTCGTTTGGGTGCAATGGTCAGCGGCAGCGTAGCTGTCGATACCCTGCAGCTTAACGAGGACACCTTCTGGGGACAGTCGCCCAACAGCAACTACAACGCCAATGCCAAGACGGTGCTGAATCAGGTACGTCAGCACATCTTCAACAAAGACTACGTCTCAGCTCAGAAGATGGCTATTGCCAACTGGATGTCGCAGGGTTCTCACGGTGCCCAGTATCAGGCAGCCGGCTGTCTGCTCATCGGTTTCCCCGGTCAGCGTTTTGACGACGAGGAGGCGGGTCAGACTGACGGCGCACGCGATGCTCAGGGCTATGTACGTTCGCTCGACCTGTCTACGGCAACAGCTACAACCAGCTATGTCGTTGATGGCGTCACCTATACGCGTACAACATTCACCTCGTTCGAAGACAATGTTACCATAGTCCGCTTGGAGTCCTCAGAGGCAGGCAAACTGAATTTCAACGTCTGCTATGCAGCTCCCAGCAAGACCAATATGGAGATACTGGGCATCAACAAGATAACCGCCGACGGCATGATAGAAGCCTCGCTCGTGGCAGCGCGCGAGCAGTCGGAGAACGTTGCTAACAAGATGAACTGCTTTACATTTGTCAAAGTCATCAACGACGGTGGCACACAGACCAACACCACAACACAGAATGTCATGCAGGGCGGTCTGGTGGCCGGTGACCCCAAGGCTCCCACCATTGAGGTCAGCAATGCCACCTCTGCCACCATCATCATCTCGTCAGCTACCAATTTCGTCAACTACAACGACATCAGTGCTGATGCCGAAGCCAAAGCATTAGGCTACATGACTGCCTATCTGAATAAGCAGAAGAGCTATGATGCCACCTTGAGCGACCACACTGCCAAGTATCAGCAGCAGTTTAGACGTGTCAGCCTCGATCTGGGCAGCAACAGCGAACAGGAGAAGAAAGACACAGAGACCCGCATCAAGGAGTTCCGCTCTACAGCCAATGACCCAGGTCTGATAGCCAACTACTTCCAGTTTGGTCGTTACCTGCTCATCTCGTCGTCACAGCCTGGCACCCAGCCTGCCAACCTGCAAGGCTTGTGGAATCCCAATGCCCGTCAGTATCCTGCCTGGGACTCCAAGTACACCACCAACATCAATGTCGAGATGAACTACTGGCCTGCTGAGGTTGCCAACCTGTCGGAGTGTCACGACCCCTTCATCCAGATGGTGAAAGACGTCAGTGTGACAGGTGCCGAAACGGCACAGAAGATGTATGGCGCACGTGGCTGGGCCCTGCATCACAATACAGACATCTGGCGCACCACAGGTGCTGTCGACAACAACTCCGTGGGCGTTTGGCCAACGTGCAATGCGTGGTTCTGCTCACACCTCTGGGAGAAGTACCTCTTCTCTGGCGACAAGACCTATCTGGCTGACATCTACCCCGTGCTGAAGGGCTGTGCCCAGTTCTTCCAGGACTTCCTGGTGAAAGATCCCAACACAGGTTACATGGTGGTATGCCCCTCCAACTCGCCTGAGAACCATCCTGGTCTGGCCACTTATACCGACGATGCCGGCAAGACCCAGAAATGTGCCCTCTTTGGTGGTGTGGCTATGGATAACCAGATGGTTTACGACGTGCTGAAGAATACTGCTGAGGCTGCCCGCACCCTGGGTGTCGATGGTGACTTCGCCCAGCAACTTGACGACCTGAAGGCACAGCTCACACCCTATAAGATTGGAAAGTACGGCCAGATACAGGAGTGGCAGGAAGACTGGGACCGCGAGAACAACTCACACCGCCACCTGTCACACCTCTGGGGTGCCTATCCTGGCAACCAGGTGTCACCCTACGTCAATGCCACCGTCTATCAGGGTGTTCACAAGTCGCTCGTAGGTAGGGGCGATGCCGCCCGCGGGTGGTCAATGGGTTGGAAGGTATGTCAGTGGGCACGTATGCTCGACGGCGACCATGCGCTGGACATCATCAAGAATCAGCTGCGCCTGATGGATCCCAACGCTACCATGAACGATGCTGACGGTGGTACCTATGCCAATATGTTCGATGCACATGCCCCCTTCCAGATTGACGGCAACTTCGGCTGCTGTGCCGGCATTGCCGAGATGCTGCTGCAGAGTCATGCAGGCTTCTTGCACCTGTTGCCCGCCCTGCCTACAGCTTGGGCTAACGGCGAGGTGAAGGGTTTGCGTGCACGTGGTGGTTTCGAGGTGTCCGAGTTGAAGTGGCAGAACGGCAAGGTGGCTTCCGTTAAGGTGAAGTCGACCATCGGTGGCAACCTGCGTCTGCGCAGCAACACGCCGCTGAAGCTGGCTGACGGCACTGCGCTGACTGCTGCCGAGGGCGACAACAGCAATGCGCTCATGCAACCCTACGTGATGCCTGACCCCATCGTGGCTGATGCCTCGAAGATTCCTACTACCAAGCTGCCTACCACCTATGTCTACGACATTGCAACGTCGGCAGGTCAGGAGATAGAACTCGTCAACCAGAGTGGCGAGACAGCTATCCAGACCGTAAGCACAGCCGACCAACAGCAAGTCGCCTCAGAGTGCTACGCTTTGGATGGTCGTCGTGTGAACAGTGCCTATAAGGGCATTGTCATCATCAATGGTCAAAAATATGTGCAGAAATAACGCTTGCCGTCAAGCCTGCGTCTTATACTCCGTCGGCGACAGCCCCGTGCTTTGCTTGAAGCTGCGGCTGAAGTACTTAGGGTCGGAGAATCCGCAGGCGTAAGCCACCTCTGCGACGGTCTTGTCCGTCTGGCGCAGCAGTTGGCAGGCGCGTTTGATGCGAGCCTCATGAAGCAGGTCTTGTGGCGTAATGCCCATGGCCTGCTTCACTTTTCGTTGCAGACCACTGCGACTGACGGCAGCCGCTGAAGCCATATCGCCCACGTTGACGTCGCTGTTGGCAATGTTCTCCTCGACAAACTGCATGACGCGCTGCAGCATGGGGTCCAAACTCTCACCTGAATCCTGAGACTCCTCACCACTTACCTCTGACCTCTCACCACTTACCTCTGACCTCTCACCTGAAACCTGAGACCTCTTGCCACTCACCTCTATCAGACTCAGATACTTCTCCAGCGTCTCACGGTGCTGACGCTTAATGCGCCTTATATACAATAAGGTATATATAACAGCAGCCACAAATCCTGCAATCAGCAACACCAGCAGCAGTTTGCCGTACCACGCCTCCCAAAACGTGGGCTTCACGATGAGTGTCAGCACGCGCTGGTTGTCCATCCACACGCCGTCGGCATTCGTAGAGCGCACCTCCAGCCTGTAGGTGCCTGGTTCCAGGTTGAGCAGCGTCACTGAGCGGTTGGTGCCAATATAGTTCCATTGTGTGGTGTCGCGCTGTCCGTCAGTCATCAGTCTGAAGGCATAGCTGATGCGCTCAGGTGCCTGATAGTCGATGGCAGCAAAGTGCAGCGTGATGTTGCGCTCGTGGGGCTGCAGCGTCAGCGTGTCCATGCGTTCTATGTTCCACCACTCGCTCACCTGCTTCTCACCTCTTATCTCCGACCTATCGCCTCTTACCTCCAGGCATGTCAGCACCATTTGTGGCTGATAGGTCTGTAGCTCCATCTGGCGTGTCGTAGTCAGGAAGGCGCCGTCGTTGAGTCCGAATATCCAGGTGTCGTTGTCCACCATCAGCGGTCGTGCCTCGCTGAAGCGATAGTCGGCATTGAAGTAGTGTGTGTCCAGCTGGCGGTATTGCGTCGTACTGTCTAAGATGCTTACCAGATGCGAGCTTACGATGGCGCAGCGCCCGTTGGGCATGGGGGCCATCGACATGACGACGTCAGAGGGCAGCATGTGGTTTTGCACCGTATAGTGACGGAAGGTCAGCTGCTCCTTCAGCAGGTCAGCGTCCTCTATGAGGTTCACGCCGCCGCTCTCCGTACTGACATACATTCGTCCGTTGTGTGCCTTTATGATATCCATAATGCCACTGCTGCTCAGGCTTTGTGTCCTGTCAGCCTCGCGCTGGTGCAGTCGGAAGGTCATGCGGTCTGCCTGTGGCTCCAGACGGCTGACGATGAGTCCTTCGGTCGTTGCTGCCAGCAGCACCTGCTGTTGCTCTTCAACCATGAGGTAACGCACGCGCTGCGCTGCATCCTTCGGATAGCCCTTGGGCACCACGAACTGCGGATTGGCAGCCTGCGGCTGCTGCGCGTAACAGAGTCCGCCTCCCAGTGTTGCCACCCACAGGCGTCCCTGCCGGTCTTCCAGTATGTTATAGACGTTCAGGTTGGGCAACTGCGTCAGGTGGTCAATGTGGAACGTGCCAGCCGCCGTCTCTTTCAGTCTGTAGATGCCTTGCGGCTTGGTGCCCAGCCACAGCGTGCCGTCTTTGCTCTGATACATGCAGTAGACGACGGCACCAAAGCGGGTGTACTGCTGGTGCAGCCTGCCGTCGGCTCCCAGGTAGCCTGACAGCTGCATGCTCTTGGCGTCGTAGAGGCGCACGGCCCCGTCTTCACGTGTAGCCACCCAGAGGCGTTGGCTGTTGTCTTTGAATATACACCTCACCTGCGCCTGCGGTTCTATGGGTAGTCGGCGTGTGCGCTGCATGTCGGTAGTAAACTTATAGATGCCGTTGCTCCTGCCCATCACCCAGAGGTTGCCCTGTCGGTCCTGACAGGCAAACGACAGCTTGTTCAGTTCGATGTCCAGCGGGTAGTCACCTGTCAGTCCGTCGTCACGCTGATAGGTCAGGCGTCCGTTGACGTACAGCGTCCATCGTGTGTCGTATGCGTCTTTCCACTCTATGGGTCTGTCCTCCTTCAGCGACATGCTGGTGCGGTAGTGCTTCAGGTCCTCTTCGGCAGTCGTCTGCGGCAAATTGCTGAAGCGGTAGGTGCGCGTGTCGAAGAGGAAATAGTCATCCTCAGTGCGGCATACGAAGTTGCCGTCGGGCCTCATGGCAAACATGTGTATGCGGTCCGTCGTCATGTTGCAGCCGTCGCCTGCCTGCGGCTTGAAGGTCTGGAAGTCGTACCCGTCGTAGCGACACAGGCCGTTCCACGTAGCAAACCACATCAGCCCCTGCTCGTCTTGCAGCACCTGGGTGACGTGACCTGACGGCAGACCGTCCGTCTCGTCGTAAATGTGAACTTTACATGATGGTTGTGCTGACAGTTGGTTGGTTGTCAGCCATAAAGCCAAAAGGGTGAGAACACAACATATTCTCTTCATACGATTCGTGTCAGCCATAAATTCATTACACTTTTGGTGTTACACCTTTGGTAAAACACTTTTGGTTCAATGCAAAGGTACGAATAAATAGGAATAGTGCCAAACTTTTCTCCCCTTTTTTACCTTTCGGCTTAAAATCCACGGACTTTTTCCCCTGCGCCCAAATTGTCAACATAATTACTATAAAACTATTTGTTTTTGACTCATGATAAGTCCTGACCGCGTATCAACGCAATAGATTCTTATATCTTGTCGTGTGATTTCCTTGGTAGAATGAATATTTTTTTGTATCTTTGCAGTACAAAACATGTTATGATATAAGCATAACAAATGTTTGAAGATAATTAGCATGCATAAAGAAACAATTATGTAAAGAAACAACAATAACAAAGAAATAACAATAACAAAGAAAAGATGAAGAAAGGTTTTTTATCTGTCATTCTGATGATGACAGCATGTGTGTCTTGGGCACAGAATTTCCAGTTGCATTATGATTTCGGTCGTAAGATCTATTCCGACGAGGAAGCCACACGACCCATGGTAACTCTCACCTACGAGCAATTTAAGGCAGACGGACTGGGCAACTGGTTTTGGTTTGTAGATTTCGATATGTATCACGATGGCATGAAAGGCGCCTATGCAGAGATTTCGCGCGAGTTTACCATCAGCAGGCTTTCTCCATCATTGTCATTGGAAGCACATGTAGAGTATGATGGAGGCATGACCACATTCAAATCGGGCGGTGGCACCCGTTTCCAAAATGCAGCCCTCGTGGGTGCAGCCATCAATGGCCATAATGCCGATTTCTCCACCACATGGTCTGTGCAGGCCCTGTATAAGCAGAATTTCAAGTATGAGAATAGCGAGGCATACCCATCCATGCAACTCACGGGAGTATGGTCTACAACCTTTGCTTCGGGCAAGTGCACATTCTCTGGATATATAGACTTGTGGCGCGGCGAGAAGACCAATGGTCACGGCACCTTAGTGATGATGACCGAACCGCAACTGTGGTATAACATAAGCAAGCATTTTTCTGTGGGTACCGAGGTGGAGATAAGCGATAATTTCGTGATGCCCGAGTGCGCCACCGATAAGTCATTCTATGTAAACCCTACACTGGCAGTGAAATATAATTTCTGATATAATATTAGATATAATCTCTGATACAATAATAGATATGGACATGAGACGTATAGTGATTATTGTCATGCTATGGCAGACGTGGAGCATGATGGGCATGGCGCAGGTGTCATTCGGTAATGCCACCATGTTTAACGATGGTTGGCTCTTTATGCTCGGTGCGGATTCTGCGGCAGTAAACGATGACTTCAATGATACGTCATGGCGACACCTCACGCTGCCACACGACTGGTCTATAGAGGGCATACCATCGCCCACGCTGGCCAGTTGCACTGGTTATCTGCCAGCAGGCATAGGGTGCTATCGCAAGCATTTCAATATCGCCGATACCACCCTGCGCCACTATATCTATTTCGAAGGAGTATACAACCGCAGCGAGGTATACCTCAACGGACATCTGCTGGGTAAACGCCCCAATGGATATATCTCCTTTATGTATGATATGACGCCATATCTGAGAAAGGGCACCAACACCCTGGCTGTCTGGGTAGACCACAGCCGGCATGCCGACTCCAGGTGGTATACGGGGTCGGGCATTTATCGTGATGTATATCTGATTACCTCGGGCAATATCCATTTCGCACAATGGGGAGTGGCATGGCATGCCGCCTCTATAACCGACAGACAGGCTGTGGTGAACGTGGATATGGAGGTGGAAAACCATGATGCCACCGCCAGAAAAACACAGATAGTGGCATCGCTCTATGATGCACAGGGACGCAAGGTGGCAAGCAAGAGCATGGCTCTTAATGCCCATAGCGGAACAACCAAGGGCACCATAGCACTAAAAGTAAGCAAGCCCGAAAGATGGAATCTCGATGCTCCATACCTCTATACACTCAAGACACAACTTATGATAGACGGCAAGACCATAGACCATGCAGAAAGTAGCGTGGGACTGCGCACCTTGCAGTTTGACGCCAATCGCGGTTTCGCACTCAACGGCAAGTGGATGAAGGTCAAGGGAGTATGCCTGCACCATGATGCAGGAGTATTGGGCGCCGTAGTGCCGGCAGATGTGTGGGAACGCCGCATACGCCAACTCAAAACCATGGGAGCCAATGCTATACGCATGAGTCACAACCCACAGGCACCAGTGGTTTATGATCTCTGCGACAGGTTGGGAATGCTCGTGATGGATGAGGCTTCAGACGAATGGGAGTATCCCAAACGCAAGTGGATAGAAGGATGGAATGTGGGCACGCCAGCCTTTCAGGGTAGTTATGACTTCTTTGAAGAATGGATAGAGCGCGACGTGACCGACATGGTGCGCCGCGACCGCAACCACCCCTGCGTGTTTCTCTGGAGCATAGGAAATGAGGTGGACTATCCCAACGACCCTTATTCGCATCCCATCCTCGATGGTGCTACCATCAACCAACCTATGTTTGGAGGATATAAGCCCGATGCACCAGATGCCATGAACATAGGACAGATAGCGCAACGGCTGGTGAAATGTGTCAAGGACATAGACACATCAAGACCCACCACAGGAGCACTGGCTGGAGTGGTGATGAGCAATCAGACCGCCTATCCAGAGGCCGTGGATGTGGTGGGGTATAACTATACCGAAAACAGATATGACGAGGACCACAACACATATCCCCAGCGCATCATATACGGAAGCGAGACAGGCTCGGGGATAGAAGCGTGGCAGGCTGTCACCTCGCGTGATTATATCTTTGGACAGTTTATCTGGACTGGTACCGACTATCTGGGAGAGGCTGGACGATGGCCATCACGCGGACTATATACAGGACTGCTCGACTTTGGCAGTTTCGCCAAACCGCGTGGACAGATGCGTGCATCACTCTGGCGCGATGACCCCGTGTGCTATATTGGCACATATCCAATAAAAAAACATGGTAACCATGACGGCAACAAACAACTGTGGCTCTCGCCCGACGCATGGGATATATGGAACTACCGCCAGGCACAGATAATACGCGTGGTGTGCTATACCAATGCACCGCAGGCACGACTCATGCTCAATGACACCATGGTGGGAGAAATGAAACAGCGGCCGGCAGACACGGGCATCATCCATTGGGATATACCATATCAGCCAGGCACGCTGAAAGCCGAAGCATGCAATGCAGAGGGCAGGGTGGTGGCCAACTATTCCATCACCTCGTCGGGCAGACCATTCTCGCTGCGTGCCACTGCCGACAAGCATATAGTGAAGGCAGGAGACAAAAGAGTTGTGCACGTAACCGTGGAAGTGTTGGATGAGCAGGGTACCATAGTAAAACTCGCCGACAACGACATAACATGCCGGGTGAAAGGCCAGGGGCATCTGCTGGGGCTCGAAAATTCAAATAATGCGGATATGAGCATGGCGCACCAAGATCATCGCCGCGCTTATCACGGACGACTGCTCGCCTACATCGAAACCACAGGCAAACAGGGAGATATAACCATTGAGATGACGTCGCCATTGCTCAATGATGCCGAGATTACCATTAGAGTGGAATAACATTCTATAATATATTGCTTACCCATTGAAATAGCGGATAAGCATTATAAAGAAATAGCGAACAAGCATTTTGAAATAGACGATAAGCATTAAATCATACTATTATGACAACAAAGGAACTGAGAAACCAGCGAATGGCAGACCACCTCATCGAGAGGCTGCGCAGAAGGAATATCACCGCATGCTATTGCCCTACAGCAGAGGAGGCCGTGAAGACAATGCTGCAACTAATACCCAAGGGCAGCAGCGTGTCGTGGGGAGGAAGCATGACCATCAGAGATACTGGCATAGTGAAAGCCCTGCACGACGATGGTTCATACCAACTCCTCGACAGAGACCTGGCCACTTCGCCACAAGAGGCACAGGAGATATATATGAAGGCTTTTGGCGCCGACTATTATCTCTCAAGCGCAAATGCCATGAGCGAAGACGGAGTGATAGTAAACATCGACGGCAATGGTAATAGAGTGGCAGCCATCACATGGGGACCAAAGCATGTAATCTTTGTGATCTCGCTCAATAAGGTGATGCAAGACACCGATGCCGCACTCAAAAGAGCACGCTCAGTGGCTTCGCCGATCAACATGACACGATTCCAAAAAAATACACCATGCCAGATAGATGGTGTATGCCACAACTGCAACTCGGCCGCCTGCATCTGCAATTATATCCACTTCCTAAGAAATTCACCAAATGGCAAGCATCAGGTGATATTGCTGGGCGAAGATTTCGGATACTAACTACACTCACTATATGAGTAATATGTGCCTATATCATAAGAAATAGGTATAAATAATTGGCGAATTAACGGTAAAAATTGATATAAATCAAGGAGAATGACAAATATTAAGGTTGTTATCTCAAAAATTAAGGTATAATGTGATTTTTTAGTATTACTTTTGTGCCATAAAACAAAGAAACTATAACGATGAAAAGTATATTGGAAGGAAGACCCGCCCTCAAGGATGAGGTCTACAAGATTGCAGAAGTGGCCGGTTACCTCTGGCAGAATGGTTGGGCAGAGCGTAATGGTGGCAACATAACAGTAAACGTGACAGACCTGGTCGATGACGAGATAAAGGCATTGGCACCAATAAGCGATGTAAAGCATATAGGTGTGACACTGCCTGCACTCAAAGGCTGCTACTTCTATTGCAAGGGTACAGGCAAGCGCATGCGTGACCTAGCACGCTGGCCTATGGACAATGGTAGCATCATACGCATTCTCGACGATTGTGAGTCGTATGTGATCATCGCTGACAACCCAGTGATGCCAACAAGCGAACTGCCTTCGCACCTCACCGTGCATGCACACCTCATTGAAACAGGGTCTCCATACAAGGCTACAGTGCACACACATCCAATAGAGCTCGTGGCCATGAGTCACAACAGAGAATTCCTGGCCAAGGATGTGCTCACTAATATCCTATGGAGTATGATACCCGAAACTAAGGCTTTCTGCCCATTAGGACTGGGAGTGGTGCCTTATGAGTTGCCAGGCTCAAACATGCTTGCCGACAGCACACTCAAGGAACTGGAAGACTATGATGTGGTGTTGTGGGAGAAGCATGGAGTGTTTGCCAAGGGATTGGACGTAATGGATGCTTTCGACCAGATTGACGTGCTCTCAAAGAGTGCCAAGATCTATATCAATGCCAAATGCATGGGATTTACTCCCGAGGGTATGAGCCAGGAGCAGATGGCCGAGATGACCAAGGCGTTTAATTTGCCAAGATAATGGTAGCAAATCGTGAGAGAAAAGTTAATAAATAGACAAAAACAACTACTGACTACATATATAATCATTATTACTTACTATTAATAGTTTAAAAACGCCCCACGACTGTGAAGTTATGGGGCGCTTTTGATAACAATGATAATGTGATTCACAACAACGATAATATGATGATTATGAAAAGACTTTTGGTTTATATATCAATGGCAATGGCTGCCATGACAGCCACAGAGGCAATGGCAGTAACCGCAGACCCTACACCCAAGCAGGTGAGGCTGGCAGATGGTAGCATGACTACTATAGTAATGCATGGCGACGAGAGATTCCATTATATGACCACCTTGGATGGCAGACTTGTGGATTACGACTATTCGGCACGATGCTTCAGACTTTTGGATGAACAGGCGGGCAATGCGCAAGTGATTAATGGAAAAGCGGGCAATGCATACTCCGGTATGAGACAATACAAGAGTGGACCGCAAAGAATAAAACTCAATGACTCTTTTCCCACTGTCGGTTCGCCCAAGTCTCTGGTGATACTCATTCAATTCAGCAACCTCGGATTTGAGTCGGTGGAAGACCCACTGGCCTTCTATACCAACATGCTCAACCAAGAGGGATTCACACACAGCAATGGAGCAAACGGTAGTGCGCGTGACTATTTCCGCGACTGCAGCAATGGGCTCTTCACACCGGAATTTGTGGTGAAAGGTCCCGTTACTCTGCCGCATGAGTATTACTACTATGGAGGCGACCAAGGAGGAGATATTGATGTGCGCATCGGCGAAGCCGTGAGGGATGCATGCATGGGGCTGGATGCCGAAATTGACTTCAGCGATTATGATCTTGATGGCGACGGATGTGTGGACAACATCTATTTCTTCTATGCTGGAGGTGGACAGAATGATACACCAAACAATAAAGACTTGATATGGCCGCACTCGGCATCGCTCGAGAATAACTGGGGAGTGAGCCTCACCCTCGACGGAGTGAAAATTGATGCTTATGCTTGCAGTAATGAGATTAGGTATAGCAGCACGGGCAGCAAAATTCCAACGGGTATAGGAACATTTGTTCATGAGTTTGGACACGTGCTCGGACTTGCTGACCATTATGATGTGACATACGACAGCAAAACCTTTGGACTGGCCAACTGGGATGTGATGGCCAGCGGTTCGTATAATAATAATATGCATACTCCAGCACTATACAGCGCATTTGAAAAGGCTGAACTGGGATGGCTGCAATATACGGAACTTACGTCTGAGGCTGACTCGCTTAATGTGTTGCCATATCTCGGCGACTGCAATAAAGCCTACCGACTATCTGTGGAGGGCAAGGATAATGAATTCTATATACTCGAAAACAGACAATTGAAAGGATGGGATGCCTATCTGCCTGGGCATGGCATGCTTGTGTGGCATATAGATATAGACTCGGCGGCATGGATATCAAATAATGTGAATGTGGAGACATATCACCAGAGGGTAGACATTGTGGAAGTGGATGGCGATAAGTCGACAGCAAACAGAAACGGTGATATCATGCCTGGTGCGGCAAATGTGACACAATATCAGTTGGACGCATGGGACGGTAGCATGGTGGCAAAGATTGACTATGTGGAGGAATGCAACGATACCATCAGGATGCTGTTGGAGGGCAGCAAACTGCAGTTGCCTGCCCCTGCCGACATATATATAAATAATGTGGGCGACAGCACCGTGACCTTCTCATGGGCGATGGTAGGGGATGCCCGCCGATATCATGTGCTGATGTATGGGCAGTGGGCTACAAATGACAATGGCGAAAGTATGATTACCTGTCTCGATACTTATTATGATGATGTGGACACGGTGACCGTAAGCGGGCTGCAACCCGAGTCGCGATATAACATAATTATTGTGGCAGAGGTGGGCAGTTATGTATCTGCGGAGGTAAGCAAGGAGTTTACTACCATGGGACTGGCTTTCAGCAAACGCATACCCGATGGACTGAAGGCTACGGAGATAGGAAGCAATGCCTTTAAGGTGGAATGGAATCCTACACCTCATGCAGATGATTATCTGGTTAGCATCTGCCGCCATGACTGGAGCACTGAGAATGTGGACAAAGGCTATGATTTCTCGCTTAAGGCAGAGGGACTTCCACAGATGTGGACAACGAGCAGTTCGATGTATTACTCGCTAAATGGGTATTATGGTGCACAGGCTCCATCGCTGAGATTGTCGAATGATGGCGATAATATCATCATGCAATATCCTGAATACAGAATAAACGGGGTGAAATTCTGGTATCGATCTAAGGAGGTTTCGGGCTGCATAGTGGTGGAATCGTGGAATGATGGTGTGTGGACCACAGAGAGGCGAATAGACATCTCTTCTACAGAGTCTGCCACTGCCGACATTTCGCTGATCATGCCCTCTGAAAAGGTGCGCATAAGGTATGAGCGCACAGGGGGATATATGGTTATTGACGATATCATGCTCATGGGAAACAGCATATCGAGAGTGCCCGCATATCCCGATAACAACACTTTTGCCACTGGTGGTGCCACTGGATATGCCTTCTCCGGACTTACTTCCGGCACTATATATGGTGTCAATGTGGTGGCTATAAGCAGTGGAGAGAAGTCGCTGAAATCGGACGAGTGTGTGGTTTCCCTGCCCCAGACATCTGCCATATCATCAGCATCAGAAGATGCCCAACCTGGTAATGACAAAACTTATGATATGAGCGGAAGACCATATAATGCTAATGACACAAAAAGCAAAACGCTTGTTATCATCAAAGGCAAAGGAAAGGTGGTGAAATAATAGGAGGTACGGCGATACGCTGCATCATTATAATTACCATAAAAAAGGTGCGACTAACTGCCGCACCTTTTTATATGATGTGTCGCATCAGATTAGTTGCGGTAGGAATGAAGACAGTATCAGCACGATGATACCCAATATCAATACGGCGATGGTCTTCTGTGAGCATCCCTTCCACTCCTTGAGTATGATACCCCAAACATTTGAGAATACCACATTGAGAGCCATGAGGATGCAGAAAGAGAGGGTCATCAGAGTGGGTGACTCGGTCAGGAAACCTTTGCCCAACGAAAGTCCGAAGAACTGGCTATACCACAACGCACCAGCCAGAGCGCAAAACAGTACATTGTTGCCCCATACCTTGCCATTGGAATAGTCGCTCCAGGTCTTGTTTTTGCTGTTCTGATAGAAACAGTAGATGGCATTGGTGATAAATCCGCCAAAGGTGACAAGCAATGTGGCTGGCAGTGTCTTGTACATGTCGGGAGTGAGATCGCCGAAGTTGATATCCTTGCCAAACTCAAGACCAACATTGAAGCAGCCGCTCATGAAGCCCGCAAGCAGGGCTATGGCCAGGCCTTTGGGGAAATTGAAGTCCTTGACAGCTGCCTTCTTCTCTTCTTCAGATAGCGATGCTGCCTTCATGGAACCAGCCACACCGATGATGGCTATGCCCACAAGGGTTACCACAACACCGAGGATGACAGCAAAGGTCAGTGAAGACAATGCGTTTAGTTCGGGGAAGAACATGTTTAGCAGCACTGGACCCATAATGGTGCCCAAACCAGCACAGGTGCCAAGGGCTATAGACTGACCCAAAGCCACACCGAGGTAGCGCATGGACAAACCGAAGGTGAGTCCACCAACTCCCCAGAGCACACCAAAGAGTATGGTCATCCAGATATTGAAAGAAGGACTGCTGGTGATCAGTTCGCACAGACAATGACCATCTGGCACAGCTAAGAATGCACCAAGCAAGGGCAACAGCAACCATGCAAACACGCCCTGCACAATCCAATAGCTCTCCCAACTCCAATCCTTAATCTTATTGATAGGAACATAGCAGCTGGATTGGCAAAATGCTCCAACTGCTATGATCAATAGTCCGATGATTATATCCATCTTAATAGATTATTATGCTCTCTTTGAAATGACTGCATCTACATAACTGTCGATGTCGGCGATAAACTCCTGACCAACAGGTACGTTGTTGCGAACGCAGAACTCATCGTAAACAGCCTGCCATGGCATAGCCTTCTGCTCTTCGATGATGGCCAACACCTTGTAGCCCTCGCCTGCCAACTCAAGACGGGAGATCTCCTCGCGTGGCTCGAGCAATGCGCGGAGCATGCACTTCTGGGCAGAACGTGAACCAATGACATAAGCGCCAATACGATTGATGGAGCCATCGAAGAAGTCGAGACCATAATGTACTCTTTCAAGAGCACCAGCACGAACAATCTCGAAGAACAAATCCTGTGTAGGATCGTCCATGATGGTAACATGGTCTGAGTCCCAACGTACAGGACGAGACACGTGGAGCATCAGTTCCTTGAGGTATGGCAATACTGCTGATACCTTGTCGGCAGGCGACTCTGTTGGATGATAGTGACCAGTGTCGATGGTCAGTATCTTGTCGTTCTGGGCTGCGTATGCTGTGTAGAAATCATGAGAACCTACTGTGAACGACTCGAGGCCGATGCCAAACACTTTGCCTTCGATACAGTCTTTCATCATTGGCTGCTCCTTTTCGAAAATCTCGTCGAGAGATTTCTTGAGGGTGTTGCGATAGAGTGCGTGGTTTACAGATACGTCCTTGCAACCATCGTGAACCCAGAGGTTCATGATACATGGGTCGTTCTGTGCCTCACCCATGGCATTGGCGATGTCGCGGCAACGCTTGGTGTGCTCAACCCAGAAAGAGCGGATTCCCTCGTCGGGATTAGACAATGTCAGACTGCCAGACTTTGGATGAGAGAAACTTGAAGAGTTGAAGTCCAACTTGGTGTTGTTCTCCTTGGCCCAGTCTATCCATGACTGGAAATACTCTACGGTCACCTCGTCGCGGTCAACAACCTTACCCTTGAAGTCACCATAGATCTCATGCAGGTTGAGACGGTGGTTGCCAGGGATGAGGCTCTTGGCCTTGAGGATGTCCTGACGGAGCTCATCGATGTTGCGTGCTGCACCAGGGAAATCGCCAGTAGACTGGATACCACCTGACATGGCGCCTGCCTGTACCTCGAAACCTTTCACATCATCTGCCTGCCAGCAATGGAGAGAGAGATGGAAATCCTGCAACTGCTGCAATACTTTCTCTGTATCTACGCCGATGGCGGCATAACGCTCTTTGGCTACTTCATAAGCCTTTCTTACTAATTCTTCTTTCATTTTAATTCTTGTTTTAGTTATTATTATTAGTTATTATTAATCTCTGATATCTTGAGGAAACGATCGTAGGCAGCATCCCATACATCCTTGTCCTGAGGTTCAAACTTCTTGAGTTCTATGCTGTTGGCAATGATGGAGCGCATGTGCCAGATATCGCTGACATCGCCAGATGCCTTGGCCTGGAGCATGATGTTGCCAATGGCGGTCCCCTCCTGGGGACCTGCCAATACCGTGACACCAAGGCTGTTGGCTGTAAACTGGTTGAGATAGTTGTTGAGCGAACCGCCTCCTATGATATGTAGCACGTCGAGTGGGAAGGAGGCCATCTCCTTGAGATAACCAAACACTTGACGGTATCTCAGAGCGAGACTCTCGAAGATGCAACGGCATATCTCGGCATATCCCTGAGGCACATACTGACCAGTCTTGCGGCAGTATTCGCGTATGGCTTCTACCATGGAAGTGGGATTGGCAAACATCTCATCGTCGGGGTTGATCATGCATTGGAATGCGGGTTGGCGCATGGCCTCGGCCTGCAGCTCGGTGTGAGACTCGGGAGCATCATTCCACTCCTTGCGGCAACGCTCGTATATCCACATGCCGCAGATATTCTTGAGGAAACGAGTGGTGCCCTCTATGCCGCCCTCATTGGTGAAATTGCGCTCATAGCTGAGGTCGTTGATGATGGCATTGCGAGTTTCTATGCCCATGAGGCTCCAGGTGCCACTGCTCAGATAGGCGAATCTCTCATTGGCGGCAGGCACAGCAGCCACTGCGCTGGCGGTATCGTGGCCAGCAACGGCAATCACGGGTATCTCGCCCAGACCTGTTATCTCCTGCACTTCGGGGGTTATGGTGCCGATGAGTGTGGCTGGCGCTACCATCTTGCCAAACCTGCGACGGCTCATACCGACACTGGCAAGAAGGGTCTCGTCGAGTTTCTTTGTGCGGGGGTCGAGGAGTTGACTTGTGGAAGCAATGGTATATTCGCACACCATCTTGCCTGTGAGCATATAACTCAATGCGTCTGGCACAAAGAGAATCTTGTCGGCATTGGCAAGGGCACTGTCGGAATTGCGCTTCATGGCATACAACTGAAAGAGAGAATTGAAATTCATAAACTGTATGCCTGTGGTCTTATATACAGAATCCTTTGACACCATCTTGGAGAAATATTCCTCCATCATGCCAAAGGTGTGAGGGTCGCGGTATGCTAATGGATTGCGAAGCAATGCACCATCTTGACCCACGAATACAAAGTCGACTCCCCATGTGTCTATACCAATAGACGCTATGGGAATCTGGCGATGGGCAACCTCTTTGAGACCTTTTATTATCTCAAAATAAAGTGCGTATATATCCCAATAGAAATGCCCCGATACCTGTATTAGGTTGTTGTTGAATCGAGTGAGCTCTTCGAGATTTATCTTGTTGTCGGTGAGAGACCCGATGATGGTTCTGCCGCTTGTGGCACCCAAGTCCACAGCAAAGAAATACTTGTTAGACTCCATTGTAATTGTTTTATATTAGTAGATCGGTTAAACTTTTGCAAAGATAGTTGATTTATATCAAAATACACCATGATTATTTGATTTTTATTCCAAGAAAAATGAGATATTTGCTTATATAATATAATAAGGTGGGGAAAAACAAACGATTACGTGATTTTTTTCGACTAATTGGAAGCATCATATCTGAATAAGTTGTATCTTTGCACACCGAAACGATTTCTAAAACAAATAACGTATAAATACTATTATTACTAATGACTACTTTAACAATTCTCATTGTTGCTGTGTTTGTGGCTGGATATTTCTGTATAGCCATCGAAAGCCTTACAAAAATCAATAAGGCAGCCATAGCATTGCTTATGTTTGTGTTTTGCTGGACTCTCTTCATGATTGATCCGAGCCAGTATCTCTCTGCTGCCGTTGGAGACAAGGTGGCGTTGGCAGTGAGCGAGGTAATGGAGAAACATCTTGGCAGCACCTCTACCACTCTCTTCTTCCTTATGGGAGCCATGACCATTGTAGAGCTGGTTGACCAGAATGGCGGTTTCAATTTCGTGCGCGATATGCTGAAAACTAAGAGCAAGAAGTCGCTAATGTGGCGAATAGCATGGATGACCTTTGTGCTGAGTGCCATACTCGACAATCTGACCACCAGTATAGTAATGGTTATGATATTGCGCAAACTGGTGAGCGACCATAAGGATAGGCTTATCTATGCATCCCTCGTTATCATTGCGGCCAACTCAGGAGGTGCTTTCTCGCCAATAGGAGATGTGACCACCATCATGCTTTGGAACAAGGGACTCATCACCGCAGCGGGTGTGATAGCAGAGATTACCATACCATCCGTGGTATCTATGGTGGTGCCAGCATATATACTATCGCTCTCGCTAAAGGGAGAGTTGACATTCAAGGAAGAGAGTGCCACAGTAACAGCCGAACAGGCACTCACAGCATCGCAGCGCAAGATGGTCTTTCTGCTTGGTGTGGGTGGACTGATCTTTGTGCCCATCTTCAAGTCTATAACTCATCTGCCCCCGTTTGTTGGCATATTGCTCGTGCTGGGTGTGCTGTGGGCAGTGACAGAGATCTTCTACCGCCATCTGCCTCATAGTAGCGGTAAGAGCGGCATGCAGAAGCGTGTTACTAATATGCTGTCGCGCATTGACATGAGTACCATTCTCTTCTTCCTCGGCATTCTCATGGCTGTGGCATGTCTTGAGACTATCGGCGTGCTCACACAGTTGGGCGATGGTCTCAACGTGGCGTTTGCAGGCAATCATTATATGGTTACAGGCATCATTGGCGTGCTCTCGAGCATTGTGGATAACGTGCCACTCGTGGCTGGATGCATGGGTATGTATCCAGTGGCAGAGGCTGGCGACTTTGCTCAGGATGGTATCTTCTGGCAGTTGCTGGCTTATTGCGCTGGAGTGGGCGGTTCGATGCTCATTGTGGGTTCTGCAGCCGGTGTAGTGGTGATGGGACTCGAGAAGATTACCTTCGGATGGTATATGAAGAGGATTACCTTGATTGCCTTCATTGGATATCTGGCAGGTATCGTGGTGTATTGGTTGGAGAAAACCTACATATTCTAATTTCCTCTCATCATGATATGTAATGTATGATGCAGAGCAATTGATATTTATTTGATGATGAAGAAGAAATGCGGAGCAAAAAGACATTGGTCTTGATGCTCCGCATTTATTATTGCTTGCTATTCCTTGTCGTCAGTTTTTTATTATTGCTTGCTATTCCTTGTCGTCAGTTTTTTGTTATTGCTTGCTTCTAATTTCGCTCGGCCTTCTGCCTGTTTTGATCTTGAACTTGGCAGAGAAATAGTCTGGCGAGTCGAAATTGAGTCTATATGCTATTTCCTTTATGGTCATATCTGTGGTGCTGAGCAGTTCCTGTGCCCGTTGCAGTTTGAGGTCCTGCTGATAGGTGGCGGGACTGAGTCCCGTGAAATCCTTGAATAGTTTGCGGAAGTTTGAGTAGCTCATTCCCAGTTCTTCTGCCACCTGATGGATGGTGAGGTCGCTCTCCAGGGCTTCGCGTATTCTGAGTCGCGCCTTGTTTATCATGTCTACATTGGCTTGGTTGCGCCCCAGGATGATATTTCTTTCGAGCGAATACATGAGTCCTATGAGGTGGTTGACCATGCCTGCGAGCAACTGCTGGGTATATGCTTTTTCCTCTTCGGCGGCTCGGAAGGCATCATCATATAGTCGCACGATGTCTGCCGAATAGCCTATGTGGTATATAGGTTTGCGAGGCGAGAGGAAATTCCATTTCACCCTGTCGTCCATGTTCTTTCCTTTAAAGCCAATCCAGTAACTCTTCCATCCTCTATTTTCAAGCGGATGATAGGTGTGCCATTCTCCGGGGAAGAGTAAGAAGAGGTCGCCCTCTCTGAGAGTGGTTTCGGGTTGCGATGTACTTTTGAATACTCCTTCGCCCTCCACTATATACAGCAGTTGATATTCGTTGAGTTCACGTCCGTCTTCAAGGTTGAAATAATATCCGTCGGCATGTCCTTTGGTAGGGTAGCTGTCGCCAGGTATTATCTCTTCATATCCAATGGTACTGACTGTAAGCCCCCATTTTTCGTCGCGGTCATTGGTTACCAGATATTTGCTTTTTTGCATAATATGAAGTTTTTTGTTGGTGGCGGAGCAGGCCGCCACATAGTCAATTGTTGTTTTTTTTGGTTATGCTATAACAGCCCCAAGACAATCACCAGACATGGGCACGGCAACTAATGCTTGATTCTGGAGTTAATCAAATCCCCCCCCCCATTTGAGTTGGTGGAGACATTCTCGATCTTGCATGGCACCCAGAACCAGAATGTGGAACCCTGTCCTTCTTGTGATTTCACTCCAATCCTGCCTTTGCATTTCTCTATAATGGTCTTGCAGATGCTCAGTCCGAGACCTGTGCCCTGCACAAATGAATTCAGTTTTACAAAACGTTCGAATATTGAGTCTTGCTTGTCTTCAGGGATGCCCGTGCCTGTATCCTCACAGTATGCAAACAGTCCGTTGTCTTTGACTTTTATGCCTACCTTGATATGTCCCGTTTGAGTATACTTGACGGCATTGGTAACAAAATTTGTAATCACCTGCTGTATGCGTATCTTGTCGAGGGTGGTTACCAGTTTGTCGTATGGATTGTCTTTGATAAACAACACTTCTGGTGCGCTTACTCTCTGTGCCAGACTCATGCACAAGTCATTGAACCACGGGGCAATATCAATTCTTTCGGGAGTGATATCTTGTCCGTTCATGTCCATGGTGGAAGTCACGAGGATATCATTGATAAGTTGTACGAGCAGGTCGCAGTTTGTGCGAATTATTCGTATAAACTCCGCTTTCTCTTCCGGTTCGTCCACAGCATCGAGCAAGTCGCAGAATCCAACGATGGCATTAAGTGGGGTGCGTATCTCGTGACTCATGTTGGCGAGGAATGCGCTCTTCTGCCTGCCAGAGTCTTGTGCTTTGGCCGCCTTGTCTTTGAGCAAGTTTTGTGCGTTTATCTCGTGGGTTATATCCCTAACGAGTCCGAATCTGCCTATATAGTTGCCGTAGTCGTCATATTCGCACATGTTGGTGATGGCATGATATTTGAATTCGTTCATCAGGTCTTCTTTGTTTTCAATGCATATAACAAATCGTGAGGGCACATCATGAACGATCTCGTCGGCAAACATCTTTTTAACGAGATTATAAGAAGGATGCTCTTTAAACAATATTTCCAAAAAAGTATTCTTGTCTATCTCAGAGGATATTTTTGTGAAATCATCATAGAGAATGATCTTCTGTTCTTTGATAGAGTATCTCCACACCTTCATCTTGCTTTCTGCCAGAAGATATTTGAGTTGCTCATTGTATTTGTTGAGCTCTAAATTTATATTTCTGATCTGCTGGTCATATTTTCTGTTTTGCATCAGTATACATCTCTCCATGTCCTTGTCGATTACGGTCATCATATAGTATATGAGTTTCTGATGCTCATCCCTGATGGCCCTAATCTTTATTTCGAGATAGTCGGCCTTTTGGTTATCAGTAATGTCGAAACGTGTGCAGAAATGTACCTGCTGCATATTATTGTTGTTGAGGCATTCCTTTATTGAAGGTATATCAAACATGTTTGTTCTGGACATCTTGATTTCTTTTCTTGTACCCATAATATTCTTCATGGTATTATTTGCATTGAGCATGTTGCCATCGCTATCGAAGAGGGCAAGTCCCACTATCGACTTTTCGAATATCTGTCCATACTTATAACTCATCTCCATCTCGAGAATTTCTTTTTCTTTGCTATCTGTGATGTCGATGAGTGTGCTTATGGTATTTATCAAGTTGCCATGAATATCAAATTCGGGTATAGACCTATTGAAGATGTATCTCCACACCGGATGTTCGGCAGTAGCACTGTTCCATCTGTATTCATGCTCCATAACCATGTTGGCGTTAGAGACGATGGCATAACCATATTTTCTGGTTGCCTCTTGGTCATCGGGATACACTTCTTTGATATATTCATCTATGGTACATCCATTGTTCTTGATGTGGTTTCCATGCACGTTATACATTTTGTGTGTTTTGGAGTCAATTTTTATCACACAGTTTTCGCTCATCTTCAAAGCTTCCGACATGAGGTCGTTGATCTCATAAGATTCCTGCAGTGTTTTTTTGATGCGTTTGGATGTGTATCTGCTTACTTGCAGTGTGACTATTGCCAACAGCAATACTCCCAGTATGATAATCAGAGAAGTGGGCACAGCATTTGTTTCAACCTTTTCAGGGTAAAACCAAATATTGGTCAGTTCCTCCAATTCGCCGTTTTGTTCGAGTCGTGTCAATTGGTCGTCGAGTTCTGCCACCAGTCTTTTGTCGTGTCCGATTATTCTCATGCTGGTGGAAGGGATATCGATGGGTGCTATTTCGATGTTAGTGATACCATGTGATTCTATTAGCCATTTCATGGGGCGTTCGCCATAGATGAAATAGTCGATATTTCCTTTTTGCAATGATATCACCGCGTTTTTTGGCGTAGAAAATGAGATTGTAGACTTGTCCAGTTTGCTTGCAACTACAGTTCCTGTGTAGTCTCCAGATTTAATGGCCACGATATGGTCTTTTGTTATATCGCTAAGTTTGGTAATCTTCTTAGTACCTTTTTTGTATACGATGCAAGCCTTGTATTGTGATACGGCGTTTTTGCTGTAGTATGCGTGGTTGAGTTTCAGTTGCGTAGGCGCAAAGATGATGTCAGCTTCTCTGTTGTTGAATATCTCCACTGCTTTCTGCCATTCGTACATCTTGACCACATAAGGGATATGTAGTTTGTTAAGCACTTTGTCTATGAGGTCTATATTAAATCCGATGGCGTCGCCCTCGTCACTACGATATTCGTATGGTGGAAAGTCGAGGTCGGAGATAACCACGAGTGGTTGTTTCTCTGTATATTTCTCTTGTGCAGATGTTTTGGACTTCACATTGTCGGAGCATGATGAAATGGTCCATACGGCAGTGGCCGATATGGCGAGCATCATGAGTAGCGCATATATATATCTATGTCTGTTCATATACAGGTCGGTAATATCTTATTCTGTTATTATATTGTTGTCTTCGACCAATTCGCAGGGGATGTTTACCCAAATGGTGGTGCCCTTGCCTATTGACGACTCTACGTCGATTCTTCCTCCCATCATGTTGACAAGTTCGTTGCATATCAGCAATTTGAGATCTGTATCGTTGGGAGTATCCTTTCTGCTGTTGAAGTCGCGCGAGAAGAGGTTGTGCAGTGAATCTTTGTCCATACCTACACCTGTGTCGTCAAAGATCATGGCAAGGTTGCCGTTGTGGAATCCCAGTCGCATGATAATCTCTCCCTCGTGGGTAAATAAGGCTGCCAGTCTTGCGAATGTGTTGATGATGAAACCGATATGCTCGGCATCTGTATTGAGCATCAGACTTTTGTATCTGCTCTCTATTCGCGTGTTTACTTTTGGTTTGAGCATTTTTTCCATACCCAATTGGCAGTTGGTGGTAAACACAGCCACCATCTCTGTTGGTTTGTTGTTTATCGTTACCATGTTGGCATCGATGCGAGAGAGGAAGAGTATATCATTGACCAGTCTGAGCAGCAAGTCTGTATTTTCTTTGATTTGCTGTGCAAACAGGGGTTCGTCTTCTTTTGCATGTGGTGAGGCATATAGTTCTGAGAATCCCACCACGGCATTGAGAGGTGTGCGTATCTCGTAGCTCATGTTTTTGAGGAATGAGTTTTTGAGTGTTTCAGCCTCTTCCGCCTTGCGTGTTTCCATTTCGAGTTTCATGTCATACTCTTTTTCTTTGCTCACGTCTCTTATCAGGCAGAAATAGTGGCTTTTCTTATCCTTGAGCATCGGCACCACATTGATATTATAATATTTTCCCTTGCCTTCTTTTGTCCTAATGGTGGTATGCAGCATGATATGCATGGGTTTGTTGATGCGTCTGTCCATGAGTTCAAACACTCGTCCAATCCTGTGCCTGTATTCTGGTGATATGAGTCTGAGGCATTTTTGCTGTGTAAACACGGCTGGTTGTTTGTGCATATCGTATGTGATGGTAGCCTCATGGGTATGTGGGTCATAGATGGCCACCTGCATATCACATTCCTCGAGGGTAGAATTGATACTCTCGATATATTTTTTTATTTCGGCGCTTGCTCTCTCGATTTCCTTTGTGCGTTGCTCTTCTTCGCGTATCTGCTTGACCATGTCGCTGATATCATTTCCCACGGCAAAATAGCATGCCACTTCTCCGTTGTCGCCAATGATGGGCAAAAATCTGATTTCGTAATACACCTTGCCGCGTCTTTTCATCAGGTGGCTGATAGATGGGAAATTGTCGATGATATCAAAGTTGAGCAGTGATGTAACCCATATACTGTCTTCTCCTGATTCGATGATTTCCTTAAACAGGTTGAATTCAAATACCGATATATCATTATTACTGCACAGTGCGTGTTTGTTGGTAACTCCGAAAGTTTCGCAAGCCCTGTCGTTGAGGTCTATGAGTTTTCCGTTTGCATCATAATAAATCATGTCGGCCATAGCGGTGTTAAACACGTATCTGTATTTAAGCAGCAGGTTTCGGGTGTTTATGTGTTTCCGTATGTGTTCGGTAATGTTTTGTTGGATGCCGAGCAGCATCATGGGTTTGCCGTTTTCTTCTCTCAATACCATGATTTTGAGATTGAAAAAATGTATAGAGTTAGTTACTCCAATCTTGTGGCATTTCACTGACATTATCCTTGCTTTGTCTTTGCCTGCAATGATATCTTTGATGGCTTCATCGATGAGTTGGTAGTCGTTGGAGTCGAAATAAGCGGCAAATCCGTCTGGCGATACTATTCTGTTTGGTTTGTTATCTTTGCTAAAGAGCAGGAAGATGTCGTTGGCCACATCATATCTCCAAAGGTATGTGTTGCCAGAGTTGAGGTAGAGGGCCAGTCGTGCGTTCTGTGTGTTGAGCATTCGTTTGAGCATTCTCTTTTTTGCTCTGTACCATAGTGTATAGAGAAGTATGACCAGTGCTATTGCCAGCATGATGTATGCTGCAGACCATACATAGTTAGAGAATTCCTTATTATTTTCGTTGTCGGGATAAAACCATTTCTTGTTGATGGCATTCAGTTCCTCATTGTTTTGGAGTTCTGTAAAGAGGCTGTCGAGTTTTGATAGCAATACCGAGTCGTTGGAAATGAATCTGTATTCTCCGTGCTCCATGTTTACTGGGTAGAGTTTCAGATTGTCGAGATGGCATTTGCGTTGGATGAATTTCAGACACATGGTATTCCATAGCACCATGCCGCTGTCTTGTGCGCTCACTCTCACCGCAGCGTCTTTCATATCTTCAAATGGAATCATGTTTTGATGAATGCCTAATTCAACCATTTTATGGTGGCTGAAACTGCCGTTGTGTACGATGAGTCGCTTGTCTTTCAGACTATTGAATGAATTGATGTTGAGATTGCTTGATTTTGGTGCGAGTACGCTATGGGTGAAGAGACACAATACTGATTTTCCGTATTGCCCCACATGGTCGTGGAAGGGCGCATACATTCCGAAGGTGAGGTCGGCCTTGCCGTTTTTGATGTCGCTGATTACATCGGCAGAACTTTTCAGTTTGATGATATACGGGATATTGAGTTTACGGCACATCATCTTGAATAGATCCACATTGAAACCGTCGGGTTCGCCTTCATCATTGATAAAGGCATATGGGCCGAGATCCCATGAGTCCTCATAAATGATGGGTCTTATGTCATGTGAGTCGCTGTTTCCCTTTATTCCAGGCTGTGCCGTGCCAATTGCCGATACCATGGTTAGCAGTGCGGCGACTACTATCTTAAAAACATTATGTATGCGCATTTTGTCTGTTCGGTAAAATATGTATCAGAAAGTTTCCGCAAAGTTAGTGTTTTCAGATAAAATAACCAAATAAATTGTTGCCAAAATAATCATGACGCAGTGGTGAAATACCATAAATGGTATAAAAAACCACTTATTCACCTTCGAGAGGCCAGTTGGGAGTGGGGTGGTGCTGTTTTTTTATTTCTCTGTCAAATTCGGCCACCATCTCGGGATACTGGCTGGCGAGATTGTTTTTCTCCTCCATGTCTTTTGATATGTTGTAGAGTTCGAGTGGTGCTCCTGCTTTCACGCTTACGGCCTTCCAGTCGCCCCGTCTTGCTGCTCTCTGTTTGCCTGGGAATTCCCAGTAGAGCAGTCTGTTGTCGGTATCCATCTCTTTTCCGTATAACAGCGGCAGTATGTTGATGCCGTTGATATTGTGTGGCAGGTGTTTCTGTGCTCCTGCCACGGCAGCCAGCGTGGGCATTACATCAGGGAAATAGATGATGTTTCTCAGGTCCTGCACTGGCACTTTGTTTGGTTGGTTGACTATGAAGGGTACTCTGATGCCACCCTCATACAGTTGTCCTTTTATCCCCTTGAGTGTGCCTTTACATCCCAACTCGGCCAGTGGTGCCTGCTTGGCTGCACCATTGTCGGATGCGAATATCACGAGTGTGTTTTCTCTTATTCCCAGTTTGTCGAGTTCGTTTATCACCCTTCCGATGGCCTTGTCCATGTGTGTTATGAGTGCGGCATATCTTTTGGTATTGATATCCCAATCCTTGTCGTCATACCATGTTGTTTCGTCGATGATGTATGGTTCGTGTGGTGCGTCGTATGCCAAATAAAGGAAGAAAGGCTGTTTGCTCTTGTAACTTCTGTTGATAAAGGCTATTGCATCTTCTGTGGATATGTCGGTATTATGCCTTACGTGGGCGTCGTGCTCATTGTCTTTGATGTTGACGAGTTGGTGGTTGTCAAATCTCCAGAAGGGGTAGTAATACGGGTCATTGGAATAAGGTGTGCTGATAAGCCATCCATAGAATTCGTCAAACCCTCTGTTGAGAGGTGTGGCTTCTGGGTTGAATCCATCGAGATGCCATTTGTTTACCAGACATGTGCGGTAGCCGGCAGCGCTGAGCACTGTGGCAATGGTAGTGTCGGTGGGCAGCAGGTGCATGCGCCTAATGGTGTTTTGTCCTTTTTTGCCCTCTATGCCTCCTGCTTTGCAGAAATTATCACGTATGGTGGTGTTGCCAGTGTTTCGTCCCGTCATCAGCGAGCATCTGGATGGAGAACTGATGCCCGAACCGGCATAGCACTGTCTGAAGGTGGTGCCTGTGGCTGCCAGTCGGTCGATATTTGGGGTTTCAATATATTTGTTTCCGAAGCATGCAAGGTCGCAATATCCCATATCGTCGGCCAGGATAAACACGATATTATCTTGTGCCGATGCGCCAATGCCCGGCATGAGCAGCAGTGCTGCAGCGTATGCTTGTTTTGCTCTTTTCTTGTTCATATGTCACTTAATCTTCCTTTTAATCATGCAAAGTTAGCAAAAAATGTTGAAAATCTTGCATAATTCATAAAAAATAACTATACTCGCACCACTACTGTGATGTTTCATGATAAATAAATCCATTTAGACTATTATTTTTGTCTCTACGACAAATTTGTAATAAATTATTTGGTTAACTGCCAGAATCGTCGTATTTTTGCACAAGAATAGCAAAATATCTTGATGAAAGATGGAAACAATAAAGCAAATACCATACGGAGTGGCTGATTTTGAGTCGGTGATGAATCAGAATTTATACTATGTCGATAAGACTATGTACTAAAGTTCCATAAACTCTATCAAATGTATAAATTAGTCGCTTGATGAATGAATATTCACTTGCTAAAGTTCAGTTAATAAATGAATAGTCAGAGAAGCATAAAGCCAAGATTAAAATGGGTAGACACCGCCAAGGGTATATGTATTATTTTGGTGATTTTATACCATACAACTGAGTATATCATGGATTTGAGTCCTGCTATAAGAGATATGCTAAGGGCAACACGCATGCCATTGTATTACACAATAGCAGGATTGTTCGTATCCATCAAGAGTCCACAATTATTTCTTAACAAGAAAATAAACAGACTTATCATTCCGTTTTGTTTCTTTGTCCTTTTGGGAAATATGGTCGGATATGTAAAGTCACTAATAGAAAACACGGACTTCACGTATTTCTCCCCGTTGTATTATGTTAGGGATTGTCGTTTAATTCTTTCAGTCGTGGACGTATAGAGGTCAGCTTGGTATTTTGATGCTTCGTGCGACCAGTTTTAATTGCTTTTTGCTAGTGTAACGGCACTCCAAAGTAGTGTATTTGCTGCCTTTGCCGATAACAGATTAGGAGT
>OBLI01000864.1_pt1 | contig 31389 bp, 34 predicted proteins | sample 1519701 | NCBI WGS metagenome assembly OBLI01 (sample SAMEA3663005, study PRJEB22513) | pig gut metagenome | biome: pig gut; feature: pig-associated habitat; material: faeces | place: France | collected 2012 | reverse complement strand
CAGATAATCTGCACCGTAAAACAACAGTCCTTATAATTATGATTTAAAATATTCTATTTGTCAGCATTTGAGGGTATTTTTTTTAACTTTTTTATTGCGCAATCTGTTTACAAACAAAATGGCTCATTTACAAAATTCCAATGGCATTGAAAATTATCATTCCTTTCTATAAAATAGCCTATTATGAATTTTAATAAGAAAAAAAAGAATCTGCTTGTTCCTATAGCCGTTATATTTTGCGTTTTGTACATTATTTTTTCAGTGCAACCAATGGGCCATGAAATTCATTTTACGCCGGAATGGACAGAGGACATTTCACATATTCAAGAAAATTCAAATAACACAAAAAAAATTCCATTTAAACTTTCACAGAACATAGGATATTTTACCCCTGACGGAAAAATTGTTTCTTCAATAACATTTCCTTTCAAGTCGGCAATTTCAGAAAAATGGTACGCAACATTCGGGGTAAGCGGCACAAAGACTGACTTTTTTTTCGCGGACGGAACTTTGGCAGGAACAATCAACGAAGCCGGATTTCCCTTTTTTGACCAAGACAGAATCTTTGTAATGCAGCCGGGCGGAACTGCTTTTGTAAAATGCGATTCAGAAGGAAAGCGTGAATGGAACTACGAGCATTATTCGCCAATCACCGCATTTTCATCAAGCAAAAATGGAACTGCCGCAGGATATGCAGACGGAGCTGTCATTTCTTTTTTGCCTGACGGAAAAATTGACCAGAAGTTTGCGCCGGGCGGAAGCAATTGCGATGTGATTCTTGGAGTTGCAATTTCTGAGAACGGAAACAGAATCGCCTGCGTTTCAGGACAAGACCAGCAAAGATTTATTGTCGCAGAAAAAAACGGCGGACATTCAAAAGTAATTTTCCATGAGTATCTTGAAAATTCCATTTCACGCCAGACGCTTGTAAAATTCAACAACAATTCTGATTACGTTTATTTCAACGGAAAAGATTTTCTTGGAATCGTCAATACAAAAAAATCTACAAGCAAGAAAATTCCAATCAAAGGAAAAATTTCCCAAATAGAATTTTCCGATGACAATGAGCTTGTTTTTGTTCTTAGCAAAGACGAGGAAAAATACACGGTAACAATTCTTGAATCTTTTATTTATCCAATGGCATCGTTCAGTTTTGAAGGCGAATGCTCATTTATTCAGACTTATGAAAATTCGATTTTCATTGGACGAAACACAAAAATTTCTAAAATTTCAATTTCAAAAAAATAACTGTCTAACAGGATTATCGGGTCAAGTCCGATAATGACATAAAACCATAGTGCTTGAAATTGGACTTAAATACTTCTTGCGGAGAAAAAAATGAAAAAAATAATTTTAACTTTAACCTGCGCATTTTTCAGTTTCTGCGGATTTTCCTTCGACTGGCCTCAAAAAGAAACTAATTCAGATTCATTCTATTCATATTTCGGACAGCTCCGCGGAGGCACAATAAATTCCTCGCTGATTTTTAAAGATCCTTCAGAAGTCAAGGCAGCAGACAAAGGAAGAATAACCGCCATAATTTCAGACCATAGCGATGATTTTGGCTGGTTTGAATCCGCTTTGGGAAACTCCGTAATTATTTCGCATGAAGACGGACTTTCAACAGTTTACGCAAATCTTGACGACAGTTCAATTTCAAAAGAAATAGAAGAAAAGCAATTTGTTGAATCTGGAGAATATCTTGGAACAAGCGGAAACACAGGCTGGCAGGAAGAACAAAGCTGCCTTGAATTTAAAGTCTTTGATTCAAAAAACAGTTCCGCTGTAAATCCAAGGATTCTTATGCCGCGCGCAGGAAGAGAACTTCCGCTTGCAATGGGAACAATAACTTTAAAAGACAAAAACGGAGTCTCGCACAATCTTTTGAACGAACGAAGATTGCCGGCAGGAAAATATTACGTCTACAGAACACGACAAAATGTTGCAGTTCCGTACAAAATAATCACAGCTGTAAACGGAGCGACTGTAGAAAATATTTCTTATGATGTTTTAAAAGAAAGTGCCGGAAAACTTTGCATAAAAGGAAATGAGTCTTACAGCGTTAAAGAAATTTATCCAGACGACACAAAGCAATTGGCAGGAATTGTTCAGCTGAACAAAGGCTCTTGCACGCTGACAATTACAATTGTCAACATTCTGAATTCAGCCTCAACAATTTCCTACAAACTGGACACTTACTAGGCTTTGATTGCCTTTGAAATAATTCCGCCGCCAAGTGTTATTCCGTCTTTATAAAAAACAACGGACTGGCCTGGAGCAACTGCCCGCTGCGGCTCGTCAAACACAACCTTGTAAGATTTGCCGCAAAACTCTTCATTTTCCAACGGCTGATACGGCACAACATGGGCTTTTACAGGCTTTGAAGCAAGGCGGATTTTTACCATCGCATCAAATTCGCAGCAAGGATCGTAGTCGGCAGGCCAAACCAAATCATCCGCAATAAGACCTGAACAAAACAAGTCGCTGTCTTTTCCAAGGACAACCAGATTTTTCTCCTTGTCAATTTCTGCAACGTAAAGAGGATAAGGCGCGCTCACTCCAAGTCCTCTTCTCTGCCCGATTGTATAATGCTCAATTCCTTTGTGGCGGCCAAGAACTTTTCCGTCCAAATCAATAAAGTCTCCCGGCACAGAAGGCTTGTCCTTGAACATATATTCTAGCATTGGAGCCGGAATAAAATCCTGACTTTCTTCTTTTTCAGCAGCCTTTAGTCCACGTTCACGAGCCATTTTAAAAATTTCTTTTTTGCTGAAACTTGCAAGCGGAAAACGGACTTTCTCTAAAATCGCACTCGGGATTCTGTACAAAAAATAAGCCTGGTCTTTTGTAATATCAAGCGCAGTGTGAATTTGAACTGGACGGCATTTTCCCCTTTCATCTTTTGAAGCGTTTTCTCCATAAACTAAAAAAAGCGGCTCTGTTCCGCGCACGGCTTTTGCATAATGACCTGTGCAAAAATAATCGTATTCAATTCCCAAGTCTTTTAAGCCGGAAAGCATCGCGCCAAATTTTATAAAGCGGTTGCATCTTATGCACGGATTCGGTGTGCGGCCGTTTCTATATTCGCGCTTGAAATATTCTATTACTTCCTGCTGATATTTTTCTTTAACGTCAACAACGACATACGGAATGCCTTGCTCTGCGCAAAACTTTCTGTTTTCTTCTATATCTTCAACTTCCTTAGGACTGTAGCAGCTGTCTGGAATTTTATAATCGTCAGGCAGATTTAAATCAGCCTCTTGCCACAAAGACATTGTTACACAAGTTACATCGCATCCTTTTTCTTTTAAGAGCATTGCAGTCATTGTAGAGTCAACGCCACCAGAAAGTCCCACAACAACTCTGTCGCCTTTCTTCGGAAGCTCAAGCTCTTCATAAGTCATTGAATTATAATTCATAAAGCAAGTATAAATAGAATCAATAAAAAATTCAATTTTCCATAAAATAAAAGTTGCCTTAAACAGAAAGACAGTTTCCAAAAAATCCGGACGCAGAAACTTTTTCATTTGCACCGATTAAATGGCTCACGTCTCCCATCTGCTGAATTCTAAAAACAACTTCTCCTGGAACTCTTTCTTCAGCGCCAACAATTGTAACAGAGCTTGGAGCAACAAAAAATCCTTGCCAAAGCTGAACAGGACTAATACCTGTAAGATGGCTTAGCATAACAAACATCACGCCCAGATGACAAACAAAAACAAGATTTTTTTCATCCAAATCTTTTTGCTCAGGTTCAAGGTGCGTATCAATCAAAGATTCTTCTTTTGAAATATGCGGCAAGCAATTGTACAAAGGAATTTTTGAATCAATGCGGTTGTAGTCATAAAATGCCAAAATCTCATCAAGCCCGTGGCAAACTTCCTTGTAATGAAATTCTATGTTTCCACTTTTCATTGATTTTGTCTTAAAAAAACTTTGAACGTCTTTGTATTTTTTTTCGCCAAAATAATCGCGCGGAAGCCAGTCCCATGCAATTCTGTTTTCGCCGGTTTTTAAATCTTTTATGTCGTAACTAAATTCTCTAAGCCAAGGCAATGTTGAAACTTTCATAGGCTGCTTTGAAAAATCTGCATGGATATTTTCCAAGCAGGCTTTTGCCGTAGCCTGAGCGCGTCCCATCGGAGAAACAAAAAATTCTGTAGCATTCAATTTTGAAATGCGCTTGCCCAAAAGTTCTATTTCACATTTTCCTTTTTCTGTAACAGAATCAATTGAATAATCAGGATCTCCATGACGAATAAAAATCAAATGCATTTTACTGTTCCTTTTGAAATATTTTTTATTTGCTCAAGAAATGTATTTTTTTCAGATAGAAAAATTTCACCTTTGACAGAAATGTCAGTTCCAAAGTTTTCAGTCAGATTTGAAATATTAAAGCCTTCAAATAAGTGTTTTACAGTTTGATACAAATCATAGCCGCACGAAAACGAAAATGAAGATTTTTCAACATAAGGTTCCGCCTTGCAAATGGAAAGAACTTCTTTTGCGCTTTCACTGTAAGCATGGACAAGTCCGCCTGTTCCTAAAAGTGTTCCGCCGAAATACCTTGTTACCGTAAGCAAGATATTTGTAATTCCGCTTCCTTTTAAAACATCAAGGACAGGACGCCCTGCTGTTCCGCTTGGCTCGCCATCATCGCTCATTCCAAAAGTTTCAGATTTTAAGCCGACAGAAAAAGCGTGAACTACATGAGTCGCGTCAAAATATTTTTGCTTAACTTCGTGAAGTTTTTCTCTTGCCTGCGCTTGAGTTTCAACTGGAAAAACTTCTGAAATGAAGCGGGAATTTTTTATGACAATCTCAGCCTTTGATTCTTCAAGAAGAACCTTCATTTTTATCTCCGCCAATCATTCCATTAACGCTCAAAAATGAAAAATAATAAATTGGAATACAATAATAAACTTTTGCAAGAATTGTGTAATATTGAAGGAACGCATAAAATCCAAGCAAAAGAGAAATAAAATTATTTTTTCCAGAAAGAACTGCATTAAGAAAAACCGCAACAAACAAAACCGCAAAATTTTTCAAGCAGACAAAAATCACAAAGCCCATATAATGAAAATATCTTCCACGGATAATAAAAAGGCTTTTTTTAATTGCATCCTTCAAATTGATTTTTTTATTTTCAAGAAACGCATTCCAAACAAAAATAAACGGAAGAAAGCAAAAAACAAAAACAAAAAAGAAAATCACTGTATAAAAAAGAGCAACTGTAAAAGCTTTTGCAATTTTTTCAGAATCAAGCTGGTTTAAGTTTTCATTTGAAAATGCCTGAGAAAAAAAACTTGAGCAAGAAATAATTTTTTCTTTAAAAACAAAAATCAATGCGGCAGAAATACACGCTACCAAAAATACAACAAGTGTAAAAAAAACAGAAGCGTAAAATATGCGCTTTGATTTTTCAAAGAATCCAGAGAAGATTCCTCCCGGAGAATTCCTTTTACCAAGGACAACATTGGTAAAATCAGCGACAATTCCATAAGCAAGAGTAAAAACAACAATAAGTATCAAAGAAGTAAAAACAAACGAAATTGCATACCCGGCAGCAGAGCCGTTAAAAAGCATTGCAGGAGAAAATCCGCTTGTAAGCAAAAAAGACAGCATTACATTAAAAAGCAAAAGCAGCAAAACTGAACGCGTAATGTTTTTTGTCAGCCGCTCCCTTAAAACCTGATACATTCTTTTATACTCAGGATTTTTTAATTTTTCTTTATCCAATTTTTTATTCCTGTTTTATAATTTATAAATCAAGTTTTGTCTGCAAACCTGAATCTTCAACTTTTATAGAATCAACTTCTTTGGACTCAAGCCGGATTCCGTTAGTCTTCAAGCCTTTTTCTTCAAAATCCTGCGCTTTAAATTCTTGGACTGTGATTTTCACACGAGGCTTTTTAGTGTAATTCAAAGAGAATTTAAATTTAGCTCTTGTATCAACGTGAAGCACTTCCATTCCGTCTGGCACAAAATTATAGTCGCGGTTCATAATCCAACCGGAAATTCGGCAGCGTTTTATAAAGCAGTATTTTGTTTTCGGATCGCGGTAAATTATTGTAAAGAGAATTTTGCTGATAATGTCCTTGTCCGCATAATTGCAAAACCAAATTCCTGAATCAACAAAAAGCTTGTCTGGCACATCGCAAACGCTCCAAAGTCCGCTCTTGCGCACAATAAGAATTCTGTCAAAAGGCGTAACTTTTAAAATTTCCCTTCCTCCATTAACAGAAGTTCCAAGGTAGCCTTTTTCATCATAGCGTAACGGAGTATCACGCTGGACAATTTGCTTTACATCGACTGCAGAAAATGAAGTTATTTTTGTCTGGCGTTCAAGAAGCGCAGGACTTATCGCTGTGTGATCCTGCTTTGGATCCAGCGCGGAAAATTTTTTAAGCTCATCAAGAATTCCGTCAAGATATTCAACAGCGCAATCAGTCAAATGTTTTAGCCGACGCGCAATTTCTTTTAACCGCTCATTGATAGCCTTTACCTGATCGCGGTTTTTATTTATGTCAAAAAGTGAAATCCGCCTGATTGGAATTTTTAAAAGCTTTTCAACATCTTCGTCCGTAACATCTCTTATAAGCTCATCTTTAAAAGGAACAAATCCATCTTTAACAGCTTTGTTTACAGATTCGGCGGTTTTCATTTGCTCAATAGATTTATAAATTCGCTCTTCAATGAAAATCCGCTCAAGCGTGCGCTGATGAAGTTCTTCTGTCAGAGAGCCGCGTTCAAATTCAAGCTCGTCTTTTATAATGCCGGTAAGTTTTTTTGCGTAATATTTTATAATTTCCGTAGCTGTCATTGCCACAGGCATATTGTCTTTTATAACAAGCATCTGGCAGGCAATTGATTTTTCGCAAGAAGTGTACGCATACAAAGCTTTTTCCACATCTTTGGAATAAACGCCACGAGGAAGTTTTATTTCAATATTGCAGTGGTCAGTTGTAAAATCTTCAACCGAACTTATTTTTATTTTTCCAGCTTTATAAGCCGCATCAATTGAATCAAGCAAATCTTTGGAAGTTGTCTCAAGCGGAAGTTCCGTTATAACAATCTTCTTTTCATCGCTCAAATCGAATTTTGCGCGTGTAATTATTTTTCCGTTTCCATCATTGTAATTACTTACATCCATCAAACCGCCAGTCGGAGAATCAGGATAGATTTCAAACGGCTCGCCACGCAAGGCTTTTATTTCGGCATCAAGAACTTCTTTAATATTGTACGGAAGAATTTTTGTGGACATTCCGACTGCAATTCCTTCCGCGCCGCCAAGAAGAACAACTGGAATTTTCGCACGAAAAGCAACAGGCTCTTTGCTTCGTCCATCGTAGCTTGGAACATATTCTGTAATATTCGGATTGTACAAGAATTTTTTCGCCAGAGGATGAACGCAGCATTCTATATAACGGGAGGCGGAAGCTGTGTCGCCAGTGTAAAGGTTCCCGAAGTTTCCCTGGCGCTGAATAAAAATTTCTTTGTTTGCAAGAACAACTAGCGCGGCTCCAATTGAAGCGTCTCCATGCGGATGAAATTTCATGCAGTCGCCTACAACACTTGCAACCTTGTGCATTCTTCCGTCGTCAATATTGAAAAGCGTATGCATTATTCTGCGCTGAACAGGTTTCAGTCCGTCTTCCAAATCTGGAATCGCACGGTCGCGGATAACGTAACTTGCATATTCTATAAAATTCTTGTCAAATAAATTTTTTACAAATGCCATTTAAAAATCCTTATGCATCAATGTCAGCATTGCTAAGCAAATGTTTTTCAATAAAAGCCCTTCGCTCAGGCGTGTTTTTTCCCATATAGAATGAAAGAAGTTTTGGCACCATTTTAAGCTGGCTTATTTCAACAGGTGTAAGATGAATTGTTTCCAGCGAAATAAAGTCTTTAAATTCTGAAGGGCTGATTTCTCCAAGTCCTTTGAACCGTGTTGTTTCCGCAGAAGAGCCAAGTTTTTTCTGGGCCTTGTCGCGCTCCTCCTCGCTGTAGCAGTAAATATTTTCTTTTTTATTTCTTACACGGAAAAGCGGAGTTTCCAAAATAAAAATTCTGCCGGAAGTTACAAGCTCCTCAAAATATCCAAGGAAAAATGTCATTACAAGATTTCTAATATGGAATCCATCGTTATCGGCATCGGTCGCAATTACGATTTTTGAATATTTTAAATTCTCAACATCCTGCTCAATTCCAAGCGCCATCATCAGCTGGTAAAGCTCGTCGTTTTTATAAATCTCACTTTGTTTTTTTCCGTACATATTTTCAGGCTTTCCACGCAAACTAAAAATCGCCTGATAATCAGCATTGCGTGAATGCGTCATCGTGCCGGAAGCAGAATCTCCCTCGGTTATAAAAATCATGCTGTTTTCGCCTTTTGCGCCATCCTGAATATGAAAACGGCAATCTTTCAATTTAGGAATTCTTATACTGATTTTTCTTGCGGCTTCTTTGGCCTCTTTTTTTACCGCGCTAAGTTCTGTACGGAGTTTTTCGTTCGCCTGAATTTTTTCCTGAATTTTTTTTGCAGCCTCAGGATTGTGGTGCAGCCAGTCATCAAGTCCGCTCTGTGTCTCTGAAACAATCCACTGGCGAATATCTGTGTTGCCAAGCTTGTTCTTTGTCTGGCTTTCAAAAACAGGATCCTTGACCTTTACAAGAACCGCAGCCGCCATTCCTTCGCGTATGTCTTCGCTTTTATATGAAGTTCCGTAAAAATCATTTATTCCTTTTACAAATCCTTCTTTAAAAGCCGCAAGATGAGTTCCGCCGTCCGCAGTGTACTGACCGTTTACAAATGAAAAATAATTTTCACCGTAGCTATTTGTATGTGTAAAAGCAAACTTCAACCGATCGCCCTGATAGCTTCCTATTGCATAAAGCGAAGTTCCTTCAATCTCCTTATTAAGCAAATCGAAAAGTCCATTGTCGCTTTTATATTCCTTGCCGTTAAGCTTTAAAGTAAGACCTGCATTTAAATAAGCATAATTCCAAATTCTTTTTTCAACAAATTCCATGTTGAAATTGTATTTTCCAAAAATCGCTTCGTCGGGAACAAATTCAAAATAAGTTCCGTCCGGCTGCTTTTGCTTTAAATTTCCAGAACGCTGGCTTACAAGTTTTCCCTGCTCAAAAACAGCTTCTGCGCATTGTCCTGCACGAACAGAAACTACGCGGAAATAAGAAGAAAGTGCGTTTACGGCTTTTGTTCCGACTCCGTTCATTCCAACTGAAAACTGGAAAACATCGTCATTGTATTTTGCGCCGGTATTGATTTCTGAAACGCATTCAACAACTTTTCCAAGCGGAATTCCACGTCCATAGTCGCGGACTTTTACACGGCTGTCTTTTACTTCGATTTCAATTTTTTTGCCAAAGCCCATGATAAATTCATCAACGGCATTGTCAACAACTTCCTTCAGCAAAATATAAATTCCATCGTTCTGGTTTGAACCATCACCCAAACGTCCAATGTACATTCCAGAACGCAAGCGGATATGTTCAAGCGCATCAAGGTGAATAATCTTATCATCGCCGTAGTCTTTGCTTTTTAAGGCAACTGGCTTTGCGGAGGCTTTTACAACGGAAACGTCAGGAGTTTTTGAAACAACATTTGACTCTTTTTTTATTTCTGATTTTTTTAATGCAGGAATTTTCTTTACGGGAACTTTTTCTTTTGCAGCGGATTTTTTTACTGCTGTTGTTTTTTTTGCAGTCTTTGCCGCTGTCTTTGAAATTTTTTGTTTTGGCTCTGGCTTAGATGCCTTTGAATTTTTTGCAGATGATTTTTTTACTGCCGAAGTTTTTTTTTCAGTTTTTCCACCCATAACGCTCTATTTTAATGTATAAAATAAAATTCTTCAATGTAAGAAAAAATTCAGTTGGATTTTTATTTTTTTAAGCTTGTCATAAGCTTTTCAAAGTGATTTCTAAATTTTTCGATTTTCATAAGTTTTGGAGGCGGCCCGTAAACAGAACAAATGGAAGCAAAAAGAATTCCAAGATTTTTCTGCATTTCATCTTCACTAATTTTTTTGTATCCAGAACTGACAAAAACCGCCATGCCCATTAAAGAGCAAGATGCCATTTTGTGAATTGCAAGCGCAGTTTCTTTTTTATAGCCATATTTATTTTCAAGTATGTCAAGAATTATAGGCATTCTAAGATTGTCAACTTGCCTTCCGATTTTTCCGTCCACAATATAAATCTGCCTAAAAACAAAAGGATCTGCCTGAACAAATTTAAGAAACGAAAGTCCAAACGAACGGTAAACAAATTCATCGGGCTCTTCTTTACCTTCATTAGATACAGAACTGAAAATCTCATTAAGCTGACCGACAACTTTTTTTACGATGTCGTTTTTAAGCTCGTCCATATTCTTGTATTCAAAATAAATCGGCTGTGTTGAACATCCAAGTTTAAAAGCAACACGGCGAGATGTAACAGCATCGAATCCTTCTGCCCTAAAAATTTCCAGGGCAGCATCAACTATCATGTCTTTGGTAATTTTTTTTGTTGCCGACATAATTTTTCTCTTTTCAAAATATTAAACTTCAATTTGAATTCTTGTTCCAGATGAAGAAGATTTCTGTGCATAGATTGAATTCAAAGAGCGGTACGGATTTCTAAAATCTGAAATTTGCTTTTTGAGCTGAACCATTCTGACTTTTAAAAGCGAACGGTTTTTTTCATTCTGAGCAAGAACCTGGCTTTGAAGCTTAGACAAATCATCTTGAATCTGCGAAACCGGCAATGCTTCCTTTGGATTGTAAAAAGCCGCTCCAGACTTATTGTAAAGCTCCTGCATCGGAACAATCACTTTCTGCAGCGAGCCGATTCCCTGAACAATCTGCGCCTCAAGCTCACTGTGCGCAATCAAGGAATCCGAATCTTCTTCTGCAATTTTATTTTCCTGAGATTCCAGAACCTTTAAATATTCCTGAAACTTTTTCCTCTGCTGCTCAAGAAGCATTCTGAATTTTTTTAGAATCGCAACACGCTCGTCAAGTTCTTCTTTACTAATTTTTTGTTCCATAAAATTTCTCCGCATCAAAAAATAAGTCAGCAAATTAAAGGCAAACTTACTGTTAAAGCTATCCTGTTATGTTTAGCGATGGCGCAGTTCCCGGAATTTTTGTCTGGGCATTTGCAGTGCTGTTTGAAGCCGAAATCCAGGAATCCTGAAGCTGGGAAAGCATATCACGCACAAACGAAAGTTTTTTCTTGTCATGGCTTATTGTGCAATCCAAGATTTGCTTGTTAAAAAAAACGTAAAGCGACATAAGATTTTTTGCAATTTCACCGCCCTGCTCCATATTAAGGCTCACTTCAAGTTCCGTGATTATGTCCATAACTTTTTGCAGATAGTTTCCAAAATTTTCAATGCTGCCTGGTGCAATTTTTTCGTCTTCAGAAATCAGGGCTATCGCTTTTTCCAAATTTGAAACAGCACCGTCGTAAAGCATTACAACAAGTTTTCCTTGGCTGGCAGTTTTTACTCCGATTTCACGGTAAGCGCTGAACCCGCCATAAGGATTGCTTCCATACGCCATTTTTTCCTCCCACAGCTTTGCTTCTGCTTTGCAAAAACAAGACTGCTACTTTCGATTATCGGAATTTTAGAAAACGACTTTAGCAAAACGGCGCGCATTTTATAGAAGACAAAATATTGAACATAGGCTTGAATTTCATTAAAATATCCGATTATGAAAACTTCACAAATTCCATTCAGGACACTTCGCGATTCTCCGTCAGAAGCAATTATTTCTAGCCATCAGCTTATGATGCGCGCCGACTTAATCAGAAAACTCGGAAACGGACTTTACACATATATGCCGCTCGGTTTAAGAGCATACAGAAAACTTGAAAAAATCATCAAGGAAGAAATTGAAGCTTCGGGCGCAATGGAATTTAAGCCGACTGTAATTGTTCCCGGAGACATTTGGAAAGAAAGCGGAAGATGGGAAACTATGGGACCACAAATGCTCAAAGCGCAGAACCGCCAGCAGCAGGACATGGTTGTAAGCCCGACGGCTGAAGAGGCATACACAGCAATTATGCGCCAGGGTCTTACAAGCTACAAGCAGCTTCCAATCAACTGCTATCAGATAAACACAAAATACAGAGATGAAATCCGTCCTAGATACGGAGTTATGCGCGGCCGTGAATTCAATATGATGGACGGCTATACTCTCAATGCTGACGATGAATCCCTTGACCAGTCATATCAGGCTTACGCAAAAGCATACCTCAGAATTTTCAAAAGGCTTGGACTGGATGTAATAACTGTAAAAGCTGACACTGGCGCAATGGGCGGAAGCGGCTCTGAAGAATTCATGGTTGAAAGTGAAATCGGAGACGACACGCTTATTTTGTGCAAATGCGGATATGCGGCGAATGTTGAAAAAGCCTCATGCGCAAAAGACATTCCAGTTGATATAGACGGAAATCCTGTAAAGGCAACAGAAAAAAGCTATGAGCCAATCAGTACTCCAAACGTTGGAACAATCGATGACTTGGAAAAATATTTAAAATGCTCAAAGCATCAGCTTTTAAAGACTTTGATTTACAAAGCCACAAATGTATGCCTTGACCTTAGCGAAGTTGACTGCTGCAAGAACTTAAAGACAGTTACAGAAGGAAACATAAAATTCTATCCAGAAGTCTTTGTTGCTGTCTGCATAAGAGGCGACCTTGACATAAACGAAGCAAAGCTTGCAGGATTCCTAAAAGCGTCAGAAGTTGAGCTTGCAACTGCGGAAGAAGACACAAAAATCACAGGTGCGCCTGTCGGATTCGCAGGACCAATAAATCTTTCAAACGTGCCTGTAATCGCAGACAATTCCGTGCTTGATATGCACGACTTCCTTGTAGGAGCAAACAAAGCCGACACGCATTTTGTTCACGTTGAATACGGAAGAGATTTTTCTGCATGGAAAACAGCCGATCTTAGAACTGCAAAAGCAGGAGACATCTGCCCTGTCTGCGGAAAACCATTCTACACAACAAAAGGAAATGAGCTTGGACACATTTTCAAGCTTGGAAAAAAATACACAGAGTCGATGAACGTAACTTACCTTGACAAAAACGGAAAGTCCGCTGTTCCAACCATGGGCTGCTACGGAATTGGAGTTGACCGTGTTCTTGCTTCAATTATCGAGGCTTTCCATGACGACCGCGGAATTATCTGGCCGATGTCAACTGCGCCTTATCAAGTTGCTATTGTTCCAATAAAATACAGCGGAGCAATGAAAGAAGCGGCGGACAAAATTTATGATGAGCTTTTAAAAGCTGGTGTCGAAGTTTTGCTTGACGACCGTGACGAACGTCCTGGCGTAAAATTCAACGACATGGATTTAATCGGATTCCCGGTAAGAATTACAGTTGGAGACAAAAATCTTCCAAATGTAGAAATAAAAATGCGCTCAAGCGAGCAGGCAGAACTTGTTCCGCTTGAAAACGCCGCCGCAAAAGCCAGCGAAATTGTAAAGACTGAATTCAACAAGCTGAACTCATAAAAACTGACATATATAAGGAAAAAACATTGAAAAAAACAATTCTGACTTTGGCATTTACTTTTATTGCGTCTTTCTCTGCATTTTCTCTTCCGGGAACAAAGCAGTACATTCCTGACATTTCCGGGGAATACGTTTACTATAGAGACAGAAGCTTTAAAAATGAATCTATTGTCGGATTTCTTTTTTACAATGAAAGCACTTATGCCGCACGTTTTTATTCTCCTGCCGATGAAAAAAACAGCACGCCTGAAAGGGACATAACAATCTATGTTTCTGTAAATCCTGAATCAAAAGCCGGAATGGAATTTACAGGTGAAAAAATTCAAGGAGCGGTTTCCGAGCAAGACACAGAAATCATAAACTACCTGCACGACTTGTTTTACGAATTCACTTCGCGCAGGCAAAAAGAAAATCTTGACTCATGTAAAAAAATCAACAGCCAGCAGGATTTTCATCAGTTCGGCGGAAACGTAAATATTCTGTTCAATCCTTATGTTCCAATTTTCAACATCGAAGAAATAAAGGCATCTGACGGACAAAGCATTTTTTCAATGGAAACTGCCGGGCATCTTGTGTCTTCAACTGACGAAAGTTTTTCTGTTTTTAAGGGAATTGAAGGACTGCCAAAAGACAAAAAACGAATTTTCAAAAAAACAAAATCGCAAGAAACCGAAGCAGAGTTCGGCGGTCAGAAAATCATATTGGACACAATGTGGAAGCAGTCAATGGAAAACTTGTGGCTTCTTGAGGATTTTGCAATTCTTTCAATGACAACAATGTCAGTCCCAGAAGAGCAAAAAAATCATGCAATGGATACTCTTTTGCGCCGCCTTTGCCAAAGCACAGACTTGTCATATTCAATTGCACCGCAAAGAAAAATTACAATAAATGAAAATAAAATTTCTGTGATGAATGTTTTCTATCAGCCTGAATCAGAAAACGTAACCCGCGACTTTAAAATTATAACGCAGAATAAAGGCAACGGAACAATTTCACTTCTTACGCTTACAATATTCGACAGCGTTTATCAGAAAAACAGAAGCTACTTTACAAAAATTCTTGAAAGCTACAAAGTTTCCCACTAGAACTAAAAACTGTTGCGGTTCAGCGGAGTGCCAATCCAAACGCCTTCGCTGCCAAGATATTCTTTCTTTTCGCCGTCCACCAAAAACTGAACATTTTCAACAGTAGGGAATGCGGTCGCAGTAAATACAATCTGCTGAAGCTGTCCGCGCAACCCTTCAATTCCGTACTTGTTGAATTCAAAGTCTCCGCTAAAATTCAAGGTGGCAGTTCCGTTTTTTACAGAAGCACCGATAAGTCTTGTGTTTTCAGAAACGAGCGAACGGCAACCGGAATTTTCTTCGGAAGCAACAGGTCCTTTTATCAAAGCGTTTACCGCGTCCATAAGCGGACTGTCGGATTTTTTCATTTCGCGGATAATTTCTTTTCTTGAAACTGAACCGTCGCTGTTTATTGTCATAAAATAAAGCTTGAGCTTCATGCTGGAAGTTTTGGGCGCGGTTTTTACAGAAACCTCTTTTCTTACTGTAGTTTCTTTTTCTTCTGGTTTTTGCGCGGATTCTTTCTTTTCTGTTTTGGAATTTATTTTTTCTTCAACTGCGGCTTCCTGCTGTTTTTTTGCAGCGTCATTCTGCGCCTTTATGTTTTCGTATATATTTTCCTGAACTTCTGACTGAATATTTTTCTCTTCAACATGAGAGCCAACGCCGTTCAAGTCAATTTCAATAGTTTCAATAGGAGCAACTTCATTTTTGTCAGCAACAGAAGAGCTTTTCACTTCCGCCTTTTCTACAAATTCAGGAGTCTTTAAGCCTGTCTTGCTGAAAAAACCAGTCGCCTTTAAGTTGCTTGCAATTTTGTCTTGATTTATAAGGAAAATTATAAGAATGAGCAGAGCAGCCAAAAGCCAAAGTGCAAGCCCGATTCCCGTTCTCTTTTTCTTTGCATTTTTTTCCGACATAGAGATGAGTATAAACCAGACCAGCTAAATTTTCAATAATGCAGTTTCTTTTGCCACACGGATTTGTATATTAAAAATTGCAATTTCCACACTTGACTCTCTGTCATTACGTCAACTTGACTATTGAAAGTTATTCTATTTTCATTATAATAGAAAGCAATAGCAATGGGGCTGTGTACTTTACTTGGTGCGCAGTCCCGTTTTTTTTTCAGCAAATATAGGTGGAACAAAATGGAAGACACAAAATCAGAAAAGCTAAGCACAGTTTTTGACGGGCTTATTCAAGACTACGAATCATTGCACAGCTCGCTCAATGAAATATACAACGAGTCGCAAAACATAAGAATTCTTTCGTTTAACTCTTCAATTGAAGCGGCAAGAGCCGGAACAGTCGGAAAAGGATTCCGCGTAATTGCAAACGAAATTAAAAACATATCCGAAAAAAACGACACGCAAAATCAGACATGCCAAAAAGTCGTTGACCAGATTGAAATAAAAATGCACAAGTTGATTGGAATAAGAACTGCGGAAATGGCGTTCGACACAATCGACAAAGTCGACCGAAACCTTTTTGAGCGTTACTGCGATGTTCAAGCCTGGGCAACATTCGGAAAAATAATCGACTGCCTTGCAAATCCCACTGAAGAAAAAAGAATTTCAGCAGAACACACAATAGAAAGTCTTGTAAGAATTTATGAAGTTTACCATGATATTCTTCTTACGGACACAAGCGGAATTGTTGTATGCGTAGGTGTAAATAAAAATTTACGCGGACGTTCAATGCAGAACACAAAATGGTTCAAGGAAACATCTGAATCACAAAGCACAACTTATTCAGATATGTATTACTCTGAATCGGTAAAAGACTGGACAGTTTCGTACAGTTGTCCTGTGCGCGCCCAAGACGGAACAATTGTCGGAATAATTTCAACAAGGTTCAACTGGAAATTCATACTGAACATAATTTCAAGCGCGAAAGTTTCCCATTCAGGCGAAATATTCATAATAAATAGTGACGGACTTGTAATAGCTTCAAAAAACAAGGATGAAATTTTAAAACGGCGGCTTACAGACTGGGAAGCATTTGAGCATATTTCGCAAGGACAAAAAATGGGATTCTATACAAACAAAACCAGCAGAGCGCTTGAAGTTTTTGGATATTCAAAAACGCCCGGCTACAATTCCTACAAAGGCAAAGAATGGTCTGTTGTGATAAAAGAAAATTATTGAAACTAAAGGGCGATTTTCCAATTTACGGAAACCGGCGTTACAGAAAAATGCACGCTTCCTTTTTTGAATGCTGTTTCTTTTTTTTCTGAATGCAAAGCTATAAACTCATGCACAAGCGGAACTCCAATTCCGCAGACAGTGCCCAAAGCCGCGCCAAAAATTGTGTCAGTAAGAAAGTGGTTTCCGCTTGCAATTCTTAGCCCCGCCGTTCCAATAGCAACTGAGTAAGATGCCGCAATTACAGGAATTTTCCATTTTGATTCAGGAAAATAACGGCAAAATGTATACGAAAGAAATCCTGCGCCCAAAAAAGAATCCGTTGTGTGTCCGCTTGGACTTGAAAACTCAAAGTCATAGTCGTCAAGTTTGTCTTTCGGGTAGCCATCATAATACATATAAGGGCGGACTCTTCTTATTCCCATCTTCAAAAAATTTTTCGCGCCATAATCAAAAAGATAAGCTTCAACATACATCGTAGTCAGCGTAAGAATATCTTCCGTGGAAAGAAAATCATTAAAAAATCCAGCACCATAAACTGCAAACGGAAGAGCAAGGCTCACGGTGCAAGTTGCAGTTCCAAGGTTGTCGAGAGTACGGTTGTATTTTTGGGAAAGTTTTCTGTCTATGAAATTTACTGAATCCAAATCATAGCTTCGTTCTGTATACTCAGGAAAGTCCAGAGTTTTTTCAGCAATAACCGCAGAAGTTGTAAAAGCAATTCCGGCTCCAAGAATAATTCCGTCCGCAACAGGATTTAGTTTAAACGGAGATTTTTCTGTTTGTGCAAAAAGTTCCGCGGAAAGCAGCTGAAAAAGAAGAGAAATTAAAAACAAATACCTTTTCATTTTATTTTTTAAGCTCGTACATTATTACAGAAGCCGCCTGCGCAACATTCAAACTGTCAACTTTAGGACCGGCTTCTCCCATTCCGGCAAAAGGAATTATTACAAGTGAATCGCAGTTCTGGGCAACTTCTTCACTGATTCCGTTTTCTTCGTTTCCAAGCACAACCAAAGCAGGTTTTTCCTGACAAAGAAATTTCATTTCTGAAACTTTTTTCTGCGCCTTTAGTGAAGTTCCAAAACGAGCCATTTTTCCTTTCATGTCTTTGAGCAAAAACGGAATTGACCTTACAGAATAAATGTTTACAAATTCCATTCCGCCTTCTGCAACCCGGTAGCTGCTGGTTGTGATTGAAGACTGGGATTCGTCCAATGGAATTACAATATTTTTTATGCCGAAAAACGCCGCACTTCTTACAATTGCGCCAAGATTATTTGCATTTCCAACACGGTCAAGAATCACAGCATCTTCTTTTTGTTCAACCCAGCGCGCTGTAATCTCTGTATTAAGCGGAAGAATTACAGGAGTGTCAATCATCGCAACAACGCCCTGATGGTGAACACTTCCGCAAAGCTTTTCAAGCTCAACAGAATCTGCGACTTTATTGTAAGGACGTTTTGAAGCAGCCATTTTCTTGCAAAGTCCGCCAAACAAAGGAGCTTTTTCTTCCATAAAATATAAGCGGCGGATTTTCTGGCTGTTGATTTTTTCCAATGTTTTTACAGCTGCAAAACCGCAAACTGCAAGTTCATTTCTTTGAGTGTTTTTCATAGCAAAAATATATCCATAAGAAAATAAAAATTCAATTCTGTTTTAAGGTTGAAAAACTATTCTTCAAATTTTGAAATCTTTGACTTTCTGGAGCCGACAGCATAAACACTTCCAAGAACAGCGCATGAAAGGACAACCGCGCAAATAACTTCAAAAAATCCGTTTGTAATCATCGTTGTTGCAATAATCGCCGCAAACGCCTTGAATCCGGAAATATTTTCTGTGCTGATTCCGATTTTTTCAATTGCTCCAAGAACCATAGGGAGAAAAATGTTTCCATAGAAAATAAAAATCGCGCCCATAACAAGAACAGTATGAATAAAAGTTCCAAGAGCGGCGGAAAAAGCAACACTTATAATTTTGGGCATGTGCGGAATAAAATTGAGCAAAGTAAAAATTCCCCAGACAGCAACTGGAAAAAGAAGGCGAGGCAAAACAGAAACAAGCGGATTCATAAAAAACGGACTTGCCGCGGCTCCAAGCATAAGATTTTTTACAAGGCTAGAAACGCCAAAGACGAATCCAGTTGCAAGCCCCGGAATAAGCCCAGCCAAAAGAGTCGCAAGAATTACAGGAATGTGCATTAAAGTTATTTGAATCGCGCTTCCAAGTTGAATGTAGCCAAGCGGCGTAAAACTTAAAATAATGCTAAGCGCAGAAAATGCTCCTGCCATGGCAATCTTGTAGTTCATGGAATTATTTTCGTTTTTCATTTTTATTACCTCAATTTTTTAAAATATTATCAAAAGAATTTTTTTTGCAAAGCGCAGAAGCAAAAGGTCGACCAACAAGAACTTCAGAAGCTCCATAGCTTTGCCCCTTGTACACATCATTCCATAAACGGATTCCACCGTCAACCCAAAGCTCATCGCAATTTGACTTTAGCATTTTAAAGTTTTCAGAAAGGAATTCTGCGGAACTGCCTTCACGTGTTTTAATGCGTCCACCGTGATTTGAAACAAAAGCAACATCCGGCTTCACTTCTTTAACAAGCTCCAAATCTTCGTCTGTAAAAATTCCTTTTATTACAAACGGAATTCCTTTTTTAGAAAAATAATTTTTCAGTTCAATAAGCAAAGACGTGTCTTTTTTCTCAAGTTGAGCTTTGTTCCGCATTGTTACAATGTTGTATGCGTCAATATCGATTCCGCAATATTCAGAAACACTTTGCGCCCACTCAAAACGCTCAAGAATTTTTTTGTTGCTGTAAGGCTTTATAAAAACCGCCGCTTTTTTTCCAGCTGTCTGAACAGCTTCAATTCCCCATTTTAACTTTGTGTCAGGAACGCCATCTCCAATGCTAAGTTTTATTCCAAACTTTGAGCATTCGTTTATCAAATCAAAGTAAAATTGCTTTTCGTCAAAGTAGCCCACATTTTCAACAGCGCCAGTCATGGGTGCAAGCCGGATTTCTTTTTTGCCAAAGTCAAACGGACCGAAATCTAATTTTTTCCAAGCGGCGCAGTTCAAGATGAAATTTTTATTCGCATTTACGCCGCCCATTCCAGGAAGTTCTCCAACGCAGCCAAACCCAAGGCATTCAGCGCAGAACCGGCATTTAAAATCAGTCTCCAAGGCAAATACCCAAGTCTCTGGCAGTTTTTATCATAGGATGATCAAGCGGAATATTTTTTACTTTTCCAGCAACGTAGTCAAGTGGAACCGGCTTTATTTTTCCATTCTGAACCGCAACAAGATTTCCGAATTTTTCCTGAGCAAGAAAATCAGCGGCTGCAGCTCCAATCTGTGTGGAAAGAAGACGGTCATAAGGAGAAGGTGTGCCTCCGCGCTGCAAGTAGCCAACAACAGTTGCACGGCATTCAAATCCAGTTGCTTCTTCAAGCTCCTTTGCAACTCTTGCGCCTATGGTACATTGCATTGCCGCCCGTGCCTTTTTAAAAGATTTTTTGTCAAGCAAGGATTCTTCTTTTGACTTTGCGCCTTCCGCAACAACAACAATTGAAAAATTCTTTCCAGAAGATTTGCGTTCCTTTATTTTTTTTGCAACGCTATTTATGTCGTAAGGAATTTCCGGAATCAAAATAGCATCTCCGCCGCCTGCGATTCCTGAATAAAGTCCAAGCCAGCCGGCTTTGTGCCCCATGATTTCAACAATCATAACTCTGCCGTGGCTACAGGCTGTAGTGTGAATTCTATCAATAGCATCAGTTGCAACATCCAATGCTGTATAAAATCCGAATGTTACGTCAGAGCCTTCAATATCGTTGTCAATTGTTTTTGGAAGTCCAATTACATTCAAGCCAGACTGAAACAAAAGGCTTGCAGTTGTATTTGTTCCGTTTCCGCCGATACAAACAAGAGCGTCAAGATTCCATTTTTTGTAGTTTTCTTTTATGGCTTCAACAGGCAAAAGACCGGTCGCTTCATTTACAACTGGATTTTTAAAAGGCTTTTCTCTTGAAGTTCCAAGAATTGTTCCGCCTTGAGCTATAAGACCAGAAAGCTCATTTTCTGAAAGAACCTTCATGTCGCCGTTTATAAGTCCGCGGTAGCCGTTGAAAATTCCCACAGCTTCCATATTATACTGATTTTTTGCGGCACGGCACAAAGCCCTTATCGCAGCATTAAGTCCAGGCGCATCTCCGCCACTTGTAAGAATTCCAAATCTTTTTACCTTGCATTCCATAAATTGAATTATATATCAATTATTGCGTTTAGAAAAGACAAACCCATAGCACAAAAAGTTAAAAAGAGGTTAAAAGAAAATTTGCTATAAACTGATATTTCCGACTATAGTTTCATCGCTGCCAGAAGAATTTTCCGGCTCATTTTCAATTGTTTTTTCCTGCTGCTTTTTCTGGATTTGGGAAGAACGCTTCTTTGGGCAGACAAAAAATCCAAAAAGACTTCCGCAGATTCCAGACGCAAGCTGAATAAAAACAGGAACATTATTTTGCATAAAAGGCATAAATCCTGAAATCTTTTTTCCGCTGAAAAGAGAGAACGCAAGATAAAGGGCAAAAATAAAAATCCACGAAACTGGAAGCTGCTTTTTTATAAAAACAGAAAGCACCGAAAGAATTATCATCATAAAAACAATTCCACCGCATCCAGAAATTCCAAACGTTGAAACACAAGCTGTCAAGACTCCGCCAACAAGGGAAGTTATAAAAATCATAAGGGCAAGCATAATAGAACCGTAACGTTCTTCCAAAACAGGACCGAGCAAAAGAATGAATCCAATGTTCAAAAAGAAAGAAGTTGAATTTTCGCCGCCGAACGGATAAATGACAAGCTTTACATAACTCAACGCTGATTTAAAATCAAATGCAGGAACAGATTTTGCTCCAGGACATTCAAAAATTTTCTCAGAAAGATTGAGCTTTAAAATCAAGTCAGAAATAAAAATCACCGTCGAAACAACAGAAAAAACAAGAACAACCGGAGAATCAAAAATAAATTTCAAAGAATTTTTCTTAGCCATATTTTAAATATTTCGGCAAATTTCCGCAGAAATTTCAGATTAAAAAAAAATTGCGGTTTGCCAGATGAAAAAACTAAACTATATTTTTCATTCGATATATGTTATATTTGCTTTAATGAAAGAAAAAGTTATAACAAAAGAAATAAGGGAATAAAGATATATGCCTAATGAAATATACAGAACTGCCAAAGATTTATAAAAAAATCTATATGAATTTGCGCTTAAAACCATTCGACATTGTGTTTATTCTGATTTTTTTAATTGTGATTTTTCTTTCATTTTTCAATTTGTTCAGAAAAAAAAATGAAAAGACGGCGGAACTTTTTGTGCAGACTCCAAAAGAAAAATTTGTTTACAGCCTTGCAAAAGATGGAATTTATAAATTCAAAGGACTTCTTGGAGAAAGTTCAATTCAGGTTGAAAGCGGAAAAGCGAAATTTTTAGATTCACCTTGCGAAAATAAAAACTGCATTCAAAGCGGAGAAATAAGCGTAAACGGACAATGGGCCGCCTGCCTGCCAAACGGAATATTCATTAATATAGAAGGAAAAAACAAAGAAAACACTTTCGATGCAGTTTCAAACTAAAATCCGCAGCAATAACATCTGGAGTGTTTCTTGTGCGGTTTTTAAACTTACAGGACAACCTTGATATTTTCAGCAATTTTTTCTTTCTAATCTCTGTCAAGTATTTTTTTTTGAAAATAGATGTTTTTTTTCAAAAAAATGCCGATACACTCAATTTTTACACGTTTCTAACCGAGAATCGCAATGCGGAAAACATTTTTAGAGGTTGCCTATGTCTCAAGAATACCTTGCATTGCAGGAACGCAAGCGGAAATGGATTCCACTTGCGTGTATTGGGAAATGCTCTATTTCTCAAGCATCTAAAAGAATTGGTATTACACCAAATTCAGTATCTGTCTTAAAACGCCGTTATCGACTATATGGTGATTCAATATTCATTAACGGGCACAAGGGAAAGTCTTATCAGAAAAAGAAATATAGTGACGATTTACGAAAAGAAATATGTAGAATATACCACAACTATTGGCCAGACACTAATTTCAGTGCATTCAAAGATCGCCTGGCAACCTATCACAATATCAAAATCGGAATTATTACACTTACAGAAATTCTACAATCAGACGGCATAAAATCACCAAAAGCACATTCAAAAGGCAAGAAAAAGAAACATTTACCACGAAAAGAACGCCCTTGTACTGGAGAATTACTGCAATTAGACGCTTCTGAACATGACTGGCTTATGAACGGCGAAAAAATAACACTTCACGGGGCCGTTGATGACGCTACACACGAACCAACAGGGCTTTACTTCTGCCGGAATGAATGCAGACTGGGTTACAGTGAAGTTTTAAGGCAAACTCTTACATTACAAGGAAAACCAGAAGCCGTTTACATCGACAGGCACGCAGCTTTTGTAAAGAATGCACGAAAAAAAGACAAAACACTGGAAGAACGGCTTGAATACAGCAAGGAAGAAGAAACGCACTGGACGGAAATATGCAATGAGCTGAACACTCAAATAATTTTAGCCCTATCCGCAGAAGCAAAAGGCAGAATTGAACGATTTTGGGAGACTTTGCAGGGGCGTTTGCCACAGTTATTCAGATTTTTAGGCATAGATACGATTGAAAAAGCAAATGAATTCATGCCGACCTACATAAAAATGTACAAAGAACGCTTTGCCGTTCCCCCACAGAACGAAAAAACACACTACAAACCCGCAAATATGACAGATGACGAGCTTGAATATTTACTTTCCGTGAAGTTCCAGAAGAAAACACGATGGAATGGAGAGTTTATTTTTCACGGCTTTTTGTTTCACCTTGAAGCCCCTAGAGCCGCTTGCCGTGATTTTACACTTTGCCTTTCTGAAAAAACAGGAATCTGGGCGTTTATGGACGGCAAATATTACCCCGTTACCCTGGCAGAACCGCTTACAGACTGCGTTGGCGACCCAATGCCGCAGGTTGAAAAAGATTTGATTGAACGGTATTTGCTGAAATCCACACGGGTACAGCGTTACGCTTTCGGGTAAAGGTAATTTTTTCATCTAACGGCAACATTGCGGCGCGTAGGCTGTTGATTTCGGTAAAAAATAATTTTACCGAAAAAAGAAAAATCAAAAAATCAATCTTTGCAATCTTTTTTCTTTTTTTACCTTCAACACTTTACAAAATAACTTTACTTTTTAATTTGTTATAATATAAGGTTTTACAAGATTTTTTATAGTAAAATGGTAAAGTAATTTATATTACTTTGTAAAAGTTTTTTAAGAATAAAAATTTTAGTGAATAAAAAATTTTATTCCAGAAAAAACTTTAGAAACTCTTACCAAAAATATTTTACCGCCTTACCGTCAAAATATTTAATTGTTTTACCAATATTTACCAACCCACAATAAAAAGAAAATCAGTTCAAAGGTACTGGGAAGCCCCGTACCCGTCCGCAATTATTCGGCGGCGGGTGCGTTTTGTTTTTTGTGTGCCATGTTCTGTGCTAGGTTTACAAAAAGTTTACATTGGTATAGCGAGTTATATTGTCAACATTTACAATTTCCTGTAATGGAAGTAAAAGCGGCGGAATTTGCGCGGATGGCTGGCGTTTCGCGCATGGCCATAAGTGGAAAAATAAAAAATGGTACTCTCATACTAAACAGCGGTGGCAAACTAGACACTGATAACCCGCTGAACCGTGCGTATTTAGATAAGCATAGAGAAAAACAAAAAGCGGCCCTGCAAGCAAAAGAACTAGAGCGAACTTTAAACCAGGCAACAGAAGAAATTCAAAACAGCCCTGCAACAGCCCTTCCCTTGCCGGAGCGGACCACAAAAGAAGACTTAAAACAAGTGCCAGCGCAAAACAAAGCTGCGTCTATGCTGAACATGACGATTGGCGATTTGATTAAACACTACGGCGATGTAAAGGGCATTGGTGACTACGCAAAAATTTTGCGAGATTTAACAGCCGCCGACGAGCGCGAACAAAAAACGCAAGAAAGACGAATGCTGCAAATACCAAAAGACTTTGTTGTAGCACGGCTTTTCAGCTTTATAGACCAGCTTATGAACAAACTGCTGGACGTGCCGGAAGCTGTAAGCGACCAGGTTATAGCTCTTGCACTCTCCAGCGACGAAGGAACAAGGCGGCAGGAAGTTATAAATGTTTTAAGCGACAATTTAACACGCTGCATTGCCGGATGCAAAGAACACATTATTTCTGAACTGAACGGCTTAAAAGGCAAATACGACAAAACAGAAGATGAATCTGCGGCAGTTATTGCAGATTTGAACGACAAGCTGGAACTGCTGCAACAGCAAGGGGGCAAATAATGCGGCGACAAATTGCGTATTGCATGGACTGCATGGATTTTATGAAGTTGCTGCCAGACAAAGCATTTGACCTTGCTATTGTAGATCCGCCGTATGGAATCGGAGCTGGGGGGGGCGATGGGCGGCGATGTTTTAGCAAAGAATAAAAATTATAAAGTTTATTATGGAGCAGACAAAGCAAGCCCGGAAAAAGTTTATTTTGACGAACTAAAAAGAGTGAGCAAGAATCAAATTATTTTTGGCGCAAATTATATGACCACGAAAATAAACGCTGATTCTTCCTGTTGGCTTGTATGGGATAAAGAAAACGGCGAAAACAATTTTGCTGATTGCGAGCTTGCTTATACAAGTTTTAAAACGGCTGTGCGAAAATTTGCTTTTAAATGGCAAGGTATGTTGCAGGGCGATATGAAGCACAAAGAAGAGCGCATACACCCAAATCAAAAACCAGTGAAACTTTATGAATGGATTTTGAGTAACTACGCAAAGCCTGGCGACAAGATTTTAGATACACACTTAGGTAGCGGTTCAAGCAGAATTGCGTCCTATAATTTAGGGTTTGATTTTACAGGCGTTGAAAAAGATGAATTTTACTTTTTGGAACAGGAAAAACGGTTTAAGGAATACACGGCGCAAGGCAGCCTGTTTTCTTTTGATGGCGGAATGATTTTGTGAGGTCTGAAATGAAATTGAGCTTATGGAATAAGTTTAAAATCAGTGAAAAACGCAACAATTACAAAGCGGTTTATCACGGTTTTGATTTTGTTATGGGTTGCACAACGGCTGCTCAGATTTGTGCGGAAACATACGGACACGGCGGAACCATGCACACTAACAAAGAAGGTATGGAAATGGCTATTGAGCAATGGGGAAAAATTGTTTTATATATCGGCCCTGCTGATAATACAGACGGAAGTTTTACAGGCTTCGTCTGGATTGATAAATAAGGAGCGTTCAAGAATGAGCCAGAATCAAAATCGGAAAATGTTCAGAAGAAACAGACGGGATGCAATCCGGCATTACAGAGGATTTTGCGATTACATCAATAAAAAGAATTTCATTATGCGCCTGCGATTTGCATGGCACGTAATAAAGGGGGATTTATGATTATTGATCAGAGAAAAACAAACGCTGTTATACAAGCATTGTGTTTGCGAGGATTGCAGGGAAAGTCTCAAAAACTGTTTGTTGATTCTTCCTTGCCGGAAGTTGATTTGGATAATTTGCAAAGAGAGATTGCAGATTTGAAAAACGAACTTGATATTTTTTCAAGAGACGTTACAGGAATTGAACAGGATTACAAGGACGGCAAATATGAACAAGAAAATTGTTAGGGCCGATTTGGCTGAAGATTTATACAACTCATACAGTGATAAATTCGGGCGTGAAGAAGCTGCCAGAATTATTGATCACATTATTTTGAAAATGAAAAGCGAGGTTGCAGACGGCAACACAATAGAGCTGCGAGGATTTGGCACATTCTACGCAAAAAAAAGAAACGGCAGAAAGAATGCACGAAACCCAAAGACAGGCGAAACAAAAAACATTCCGCCGCATTATGTGGCAGCTTTCAAAGCCGGACGCGAGCTTAAAAACGCCCTGCTTGTTCTGGATGCAATGAATTCTTAACTACTCACGTGAGTAGTAACGGCGGTTATGGCACAAGTTAAAATCAATTTTGACGATGTGGATTTTTTAATTGAGCAGTTCTCACGATTAACGGCACAGCGCAGCTATAGGAAGCCGAGCGAATACATTGAAAGTGTGCGTTACATTGACCGTGCGCTTTCACCTTTTCCGGGCAAATTCAGCTACGACAAGTTTCCGTATTTTAGGGAAATTGTAGACCAGTTTGCGCCGGATTGCCCGACAAGGCGCGTTTATGTTATGAAGGGAAACCAGGTTGGAGCTACAACAGGGCTGCTTGAAAGCATAATGATGTATTACATTGGCGAAAATCCTGCGCCGCAACTTTATGTTTTGCCGGACGAAATGATGGCCCGCGATGCCGTAAACACTAAAATTGACCCGACAATAGACAACTGCGGATTAAGAAACCTTATTTTCAGCCAGACAAGAAAAGCGGCTGGCGCAAAGAATACAGGTGATACAGGATTAAAAAAGGAATATCCGGGCGGATATTTACACGCCGTTGGAGCCGGAAGCGGAAACCGTTTCAGAAACTTTTCTTACAAAATTGAACTTGTAGACGAAGCGGACGGAATGCAAGCCAAAGTAAAAGGCGAAGGTTCGATTTACGATTTGGCGGTTGCACGTCTGGATGCCTACCCTACGAGCAGCAAACTTTTTATCGGTTCAACACCAACAGAAGAAAGAAGCAGCTTGATTGCAAAACTTTTTAAAAACGGAACAATGAAATACTTTTACGTTCCGTGCAAGTTTTGCGGCGAAATGCAGAAACTTGAATGGGCGGTATGGAACGAAGATAAAACAGAGCAGATAGGCGGCATTGTCTGGGAGAACAACGAAAACTTTGAGCCGATTTTAGAGACAGTCGGCTATAAATGCCCGTATTGCGGCGGCATTATGAAAAACTACGACAAGGCAGCTATTGTTCCTAAAGGTGAATGGCGGGCAAGCCAAAAGCCGATTCAGCCAAATACGGAAAGCTATCACATAACGGCTTTGTACAATCCGCCGGGAATGTTTTCCTGGGAAGACTATGTAAGCCAGTGGGCTGGCTGCTGGGATATTAAGGCAAACAAAGTACGAGACAAAGAACGCTACAGAGTTTTCCGAAACCTTAAACAAGGGCTTACTTTCCAGGAACAGAACGAGCAAATCAAATATGAAAAGGCTGTTTTGCACAGGCGTTTTGGTTTTGCGCGCGGTACGATTCCAAACAGGCTTGCACGAGAAGAAGCCGGAAGCCCGATTCTTATTCTTGTGTGTGCGGTGGATGTTCAGAAAAACGGTTTGTATGTTGACATAAAAGGCTTTGCCATGAACGGCGTTACATACACGATTGACTTTAAGTTTATCGAGGGAGCAACGGAGCAGTTCGGCGGCCCGTGGGATGAACTGGAACAGATTATTGAAAACGGCATTTTTACCGACGAAGAAGGCTTGAACTACCGCATTGCAATGACGCTTGTTGATTCCGGCCATTATACGGATTGGGTTTATTCCTTTGTGGCACGGTTTACGGCGGGCGTTTATGCTTCAAAAGGTATGGACTGGATTAAAGGCGGTGAAACTTACCAGCTTTTCAGCCGGGCAACGCTTGACCGAATAGGCTTACCGCTTGCATACCATGTGAATACAGGAAAACTTAAAGACAGAATCTCAAACAGCATGAATGTTTTGAGATGGAACGAAGGCGAAAAACAGCCGGCATGGTTTCCGAATTTCCCGGAAGACTTTAGGGATGATTACTTTAAAATGTTTGAAGCGGAAGAGAAAGTTGAAGTTATAGACAAAAATACGGGCCAATGGCTGAAGACAATCTGGCGGGCTAAATTTGGAGCTGCAAACCACGGCTTTGATACTTATGTTTATGCTTTGGCGGCTTTGGAGATTCTGGCGGATGATATTTGCAGAAACGAAATCGGGCTAAAGGCTTTGGATATGGGCGTTTTCTGGAGATATGCAAAACAGAATCTTGTTCCGGGGGAAAAGTAAAAAAAATGAGAAGACAAATTGCTTATAACATGGACTGCATGGATTTAATGAAACTGTTGCCAGACAATGAATTTGATTTGGCGATTGTAGATCCGCCGTATGGGGGGGTACACGCCGCTTGCGGTGGACGGTTTGACCGATACGAGCCGAAAAAGCAAAAGGCAGAAGCAACACCATACAGGGGGCATCTTTAGCAACGCTGAAGAAATCAAAGTTGGACGCACGGGCGGAACATGGGCTGCAAAATACGGAAGCAAAGTTGCGCAATGGAATATTACGCCGGATGACGAATATTTTAAAGAGCTTTTCAGAGTAAGCAAACGACAAATAATCTGGGGCGGAAATTATTTTAACCTGGGTGCAAGCCGTTGTTATTTGGTCTGGAGAAAAAGCAATATTCCGGCAGAAGGTTTTTCGCTTGCGCCTGTTGAACTTGCATGGACGAGTTTAAACGAAAATGCAGCCTATTTTGAATGTGGTTCAAATGGAGCTGAAGACGGAACAAGAATTCACCCTACACAAAAACCGATTGCGTTATATACATGGATTTTGCACAGGTTCGCAAAGCCTGGCGACAAGATTTTAGATACACACTTAGGCAGCGGTTCAAGCAGAATTGCGGCGCATGAAATGGGCTATGATTTTGTAGGATGCGAAAAGGACGCTGAATATTTCCTTTTGCAGGAAAAACGATTCAAAAACTGGATAGCACAACAAAGTCTTTTTGAAATGGACGGCGGCCAGCCAGCGTTGTCTTAAAGAAAAAGCGGCAACTACTCACGTGAGTAGTCGGAAAAAAAACTAAATAATCGGCTGGCCTGTCGCGTTGTCGATAAACTTTATTTCAAGGTGCGAATTCAAAGCAGCGGCGATTTTTTCCAAATCTTCGTTACTAAATTTATTACGAGAAAACTTATTGCTTAGATTTTGCGGTGTTATTTCTGCACGGCGGGCAAGTTCTGAAGCTGAAATATTTCCTCTTTTTACCAAACATAAACGTATGTATTCAACTATATCCATATTTTAATCTATACACTATTTTTGAAAAATAATCAAGAAACTGTTAAAAAATTAAAATAATTGTTTCAAAAGTTGTTGACAATTTACACAAATAGTGTATAATATAAACATCAAGTGAAATAAAGCGGAAAACACTAATTAAAGGGGTATGAATATGACAGTTTATGAAATCGTTACAGACAAAATCATCAAGCAGATGGAAAAGGGAATCATTCCGTGGCACAAGCCGTGGCATGGTGGAATGGCAAAATTCAACCGCGTAAGCAAAAAAGGCTATTCTGTCTTGAACCAGCTTCTTTTGCCTTTTGATGGCGAATATGCAACGCTCAAACAGTGGAACGAGCTTGGCGGCAGGGTTAAGGCCGGGGAAAAAGGAAATATTGTTACTTACTGGAACTTTATCAACAAGACTGAAAAGCAGGAAGACGGAAGCGAAAAAGTAAAATCTTTCCCGATTCTGCGCTATTACACTGTCTTTCACATTTCGCAGGTCGAAGGCGTTGAACCTCTTAAAAATATCGACTTTGCCAACATGGAAGTTGAAAGCGCAGAAGATGTAAAGAACACTTACTTTAAGCGCGAAAACTGCCGCCTTTTTGTGGAGAAATCAGACCGCGCATACTACAGCCCTTCTTTTGACGAAGTTCATGTGCCAGAACTGAATCAGTTTGAAAACAGCGATGAATTTTATTCGACACTGTTTCACGAAATGACACATTCAACAGGGGCTGAAAGCAGACTTGACCGCCTTTCAAGCACAGCTTTCTTTGGCAACGAGGATTACAGCAAGGAAGAACTTGTTGCGGAAATCGGCAGCGCAATGCTTTCAAGTGTTGCCGGGCTGAACACCGAAAAGACCTTCAACAATTCAGTCGCTTACTTGCAGAGCTGGCTTAGAGTTCTTAAAAACGACCCACGCATGATTGTAAGTGCGGCAAGCAAGGCGGAAAAAGCCGTTGACTATATCCTGTATGGAGCGAAAGAAGCGGCCTAAAAAAAAGGCGGGGCGGATGCCCTGCCGTGCGGCTTTGCGAAAAAAAATCAAAGGTGTTACCAGATTTTTAGGATAAAAAAAGTTATTTATCGGTATAGCGATAATTTAGCCGTAATAATAACATTTATGCAGAGGTTCAAAACATGAAGACAGAATTATCTTATATTCCGAATGTTCACCAGATGGAAAATACAATGGCAAAAGAACGAGCTGATTTTATTGAAAAGCAGTCGGACAAAATAGCTTTAAGGGCAATAGACAGAAACGGTTTGATGGTTGGCAGGGAATTTGACGATTATAAATCCGCCGTTGACATGGCGCGTGATTACTGGATTAAGGGCTTTTTGTACGTGGAAGCATTCAGCTTGGACGGCGAAAAGTTTGTACTGCATTATCACGGGGTAAGGACATACTGAAATATGAGCAAACTCAATATTGTCGATATGTTCTGTGGTGGCGGTGGTGAATCTACAGGACTTATAGAAGCTGCGCATGATTATAATTTTGATGTAAACATGAGCGCAATTAACCACTGGGAAAGAGCGATTGAAACGCATTCAAAGAATTATC
>OBLI01000863.1_pt1 | contig 31415 bp, 39 predicted proteins | sample 1519701 | NCBI WGS metagenome assembly OBLI01 (sample SAMEA3663005, study PRJEB22513) | pig gut metagenome | biome: pig gut; feature: pig-associated habitat; material: faeces | place: France | collected 2012 | reverse complement strand
CGACTACTGCAAGTTCCACAATATGAATAGTGATAACTACTTCGTTATCCGTGTGTATTCTGCAACAAATGGCAACAGGGCGAAAAAGATATTCGAAAAGGTTGTGTCAGGTACATTGAGCGAGGGCGACTACAACAACGTAATGCACAAGGACTATCTTGCCTCGAACGGAGTAATCAGCGAAGCGGACTTCAATGTTCCTATCGTTGTGAAACCAAACAAAAAGCCTATCAGAAGCAAGAAGGATATCAAGGACAGACGCCCTGTGAAGATTTCCAAATATGATGAATACGCAATCATAGAAGACATCTCACACGGTGCGACGATCTCTGACATTATGCTCAAATACAATCTTGGCTATGAGCAGTCCAAGGAACTTGTAAGCGACTATAGAGGCAAGGAAGACCTGAAGGAATACGAAGAACTTATGAAGGAGATGGGGAAATGAAAACAATATCACAGGCATTAATGGTAGTCGCGTTGTTTATGAACGTTGCGCTTATGGCGGTGTTCTTGGGTGTGCAGTTCCAATGGTTCATAGACGAGGTCTGGGAATACGTAGGACTGATTACATTGTGGGCGACACCGGTCATCGACATCATCGCAATATCCATTGCATTGGCAAGGAGTGACAAAGAATGACACGCAAAGAGAAAGACAAGGCAATATACCTCATAAAGTCGCTTATAGAGCTATACGTGCCTTCTATTGCTATCGAATATAACTACCTGTTAAACAATGCCACAGGAGAGACGTATGAGCTCAAAACGCTTATTATTGAAGTATTGGAAAGTTTAGGAGATGAGGTGGAAGAGCAGTGACGACACCAAATGAATTGGCAGAGCTCAATCTGAACATCCGTGTGGAACACGCTATCATAAGGGACTACCGAAACAACCATAGTGACCTAAGCTGTGCCGAGTACCTCAAGCTTCTATACGAGAATGACAATGCACTAAGAGGTATCAGAAACCTAGGCGAGAAGGGCGCTATGGATTTCCGAATGAAGTATCACAATAAGCATTACAGCACAGGCAATGCGTATGACATCATCAGGGAGACATTTCCGCTCATCCTGATGAAGAACAGCAACGGAAAGTGTTTCATCTCCCTAGGCGGAGAGTTCAGGGAAGTCACGGAAGAGCAGTACAAGATATTGGAGAAAGAATTATAAGCAACATAAAAAGCACCTAGCATAAGGTGCTTTTTTTGTATGCAAGGGGGGGTAGGCAATATTCTGCGTGTTCCTGTAATTTGTACCCCCCCCTCCTAAGAGACCTTCTTGATACATTTGCCTATAAGCGTATATGTGATAATCTCCGAGCGCAGAAGACTTGCCCTCTGCTCGAGCTCTTTCGAGATAGAGGCGGTTGCCTTCAGTTTCGCCTCCTTGAGACGATCGAGCTCTTCCTTCCTACACTGCACGTTTCTTTCGGCTTCATCGGCGGTAATTCCGCACGATATGGCAGTCTGTATTATGCACGTGCAGGAAAGGAGATTGACATAGTCGCGCAGTATCTCGGTAAGGCGGTATGGTGGCAGTTTGGAGCGATAAGCGGTGTAGTAGTCTATCTTGAGTTCCAGTGTGTCCCTGTACCGTTTGGCGATGGGCTCCAATAAATCATTCAGGACGACGATCGTATGTTCTTCCTTTGGCTTCCTGGGTCTTCCCCTAGGCTTCCACTTGGCGCGTGGTTTAGGTGACTTAGGTTTCCTAGGTTTCTTAGGCTTCACGGGCTTAGGAGCGTATATGTTCTTATCCGTGAATACTTCCACGCTAGGCTCTTCCCACTCCCACCATTTCACAGGCTCGATAGGTTTGTTAGGCTTGTCCATTGTTTCTCCTTTCTTTTTAGGGGGGTAGGCAATATTTTCAGACTTTTCCGAAAATGCACCCCCCTCCTGATTTTCGCGTTTCCTTGCCCTAGATTATATCACGGGGCAGGAAGCAAGACCGTTTTCCTAGCGCTTTCCCCAAAAACCGCCAAAACCTAGATAGAGGCATGTACGCCCGGATGTGTGGCTAGTAGTCAATTAGTACTTGCCTAGCCACTGGCACAACCATTGAAGAGTGCTAAACCCCTATAGCCTAGAGCGCTAGGCGGTAGCTCTCTAGAGCGCTAGGGGCTTAGATACCGCTAGTAAGCACAGAAAGGGGCTTTCTAGGCTATCCGTTGCTTTCCGTGAGCAATTTACCGCGCTAGGAAACCGCGGGGCTTGTAGGGGTGTTTTTGTGCGTGTTTCTTAGTAAGTGCATTTTTAGGCTTTCCCCTTTTCCTGTGCCATATAGGAACACAAGCACAGAAACAGCCTTTAGAGCGCTTGTATTGCTTTACGCGTGTATTTTATCACGTAAGCAAAACAAGAGCCTTAAAGGGCGGTTTTTGTGCGTGTCCAGCGGTAAGGCACTAGAAAAGTATCTAGGGTGTTTATACTCTAGTCCACTAGAAAGCAATCTAAAGCCAAAGAGCTCTAGCCACGCAAAAAAACGATTGTAGGGTGCTTTTTCACCCTGTGCGACAGGGTAGAAGACTACCAAATCGCAAAGGACAAAAAAGCCGTGATATAGTCACGGCTTAAAATTACTTGTTATAACACAGCAAACAGCGCTTATAAACGTACAAACAAAAGTCATAATTTTCTGTGATTTCGTCAACAAATACTTGTGCTTCCACAATTTGCGCCGTACCGTTATCCAAATCAACGGCGATATAGTCGCAATCGCCCCCAAAGTCTAACGCGTCGCGTTGGTCGTCGTCTAAAACAATTTTTTTGACCTGTTCGGCGGCTTCCTTGCTATAGTCAATCAAGACACAATTTAAGCCTTTGGAAGCGTACCAATCATTCAAATAATCGCGTAAAGTACCGTCTTCATATTCTAATTCCGGCAAGATTTCATCATAGACAACTTCTTTAATCTTCTCTTCTAGTGTAGTGTTTCTTTTCATATTTTTTATCTCATAATTTTAACAACAACGTTCTTCATAGATAATTTGATTAAGCAACCATTTACACTCTCTTTGGCAAAATCTGTCAAAGTCTCTTTCTGTGGCAATATATCCGTCTTCACAGAAATCATCGACGACAACAACACCGTTTTCTTCACATTCCTTTTTATACATATCCCACAGTCTGTCTTCAATTTCCCAATAATTGAACAGGTGTCTTTTATAGCTAAGTTCCGGGTCCGCCCATTCGCCGTGTCCGATATAATGAACGTTTTTTACGCCCCTATAGAAATCATTCTTTTTCATTTCCCTGTACCCCCGATTATTCCCCGACAAGTCTATCAAGGACAAGGTTACCGCCCTTTGTGAAATGTGCCAAAAAAGTTTTCTCTTTGTCTACCCAATAAGAAGAGCACTCATAACCAATCATAGCGTCTGTGGCGGTCTTTGCGTAATTCGGCAAAAAATGCCCGTCCACGTAAACGCAAACGGTAAAACGTGGGTTTCCGTTAACGCTGTTTTTCTCTCTTCTTATCCAACTTACAACGCCTTTAATTTCGAATTGCTTCATAATGTTTTTACCTCTTTCTTTCCGCTCTAATTAAGAGCTAGGAAGACACAACAACCGAGGTTGTGTCCTCTTGAGCCTCTAATTAGTTTAAGAAATCTCTGCCCTTCTTATAGTCAATCAGGACAACATCACTCGAGCCGATATGATAAGAATCATTGTATATCGCTATCTTGCCGTGGTGGTTGTTGTCAATCTTGCAGAACCTAAGCCCGACAAGCTCCGCGAGTGTACACATCGAATTAGTATTTGTATCGTTGATATTGTGTCTGATATAGCTTAATACGCTGTCCCTGATGTCTCTGATCGCCCCGTTCTTCTCCGCTACTTCCTTTAACAACTTCTGATAACTGCTTAATTTCTTGTCTTCCATAGGTTTTAACCCTCCTTGTTTCCGCAGCCGTTCCAGGCGGCTACAGCTACAATTATAAGCATTCCGGCAAAGATTGCAACACATTTTTAAAATATTTTTCAAAGCCCGCTAAAAAAGCCCTAAACTAAGGGCAAAAACAGGAAACGCAAAAAAACCGCAAAATAAGCCACTTTTCAAGCAAAACAGGTACAAATAAAAGTGTCTACAAAAGTGTCTACAAAATCGCCTTATTTTTAAAAAAACTTTAAAAACGATTTTCAAAAGAAATTGTACAAATGTAAAAGAAATGCTATTTTTTGCAAAAAATGGTGACAACTTCATTCTAAAGTGTCTACAGGCAACCACGTTTTAAAAACAAATACAAAACCCTTTTAATCTAGGCTATAAATCAAATACATATTATAAAACCTAAGTAGCCCCAAATAAAAAACACTTCTATTTATCCGGCCTCCCTGGTGGGATTTTTTCCTATATGCAAAAATCGTAAAAGTGTCTACAGAACTTTTAAAATTATGTAAAAAAAATCAGTAAAAAACAGGCTTATGAAAATAAAGCATAATTAAGCAAGTAAACGTAAGAAAATGGTTAAGTAATGTAAGCATAAAGGAAGACGATCGGGCTATGGTGTTATTGGTGGGGTTTCCTAGGGCATGGCTATCTAGGTGTCTGTACAGGTCTAGAGAGTTGGTGTCTTCCTGTGCGGTCGGTGTGGGTGCCTAGGTGTCTAGGGTGCAGTTGTGCGTGTGCTGGTGTGTGGGTATGCTTCTCTTCCCTTGCTTGGTGTCGGGGTGCTGTGTGCCCCTTGCCTGGTTGGTGTGGCTATACGGTCAAACGCTGTAAGAGTATCCGCGGTATGTATTCCGGCATTGCTCCCTAGCGTGTTTCGCTCCAGTGCCTAGATACCCACTAAGTGATTAAGATGTCTGTGCTAGGCTCTAAGCGCCGTTCGCGGTGTGCAAAGTGCCACAATAGCCCTAATCGTTACAGAAACGGCTCTCCTAGCGTGTTCTTTATCTAGCATAGTAAAACATACACGGCACTCACTCCGTAAGCTCCTAGGGGCGTTTTTATGCTTGTACCCGGTACGCCCGGTGTAGTGTGCGTATGGGTACCCCCCCTATTAGGGTATCTCACGCGTGTTCGGGTGGAGCCTAACCCCCACAAAACCGCGCCCCCTATAGAATATGTAATACACTCATGTTATGTAGCACTAGCATAGTGGCACAATATAAGGCGCATTAATTGTGCATGTGCTATAATTAGGGCATAGGAAGGGAGGACACGGGAAAAATGAAACGAAGAGGACTGATAGACGAAGAGAGCGCGCTCGAGACCGTGATGAAGGCATTGGAGATAGGAATGCCATTGGGTAAGGCGTGTGCGTTCGCTTGTATAAGCAGAGGGGGAATGGAGAAACTCCTCGACAGAGGCGCTCGTGACGTGGACGAGGGAATTGAAAGCAGAGAGGCGGAGCTTTACATCAAGGCGGAGCATAGCAAGGCGGTGTTCCAGCACGACAATCTGGAGATTATGAAGAAAGCCGGGGAAAGCGGCTCGTGGCAGGCGGCGGCTTGGTTGCTCGAGAGAAGGTGTCCTGAGGACTTTGCCTCGCAGAGAAACAAGGGCGAGGAGATACAGAGAATACAGATTGTATCGGACGTAGTACCTGATGCTCCTGAAGCGCCTGAAGCTCCTAAGCACGAGGACAAGTAATCGATGGTACGGCTTAGCGTAGCGAAGCTGATAGGACAGGGGTACGGGAGAGGGTGGTTCACGAACTGCCATGCGAGATACAGGGTATACAAAGGTGCAAGAAACACGAAGAAGAGCTACGTTATGATTGGTCTTGAGGTTCTGTGCAAGATACTCTCAGACCCAAGAAGAAACGTAATCATCATAAGAAGAATGAACACAACGAACAGGACTTCCACATTTGCGACGCTGTGTATGCTCATAGACCATCCAGACCACGACAACCCCGAGATATCTCTCAGGGACTACTTTCACATAAACAACAACACGATGACGATCACGTACAAGCCTACTGGACAGGTTATTATGTTCTTCGGTATGAGCGACCCTGAGAAGATTACATCCACACGAATGGTGCACGGGTTTCTCACGGACATATACGTGGAGGAAGCCTTCGAACTGAAGGACTATGAGGACTGGAGAAAGGTGGACGGCTCTCTGAGAGGCGACCTGAAGGACGGATTGTTTATGCAGGTCACATTCTGCTTCAATGCTTGGAACAAGAAGCATTGGCTCTACGAGCACTTCTTCAAGGGAAGGCTTGAGGATGACTTCAAGTACCTCGACACACATCCCTATATGGACTGGTATGACCCAAACTTGGTCATGGACTACGGAAGGGGGCTTTATCTGCATATATCGACATACAAGGTAAACGAGTTTCGAGACAAGATACAATACGATGAGGCAATGCAACACCTGAGAGACGCCTCGCTTGAAATCTATAAGGTCGAGGCACTTGGTATGTGGGGCGCAAGTCAGGACGCGACATACCCGGAATACAGACCATCGCTTTATATGGAGCCTCAGACATTCTTCAACGAGAACTACAGCTGTTATGCCATTGGAATTGACTTCGGTATTTCGGACGGACAGGGAAGAATGGCAAGGGGAAGCGAGAGATACGGTAGCGCAACCACAATGCAGTTAGTCGGTGTCACTGCTGACTACAACAAGCTAGACTGCATTGACGAGTACTTCTTCTCCAACGAGAACCAAATGGTGAAGAAGACCGGACCGGAAATACAGAAGGAGCTTGTGGAGACATTATGGAACTGGATAGACAAGTACAAGGCACACCCAACGCTTATGAAGGGCACTATACTTGTCTATGTGGACTGCGCGGACAGCGGTGGCTTCCGACAGGCGCTTGAGCTTGAGGCTAGGAAACAGGGGCTCTTCAACGTGCGCTTCATCGCTTCCACAAAGCTTATGATTGAAAGCCGTGTGTACTTCACAAGACAGCTTATGGCATACGGCGACTTCCGCGTGAGCAAGTTCTGCCACAACCTAGACCGAGAGCTCAGAAACGCACAGGCGGACGACAAAGGACACGTGAGAGGCGACACGGACGATCACGCAATCAACGCGTGTGAATACGCCTGGGCTCCTCTTGCGCCTAGAATAAGGCTATGGAAGACCTTCAAGGCGAAAGCCTAATTGTGTTATACTAGAAGAAACATTAGCGAGGTAAGAATATGGACTTGATACAGGCTATAAGCAATCTCATTTTCAAGGGCAAGGGACTGCACGAGCTCCCAAGCAACCCTTATGGCGAAAGATACACTTTCATTATGAACCCGGACGACATTTCCGCAAGGAAGGTCAAGGAGAACCGCATTTGGTACATCGGAGACGCCAACGAGCTTCTCAACTACTACCGCGTTCAGAAGATATACGGCAATGCGGAAGAACCTATCTACAATGAGAACAGAAGGCAGTACTTTTGGGCTATATCCACTAGCGAGACACACATAAAACGCGTACATAGCGGTGTTCCGAGAGCAATCATCACGGCGCTTACGAACGTTATCGGCGTTCCGAACATCACGGTTAACGGCAAGGAGATACCCCAACTGCTTGAGGCAATCGACTTTCAGGACTTGCTTATGCAACGTGCCATTCCGCTCACTATGGCGGAGGGTTGGGGCGCATTCAAGATTATCATCGACCCGAACACGAAGCTCTTCAGACATCCCATCGTGAAATACTACGAAGCGAATGCGGTCAAGTTCATTGTCCGCAACGGAAAGAAGATAGGTTGCATATTCAAGGACTTCTATCAGCTTAAAGACAAGAACTATATGCTTGTCGATGTAAGAAGACTTGATGATGAAGGCAATTCATGCATAGAATACAAGCTCTATCAGCTTGAAAACGGCGACAACACCGAGGAAGTGCCTTTGTCTACAATTCCCGAACTTGCCACTCTTACCGACCTCAAGATACCGCAGTACAGACATATGTTGGCAGTTCCGTGTGTCTTTATGAATGACCCGGACAACCCTGACTACGGTAGGTCTTTCTATGACGGAAAGATTGACCTTTTCGACGATCTAGACCAAAGTCTTTCTCAGCGTTCGCAGACTTGCCGTGTTTCCACACCTGTGGAGTACTACCCTGTCGACCTTCTTGAGAAAGCCCAGAACGGAAAGGCAATAATGCCTAGCGTTTACAATCGTCAGTTCATCGCAAAGCCGGGCATTCCTAACGGAGACGGAAGCGTTGATGCCAAGATTGACACATCTCAGCCGAACCTCAACTTCGAGCAGTACAATCAGGAGCAGTTGTCGCTTGTCAATATGATTATGTTCGGTCTCATTTCCCCGGCTACTATGGGTATCAATGTTTCGAAGACCGATAGCGGTTCTTCTCAGAGAGAGAAGGAAAAGACAACCATTATGACACGAAACGCCATTATGAGCGCAAACATACCGATTATCCGTGAGCTTGTTCAGATTGTCCTTGACTTCGATGACTACATCAACAAGGGAGTACTTCCCAACGAAGACCGTGAAATCTCCGTGAAGTTCAACGAGTTCGCCAACCCTTCATTCGAAAGTCTCTCCAAGGTCTTGTATCCTATGTGGGTAAGCGGTGCAATCTCTACAAGAATGTACGTAAACAAATTATATGGTTCTTCCCTTGCTGAAGAGGACAAGGAAGCCGAAATCAAGGCTCTTGATGACCTCAGAAAAGCCGAAGGAAGCGGTGAAGACGTTCTAAGTGAGGCACAGGCACTCGGTATGGAGCGTGAGAAGGACCCTACATATGAAAGCCGAGACAACTACAACAACAAGCCAAAGGCAGTGAACCGCGAAGACAATGAGAAACGATAAGGCAATGAGGCGATTACTCGCCAAGGCAAACGCTGAAATGTTTTCCATAGCCTATAAGGGCGCATTCGGTGATACTCCTACGCTCCGATTGGCTAGAATGCTCAAGAATACGGCACTTAAATACGTTGGTTCGGCAAAATATGCCTCATACATAGGCGATAAGCCGTATGAAAAGCAGTCTTACAGGGAAGTGACCGAGGACAACCCACTCGGTCTTCTCCTGTTTGCATATACTACATACTTATCATTCTTCAAACACATTAAAAAAGTTGTTTTTTCGCAAAATAACGAAGAAATGAAGGCAAAAATGGCTTTTTTATGGGTAAAAAAGAACAAGCCGTATGAAAAAGTACGCATAGAATACGGAAAAAAGCTAAACGAAATCGACTACAGAGGCAAGGGAATGCTCATAGATGACGCACTGAAGAGCGGATTGTTCTTCCTTGTATCCAAGCACGATGACTGCGCCAAAGACCACGAAGACTATCAGGGAAAGATATACGTAAACGAGAACTGGCGCTCTATGACAAAAGACCCTAGGGTTGCAATGTACATTTCCACAAACAGAATACGCACGTTCCAATGGGTAACGGATAAGCCTGTGTATATGATTACAAGACCATACTGCCGACATTACTTCAGAGAGGTATCGGCAAGTGAGGTTCTCTCGAACTCGGTGAATGCTCTGCTCAACAAGCACCATATGCACGAAAAAGAGGGAGAACGTGGTGCCTCTCAGACTTTGCCTAGCAGAATGGCGGAGCTCTATCTTGACAGGCTAGACTATCTTTCCGAGATGTACAAAGTGGCTCCATGTGAGGAATTGCAGAACTACATAAACAAGACTGTCTTCCTTATGCACAAATGGCGGAAGAAATGAAAGAAGTGTGCTATAATGTAATTACTATCATAGCGAGGTAACAGCATGAACGAATACGAAGAAGAGATGAAGCAGGGAAACAATGCCGATACTGCTAAGGCAGAGACCACGGTAACGGAAAATGAACATCAGACCGCCGAAGCCAAGTCTCAGGAGGAAGAGAAACTCACTCAGTCACAGGTAAACGATATCGTTACCAAAAGACTAGCCAAACAGGCGGAAGGCTTCTACAAGAAGTACGGAGTTATGGACGAGAAGGGTATGGACGATCTTGTCGGAAAAGCCAAGAGTTATGATGAACTTAACAAAAAGTACAATGAGCTTTCCGAAAAGAATGCCATGCTCAACGAAAAGGTTATGTTCATAGACAACTCTATCAGAAAAGATAGGGAAGATGACGTTCGCACTTACTTCAAGGGGAAGGAAATGCCGATGACCGATGAGAACATCAAGGAAGCACTCAAGACCCACAATGAATGGGCAAACGCTTCCGTCAATCCTGTTGCAGTCGGAAACAGCGGTACGCCGAAAACGGAAGAGGATGAAATAGACCTTGCTTCCAAGCTCTTCGGTGTCAATCTCCGAAAGTAAGAATATGCCACTTTTATAAAGGAGAAAACAGATTATGGCAACAAACAACATCGCACTTATTACTAAGTATTTACCTCAGTTCTTAGACCAGGCAATGGTCGCTGACTCCAAGACAAGACTGCTCGAACAGGGCGCAAAGAGCATTGTCTTTGACTTCACAAACTCCAAGACCGTCAAAATCGGTACTTTGGAGACTGAAGGTCTCGGAAACTATGGACGTGCCGGACACGCCGGTTTACATGGCAAAGGCACCGGTTTCGACGGAGAAGGCCACAATGACGGCTATCCTGTCGGCGGAACAAAGCTCACTTGGAAGAACTATGAAATCGGCTTCGACAGAGCCATTCAGATTCGTATCGACAGCGCTGACGACGAAGAGACTGCCGGTCTCTTGATGGCTAATGTCGTCAAGACACTGATTAAGAACAATGTCATCCCTGAAGTCGATGAATGCCGTTTCGCAAGAATGGCAGAAAAGTGCTACGTTTCCTTGGGCAACAGAGTTGATGAAACCATCAATGCCACAAAGGGAGACGAACACGAAATCATCCACTCTTTCAACAAGGCATTCCAGTTCCTTACCGAACACGGTGTCGAGAATGAAGACCAGGTTATCTTCGTTTCCCCTGAAACCCACACAATGCTCTTGAACACCCCTGAAATCTACAAGACCTTGACACAGGCAGACTACAAGTCTTCCAATGGTGCAACATTCAGTCTTGAAGCCTATATGGGCAGACCTATTGTCGAAGTTCCTTCTGACCGCTTCTACGATAAAGTCATCACAACTGAAAACGGCTTCCGTCCTGCCTCCAACGCAAAGATTTTCAACTACATCATCTGCTCCAGATATGCCGGAGACCCTGTCACCAAGCTTGCCAAGGTCAAAATCTTCACCCCTGAACAGGTTCAGGATTATGACGGCTACAAGGTCAATGCAAGACTTTATCACGATTACTTCATCGCCGATAACAAAGCACCTGCATTCTTCATTTCCGTTTCTACCATCAATGCTTCTACCAAAGCCAACTCTCTCGGTGTTATGATGAGAGAAGGTGCCGTCAGGAACTCCTACATCATTGACAATGCTATCTCCACTCCTGCCGGTATTCTCGGTGACCTTGTCTTCTCCGCAACTGCAATCAATCTCGGTGAAGTTCCTACTTCTCCTGTCAAAATCACATATGGCGAGTCCATTGTCGACGCTACCAACACTACCGGTTACTTCGCTCTTGTCGGTGCAGACGGCAAAGCCAAAGCAGTCTCTGGAAGAATTACTCTTACCAAGAAAGCCTAAACGTGCTTTAAGCCCACTCGCTCACGCCTGTGGGCTTTTTGTGTGGTAAAATAATATAAATACGGAGGACAGACCTATTATGGAAGAACAATTCAATATACCCCTTAATACAAGGTTCATAACCTTGGATGACTTCAAGCTCTATTCGGGAATTGACTTGGAGGTGGAGATGAAAAGCGACGGAAATCCTAGCCGTACCGCCGAAGCGTTTTTGCTTAGAACAATCACAAGACTTGAAAGCTATCTTACGGCTAGATACTTCCGCTCTCCTGAAAGAGAATACAAAGATATGACTGACTTTCAGAAGTACCATTACAAACTTGCCTTGCTTGAGCAGTGTATGTATATCTACAAGGTAGGCGATGTGACTATGGACAGCGGTTATGACGCCGATTTCGGAAAGCGTACGGATATCAACTACCTAAAGCAGATTTCGATTGCCCCGAACGCAGAGAACGAGCTTATGAACTGCGGTATGCTCTCTAGGAAGATGAGATACGGCACATACGGAGGCGATGGAAATGGGTGGATGTATTGATATCTTTGAAAGCCGAAGAACAAACTTCGAGCGTGTCGAGTTCTGGAAGCGTGATATCCATTCCGATACTCCCACAAGCGAAATCGTAAGTGAGAAGTGCAGTGGCATTTTCTATGCCCGTGAGGTCAATGCGGAAAGCTCTAGGAACGAGATCGTGAGCGGTTCTTTTATGTTCGATGACAGCAACATTATGCTCATCACCAATGACGATGTGAGTGAACTTAGCCAAAACGATGTATGCAAGTATGATGAGCGCCTTTGGAACGTTGTCTCCGTTCAGAGAAAGCGTATCAAGAAGCGCAGTGAGTTTTCACGCATTCCAGTATACAAGACCTACATTATGCTGAGGAACTGACTTATGGTAAAAATGGACACATTGTGCGTAAGACTTGCGAACGGAATTATGGCGGAAATCTACGACAACTTCGATATTCACCTCTCAGGGAACCTCACGAACACTATGTATCTTGAGAAGGTGGGCGAATGCGAGTACAAGATACACATTCCGGCACAGGTCTATGACCAAATGGAATGGCTTAAAAACAAGGTTATCGTGTATCAGCCAGAGAAAGGCTCTTATGCGGAACAGGTAAACGAAGAGGGCGGTAAGGTTCTAGGAAAGCCAACTTGGAACCATATCGGCTATGTTGAGGGTTCTATCGTGAACGGCATAAAATGGTGGAAGAGAAGATATTGGCTTAAAACGGAGGTTGAATGGAAATGAGCAGCAACATCACAATCGACTATGAGGCTATCTTGGAGAAGATACAGGGTCAGCTTATTGCGTGTCGCAATTCCGACCCCTCTTTTGCGAGGATTGAGCTTGTTGTCGAGAACGAGCGCCAGTTCACTATCGAACAGGAGATGAAGCCGAACACAATCTACGTTGTTATCCACTATGGCGAAAGCTCCGTGAACTTCGGTCAGCTCATTCTACCCGTAAACTTCGATATCATCTCGGAAAGAAACAAAATCGAGCTTGTGCAGAAGCTTTTCTTGCTTTACACAACCGCATACAACCTAAAGAGAAACGGAAACCTTGCGCAGTTCTACTCCACACCTGTTGTGGAGAACGCTTTTGTCGAAATCAAGAACGGATGGAGAGCAAATCTTTCCTTTTCCGGTGCTTTCATCGTTGGTGCTAGTAACAGCGACTATGTAAAGGAACTTGACTACAACGGAGAGCCGATAGATATCCTCAGCTTCAATGAGAGCTACAAGAATGATTTGAGGCCACAGCCAACTCCAGACGGAGGCGGTTTTGCACATTCCGTGAGCGGTTTTGCCACACACTCATTCTCTATTACAACCTATCTCACTACAAGTGCGTTCTGCAAGAAGCTCAATGACCAAAGATACAAAGACAATATGGAAGACACAACATATAGCTTCACGCTTGTGCTCAATAGCGGTACTGCCTTCACCAACCGCGCTTATAAGTGCCTTTCAATCGAGATAGGACAGAAGATAGGCGATAGCACGATTGTCAATGTCGCCTTCACATTATAGCTTATGGCTGAAGCGAGAGAAGTAGTAATCACAATCAAGGGTTCTCCTGAAGGCAAGACACCCAAGACGATCATCAAGAATATTGTCAACAACAAGGTAACCAACGTAATAAACGAAGCGAAGCAGTCGCCTAAAGTAAGTTATGATGACGAAGGTACTGACCTTTCCACTTCGGTATTGGCAAACCAAGTGTTCGACGCTCTGAAGAAGGAAATAGTTACCGAGGCGAAGTATCAGGTAAACAAATACTTTGCCACACGAGACGACTATATCGGTCAGAGAAATATGAACATTGCGTTTTCTATGGCAAACAAGGCAGTGTCGCTCGGTGCTTCCGTTGCTATGGGCGCAACGGTAGGCGGACCTGTCGGAGCAATCGCTGCTCTTGCCGTAAGCACAATCAGTATGGGCGTGAGCGTGTACAACACTCTTGACGCGCAGAACCTCAAAGTAGACCAGATGAATGCACAATTGGCTTTCACAAGACAAAGAAGCGGTTATTCGCTTACAAGCGGTAGCACAGGGGAGGACAAGTAGACAATGAATTACGTATATGCAAGATTTGCCTCGGAAAAGGCTCAGTATGCCGAGAAGAAGTTTCCGGTTGTCTTCGATGCTCCTATTTCCGAGGAGTATTCCGAAACGTTGGATAGTGCTTCCATAATCGTTCCTAACCTCTATCAGCAACTTGATATCGAGCCTTATCAGGAATGCTGTCTTGAGATTGTATCCAACGGCAAGACCACACTGAAGCATTTCCTCATCGATAGCTTCACCGAGAGTATGACCAATGTGGAAAAGCCTATCTACACCTACACTATCAATCTTATGTCCGAGACAAAGTATCTTGAGAAGGCGCAATGCCCTAACCTGTGCATTACGCATAGCGAAGTATCAGGGCAGAAGACCATAACGCACTATATCGAGCTTTATATGGCGCTCTACTGCCCCAAAATCAAGATGTATGATGAAACACTCAAAGCTTGGAATTACAAGCCTCTTATAGCCGTTTCTGAAGCGGTAAAGGACAAGTTCAATGTTCCATGTGCCGATATGTCTCTTTCCGCTCCTACGCTTAGACAGGCACTGACCTCATTGATGATACAGAAGAAGTGCATTCCGGTTGTAGTGAACCGTGTTCTCGGTTTTATGGACTTGGCAAAAGAGCCTAGCGCATTCACAGGGAACGAAGGACGCATTACGGCTGAACGTGCTATGTCCTCGGACAGCTATGTTAACACTTTGGTGAATATGTCCGACAACGTATTAGACCAAGAAGATAGCATTGTAAGCGAAAGCCTTGTGTTTCGTGACAGGGGCAATGTACTGCTCAAGCAGAAGGAGAACCTTGTACTTGAGACAAGATACCCTATCTATAGCGTAAGCAAGTTCACTATCAATGCCTACTGCAATACCGCTCTCGTTGTGAATAGCGATGGCGGAAAGAAGTACCGATATTTCTTGGACAACGGTGCAACATATTTCGGTGTTACTATTTCCCACGATGGAACAAACGAAATACTTGGCATAAAAAGTGCGCCTACCGTTAACGGAAACACTCAAGTTACGGGGCATTCATTCAATGGCTATCTTGATATCAAGTGTTATATCTGCCATTGGGAAACAGACAAGTTCGTTATCGACAAAACAATCGAAAAGAGAACGGAAACTATTGATGTGGCAGACGGAAGCCCTAAATCAGTCACGCTTTTTAACCTGAATGAAGAATACACGGGGAGCGTTACAAAGTTCAGTATCATAAGAGCGACTTTCCACGGGACACAGGACGGCTCTAGTACTGCTTCCACTTGGGAGTTCTTCATTTCTGACGCGTATGAAGGGTTTTCGCAAAGCACCATTCACATAAGTCACGTAAGCCCCGGTATGTTCGTACATCCATATGGGCTTCCTAATACTGACGCTATGATTTCACGCAGTTATAGTCTTGTCAATAACGAGGCTTTAGGAAAAGAGGGAGTAAGTGGCGGTTGGTATCTTTCTTTCCTTTACAAGAAAGATATCACTCCTCTGCTTGTCGAGAACTCAAAGCGAAGCCAACTGAACGTTGATTTCCTTGCAATGCCTACTAGTTTCAGCAGTCTTGATGAAATGTCCAAATGGCTTTACTGCACGGTAGGCTTCAGTGTCGGTTCAAACAAAATTGAAGGCTTCTCAACTACCTATACGAAGACAAACGGATGGTGGGACACCGACAAGACCTATGTGGAGAACCTTTTCAGCTCTTTGCAGTCTTTTGACGGAACAGGAGAAAGCCTTACTCCTGAAGCAATTCATCAGACTTTCGGAGGGGTATTCGACGGCTTCACATTTGAAGGAACTCATAACGCACTTGCCAACCCCTTCTTCACTGACGTTCAGAACAACAACTTCTCCCTTATGTTCTTCGATATTTCCTACTTGCCTCTTAACAAGGTCGTTATGAGACACTTCAAGGATGAAGTCAATCTTCCTATCGAGCAGTTGAATACTGCGGACAACGGCATTTCCAGTGCCGTTATGCTCTCCCTGAACCAACAGGACACAATCGACCGACTTGGAAACGATGTCTTGGGCATTCACGAGAGAGTTAATAGCCTCGACGATCTTTGCCCTCTCCCCTGTGAGAGAAACGGATACACGATTTTCAAGCGTGAGTATAAGATAGGCAAAAATGCAATCGATGTTAACTACTACGCTTCCAAAAATCATATCATCAAGAACTACTTTACTTCCATTCAGACAAAGTACAGGGCTTATGAGTATGTTGACTATGACAAGTCCGTTCTTAGAAGGGAAAGCGACTGCGTTCACGTTCTCTTCTCCACTAAGGGCTATATCAACGGCGATGACCTTCTTACAACGCACAAGGAGTTTCCTTTGTCGCTTATCGATGGCATTATGGACAAGCGTTACGGCAAGAAACTCAAATATTCCTACAACGGCTTCGGTCTTGAGCATTACAAGAGCGAATGTTCTACGTACACCACTAATTCCTCAGTGTATCTGAACTTCACGCAGTTTGACAACGGCAGTGAGGGCATCTTCATTGACGGCAAGTATCTCAACAACAAGGGCAAGTATGCAAGTAATCCTATCGGTGGCATTCCTCAGCAGTGGTACGCGCCTAGCAAACGTTGGGACAGGGAAATCGGCATAGGCTTCATTGACAATATCGGTGTCCTTATTCCACAGGCACTCTACTACCCGAATAGCGAAGCCTTCGAAAATTGGATACGAGTATTGCAGTTACAGCCTAAGTTCGACTTCCCAAAGGAAATCGGAAACCGCGTGTCCGTTGTGAAGACTTTAGGCAAAGACCTTGCGGAACTAATTTCCTACACATTGCAGTTCGACTTCTATGAAGACCTTGGCAACATTCAGTTCTCACGTTGGCTTTACCTTGCCTCTACTGCAATCGGAAATGAGATGGAAGTATGGGGTGTGTATGATAGCGATGACTTCAATCCTATCGGCTACACCACGCTTCCACAAAACACTTCTAAGAGCCTTAAAATGAAACTTGTGGGGGAAATCACGGAAGACATAACACACGCGCCTAGACAGCGAATAAAGCTCAATGAAGCGCCTTTGGGGCACAAGACATTGAAGTTCCTTTGCAAAGGAAGTGATGGCTTGTACCACGATATGATTTTCTTCAAAAATGCACTCCTTGCCTATGCACCTGGTTACTACATTTCCTTCAACGATACCAAGGGCGAAAAGGTGTATACCGACAACGGCTATTGTCTTGTAGCGAATAAGACCGCAAAGAAAACTACAAACGCTACCGATTATGGTAGAATAGTAGTAGAATGAGGTGAGAATATATGAAACTATTGCTTGAAATCAAGACTGACCAGACACCTAGCGTTGACGATATCATTGTATGGGACGGCACCGAATGGACTGCCGTCTCAAAAGATATGTATCTTGCAAGTACCAACAAGAAAATCAAGGCACTTGCCAAGAGACTTGATGAGGCGGAAAAACGCCTCGACAAGAAAGACGAGCAGATTAACATTCTTGCAAAAGCTATAGGAGGCAAGTAAAAATGACACTGACTACAATTGCACTTAGTATGTTGCTTGGCTTAGGCGGAGCCAAGTACGCAGAAGACACGCCTGTAGAACCGCCTACTACCGATACACCTACTAGTGAACCCGTTACCACTGAACCCACTAGTGAACCCACTCTTGCAACTGATGATAACGTTCCTACTAGTGAACCAACTACTACACCTGAGCCTACACCCGACACTCCCGACACTCCAGACAAGGAAGCTACCTTTGATTGGGAAGAATGGGCTAAGGAATGGCTCTCTCCACAGGTTCTTACCACGGTCACTGCGGTTCTTACCGCATTGGTTGCCGTTCTCAAAATGGTTGCTTCTCTCAAGTCTATGGCAAAGAACAAACAGCTTACCATTGACGGGGTCAACGAGATTGTTGTCTCCAACCTCAAGGAATGTGTTTCCAAGGAAGTCGCTGACAAGATTGACGCCTATATGCCTGAAATCATCGCATATGAGAAGAAATCAAGCGACATTATGATTGCTTTCTCCAAGATACTCGCTCTTGCACAGGAAAATACTCCCGAGGCAAGAAAGGCTATCTTAGAAGTAATTCAGGAACTTGGTATCATCAACAACACCGCAGTCGAGAGCGCAAAGAAGACGATCGAGAAACAGGAAGAGGCAAAGAAAGCCGAAGAGGCTAAGAAAACCGATGACCTGAACAAGATTGTCGAAGAGACTTCCAAGCCCACTGACAACGGAACTACCATATGAGCAACAAAGCAAAGTGGACGCTCCTTGTAGGAGCGTTCCTTCTTGTCGCCATTGTGGCTATGATTGTAGGCTTCTATCTTGCAGGGTTTGACATCTTAGGGTGGTTCAAGACAAGATACGCATTCATAGTCTATATCGTTGTAGGTTTCTATCTATTCATAGCTTCATATGTGTTCATTATGGAGTACATTCAGAAATGATGAAGAAGGTAAACAAAAAGGTATTCCTCGGAATGATGGCAATGGTTGCGTGTATCGCAATCGTTGCCTTATGTTCCTTCTTCCCGTTCATCATCGACCCTAGCAGATGGAAGACAAAGGAGTTCCTCAGCGACCAACTTATCGCTTCCGCAATCTCCATTTTCTCCATTGTCTGCGTTATGTATATGGCACAGGCAAGTAACGCTTCCAACGAAAGAAGCAACATCTGCAAGGCACGTGTGAAGTTCCTAGGAAACGGAGCTAACATTGAGGGAAGTGTGAACCGCATTCTCAAGCACGATAAGATTTCCGCTTTCTCGCAGTGGGTGAAGCACGTTCTTCAGCCACAGGACATACGCACCGCAAAGGAACGTATTCTTGTGAAATGCGGTATCGAAGATATGCACATTCTTGACCTTGACGATACGGAAATCAAGTCGCTTGTGGACAAGCCTCAGAAAATCGGCGACAGGTACTACAAGTCAATCACGAAGAAGCAGTACAAGGAAGTGATGAGAGCCAAGGCACTTAGAATGCAACTTGTAGACCCTAGCTACTACCTTGTATGCAGTAAGTATTCTGGCGACAAGACAATCACCGAGGAAAGCTCTACAGAGCAAAAAAAGAAGACAACGTTGCTCACGTTCTCAATCGGTAGCAAGGTTATTATGTCTCTTGTGCTTACGATGATATTCGTTTCCCTTGTATTCGACACCACACAGGGCGGGCAAGACCAAGCAACCGCTTGGCTGAAGTTCGCTTCAAGAATGTTCGCAATGCTTACTAGCGCATTCCTAGGCTTCAATGTAGGTTGTCAGATGAACGATATCGAGGCGCACTACATTGAGCTTAAATGCTTTGTTCACGATAGATTCATCGAGGACAAGAACTTTGTGCCTAAGACACAACAGGAACTCGCAAAAGAGGACTTCAAGGAACGTGTCAAAGAGGAAACAATACTCCGTATTGGTGGGAAGTAATGGGCTTCCCACTTTTTTGTGGTAAAATATACTAAAGTGAGGTGGCTTATGGAAGAAAACAACGAAAAAACTCCTGAACAGATAAAAAAAGAAGAGACTACTGCCTTCTGGGTGAAGTTCGCCTTCTGGTGTGCCTTTGCCCTTGTAATTCCTGTCGGCTTCATCGTGTGGCGCTTCGACCTGTTCCGCACTATCAGCTCGGTTCAGTTCGGAGGTTGGGGAGTACTTGCGACGATCATCATTGCGGTATTCTCAATCGTGTGTCTTAGATATGTCAACAAGGGTATGATTAGATGGTCTATGACAAAGCAGATTGTTGTAGGAATATGCAAAATCACTATTCCTTTACTTGCATTGTATTGGATGCTGAAGAGCATTACGAACAACACCGAAATCTTCCTACAGGCTCTTGCGGTGGTGATTGCAAGTGAGACAATCGCAATTCCTATCAACCCGTTTCCTAAGTGGGTTGACGACAAGACACAGGGAGCTATGGACAGCTCCATAGACTACTTCTTCAAGCGCTATGACGAGCACAAAGAAAAGGGAGGCAAGTAAATGCTAGTATACTTCGGAAAAGACGGAACGCTGAAAGAAATGGTATCTTCTTTCACGCTTAGCAACGGCGATACCGCATACAAGAACATTCAGGGAAGTTCCGTAAACTATATCTATTGTTACTATGAGGGAAGAGACCCTGAGACAATCAACGAGAACTCTACTCATATCACGTTCCAAAATGGCGGAGAAACAATTGTTCCGTCCGATATTGCTCCTGTTGCAGTTGGCGATTGGAGCATTGATTTCGACCGCAAACATGATTTGCGCTATTTTGAGTACGAAAAACCATATAGATTTGTGAAGTTTGCAGTGCCTAACACCGTTCTTGCCACTGACGGACTTGCTTCCGCAACATCAAGACTTGTAATCGAAGGAAACATCTATTCCTATGGCTTGATTACTTTCAACGTTTCCAAGAGCGTTGTTTTAAAAGATAGCTATATTACGCAGTCTCAGTATGACTATCTTGTCTCCATTGTCGCAAAAGGCACTTCCAATGCCGGAGATGGCTTACTGAAAGAAGACAATGTTTTCAAGGTAGACTGGACTAAGGTGGCTAGTAAAGAAAACCTCGATAGTATGGGTATTGTTGTCGATACGAATACCCAAAAGATTACAAAGCTTACCACTGATTTGGAGAATGCCAAGAATGTCATTCCTACCGATATTGCGTATCGCAACGGATTTACACTTATGCACAACTCCGAGGAAATCACGGCACAAGGGTACAAAGTCGGTCTCGGTCTTGGCTTGTCTTACAATGCCACTGATAATACAATTGAAGTTGTACAAGACTTGCGTGATGATGTAGCACAAACTAAGGATGTATTGGGCGAAGTTTATGGCAAACTTGATACTCATACCAAAGATATGAACAATCCGCACCAAGTCACCAAAGAACAGGTTGGCTTAGGTCTTGTCGAGAACAAAGGCATTGATGCAACCCCTACCGCAAACTCCAACAACTATGTGTCTTCTAGCGGTGTCAAAAACTATGTCGATACGGCAGTCGGAAGCATTTCCGGTTTTGACTACGTTGTAGTAGATACCATCCCCACTGCAAGTGCAGAGACAATGCACAGGATTTACTTGGTTCGTGATACTCATTCCGACAATCAGGACAACTACGATGAATACATCACTATCAAAACGGGTAGCGTGTATTCTTGGGAGAAAATCGGAAACACCGATATCGACCTCTCTCAGTACCTCAAGAAGACTGATATTGTCGCAAACGGAACTGAACCTGGTACTGACACATTAGACACTTTGAAGGTAAACGGGGTTGTCTACAAGACACCTGAAATGCCTACAAACTACGTTCCTAACACACGCAAGGTCAACAACAAGCCACTTACCGCAGACATCACGCTCAAAGGCTCTGATGTCGGTGTCGGAGCAACTGCTGACACACATGGCTATCTTGCCAAGGTCACAATCGATGGCACGAACTACCCCGTAAAGCCTAGCGCAAGCGAGAGCTACACGAACACAACTCCAACTCCTATTGCAGTTGGCGGTATCGCAAAGGGAACTACCTTCGAGAACAAGTCAATGAGCGATATGTTCAACGCATTGCTCTATCCATATGTTGCTCCTAGCAACCTTGTACTCAACGCTAGTGAGATGAACGGCACGTTTGAGATCGGTACTACGGTAACACTCAGTTCAGTATCTTGGAGCTTCAGCAAGAATAGCGGTACTCCTAGCAGGCTTGTCTTGAAGATACTTGGCGAGACTGATATTACAATTGCAAGTGGAAACGTTGCAACTTCAGGCACTTACAGTCTAAGCAAGAGTATCACTGCCTCTACCAGTGCGCACCTTGTTCTTGCCTACGAGAAAGGGACGATCAATTCAAATACGGTCTACGCAACGTTCGTTTACCCGTACTACTATGGTGTCGGTGCAGTCGGTACAGACCCTGAGACACTTACCAAGCTTGTGCAGTCCAAAGGCTCTAAGACGCTTTCGTTCAGTCCGAACAAACAACACATTATCTTCGCTTACCCTAAGTCCTATGGTGATTTGAAATCAATTAAGGACAGCAACGGCTTCGAGAACATAAACGGATTCACGAAGACCGAGGGCGGAAGCAAAGTGCCGTATTTGATTTATACGAGCAACGAGGCGAGTACAAACACTAACTTCAAGCTCACATTCAGTTACTAATATAGGAGGACTAGAAAATGGCTTTAGGAAAAGGCATTCCCGTAATTAATGGGTTTGATTTAAATAGTAAGCTACCGCTTGACAGCAGAGCGGTAGCCGATACTATGGAAGATATGAACGCACTTGTCACTAATGGAAGCGTTGGTGACGGTCAGCTTTGCTATTGCAAGGCGGACAAGAAATTGTATGTTCTTAAGAATAATGTATGGGGAGAAGTAGGAGGTAGTGGTGGAGCTAGTGTTTCTCCTACTTTGTGGTTGGTTGATGGACATACTCAAGAGGTAAGAACAACAATCACTGAAGAAGAATACAATAATTTGGTGAATGGACTTTATAATCAGGTTTTGTATAATACCGAGGACGACTTTTTTTCTACATGTTCTCCTAGTAAATTATTTAGTATGGGTAGGGAGTATGGTTTTGTACAATTTAAAATTGTTGCAAATGCGGATGAAACATTTTCTTATTCTTCCATGGTTGCTAGAATAATTACAATAGGCGAGAAAAATGCCTCTAATGAATATCCTATTACTATAGAAGATGTACTCACAATAAATCCCCCTTCTTCTAGTAGTGGTGGTTCCTCTTCTCTTAATATTGTTACAATAGATAGTTTTAATAGTGGTGAGCATAATCAACAAGGATTTGTTATGCCTACTGAAGATGTGGTTTTGTTTACAGATGGTAGTGGCACTTCTTTGATAGGATATAAAAAAACAAGGGACAATATTACATCATATTATTGTTATGAATGGAAACCTGAGATAGATGGCAAATTGAAAACATATAAGAACCTTTTATATAAAATATCAGAAATTAACATCGGGTTCAAAATAGAAACAATTGATATATCCCAACAACTCAACTACAATTTAATGTTCCTTCCTGGTTATTCCGCCTCCGATAACGGCAAAGTTCTCTCCGTAGTAAACGGAGAAGCACAATGGGCTAATGCTGGCGACTCAGGTGGTGGAGGTGATTCTAGTAAATGCAAGCTCGTTCTTGAATATGGATATATAGAAACAGGTGGCTTTCCACAAGATGATACTGTCAGTGTAAGTGCTTCATTTAAAGTAGCTATTGATTTATTAGAATATATATCAATGGAAACCATTATAGTATATGCTACTGGAGAAGACAATCCTGTAATGTTCAATGTGGCAAAGGATAGATTAGGTCATAAATATAATTCTGTATGCTTTAGTGATGATAATAGTATTTATTTTTATTATTTGACAGAGTTTGAACTAACTTCAGTTTCTAATAATAAATATAGCGTGGCTTTCAAAGTAAGAAGAAAAACTATTCCTACATCAACAAACACAATCACATTCGAAAACTAAAATAGGAGAACTAAAACAATGAGTACAGAAACAACAAACAAGAAAATCAAGATAGACAACGGAACTACATTCGGTAGAACCTATACGGACAAGGCAATAGACGCCAAGCTACCTACTGACCTTATTGCTAGTGCTAATAAGCTTTCTTTAGGTGCAGGAAGCACTGCTTTAGGCAATGGAGTTAACCTTGATGGCTTTACATATGACGTCACCACAAACACGCTGAACGCCTCTGGAGGAAAACTTCCGGATGGAACTAGGAATAATCCTTTTAAATTACAATATTTCGATGTGTATGGATATGATTATGAAATTGATTTCGTACGAAGTAGCTCATATCAATTCTATATAAGTGTAAATACTGATTTTACTTTATCTGGAACGACATATACAAGTACTCCTGATGTGAGTATATCATGTAGCGGTACAAATAACGCATTAACACTTCTTACGATACACGGAAGAGCAAACAAGCAAGTACGATATAATGTGCGTCATAATAATAGTGAAAATTATATCTATATTCCTGCTCTTGCTGACCCTTCTGCCGATGGCTCTTATACGCTCCAAATTACCAAAACTGGCACTGCATATCATTATGACTGGGTTGCCGGAGTATACAATCACTATATCGTCATCAGTGATGGTACAGCCTCAAATGCTATCTATCTTCTGATTCCGTCTACCAATAGTCTCATATGTAGTTCTTTGCCTGAGCTTAATACTCTATTGGGTACTACAAATCGATTTATTCAAGCTTCGGGAGTTGTAACAGATACTGCTTCAAAACTTCCTATTGTTGCTATTAACTGGCAAGGCTCATTTTCATCTTCAAAGATAATAACTATGTCTTCGGAAGAAACAACTACCAAGTTTACGAATGTTGTCGATGTGGTTACAACCTTATGAAAAAGCCTACTTGGAAGAAACGAGACAATAGATGCTTGAGAATGTGCCTCTTTGCGTGTGGCATATTGTTCGGCTTAGGCTTTCTGATATGGGGTTTGGCTCTCTTATGAGGAGAGCCTTTTTTTATGATCGTCTAGGAGGTCACCAGGTATCTACAGAGTATCTACAAAGTATCTACAAAGTATCTACAAAGTATCTACAAAGTATCTACAAAGTATCTACACTTTTATACTAATTTACTACTAATTTAAATGTAAAAGCATAGCATTTTTGACAAAATATAACATTTGTAATGCTATTCTGTAGTGTCTTGTAGACACTTTAGGTCATTTTGCATATACCTTTTAGAAAAATAAAAAAAATAAAAGTATATGGAAAAAGTATCTACAGTGTCTACAAGTGTCTACAGGACTTAACTTGCAATAACGCTATAAAAATGCTAAAATATACTAACTACACGGAGGTAGGGTATGGAGAAATACGAAGCAGAAGCATTGCTCAAAAGTCTTGCAAGTCACATTGACATCAAAGACATTTTTTACAATGAAGAGAAGAAAGTGGTTATCGTGAAGTTCGGAGACGGCAAGAAGGTCGTCACGCACTGCCACAAAGGAGATGAGTTCGACCTGTTGGTAGGCATTTCATTGTGTGTCACAAAGCATATCTACAGGACCAGGGAACTGCTCAAGTTGGCAAAGAAGGTGGAGGGCAAGAAACGTGAGAAGACTGGCGTTACTGCTTAGCGCATTGTTGCTTGTAGGTTGTGCCCCTAGCAAGAAAGTCTGCGACAGGGTGCATATCATTGCTTTAGGGGAGTGTATGAGAATTGATGAGCTTAGCTATACGAACTACGGCACTTACATCAAGGCTTCCAAGCCATCGGGCTATGCGAACGTGAGAGCAACAATGAGCGGTTACTTCACGGAAGGAACGTATATTCTCATTGAGGAAGGAAGCCAATGCCGTATCTGTGGTTCTAAGGGGGCAAACTGATATGAAGATTTCATTTGTAAGAAAGTATGACGATATGGAGATGTGTTCGGTTACGATAGACAGCCGTTTCAGCGGAAAGACAAACGCCACTTTGTTGGAAGCACTTCTTGTTCCTGCAGTTGTCTACTCGGACAGGAAGAAAGAAGATTATGGATACTTCCTTGTTCCTAAATCGCTTGAGGGAACGCTTAGGGCAAGATACCACAAGGAAGGCGATACATTCGACAAGATTTTCGGCTATGAATTAAGGTGGACTGAAGAATAATGACTGCGTGTATCATAATGATCGTCTTGGGAGCATTGCTCTTCATTATCACCATAGGCGGTGGAATTGGGCTTTGCTACCTGTCTTCGCTTATAATGGCAAAGAACGTGTTCTATGGCGGTTGTCTCTTGTTCTTGGCACTGATTTTGTTTATAATATCATTGCTGATGGGAGTATGGATGGCTAGAAATAGCCTGTCTCATAAAAAGTAAATGCTTACCTACAAGGTCAAATTGTCTTCCTTGGGGTGAGCCATAAACGCATAGCAGTCTTCTAGGCGACTGCTGAAATCTCCTTATCATCGGAAGCCTGTGGCGCTACCTCCAATGTAAATCATATGTGCCACAGGCTACTTGCTCCTATAGCTCAATCGGTCAGAGCGCGCGACTTATAATCGCGAGGTTCTTTGTTCAAGCCAAAGTAGGCGCACCAACATTATGGAGAGATGGCTGAGTGGTTAAAGGCTCTGGTCTTGAAAACCAGTGGTGCATACCGTGCACCCGTAGGTTCGAAGCCTACTCTCTCCTCCAATATAGACAATAAGTTCCGCCTTAGAATATTATCTTAAAAAAGCACACGGCTAGGGTAATGCCTAGCCACTATCTGCAAGAGTAGCTCAATGGAAGAGCTTGTGCGTAAAACCGCGTGTCGCACCACAAAGGCGGTGATACAGGTTCAAATCCTGTCTCTTGCTAAAATTAGGCAATAAGTTCAGTCATAATATTCCTTTTGCTCTTTCCGGCTAGGCGTTTACCCAAACCTTTCAAGCCTAGCCGGCTTTATTTAAACGATAATAAGTTCCATCCTAATATTTTACAACTTTCTTGAGGGAGTCACATTAAGTGGCTCCTATTTTATTTTTAAAAATATTTTCAAAATAATTGTTGACATTGCTTCGCCTAAGCGTTAGAATATTACCGCAGTCAAGAAAGTGAGGTATGAAGAAGAATGTACAGACTTACGGTACAAACAAAAGGGAAACGGGGGTGGTATTCACATCCTGTTACCCTTGAGAAGTCCGACAATCTTGAGCTATTGGTGAACAAAATCACCTACCTCAAGGAAAGAGGAAGGAAGTATTCGGTATTCAGATACGATGAAGACACAGGAAAGTGGAAACGCATTATTACAAAGGAGGTAAAGTAATGGCAAAAAAATTTCACGAAATGACGGATTACGAACGTTCGGTTGCACTGAAGACATATCGTGCAAGACACAGCTTCAGTCAGACGGACATTGCAAAAAAGGTAGGATGTTCGTTGACTACCATTGTGTACATTGAGAACTTCAAGAACCTCAAGTACGCAAAACACAGAACAAGAAACGATATCATTTGGAAAATCGAAGACTTAATCGAGGAGGACAAAGCATATGATTGTTAAGCCAAGCGAAATGAAGTTTGAAGGGAAGAAGCTGTTCATCATTGTTGCAGGAGTTCCTGGCATTGGAAAGACCACGTTGGCGCTTTCCGCACCTAAGCCGTTGTTGATTGACTTGGACAAAGGTGTCGACAGAGTTGAGACACGCTATCGTACCGACACTGATGTTGTAAGCAGTTATGAAGAGCTTAGAAGCGATTTGGAGAAAGCAGACCTGTCTCCATATGAGACGATCGTTATCGACACAGGAGGAAAGCTATTGGAAATGCTCAAGCCTGTTGTTATTGCAAGAGACCCGAAGAACGCTCAGACAAACGGAGAGCTTTCTCTGAAGGGCTACGGAGCAGTCAAGAAGATGTTCAATGAGTTCGTTACGTTCGTTAAGAGCCTTAACAAACATCTTGTTATGGTCTTCCACGCAACCGAAGTTGCGGACGGGGAAACAACAAAGCTCCGTATCCGTATGGAAGGAAAATCGCGTGATGAAGTTTGGGACAGCGTTGACATTGGCGGTTTTATGGAAATGCGCGGAAACAAGCGCACAATCGGCTTCAGCAACTGCGACCGCTACTATGCCAAAGGTACACACGGCATTCACGGTGTGTATGATATTCCTACACTTGCCAACGGAAACAACAATACGTTCCTGACCGAACTCATCAACAATGTAATCAATGACCTTACAAGTGAGAACAAGGAGTTCACCGAGTATCAGGAACTTATGAGAACATTGCTTCCGCATATTGCCAACGCAGACAACGCTAAACTGCTCAATAAGGCTTACGAAGAAGTCAAGAAGGCAGAACATAAGCTCACCTCAAAGAACGAGCTCTGGAATGCTTTAAATGAACGTGCAAAGGCTTTGGGACTTGTGTATGACAAAGACAGAAACGTATTTGATAACGCCAAGCCTACTAAATAGTTGGCTATACATCTTTGAAGCACCGAAACACGTGCGCGAATGCGAAAGCGATGAGATGTGTCTTGAAGACAAGCAGTTGTCCGCCTCACGTTGGGCAAGACTTGCCTTCATCGAAACGCTAAGAAGAAAGAAGACGCCTACCACGGAAGCTCAGCAACGCGGTATAGACTTCGAGGATGATACGTACAAGGGGAAGACACCTGCTTCCCCTTACGTAGAGGGCGGTCAGTGGCAGATTGTAGGGAAGAAAGAAGAGACTATCGGCGGAATGAACTTCCTGTTGTACGGTAGATTGGACTGCCTCAAGGGTGGTATAATCTATGACATCAAGCGAGTTTCGCAGTACTCCGTTCAGAAGTACTTCAATAGCGCACAACACGCTTTCTACCTAGAGCTGTTCCCACGTGTAAGGCAGTTCACCTACCTTGCATATGATGGAAACGCTTTGCATACGGAAACATATTATAGAGACGAAGTAAAGCCTATCAGGACAACGATTGAGATGTTCATTGATTGGCTCAAAGAAAACAATTTACTAGAAGACTACAAGCTATATTGGAGGACAAAATAGAAATGGCTTATACTTATAAGAAAGAAGAAGAAAACAAGGAGTTCGATGCTATTCCTGAAGGCAACTATGAATGCCTTATCGAAAAAATCGTTAAGGGCGAAAACGCAAACGGAAAATACCTTAGAGTTCAGTTGCGTATACGTGATGACGTCGAACAGCAGTGCAAGAACCGTGTTCTCAGTGATTTCATTCGCTATGACGAAACCACACAGCAGTACAATGAAAAGAAAATCAACAGACTTCTCTACTCTCAGAAGACACCAGAAAACACACGCTTCGAGACGATCGAAGAAATCATTGACAAGCTCACGGGTGGTTACCTTATCGCAAGTATCAAGACAAGCGAATGGCAAGGCAAGACAACCAACAATGTTTACTTCTACAAGCCTACAGAGCACCCGGCTAAGACACTTGGTGGCAAGGTCAAGGAAGAAGACATTGTCGATGACGATATGCCTTTCTAAAGGCGTTCCTAGCCCCTGTAACAAGGGGCTAGGCAATATGTGAAAGTGGGGGAGAAAAAATGAGCAACTACTATAATGATGACGAAGAGCCGAAGACACTATACGATTTGAACAAGGACAAGCTCCCTAGATATGATATGAGGGACGTCCAAGACAATAACATTCAGAAAACAGCACACGAAAACAATGCTGGAGGAGGTAGATATTATCCATTAGACGATACAGGCAACGCAAACAGGTTTGTTGACAGGTACGGCGATTGCTTCAGATACAACGTAAATGACAAGTGTTGGATGATTTTCGACGGAGCCACTTGGCGCAAGGACAATACACAGGAAATCAAGAGATATGCAGACAAGCTTATCGATTTCCTTAGATACGAACTTAGGACAATGGACACCGCAAGTGACTCCTCATACACTGACGGCTTCTATAAGAACATCAAGAGGCTTTCGAACTCAAGCGGAAAGAAGGCAATGCTTGATGAGGTTGTTCACCTTGGAAAGACTGCGGTAGGCAACACCGACTTCGACAAGCAACCTGACTTGCTAAACTGCAAGAATGGGGTGGTCAATCTCAAGACAGGCGCAATCACAATGCACGATAGAAATCTTATGATGTCTAAATGCACTAACATTGATGTCGATATGGAAAACGAGCCAAAGCGTTGGCTCAAGTACCTTGACGAAGTCTTTCAGGGAAACAAGGAACTTATCGACTACATTCAGTGTGCGGTGGGCTATAGCCTTACGGGCTACAATATCGAGCAGTGTATGTTTCAGCTTAGTGGTTACGGCGGAAACGGAAAGAGTGTCTTCATCGACACATTACAGGCGATTATGGGCGACTATGCAATCGTAATCGACACCGCGACGATCACGGCAAAGAAGTTCAACAATGCAGGTTCTGCTTCGCCTGACAAGGCTAAGATAAACGGAGCAAGACTATTATGTGCGAATGAACCGGACGAGGGCACAAGACTTGACGAGAGCTTTGTCAAAATCCTAGTAGGCGGTGATATGATCGTCGCAAGAAACCTTTTCGGAAACGAGTTCGAGTTCAAGCCTATCGGAAAGCTTTGGGTGTCTACGAACTATCAGCTTACAATCCGCGGAAGAGATGACGGCATTTGGAGAAGGCAAAGAATTATTCCGTTCAACCGTAAGTTCGAGGAACACGAAAAGGACAAAATGCTTACGTTCAAACTTGCCGAGGAAGCACCTCAGATACTTGGTTGGGCGGTCAAGGGCGCAATAAGATGGCTTAACGGAAAGACCGCAAAGCTCCCTGCCATTATTGATGACGCCACAAGAGACTATAGAACCGAGATGGACATTGTCGCAATGTTCCTGAAGGACAATATCAGCATTACGCCGAACGGAAGAGAGAAAGCCGGAGACGTCTACAAGGCATATGTGAAATGGTGCAGACTTGGAAACGAGTTCCAGATGTCTCAATCCGCGTTCGGCAAGGAAATGACAAAGAGATATCAGAAGAGACTTATAGCCGGTTACTACTACTATATGGGCTTCGTTCTCAAGGAGAATGACCACGCCTATATCTTCACGAAGGAGAATATGTGAAACTATGGAATTGTGCGGAGACTGCAAATACTATTGTGAAACGAAAAGCGGAAGAGGATGTTGCAAGGCGAGACAGACCGCAAGGGTGTACCGCAACACGAACTTCCATTGCTTCAATTGGAAGGAGGCAGAGAATGGCAGACAAAAAGCTTACATATCACGCAATGCAACGAATTGAGGAGCGCTTCGGAAACTATGACAAGGAAGCTCTGGTGAACGGTGCAAGACATAGCGGACTTACTGATAGCGACCTTGGCGAAGTCCCTGAGCTTCTTGCCTTCTACCGCAAGAAGGCTCATTCAGGAAAAAGGGTGTTCATCTATGCCGGGTTCGTGTTCGTATTCTTCACTAGCTCGAAAAGGCTTATCACGATGTATCCACTGCCTGAAGAGTTTATGGAAGACTATATGAAAGTCGAGTACAAAGAAGAAGAGAAGAGAGAGAAATACAGGAGGTCTAGAAGATGAGTACTGAAGAAGAAAGCCATACAATATCTAGTGAAGAAATTGACAATGTAATCAATGAAGCAAAAGAAGAGCTAAAGAAGCTCTCTGCGGAAAACAACAGGGTTTTTGAGCTTTATCAGAAAGCAGTTACTTACGAAGACAAAGCATTCTATGGCAAGAGATTTGAGGAAACGAACAAAGCGGTGCTTGACTGCTCAATGCAAGTCGATTGGCTTGAAGGTTTTAAAAGGTTCAATGAGTTTGCG
>OBLI01000860.1_pt1 | contig 31537 bp, 29 predicted proteins | sample 1519701 | NCBI WGS metagenome assembly OBLI01 (sample SAMEA3663005, study PRJEB22513) | pig gut metagenome | biome: pig gut; feature: pig-associated habitat; material: faeces | place: France | collected 2012 | reverse complement strand
GGTTGTGAGCCGGATATTCTATTTTTAGATATTCAGATGCCAGGAATGGATGGAATGGAAACGGCAAGGATTCTTCGTCAGAAAAATGAAAAAATGGTATTGATATTTGTAACTGCTGTGGAGGAGTATGTTTTTCAGGCATTTGATGTTGCAGCATTTCATTATCTGGTGAAACCATTTTCAGATGAAAAATTTGAGGAAGTTGTGAAACGTGCAGTCAGAAGCATTAAAGAATATTCTGAAAATCAATTGGATGAAAAATACATGATGGTGCAGTCCGGAGGAAGCCATATGAAAGTGTTTTTGAAGGATATTGTGTATGCCGAGGTATATAATCGAAAAGTCATTATCCATACACGGGATACGAATATTGAATATTATGGAAAATTGCAGGAACTGAGTGAAATTGCGGGAGCAGATTTTTTTCGTACACACAGAGCCTACCTCGTACATTTCAAATATGTTCAGAAATATGATGCAAATTGTGTGACGATGGAACATGGAACTGCATTGATTGCAAAACAGAATTATTCTGAGTTTGTAAAACAATATTTGAAATATAATCAGAGGAAAGGAAAAGAAATCGGATGAGTTTGGTAGAAAAATACTGGATGGTTACATCGAAAATTTCTGTTATTGCACTCCTTATGATCACAGGAATCTATTTTGGAAAATTTGTTTGTCCCTATATAAAAAAGAAAAAAGGGGCTGTGGCAGTCAGTATTGTTTATATTACGATTATGCTTGTTTTATATATGATTCCGCCACAGATTGATAATTTTTCCGCATATCTGATTGGAGTTATAGCAGCGTTTCTTGCAATGTATGTAGAGGACAGAAGAAATATATATCAGAAAATATTTCTTGCAATTACGTTCTTTTCGATCCGATGGTTAACGGTTGCAATGGCAGCCAGACTTGATGATCTTGTTACAAAAGCACTTGTGTTTCGAAATATGAGTGCAGAAAAAGTGTGGTTGCAATACGGACTATATGTTGGAACCAGAGTTTTGGATATTGTACTTTGTATTGCTTTTATTGCGGTTGCAATAGGACTGATCAATAAAGCGTATATATACAAAAAAGATGAAATGAGCGTCAAAGAGATGGTAATGCTTATTATACCTTCGCTTGTAGGCGTCACTGGGTATGGCATTTTACAATATTATCTCATGATATACGAAAGAGATACTGGAAAGAACTTGATTGATACATATGGATTTTATGGAGCTTTAAGCTTTTTACACTATCTGATTTCCATAGTTGCTATTCTTGTTGTGATTGTAATGTTCCAAAACTGGAAAGAGATGCAGGAAGAACAGCGGGGACAAGAGCTGGTATTAAATCAGATCAGTGACATGAAAAAGCATATTGAGGAAGTCGAAAAGTTGTATCGGGATATCCGCTCCATGCGCCATGATATGGGAAATCATATACAGACATTGGAACATCTGGTGGCACATAATAACATGGATGATGCTACAGAATACTTGGAACATCTGAAAAATGAATGGGACGAGGTATCTCCGGAAATAAAGACAGGAAGTCCGGTAATTGATGTCATTTTGATGGAAAAGCTGAGAGAAGCAAAAGAAAGGCAGATTCGGTTTCTGTCGGATTTTCATTATCCGCAGAATACGAAGTTAAATGCATTTGATCTGAGTGTGATCATGAATAATGCCTTGAATAACTGTATGGAAAATGTAAGTGGAGATGATCCGTATATCAGCATTTATTCTTTTCGGAAAAACAGTATCTTTATGATAACCATAAAAAACAGTTTTGGGGGTCAGCTTAATTTTGGTGATAGCGATTTGCCAGAAACAACCAAATCTGGGAGGGAACATGGAATGGGTCTGAATAACATTCGCCGGGTTGCCGGAATGTATATGGGAGATATATCTTTGGAGCAGGGAAATGAGGAAGTAATCCTTAACATTATGATGCAGGTAGAATAAAGAAATAAATTGGCACTATGTATTTTGTAAATTACAGAAATTACAGAAATATGTAGTGCTTTTTTTGCACAGGTAGCGATGAAAATATGTTGCTTGCAACAATATTTGAGGAGCACTGCGACAGTCTGAAAAGCATTTTCAGACTGCTTCACAACGAAAAAAGGGCGGTTCACAACATCGCAGTTTATTGTGAAGAAAGATATGCCGAAAGAAAAAATAAAGAGAAATCATGTTATATAGATTTTCAGGAAACGGATTTCAGAGTATTAGCTCAAGGAGGACAACGAAATGATGAAAATTAATGGATTTAACGGAACGAATACGCAGACAGGAGCAATGGGAATGGCACAGGCGAATGATTCTGTGAGTAAAAATATTCAGAATCAGATTGCAAATGCACAGCAGAAATTGCAGGACTTATCATCAAATGAAGAACTGTCATTAGAGGATAAGATGAAGAAACGTCAGGAGATACAACAGGAAATTACAAATCTCAATCAACAGTTAAGACAGCACCAGATTGAACAGAGAAAGGAACAGCAGAGTAAAAAATCATCTATGGATGATATGGTGGCTGGTACAAAAAATACATCTGCAAAGAAAGGAACAGGCTTGTCACAGGCAGGTATGCGGGCAATGATTTCGGCAGATTCATCTATGAAGCAAGCAAAAGTGCAGGGTAGTATAGCAACACAGATGGAAGGAAGAGCCGGTGTGATTGCGTCTGAAATCAAGCAGGATGCTGGAAAAGGCAATACCGAAAAGAAAGAAGAAGAACTGGCAGATTTGCAGGCAAAAGCGCAGTCTGCAACAGCAGCACAGATGTCTTCACTTTCAGATGCAAATAAATCTAGGGAAGAAGCAGTAAAGGCAGACAACCGTACAGATGCAGCAGAAACAAAGAAGGATCAACCTCAGAAAGCAGAGAATACACAGGAAAATGCAGATACGACAACAGATGCATCAGATAATGCAGATATCAAAACAGAAACAGCAGAAACAATAACAAATCCAGCATCAGAAAGTGGACAGTCGGTAGTATATACACCGATCGATATACGTTTATAGTTCAGAAAGGAGGCTGGTGTTATGTCAGAAATCAAAAGTTTTAGTGATTATACAAGTAAATATAACAGCAATGTAGATTTTTCAGCTTTGTTTAGTGGAACGTCAGATAGTTCATCAATAGGCAATACAAATATGCTTTGTGATTATGCTGCAATCAAAAATGGAAGCTATGGAAAACTTATGAAAGCATATTATGCAAAACAGGATGCTGAAAAATTATCGGGAAAAGGTGATACTTCACAAAAACTTACCTTGATGAAAACAAGTGCAGATTCTCTGAAAAAATCAGCAGATGCTTTGAATGACTCTTCTCTTTGGGAAAAAAAGAAAATAAAAAAGAAAGATGAAAAAACGGGGGAAGAGATTGAGGTAGAGGATTATGACTGGGATAAAATCACCAAGGCAGTAAAATCTTTTGTTGAAGATTATAATGATGTAGTTAAGGAAGCCGGAGAATCTAATACAAAGGATGTATTGCGAAATGCTTCATGGATGACTGGAATGACAGACAAAAACAGTAATATGCTTGCCAAAATAGGTATTACCATAGGAAAAGGAAACAAGTTGGAATTAGATGAGGATGCTTTAAAGCAGGCAGATATCAGTTCGCTGAAAACGGTCTTTACAGGATATAATTCTTTTGTAAGCAAAATATCGCAGAAAGCAACTGGTATATCGAATGCTGCAAACCGGGCGAGTGCAACCTATACAAATAATGGTACATACTCTAAGACGGATTCTTCTTTGACATCGAGCAAGATAGATAGTGAAATTAAGTATCGTCAGGTATGGATAGATAAGGATGGTAATATGGGCTCCATGGTTATTACAGGACCAAGTGAAGAACAAAAAAAGGCTGATGAAGATAGAAAAATCGAGAAAAAGAAAGAAAATGAACAAAAACTGGCAGAACGGAGAGCTGAAAGAAAAGAGCAGATGAAGAAAATTCAGGAAGATAGACGCACAATATTTGCAATTGGTACGGATATGAAAAGCATTACAGAGAATGTTGCAGCACAGGCAGTAGGTACAGCTCCATCTATCGGAGGAAGTTGTGATGTTAAGGCATAAAAGGATTCGGTAAAAGGGAAATATCAAATTGGTGCATTGGTTGGAACTGCGATTTTGGCTAAAAGATTGTGAGTTACCAATATAATCAATAGTTTCTTCTATGAAAAGATAAGATGACAGGGTGGAAGGCTATGGAGAGCTGACCGCCCTGTTTTTATCCAGAATAATATAGAAATAATCAAGAGAAAATCGAAATCTTTCTGCTATTCTGTTTCATGGGTTTTATATGTACGAAGATAGGCTTCTACCAGTGCAAGAATGGTGGTTATCTGATCGTTTGTACATTCTGAAAGATAAACCAACAGTCTTTGGTAATCCAGATTATCAGTTGGAGCTGCCGGATAAAAGAACGGATCAGCAGAGATGTGTAAAGCTCGAATGAGCTGACCGAGTTTTTCAAGGCTTGGGACATTACCATAATGCAGGGTTGACACTAGGGAAACGTAAGTTTCTCGGAGCACTTTGTCTACAGTCTGAACAGTCACAGAGATGTGGCTGTTTTTTTGGGTTGCATAGGATTCGGGTGTCAAAAGCTGTTTTCAAATTTTATAACTGACAAAATGCACAAAAGATGCTCCGCAAACATGACAAACATATACCCCTATAGGTATAATAAGACATACCTCATAGGGTATAGAAGAGGAGAATAAGCATGAAAACATTTTGTAAAAAGTTAGAACAGCTTCTGGAACTTGGAGGAATCCGGAAGGATATTACTTTTCTGGTTCTGTCAGGGATTGCACTGCTATGCAGTATTTTTTCAGGTGATTCCACTGCCATTTGACGCAGCATGGGTGGCGATCCTTTTATGTGGGATCCCGATTGTTTTAGAAGCATTTATCGGACTGGTAACAGAATTTGATATTAAGGCAGATGTGCTGGTATCCCTTGCACTGATCGCATCGGTTGCGATCGGAGAGCATTTTGCAGCCGGGGAAGTTGCATTTATCATGCAGTTAGGCGGCTTATTAGAAGAACTGACTGTCGCAAGGGCGCGGGCCGGTATTGAAAAGTTGGTACGTCTTACACCACAGACAGCACGTGTGATCCGTGGGCAGCAGGAAGAAATCATACTCGCAGAAGAAGTCAGGGTCGGTGAGATCCTCCGTGTCCTTCCGGGAGAGACGGCCCCGGTGGATGGAGAGATTCTTTCGGGACAGACTTCGATCAATCAGGCGGTTATGACCGGAGAATCCCTTCCGGTAGATAATGCTCCGGCATTAAAACGTGCATATGTAGGAATCGCCATGGGTGGTGTTGGAAGTGATATTGCGGTGGATGCGGACGATCCGGATGAATCTTACATTTTCCATGACACTGAACTTTGTTGCAATCGCATGCGCGATCACCGGTATTTTAAATCCGGCTGTCGGCACATTGGTACATAATGCCGGATCGGTTCTTGTGATCTTCAATTCTGCATTTTTGTTAAGATGGAGAAAAAGATAAGGAAGATTACAAGGAGGATGATACAGATCTTCCCAGAGGATTACACAGAACCTCCCCGGAAATCTCTTGTAAATATCTGGTAATTACGCTATCCTATATTTGGGTTTATCTACAAAAAGGGACAGACCGGATATAAGAGGAGATTTGAGATGAAAAAAATAAGAAGAACGATTTTTGCAGCAGCCGGATTGGCAATGCTGGCATTTTTTGCAAGACCTGTTGAAGTATCAGCGGATACGAAGTATTACTGTTTTTATGAGGACGGAACACCATCGAAGGTATACCGGACCTATCCGGGTTCGGATTCGTTCCATACCAATGGAGTACCGGTTATTATGAAGGACGGAAAGCTGTATGAGGATGTCGCACCATATGGCGTGTTTGATAAAAATGACCGACACATCTATACGAACCGGGGGTTTTATGAGAAGGATTCTTACAGTGATCTGAGTCCGGAGAGATTAGAGTCGCGGGGAGAGATTTATGTAGACGCGGACGAAAATGGCAATGCAGCAGGCCAGTTTGTTGTGGATCATACCTCGTTAAAGTCAATCCGGATCGGGATGGTTCTATCAGCTTTTTTGATCAGGATGCCGCTGAAGAGTATGACAGGCATCGTGATACCCTGCCACAGCCGAAAGATGCAGTGGTAAAGGGGAATGTGAATCTGAACATTGCCCGGGCAGAGGATGTATCCCTGTCCTTCGAAGGAACGGTATGGGGAAATACCAATATCACAGTGGATAAGAGTAAGATGGGGCAGATGACACTTGCCAATCATACCGGACATAACGGCAAAAGGGAAATGTCACACTGAAGATGACGGATTCCAGTTCCAAGAATATTATTGGTCTGAACGGCCAGCCTTACCGGACAGCAGGAGAGGGAAGCTGTGTCAATGGTGATATAGAACTCAATCTGACCGGATGCAGTGGCCTTGGTGTATATGGCTATACGGATTTTACAGATGATGATTATGGCGAAGTGAATCAGGTAACCGGAAAATCAACCATACGGATGAAGAACTGTAACTTCCGGACGTTATCTGACAAGAGCTATAACTGCGGAGAGGAAGATATTTCGACCACCTCGGTTGCATATCTGGAAGATACAACGATCGTGGATTCCTATGATGATCCGGCATGTGTCAATGAAGTACATGTTAAGGGGCATCTCATCGGCGGAATTGCAGCAAATGATATACGTTTGGAAGAGAACGCCAAGGTAACGGGTAATATTGCGGTCTATAAGGTGATCAGTGGTCAGGGTGAGTTCTGGTCATATGAAAGCAGTATCGGATTCGCTGCGAATGCAAAGCCGGCAGCAGGAACCAAGATCAAGATCGTACCGGTGAAAAAATCGACGAATGCTGCTACACCATATGTACCGTATAATAAGACAGAGCAGTTGAAAAACCGGATCGGAATCTGGTTCCTCAGTAAGGAGAACCCGGATCTGTACCGGAACTATTTTACCTGTGATTACAACAAATTAGAATCGATTTCATCGAATGGCTACCGTACAGAGCTGCGTGTGAAAAATGCGGTTGCATGTAATGGAAGTCATAACTGGGCAAAGGCAGCAGACTGCGGCTGGTCAGATATAGAGATGTATGCATCGATGTATGACAAGGAAGCAAATCATTCGGAATACGGCAAAGAGACCTATTATTGTACGGCATGCTTAGCATATGAGGTGCGCAACACACCAAAGAAGGTGGAGCATGACATCTAAGGTTACTTACAACGGAAAGGCACAAAAGCCATCCGTAGTTGTTAAGTATGGCAGTAAAAAGCTGAAAAATGGCACAGATTACAAACTTTCATATAAGAATAACAAGAATATCGGGACAGCAACGATAACCCTGACCGGCAAGGGAAGCTATCAGGGAATGCGCAAGCTGACGTTTGGCATTCTTCCGAAAAAAGCAGTCCTGACAGATGTACGCTCGAAAAAGGCAAAGACGGCACAGGTGAAGTGGAGAAAGGATACTTCTGCCAGCGGATATGTAATCTATTATTCCACAGATCCGAAGTTTAAGAAGGGTGTGAAGAAACTTACTATCAGTAAGAATAAGACCACTTCCACTACAGTTAAGAACCTGAAAGCCAAAAAGACTTATTACGTAAGAGCAGCCTCCTATAAGAAAACAGGAGGCAAGACTTACAACGGCAGTTACTCTGCTACGAAAAAAGTCAGAATAAAATAAAAAAATTACAAAAAAGTAAAACCGAATGTCTTTTTCAATCGTCTTTATAGTAAAGGCAGTTATTTACATCATAAGAAAAGGAGATAAGAATATGAGAGAAAAAGTATATCAGACAGGGAAAAAGGTATTACTCGGAGCATGTATGATGCTTCTGGTATTACTGGTAACAAAGACGAATGCATATGCAGGAACGAATAACAGTCAGGGTAAGGCAAAGACAATCAGCGTGAACCGGAGTTATTCCGGTGCGATGGACAGTACCTATGCATGGTATAAGACAAAGCTGACAAATGCCGGTTATTTTTATTTGGATTTCAACCGTAAGTCAGAAGATGGGGATAACTATTTGAATAGTGGCTGGAAAGTGTCTATTTATGTGAATGGCAGTTTTGTGTTAAAAGATTATTCGGTAAGAGAAAATTATGCCCATTATATTTCTCCGGACTATGGATATCCAAAGGGAACCACAGTCTATGTCCGTATTACGAATGATGGCGCAGGAACAAGTGTGCCATATAAGTTTACATTGTGCAATAAGGCATCAAAGAACTGGGAGAGTGAAAAAAATAACAGCCCAAAGACCGCAGATAAGATAGCCGTAAATAAGAACTATTATGGAAACTTTCCGGAAAATGATTCTACTGATTATTTTTATGCAGCAATGAGTAAGACCGGATATGCACAGGTCAAGCTTGGCAGAAGAGAACTGGATGGAGATACCTATTCCAATAGCGGCTGGAAAATGACGATCATTCAGGATGGCAAGGTAGTTTTTGATGAGGTCTGGATTTCAGAGGAAGATGCTGTCAATGGTTATACTTCCCCGAAGTTTGGCTGCAAAAAGGGACAGAAGATCTATGTACGGTTAATCAACAATGGTGCAGGTACAGCCGTTGATTATAAGCTGCAGGTGAAAAATACTGCATCCAGTGTATGGGAATCAGAGAACAATAATTCCAATACAAAAGCAGATGCGATCAAGATCAACAAGCAGTTTTATGGTGTCTGCATGAACAATAACGATGTTGACTGGTTCAAGTATAAGGCAGCAAAAACAGGAACACTCAAGTTCTATGGCGGAACTTCTACGATCGATGATGATGGAAGCTATACGTTCAATGTGTATGTGAATAATAAGCGTGTCATTTCCACTGCCACCCAGAATGAAGCCATTGGAAGGCTTGGAAGCTTTAAGGTGAAAAAGGGACAGACAGTTTCTATCCGGGTAAATGGAACCAGTAGAAATCCATATGCAGTGAAGCTGAAATACTAAGGGAGAAAACATGGACTTTACAGAAGCAGTTGATTTATCAAAACAGAACAAAGAAGAAGGCTTCAACTTCCTCTATCAGAGTACCTATCAGAAAAGCTATTATATTGCATGCAAGTATATGAAGCAGGAGGATGCTGCGCAGGATGTCCTGCAGGATGCATATATCAAGGCTTTTCGCAGCTTAGAACAGTTACAGGACGCGGAGAAATTCGCGTCCTGGTTTGCAAGGATTGTAGCAGGCACCGCGCTGGATGCACTAAAAAAGCGTCAGGTGCTTCTTTTTTCACAGATCGATGATTCACTGGATACTTCTACAGAAGATACTGACGGGGCGGACGGTGTTTTTGCCGCATCCCTTCCGGACGATCGTGTGGATACACAGCCGGAATTATCCTATGATCGTGCGGAAACAGCCAGACTGGTGCAGGAGATCATAGATGCGCTTTCCGATGAACAGCGTTTCTGTATACTGATGTATTATACACAGGAACTTAGCGTCAAAGAGATCGCGGATACGTTACAGGTTTCGGAAAATACGGTAAAGAGCCGCCTGAATTATGGACGTAAGAAAATCAAGGAGCAGGTGCTTGACTTAGAAAAGCGGGGAACAAAGCTTTATGCAGCATTGCCGATTGCCTTCTTTCTTGCATTACTTACCGCAGATGTGCAAAATGCACAGGCAGCAGAGATACCGTCTGCCATGTTTAACCGGATCAGGCATGAAATTGGAAAACAAGGTGTAAAGACCGGCTCATCAACAACGGGAAGGAGGAATGCAGGCGGACTTGCAGCAGAAACAGGGAAAGCAGCAGCCTGGCTTAGCATGCAAAAGCTGGTGATCGGCATTGCAGCAGTACTGCTTGTCGGAACCGGTGCAGCTGTGGTATATCAGAGCGTGACAGGAAGCCGGAAGGTGGAAAATCAGCAGCCACAGCCTGTGATGGAACAGGAAGTACAGACAGAGGATCGTCAAAAAACAGTAACATTCGAGACAGAAACGGAGCAGGCAGTCACCGGAGCGATTCCCGAAGAAACAGAAAGTGAAGATCAGAGTGATCTTTCCATCCAGGATCGTGCCTGCCTGGCATATCAGGAATTTTTAGAACGGCAGTCCGGGCAGGATGGCTTTTGTGTGATCCAGTTAAAGAGTCAGGTGATGCCGATGCTGATCTATGCAAAGGACGCATTTGCAGAGGAAGGCTTTTCGTCGGAACAGGAACGGAAACTGTATGGTGTGATGTGTGAATTTTATTATTTTGACAGCAGCGATGCTTCCGGAAAAACGTTGAATCCGGTGCATTTTTCGGACATCGCGGAAGATGACATATTTCCGGTAGAACTGACGTATGATGCCACGAATCAGCTGTTAGTTACCGATTATGTCGGAAGTATTCTTAACTTATCCGGTTACGATTATACCGATACCGATCATACCCTGCTTCCGGTAATGACTTACTCCGATATGCCGCTTCCAAAGGATGGCGAATCAAATGGAGATGCAGCAGAGCATGCAATGAGTTATCAGAATTCGGAAACAAATATCATGGGAACGAAGCACTATAATGTTGTGGATGGAAGTGTCATAGAACAGTCCGGAGAAGAGATCCCTTCCTATGAGGAGATCAAGGGTGAGCCGGTTATGATTTATCAAAACAGCGAAGAACTGCGGGAGCAGTATCTCGGTAATGGCACAAAAAGCGGCCAGCATGAATAAAAAGTATTTGACGCATACGTTTTTTATGATAAACTATATTCTTAGTTGAGTTTACTGCTGACTGGCAGTATTAAGAAGGTGTTATCTGACACCATATAGATCAATGCTCAAAAGAGTATATTTGCAGACGGAGGAGCAAAAGATGGTTAAAGTAGTAAAGTTTGGCGGTAGTTCTTTAGCAAGCGCACAGCAGTTTGCCAAGGTGGGAAAGATCATTACTGCGGATAAGAACAGAAGATTTGTAGTACCAAGTGCACCTGGAAAAAGAAATTCCAAGGATACAAAGGTAACGGATATGCTGTATGCATGCTATGCACAAGCAGAGCAGGATGAGGATTTCCGTGTTTCCCTGATGAAGATCAAGGATCGTTATGACACGATCATCAATGGCCTGAACCTGAAGCTTTCCTTAGCTGATGAGTTTGCAAAGATTGAAGAGAATTTCAAGAAAAAAGCAGGTGTGGATTATGCTGCATCCCGTGGTGAATACTTAAACGGTATTATCATGGCAAACTATCTTGGCTTTGAATTTATCGATTCTGCGGAAGTGATCCGTTTTGACGATGAGGGGAACTTTGATGCAGACACCACAGATAAGATCTTATCTGCACGTTTGGAAAAAGTAGAAAGCGCAGTTGTACCGGGCTTCTATGGCGCAAAAGCAGATGGAACGATCAAGACCTTCTCAAGAGGTGGATCGGATATTACCGGTTCGATCGTTGCAAAGGCAGTACATGCTGACTGCTATGAGAACTGGACGGATGTATCCGGATTCCTGATCGCTGATCCAAGAATCATTGATGATCCAAAGCCGATTAAGACGATCACATACCGTGAGCTTCGTGAGTTATCCTACATGGGTGCAAGCGTACTGCATGAGGATGCGGTATTCCCGGTTCGTAAGGCTGGTATCCCGATCAATATCCGTAACACAAATGCACCGGAAGATGAAGGTACCTGGATCGTAGAGAGTACCTGTCACCAGTCCGCATATACCATCACCGGTATCGCAGGTAAGAAGGGATTTGTATCTGTAAACATTGATAAAGATATGATGAACTCAGAAGTTGGATTCGGGCGCAAGGTATTATCTGCATTTGAAGAAAATGGAATCAACTTTGAGCATATGCCATCCGGTATTGATACCATGACAATCTTTGTACATCAGCCGGAATTCGAAGGAAAAGAACAGGCAGTCATCTCTGCAATTCATCGTATGGCAAAACCGGACAGCATCGAGATCGAATCCGATCTTGCGCTGATCGCAGTCGTAGGCCGTGGCATGAAGTCCACACGCGGAACAGCAGGAAGAATTTTCTCAGCACTGGCACATGCAAATGTCAACGTGAAGATGATCGATCAGGGATCCTCCGAGTTAAATATCATCATCGGTGTAAAGAACAGCGATTTTGATTCAGCAATCAAGGCAATCTATGACATCTTTGTAACAACACAGTTATAGAATACCGCATAGTTGATAAATAAAAATCCCGTCATTGGAAAACATCCAATGGCGGGATTTTTTGCATTTGGTCATTAAGAAAAATTAGGAAAGCTTTGTAAGCATCCGCTCTACGAGCCGTGCCGAATGCTTTGCAGCCTCACGTTCAAAAGTAGGATAATCCATCTCGGCACTGTCATCTGCCTTATCAGAGATTGCGCGGATAATGACAAATGGAATGTGATTTAAGAAGGCAACGTGTGCGATCGAAGCACCCTCCATCTCAGCGCAGTCACCTGCGAAGGTATTGATCAGATGCTCCTTAACCTCCTTGCTGGAGATGAACTGATCACCACTGACAACACGGCCGGTCATAACATGGATGTCCGGATTTACCTGCTTGCAGGAATCAATAGCGAGCACCTTTAAGTCCTCATCTGCAGTGAATTCACGAACGCCAAGCTGTGGAACTTCTCCTAACTGGTAGCCGAAGATCGTAACATCCATATCATGGTGGATCGCATCATTTGAGATTAAGATGTCCCCGATATCAAGCTTGGCATTTAAGGAACCGGCAACACCGGTGTTGATAATGTGGGTAACCTGATAGATATCGATCATGATCTGTGCACAAAGTGCGGCATTGACTTTTCCGATGCCGCTGCGTGCGATCACGATCTCTGTACCATTTAAAGTACCTTCGAAGAAGTCGATTGATGCACGGCTTGTCGTGTTTGTAATGGTCATCTCGCTTTTTAACTGGTCAACTTCGAGCTCCATGGCTCCGATAATTCCGATTTTACTCATAGTAATCCTCATTTCTGTGTACGTTGTTCCGTACATATTTTTCTTCTTATGGTCTTACGGGCTTTGGTATTATTCCGGATAGATCAGACGATCTTCACCGATACCGGTCAATACTTCATCCAGATACTTTTTGGCAAGATAGTTTGCCATTGGAAGGTTCATATCCAGATAGTTGCCGCAATCCTTTGGGGAAGCTCCCGGTACGGCATCGTGGAAGTCACGGATAAAGGTATACATTTTTGTCAGAAGCGGTATAATATCCTTAGATTCATAGTCTCCTGCAAGCAGCAGATAGAAGCCGGTACGGCATCCCATCGGTCCGAAATAGATGATCTTGTCCTTATATTCCTCGTCGTTTCGAAGGAAAGTTGCACCAAGATGCTCAATGGCATGCATTTCTGCGGTATTCATAACAGGCTCCTCGTTCGGGCTTGTCATGCGAAGGTCGAAGGTGGTGATCACCTGATCTCCTACATAATCCTTGCGGGAAACATAGACACCAGGTTGTAACTTGATATGATCAATGGTAAAGCTTTTGATTTTTTCCATGGGAACTCCTTTCTTACTTATGTGAAAATTCTCTTCCTACTGTAGATGGAAACAGGAAAAATGTCAAGCAGACCGGGGACATATCATATAGAAAGAAATGAGGATAGCGTGAAAAATGAAATATTATGTAATAGAAGAAGATGAGATCCGTGATGCCGGGCAGGACCAGTTTGAAAAGAAGGAAGATACGATCGCAGTTTTTACTACCGCAGAGTGGGAGAAGCAGGAGGAATTGAGGGATACCTATGGAATCTGGATGCAGGATACGCAGGTACATTTGTGCAAGTTAGAAAATCATATCGGCTGGCTGCATGCGACCCTCCGGATTCCGCAGAAGGAAGAGAACGGAACCAATGTGGCATTTTCCTTTTATCTGCTGCCGGAAAAACTGATCTTTGTGGATGATGGTGGCTCTGTCGATGAGCAGATCAACCGGATCGCTGACAGAAAGCTGCGTGCCGGTTATACACTGGAACGGTTTTTGTATGATTTTCTGGTACAGTTTTTGGATAAGGATCTGCTGCTACTTCAGAATATCGAAAAGAAGATCTCAAAGATCGAGGAAGAAGTGTTACAGGGACGGTGTCCGGATTTTAATATGCGGATGCTGCATCTGAAGAAGAAAATATCGAAGCTCTACCGGTATTACAGCCAGCTTACCGAAGTCGGCCAGGAACTGCTCGATAATGAGATGGATTTTTTCAGCAAGGATGATCTTCGGATGTTTGACCGGTATCGTGACCGGGCATCCAGGCTTGCGGCAGAGACGCAGATCCTGCGTGATTATGCCATGCAGGTACAGGATGTCTACCAGTCGGAGATCGGCATCCGGCAGAACGAAGTCATGCGGGTTCTGACCGTTGTAACGACCATTTTCCTGCCACTTACGCTGATCGCCGGGTGGTATGGCATGAATTTTACCGGGATGCCGGAGCTTGGCTGGAAATATGGTTATCCGGTGGTGATCGCAGTGAGTATCGCAATCGTGGTGATCTGTCTGATCATCTTTAAGAAAAAGAAGTTCTGGTAGAAAAGGACACATCCGGAAGAATCGCAGATAATCTTGACATAAGACGGGAATATGGATTACACTGTAAATTATAGTAGACTTATTCTGCCCTCATAGGCGGAATTGGCAATAAAAGGAGATTTTAAAATGGCAAAGGACAAGAAGTTAGTAGAAGCAATTACATCTATGAGTACTGATTTCGCGCAGTGGTATACAGATGTAGTGAAAAAGGCGGAGTTAATGGATTATTCATCGGTAAAGGGATGTATGATCTTTAAACCCAACGGATATGCAATCTGGGAGAATATACAGAAACAGTTAGATGCAAAGTTCAAGGAATGTGGTGTAGAGAATGTCTATATGCCAATGTTTATTCCGGAAAGCCTCTTACAGAAGGAGAAGGATCATGTAGAAGGATTTGCACCGGAAGTAGCATGGGTAACACAGGGCGGACTTGAAACATTACAGGAGCGTTTGTGTGTACGTCCGACTTCTGAGACACTGTTCTGTGATCTGTATAAGAATATCGTACAGTCCTATCGTGATCTGCCGAAGGTCTACAATCAGTGGTGTTCGGTTGTCCGCTGGGAAAAGACAACCAGACCGTTTCTTCGTTCATCGGAGTTCTTATGGCAGGAAGGCCATACGGCACATGCAACTGCTGAGGAAGCAGAAGAAAGAACGATCCAGATGTTGAATGTATATGCAGACTTCTGTGAGCAGGTTCTGGCGATTCCAATGGTGAAGGGACGTAAGACAGATAAGGAGAAGTTTGCCGGAGCAGAGGCAACTTATACGATCGAAGCACTGATGCATGATGGTAAGGCATTACAGTCCGGAACCAGCCATAACTTCGGAGACGGATTTGCAAAGGCATTTGGTATCCAGTATACCGATAAAGAGAACAAGCTTCAGTATGTACATCAGACTTCCTGGGGTATGTCAACCAGACTGATCGGAGCACTGATCATGGTTCACGGAGATGATTCCGGACTGGTTCTTCCACCGAGAATTGCACCGACCCAGGTTATGGTTATTCCGATCCAGCAGCAGAAGGATGGTGTCTTAGACAAGGCAAATGAGTTAAAGGATCGTCTTGCAAAGAACTTCCGTGTGAAGTTAGATGATTCCGATAAGACACCGGGCTGGAAGTTTGCAGAGCAGGAGATCCGTGGTATCTCAACCAGAATTGAGATCGGACCAAAGGATATTGAAGCGAACCAGTGCGTGATCGTCCGTCGTGACACCAGAGAGAAGATTGTGGTATCTCTTGACGAAGTAGAGACAAAGTTAGCAGAAGTATTAGAGACGATGCAGGCAGACATGCTTGCAAAGGCAAAGAAGTTCTTAGCAGAGCATATCTCCGATGCAACTACTTATGATGAATTCAAGGATGCAGTAGAGAATAAGCCAGGATTTATCCGTGCTATGTGGTGTGGAGAACTTGCATGCGAAGAGAAGATTAAGGCAGATACAACTGCAACTTCAAGATGTATGCCGTTTGAGCAGGAACAGATCTCAGATGTCTGTGTCTGCTGTGGCAAACCTGCGAAGAAGTTAGTTTATTGGGGTAAGGCTTACTAAAGCAGTTACATCTGGGGAGTAACTAATATTGAATGATTTTACAGGGGTGGAAAATGATTCAGAAGTATTACAGCAGTATTATTGAGCAGATTTACGAACGAATTGGAAGAAAAGAACATAATATCGCGATCGCGAAGTACAGCAATGATTTCTCCTTAAAAAAGCTGCAGATCTCGGAGCGGATCAAGAACAGTACGGATGTTTATTACATAGAGCATCAGTTCCGCGCCGGGGAGCTTGCAGAAGCATATGAGCCGTTTTTGGATATTATTAAGGAACTGTTTGAACGCTATGCGACGCAGTCACTGGATGATTTTATGGAGGAGTGCGGTGTTTACAAGTTACATCGCACGCTGATCAAGTCATACTTAGAGGAACACGAAGTCAGACGAAGCGAGCAGCTTTTACTTGGCGAAGTAGATTATGAACGGAAAAAACTGACGGAAGCTTTGCGGCAGATGTTGATCGGATTATCGAAGATCCATCCGTTTCTTCTGGTCTTAAACCGTGCCCAGCTTGCAAGCCGCAGCACGATCGTCTTTGTCAATCAGCTTTTAGATGCAGAGGATACACAGAATATCGGTATTGTACTCGGTGTCAATGAGTTACAGCGTATGCCGGAGTATATGATGCCGGTATGGGAGCAGATGATGGAGAATCTGGAGGATAAGAATCATATCTTCCAGATCGGTAATGCCGGAGCAAAAGAGCCGGAGGAAAAGATTTTTGACGAGAATACAGACAGTATCCGGAATTCAGCAGACATCTTTAAACAGCTTGCTTATTTTATGGATTTTGAACAGGCGGTATATTGCTTACAGCGTTTAGAACGTAAGATCAAGTTCGAGAACTTTACAGTAACCGATGAAGAAAAGTTAAGGATCTGGAGCAGCTATGCATATGTTTCCCTGTTTTCGAAGGATCTTGCAAAGGCACTCGAGCTTTGTGAGGAGATCAAGCATCTGAAGCTTACGGGCAGTAAGCCGTTTGCATCTTTTTATGCAGAATATATGACAGCACTGGTCTATATGTATCAGGGTAAGTTAAAGGAAGCAGTGCGCACTGCGAAGTTAGCAAGATCCGCAGCAATTGAGGCAGGCATGGAGAACTGGCAGTTTGTGGCAGAACTGCTTGAGGTACAGGCGAAGATGTCCGGCTGGTGTAATATCTTCTTCTGTGCAGACAATGTTGAGATCAACGATCAGCTGATCGAGAAACTGATCAAGTACAACTACTGCAATCATATGGCATATATTTACATTTATGCATATGATAACAAGCCGGAAATGGTTGCAAAGGCATACAAGTCAGAAGAGCAGTTGATCTATTTCAGCAAGGGAATCTCAATCGCGAAAGAGATCGGTAATGAACAACTGGTCTACAGTGCATATCAGAAGAATATCATGCTTGCATCCACAAACGGCATGCATGAGATTTCGACTCTGTATTCGGTTCGTACCTTTGAGGCGATGAGTGATAAGTCATCACTGGAAGTTGGACGTGTGTTCTGCGGACTGGGATACAATCTCTGTGCACTGGGTAAAAATGAAGAGGCGAAAATCTTCATGGATAAGGCACTGGAGGTATTCTATAACCTGAACCTGCCGGAGGATATTGCAGAGGTCTATTACAACCATGCGATCAACTGTATTGCACTTGGTGAGTTCCGTGAGGCGAATGATGACATCATGCGCTGTATGAAGGTGATTGAGAAGCTGAACTTAAACAGCCTCCGCGTCTGTAACCTGTCGAAGCTTTACGGATTACTGGCACTCTGTAATCAGAAGATGGGCAATCACTTTAACTGCATCCAGTATCTGAATAACTGTAAGCAGTTTTTGAATTATATTATTGAAAAAGAGAATGTGGACAATGAACTGGGCATCATACATGACTATGCAAAGTGTGATGATGATATGTTCCTGTATTATTTTTCACGTGCACTGCTGAACGAAGAAGAAGGAAATGAAGTGGCGGCGTTTGAGGATTTTGGAACTGCGGAATCCCATCTGGTCCGCGCAGAAGGAAACCAGTTCTATTGTTACCGTCTGTTTCGTCAGAGCCGGATCGCTTTTTATGAGAGAACCGGACGACGTGAACTGATGGATATGGAGCGCGCTGTTTTAGAACAGTACGAGAGCAGTACACACCGTAATAACCTCGAGGACAGCCTGAAGGTCTTAGATGTAGTGAAGGATTATCTGGCAAAAGAGCCGCCAAAGAAGCTGACAAATGCGCAGATGGAGACACTGCTTCGTCAGGAGAGCTTAAGCCGTGCATATCAGACGAAGAAGCGGCAGATGGACTTCATTTCTACCTGGCAGAGACTTTTGGATGTGACGAATGTGACACCGGATCAGCTTCTTGATACGGTTATGAAGACCTTCCTCTATCATTTTACCGTGGATAAGGCGGTTTATATCCAGTATGGGGAAGACCACGCGGATATCCTGTATAATAATACAGAGCAGGAGATCTCAGAGGAGATGTTACAGACACTGTCAGACATTTTTGAAGAGAACCAGAAGGGCTTTGCAGTTTCGAAGATCAGCAACAACTATTCCGAGCATCTGGATGTAGTATCCATGTTCGGTGAGGATAATGTATGTTCGATGGTGGCGATTCCGTACTTTAACAACGGTAAGGTCGAGAGTATCGTGATCATCTATGTACTGATGAAGGATAACTGGCATTCTTCGGTTAACCGTTATATGTTAGATGAGGACGATCTGAATATCTATGAGCTGTTATTCCGTGAGGTTGTAAATGCCTTAAACAGACTGAACGCATATGAGCAGATCTATCAGATGAACCAGAAACTGTATGAGTCGGCTGTTACCGATCAGCTGACCGGCATCAATAACCGGAAGGGCTTCTATCAGAATATTGAACATGTTTCGGCGAAGATCCGTAAGGGCGAGATGGAACACCGGTTTGGACTGATGTTTATCGATCTGGATAATTTCAAGGGCTATAACGATACGTATGGACATGATGTTGGAGATCTGATCTTAAAGTCCATGGCAGATATTTTTGTACAGGTATGTGGTGCGTATGGCGAAGTATCACGTTATGGTGGTGACGAATTCATCGTATTCCTGTACACGGACGACAGGGAGAAGATCGAACAGCTTGCAAAAGAGATCTATGTACAGATCGAAAAGACAGATGGCTTTAAGGATGCGATCACAGAGACATTAGGAGAACAGATCTCCATCGATGAGAATCGCAAGATCTCATGCTCGATCGGAATTATCACATCCCATGATGTGACGACCGAGGAAGATATTAATGAGATGGTAAAACAGGCAGATGATCTGATGTATAGTGTGAAGACGAGCACAAAGGGTACATACAGATTTATGGCATAAAGGACAGGATGGTAAACAGCATGCAGATACAGCTTCCAGAGGCAGTCAGATGGATATTGAATGAATTGCAAAAGCATGGGCAGGATGCCTATGCAGTCGGTGGCTGTGTCCGGGACACCATCTTAGGGCGCAGTCCGCAGGACTGGGATATTACGACATCGGCAAGACCGGAGCAGGTGAAGGCGATTTTTAAGCGGACGATCGATACCGGAATCCAGCATGGAACGGTTACGGTTATGGTCGATCATGTCGGTTATGAGGTGACGACCTACCGGATCGATGGAGAGTACGAGGATGCAAGACATCCGAAAGAGGTTACCTTTACCTCGAATCTGTTAGAAGATCTGAAACGGCGCGATTTCACGATCAATGCAATGGCGTACAATGAGACAACCGGTCTGGTGGATGCCTTTGATGGGATTGGTGATCTGAGGCGGGGCATTATCCGCTGTGTAGGGAATGCAAGGGAACGTTTTGGAGAAGATGCACTGCGTATGCTTCGTGCCGTGCGGTTTGCAGCACAGCTTGGCTTTACGATCGAAGCTGAAACGCGGACAGCGATCGAGGAACTTGCCGGGAATCTGAAAAAGGTCAGTGCAGAGCGTATTCAGGTCGAACTGACGAAGCTTTTAGTATCTGCGCATCCGGATGAACTGCGCACGCTGTATCAGACAGGCATCTCGGCTGTGATCCTGCCGGAGTGGGATGCTATGATGGAGACAGCACAGAATCATCCGCACCACTGTTATAGTGTCGGAGAGCATACGATCGCAGCATTAGGTGAGATACGTGCGGATAAGGTACTGCGTTATACGATGCTGCTCCATGATGTCGCAAAGCCGCTTTGTAAGACGACAGATGGAAAGGGGATTGATCACTTTTACGGGCATCCACAGAAGGGAGCAGAGCTTGCACGTAAGATCATGCGGCGGCTTAAGATGGACAATGCCACGATCGATGCAGTCTGTGGACTGATCCGTGTACATGATGTGAATCCAAAGCCTGAGCGTAAGGCAGTGCGTCATGCAGTCTATCGGGCAGGGCTGTCGGATTATAAGCTTTTATTTGAAGTAAAGCGTGCGGATATCCTTGCACAGAGCAGTTACATGCAGCAGGAAAAGCTGGATTATTTAAGGGATTATGAGCAGATCTATGATGCCATTGTAAGTGAACGGGAGTGTATATCCTTAAAACAGCTTGCAATCGGTGGTTCGGATCTGATCGCTGCCGGAATGAAGCCGGGACCGGAGATCGGCCGCGTTTTACAGAAGCTGTTAGAGCTGGTACTTGATGATCCGTCGATGAATACAAAAGAAAAACTGATCGGGTATACTTTAAAGAACCTCTTCATATGATAAACAAGGAATAATCATATGGAGGGGTTTTTGTGTATAGTTTATCCGAACAGCTTTTTGAGCAGTACGCATTTCCGGTAACGGAGATCCAAAAAGGGCGTGGTGCATATATCTGTACGACAGAGGAAAATAAGGTCATTCTAAAGGAATTTGACACATCGGAAGTACGGGCAGAATTTATAGCAGCTTTTTTGACGGAGGCAGCTGATCAGGGAATTCTTGTGGATCATATCATACGGACAACCGGGGGGACGGTGTTAGCCACGGATGTGGATGAGACGCGGTATTATGTACGTGATTACATAGAAGGCAGGGAGTGTGAGACAAAAAACAGGGATGATCTGTTAGCAGCGGTCACATTGCTGGCGCATTTTCATCAGGCCTTACATGCAGGAAATGCGAAGGTACCGGATGGATTGCGGATCCGCAGACAGACACTGCTTACGGAATATGAGAAGCATAACCGTGAACTCAAAAAGGTACGCAATTATATCCGTGGAAAAAAGAGTAAAAATGAGTTTGAAATGCTCTTCTTGAAAAATTATGATAAATTTGCCGGAAAGGCGGAGCATGTAACCGAGTGTCTGAAACGGCAGATGGAGACCATTTCGGATGAAGAATGGGAGCGTTACAGCGGAATCTGCCATGGGGATTTTAACCAGCATAATGTGCTTTTTGCAAAAGATGGTGTTCACCTTACCAATTTTGAAAATGCAGTGTATGATATGTATATCCGTGATCTTGCAAATTTTATGCGGAAAATGATGGAAAAGCATAACTGGAATGTCGGGCTGGCAGTGGACATGACAGCAGCCTATGAGACGAAGCGGAAGCTTACACCGGTGGAATATGAACAGCTCTATATCCGGCTGTCTTATCCGGAAAAATTCTGGAAGATCGCGAACCACTATTATAATTCAAACAAATCCTGGATCTCCGCACGCAATATTGAAAAGCTAAACCGGGTAATTGAACAGGAAGAACAACGGGAACACTTTTTAAGAATGTTATTTAATTTTCGAAAAGAATAGGTTATAATGTACAAATGAAGAAAATATCAATTTTTTTAATTGCAATTTTATATAGCTGCATGCTGGTTTTTTTGGGTGCCTGCGCAAATAATACTTCAAAGGGACAGATTGAGGCAGGTGTGCGTGCTCCTTCACAGGCAAAAACAGAGGAGGAAGCGGTGACTGCCGATGCGAAGGTAGAGGCTACCGAAGCAGAGACTGTGGATCAAAAGTCCTTGTATGAAGTGTTAAGTGTGAATACGACGAACGGTACGATCCAGCTCTACAGCTTAGGACAGAAGCGGCAGGAAGCATTTACCTATAACGATGGAACCGGTTTCCTGAATAAATATGGAGACTACATGTCGATTGCAGAACTGCTTCCGGGACGTGTTGTAACGATCACACAGTCTCCGAAGACCAAGGAACTTATGCAGGTACAGATCACACCTCAGGTCTGGGAATATGACGATATAACCCGATTTTCCATTGAGGAAGATCAGAATATGGTTCAGATCGCAGGAACGAAGTACTACTATGAAGCAGATCTTAAGGTCTTTTCCGATGAGAATGAGATTAAGTTATCCGATATCACGGACAAGGACATTCTGCGGATCATAGGTATTGACCGGAAGATCCTTTCGGTGTCGGTTACTTCCGGACATGGAACGATCACGCTTAAGAATACAGAGCTATTTGAAGGCGGCTGGCTGAGTATTGGTACGAAGGTGTACCTTCCGGTTACCAAGGACATGCAGGTGGAGATGACGGAAGGAACGTATCTGTTATCGGTTGCCAATGATGGCTATGGTGACTCGAAGGAGATCGTAGTCACACGTGGCGAGGAGACGGTGGTAGACTTAAATGAACTAAAGGGAGAAGGCCCGAAGTTCTGTGAGGTTACCTTTGAGGTTGGCGTGGAAAATGCGGTGATGACGATCGATGGAGAAAAGATCGATTATACGAAGCCGCAGAAATTAAAATATGGTGTTCATAAGCTGGAGATTGTTGCAGAAGGCTACGATACCTGGTCGAAGCGTCTGTATGTACATACCGGTGAGGCTACGATACAGGTAGCAATGACATCTTCTTCGGGAAGTACCGAGAAGACAGCAACAGATACCGAGAAGACGACAGAGAAGACTACGGAGAAAACAGGCAGTATGTCCTCTTCCGGACAGAGCAGTAGTTCTTCAGGGGCGGGTAAGATAACGTCCTCTACGGAGACAGAGACAACAAAGAGTAAGACAAACAGTGAATATTACAAAGCACTGTCAGAAGTCATTGATACATTAACCGGAAGTTCATCGAGTTCGGATTAGGAGATGCCGGACGATTGAATGATAAAGCATATTATTTATATCTAGGAGGAAAAAGAATGAGTTACAGAGCAATGTATGAGTCATGGCTTGCAAACGATTACTTTGATGCAGACACAAAGGCTGAGTTAAAGGCAATCGAAGGGAATGAAAAAGAGATTGAAGATCGTTTCTATCGTGATCTGGAGTTCGGTACCGCCGGCTTAAGAGGCGTGATCGGAGCAGGAACTAACCGTATGAATATCTACACGGTACGTAAGGCAACCCAGGGACTTGCCAATTATATCTTAAAGGTACATGGCGAGAAGAGAGGCGTTGCGATTGCATACGATTCGAGACACATGTCACCGGAATTCGCAGATATTGCGGCTCTTTGTCTGGCAGCAAACGGAATCAAGGCATATGTATTTGAATCCTTAAGACCGACACCGGAACTTTCCTATGCGGTACGTTACTTAAAGTGTATTGCAGGTATCAACATTACTGCAAGCCACAATCCGCCTGAATATAATGGATATAAGGTATACTGGGAGGATGGTGCACAGATTACACCGCCACATGATACCGGAATCATGGATGAGGTCAAGAAGGTAACCGACTATAACAATGTTAAGACCATGGAACTTGCAGATGCAAAGGCAGCAGGTTTATACGAGACGATCGGAGCCAATATTGATGATCCATATATTGCAGAGTTAAAGAAATTAGTCGTACATCAGGATGCGATCGACGCAGTCGGCGGTGATCTTAAGATCGTATACACACCACTTCACGGAACAGGAAATATTCCGGTCCGTCGTGTGTTAAAGGAACTTGGCTTCAAGAACGTATATGTTGTACCGGAGCAGGAGCTTCCGGATGGAGACTTCCCGACGGTCAGCTATCCGAACCCGGAGGCTGAGGAAGCATTTACACTCGGACTTGCACTCGGCAAGAAGGTAGATGCAGACCTGATCCTTGCTACAGATCCGGATGCAGACCGTCTTGGGGTTTATGTAAAGGATTCGAAAACAGGAGAATACCATTCCCTGACCGGAAATATGTCCGGCTGCCTGATCGGAGACTACCTGATCGGACAGAAGAAGGAGTTACAGGGACTTCCGGCAGATGGAGCATTTGTGAAGTCTATCGTATCGACCAATATGGCAGATGCGATCGCAAAATACTACGGTATCGAGCTGATCGAAGTATTGACCGGATTCAAGTTCATCGGACAGAAGATCTTAGAGTTCGAGAAGAGCGGAAAGGGAACTTACCTCTTTGGCATGGAGGAAAGCTATGGCTGTCTGACCGGAACTTATGCAAGAGATAAGGATGCAGTAGTTGCATCTATGGCATTGTGTGAAGCGGCTGCTTACTATAAGACCAAGAACATGACCTTATGGGATGCAATGATTGCAATGTATGAAAAATACGGTTATTACAAAGACTATGTAGAGTCCATCACCTTAAAGGGAATCGAAGGACTTGCAAAGATCAAAGAGATCATGGATACCTTAAGAAAGGATCCGATCACAGAGATCGATGGCAAGAAGGTATTAAAGGTACGTGATTATGCAGCAGATACGATCACAGAGCTTGCAACCGGAGCCGTTGTTCCGACCGGACTTCCAGCTTCGAATGTACTCTATTATGAGTTAGAGGATGACGCATGGGTATGTGTAAGACCATCCGGAACAGAGCCAAAGGTGAAGTTCTATATCGGTGTGAAGGGTAATTCCATGGAAGAGGCAGATCAGAAGTATCAGAGCCTTGGAAAAGCGGTTCTCGATAAGATCAACGGAATGCTCTAAAAGGCATTGTATAAAATGCCTATAAAGCGCGTGGAATTGCTGAAATTCCTTGACAAATAGGGCGAAAACAAGTATAAATATATTCGTAGGTAAAATCTAGGAGACAAAGATTGACCACGATTAAGAATTAGAATATCCAGAGGAGGAATTTTAACATGAACAAAGCAGAATTAGTATCAGCTATGGCTGAGAAGACAGAATTATCCAAAAAGGATGCAGAGGCAGCTTTAAAGGCATTCACAGATGTAGTTGCTGAAGAGTTAAAGAAGGGTGAGAAGATCCAGTTAGTTGGCTTTGGTACATTCGAAGTATCCGAGAGAGCAGCTAGAACAGGACGTAATCCTCAGACAGGTGCTGAAATGACAATCGCAGCTTCTAAGGCTCCAAAGTTCAAGGCAGGTAAAGCTTTAAAAGATATGATCAACGCATAATTCGTTCATGTGAGATCCGGGGTGTGGTGAGGACAGAGTACTGTTTTTACTGCACCCTTTTATTACTGTATAGGGAATTCCTATACAGTAACAGAGCAACGATGCGCACCTCGCGGAGTGGAAGATTATGCGATGCATCCGCTCGGGCGCGGTAGTGTGCGGTAGGCGCACACTTTATTTTAATAAGTGTTAAGATTCCATGAGATAGAGGGAGAAAAATGAGATTAGACAAGTTTTTAAAAGTATCCAGACTGATCAAGCGCAGAACCGTTGCGAATGAAGCCTGTGATGCCGGTCGTGTTATGATCAACGGTAAGCCGGCGAAGGCATCTACGAATGTGAAGGTCGGGGATGTGATCGAGATTCTGTTCGGAACAAAGAAGGTCAAGGTGGAAGTGCTTGACATTCAGGATACGACAAAGAAGGAAGAAGCCAAGGATCTGTTCAAATATCTGTAAAGCAGCTGGTTTTCTTCATCATAGAAGCGGAAGCCTCATCATATATTTAAGGAAGGACGAACTTCAATAAATATGTGAGGAGGCTTTTTTGATGGAAGAAAGCAAGATTGTAAAGGCACATAAAGTGCTGTTGTCGAATAGAAAGACAGGAAACTTCAGCGGTGTGATCGATGTGTTATCCTTTGATGTAGGGGAGATCCTCTTAGAGACGGAACAGGGAATGCTGCTGATCAAGGGCGCAGACCTTCATGTGAACCGGCTGACCTTAGAAAAGGGAGAAATTGATATTTCCGGCAGGATTGACAGCCTGAGTTACTCCGATGGAAATGCTTACGGGAAGCCGGCAAACGAATCCTTTTTCGGAAGGCTGTTTAAATGATCGAGGTAAGCGAAAATATCCTGCGGGAAGCAGATTTTATGGCAATCTCGATGTTGTCCGGCTGTATGCTGGTGTTTTTGTATGATGTACTCCGTATTTTCCGGAAGCTGGTCACACACGGGACGATTGCCCTTGCCATCGAGGATATGCTTTACTGGGTATTTAGTGCACTTTTTATCTTTGCAATGCTCTACAGGAAGAATGATGGACTGATCCGCGGATTTGCAATCGGAGGGATTGTGACCGGGATGCTTGTCTATAACTATCTGATCAGCTCCTGGGCAACCGGGGTTGTGGCGCGGATCTTAAAAAAACTGATTCGTCTTTTCTTATATCCACTGCATCTGTTGGGAAAATGGACAAAAAAGCCGGCACACTTTATGCACCATCAGGCAGTCAGACTATGGAAAAGGGCAGCAAAGCTATTGAAAAATGTGTATAAAGAAGTTAAAATAGGTGTGAAGAAACGATAGTATCTGCTTGCACAGAATGCATGTGCAGAAATGAGGAGTAAGATGAGCCAGAGAAGCAGAAGGAGAAAGAAGAATAACCGTGCAGGGAAGCTTTGTGTTACGTTGATCGTCTGTACGCTTTTAGTTGTCATGTCGATCCAGATCGTCCGGTTGTACCAGAAGAATCAGGAATACATCGTACAGGAGAAGAACCTGACGGAGCAGTTAGAGGAAGAGACGCAGCGGCAGGAGAACCTGAAGGATTATGAGGAATATACAAAGAGTCAGGATTATGTAGAGGATATCGCAAAGAGCAAGCTTGGACTGTTACATGATAATGAGATCGTCTTTAAAGAGAAGAAAAAGTAGAAGAACCAGAAGAACCGGAGAGGTTCTTCTTTTTATTCTTAAGAATGAACCGCTTCGAAAACATGAACTGCATAGAAGGCTTTGGATTCGCCATTTGAATGGAGAATTTGGCGAAATGTTTTTGAAAAGCGGACAATCGTTTGACAAAGATTTTAAAAGAAGATCCGTATAATAACCTCTGCTGTCAGAACGACAGGGATGGAGGTTTGATGAAAATGAAAAGACAAAACACAAAACAAGTTCTGGTTTCATTATTGGGGATCTGTATGTGCAGGATCAGTATCGCAGGCTGTTTTCCACTGATTCCGGCATATTTTGCAGCCGGCTGTCTCGAAGGAAGCGGACGGATGCTGTTGGCGGTTGTGATGACACTTGGCATGGCGGTGCTGCTGCCGGTTACCACAATGGTAAAGTATCTGATGGTGATCTTGGTGACAGCGGTTGTGATCCGCCTGATGGAATGGGTGAACAAGGGATGCTTCACCTGGGCGGGGGCGTTGACCGCAGGTGTTGCAACCTCTCTGATCGGGATCTTCGGGGAGCTGCTGGATCTGAAAAACCGTACTGCCCTATGGGTGGATCTGATGGAAGGAATCTTTGTATTTGGTGCGACAATGGTGATCAGCCGGATCTTACATAGCTTTTTAGAATGGAAGCTGCAACCGGATATTGATGTGCCGCCGGAAGAGGATCACCGGAAAAGACTGAAGGATTATGCGGAATCTTTTCAGGGGCTATCGGATATTTTTCTGAAAATGAAGATGGAACAGGCGGATTTTACACCGGAAGAGATGGGACAGATCCAGAATGAGATCACGGGCCGTCTTTGTGCAAACTGTGATTCCTGTGCTATCTGTTGGGAAAATGAGGATTCACCGATGTATGGATGTCTGTCACAACTGATCGAGTCGATCCGTCAGGCGGGCTGTGCCGACCGGGACGCAAGGCTTCGGATGGAAAAATACTGTCCCTATGCAGGCACGATGATCGAGGAGGCGGTGCATGTATTTGAACGGGCGAGACTGAATCTTTCGTGGTATAACCGGTTGATCGAGAACCGGGAAGTGATCGCAGAACAGTTAGATGCCATGGCATATATCATGGAAGATTGTGCCAGCCCGGATGTGGATATCAGTAAAGAAAGACGTACATCTCTGACAGAATTAAAGTACCGTGCAAAAGAGCGCGGGGTGCTCGTATCGGATGGCCGTCTTTTTGAAAAAAAGAACGGACGTATCCAGTTAAAAGTCAATGCAAGGGCAAAGGCAGGCTGTGTTCCGGTTAAGGAACTGACAAAAGCGGTAGAAAAGGCACTGGATCATCCAATGATGCCGCATAAGGATGCAAAGGCTCTGATCGGAAAGGAAAAAACACTGTTTACGTATGAAGAAGAGACCTGTTATCAGAGTATCTATGGAGTGGCGCGGCTGGTTGAGGATGGTGCACCGGTTTCCGGTGACAATTTTTCGTTTCTCGAGCGTGCGGATGGCAGGCTGATTTTAAGCCTTTCGGATGGCATGGGCTCCGGGGTGCGTGCGTGCAGGGAGAGCGAAACGGTCATTGAATTGTTGGAAAAGTTTTTAGAAGCCGGATTTGGCATGGAGACGGCAATCCGCATGATGAATTCTGCGATGGTGATCAAGGGAGAGGAGGATCTTTTTTCTACGGTGGATATTGCCGAGATCAATCTGTATAGCGGAAGCTGTGAATTCTATAAGATCGGGGCAGCGGCAACTTTTATCCGGCATCCGGATGAGGTAGAATGTCTGGTGTCGACAAGCCTGCCGGCAGGCGTTTACCACAGGCTTGAAATTGAACGGATGCAAAAGCAGCTTGCCGGGGGAGATTTCCTTGTCATGGTTACAGATGGTGTGCTAGAATACTTACATGTTGAAAAGCCGGAAGAGACGATGCAGGAGATCATTGCAGGAATCGAGACGAATAATCCGAATACGCTTGCAAAACGGATCTTAGAGCATGTGCTTCTTTATACCGGTGGAAAAGCACCGGATGATATGACGGTGTTAGTGGCGGGAATCTGGGAAAAGTCTTAAGGATATGCCTGCCGCATCAGAGAAAGTAGTGAGAGACATGGCAGAAAATCTGATCACAAAAGTGATCGCCTATATTGAAAAAAATCAGATGCTCACACCGGGAGATGTTGTTATCACGGGCGTATCCGGCGGCGCAGATTCGGTCTGCCTTCTGCTTGTGCTGTCAGAGATACAAAAGAGATATGACATCACGATCCGTGCCGTACACATCGAACATGGCATCCGTGGCGGTGAAAGTCTGGCAGATGCATCATTTGTAAAGGCATTGTGTGAGCGGAAAAATATTCCGTTTGTGTTATATCCGTTTGATGTGCCGGAGATTGCAAAAAAGTGTGGCGAGTCACTCGAAGAAGCAGGACGCAGGCTGCGCTATCAGGCATTTGAGCAGGAGGCTGCCGCCTATCCGGGGGCGAAGATTGCCGTTGCACATAACCAGAATGACAATGCAGAGACGATGCTGCATCATCTGGTGCGCGGAAGCGCATTGCAGGGAATGGCAGGGATCGCACCGGTACGTGGACGGATCATCCGCCCACTTTTAGGGGTGAGCAGAAGTGAGATTGAGAACTATCTGCATGAGAAAAACCAGCCGTTTCGCACGGATGCGACGAATGAAGAACTCATCTATACGAGAAACAGGGTACGCCATGAGGTGCTTCCGGTTTTAGAGGAGATCAATGATCAGGCGGTTGCACATATGGCACAGACAGCAGAGCTGCTGCGGCAGACGCAGGAATATATGAGAAAACAGGCAGATCATCTGATGGAGCAGTACGTGCATCCGGGGACAGATGGGGTCATGATAGATCAAGAGGTTCATACGGAAGAAGAGGTGTTAAGAGACTTGCTGCTCTATGAAGTGCTTGGAAGCCTTGCAGGCAGTAAGAAGGATATTGGTATGTCACATGTAAAAAGTGTCTGTGAGCTGTTTGACCGGCAGGTAGGAAGGCAGATCTGTCTTCCGTATGATCTTTGTGCAGTAAGAACTTATGGAGGAGTCCGGATTGCAAAAGCAGATGGGAAAAGGAAAGACATGAAAAAAGTGCAGGAGAATGTACCTGGGATCCGCTTGCAGGATGCACCTGCATTCACCTGCCGGCTGCTTGACAGTGCCAATTTGCAAGGGGAAATTCCAAAAAACAAGTATACGAAATGGCTGGATTATGATAAGATAGAAGATAGCCTATCTGTAAGAAACAGGAGATCCGGCGATTATTTCTGGCTGACAGAAGACGGAAAGCGTAAGAAGCTGAAACAGTATTTTGTGGATGAGAAGATTCCACAGCAGCAGCGGGATCAGATTCCTTTGGTTGCAGATGGTTCACATATCGTATGGGTAGTTGGCTACCGTATGAGTGCAGGATATAAAGTAACAGAGCATACAAAAAGAATTCTTGAAATACAGTATGATGGAGGAAAAGAAGAAAATGAGTGAAAGTATTCGCGTATTGATTGAAGAAGACAAACTGAATCAGAGAATTGCAGAACTGGGTGCACAGATCAGCAAGGATTTTGCAGGGGAAGAGGTCTGTCTGATCTGTATCTTAAAAGGATCGGTATTTTTTACCTGTGAGCTTGCAAAGCGGATCACAGTTCCGGTCACACTGGATTTCATGTCTGTATCAAGTTATGGGTCATCTACCGTATCAAGCGGTGTGATAAAGCTGAAAAAGGATCTGGACGAATCAATCGAGGGCAAGAATGTCATTGTGATCGAGGATATTATTGATACAGGAAGAACCCTGAAGTATCTGTTAGAGGATCTGACAAAGAGAAATCCGAAGAGCTTAAAGCTCTGCACCATGTTAGATAAGCCGGATCGCAGAGTGACGGATGTTGCAACCGATTATACCGGATTTGAGATCCCGGATGAATTCGTAGTAGGTTATGGATTAGATTATGACCAGAGATATCGTAATCTGCCATATATCGGAATACTGAGCTTGGACTAGGAAGGAGACTCCGTGAAAAAGAATTATAGAGGTTTTGGATTTTATATCGGGCTGGTTGTACTGGTGGTGCTTGTCTTTTTGTTTTTAGACCATCAGCAGAGCAGTAGTAACACGTACAACCTGACCCAGTTTGAAGATGATCTGGCAAGCCACAAGATCGTATCGGTTGAGATCGATCCGAATCGGGAAGTGCCGACAGGTGTGCTTGAGATCATCAAAAATGATTCGAGTAAGACCGAACTGAATGTATCGGATGTAGATCATGCGATCGATCTGATGCAGCAGTATAAGTTCGAGAATTATAAAATGGATTCGGTGCCGGCAGAGAACTGGCTGATGAATCTGCTGCCATTGTTACTGGTATTTGCAGCTATGTTTATCCTGTTTATCATTATGAATAATCAGGCGGCAGCAAATGGCGGCGGCAACAAGATGATGAATTTTGGGAAAAGCCGTGCGAAG
>OBLI01000858.1_pt1 | contig 31570 bp, 29 predicted proteins | sample 1519701 | NCBI WGS metagenome assembly OBLI01 (sample SAMEA3663005, study PRJEB22513) | pig gut metagenome | biome: pig gut; feature: pig-associated habitat; material: faeces | place: France | collected 2012 | reverse complement strand
GAGTTTTGAAAAATTTTCCTGCCATAAAGGATGATTGTCAGGAAATCCTGAAAGCACTGAAATCCCGAATCGGCCAGTGAAAAAGAAAATGGGCCCGATACAGGAAGAAAGCTGGAAGTTGGGCTGGTTCAGAATCCTGCAAAATGGCGAAAAAATGGTTAGAGACAGCTGACTGTTTGTGAAAAAGGTAGAAAATCGTCTATTTTTTAACAAAGTGTTGATTGGAGGAGGAAAACTTGATAAAATAAGTATGAATTAAGGAGAACAGAAATGGGCATCTTATTAAAATCATCAGTCAGGAGGAACAGGAACATGAAAATTTTATTCTACGATACAAAGAACTACGACAAGGAATCTTTTGATAAACAGTTAAAGAATTATCCGGGAATAGAGATGGACTATCTGAAGACAGACCTTACACCGAAAACTGCGCCGCTGGCAAAGGGATTTGATGCAGTGTGTGCGTTTGTAAGTTCCGATGTGGGAACAGAGACCGTGGAGAAGCTGCAGGAAGCAGGTGTGAAGCTGATTCTTATGCGCTGCGCAGGATTTAATAATGTGGATCTGGAAAAGGCTGCCCAGTATCAGATAAAAGTTATGCGTGTGCCGGGGTATTCTCCGGAAGCAGTTGCAGAGCATGCGATGGCTCTTGCGCTGGGGGTTACCAGAAGACTTCATAAGGCTTATGTGAAAGTAAGAGAGAATGACTTCAGCCTTGGCGGTCTTATGGGCTTTAATTTCTACCAGAAAACAGCAGGCATTGTAGGTACCGGTAAGATCGGAGCTGCCATGGCAAGAATCTGTCGCGGTTTTGGCATGAAAGTCATTGCTTATGATGTGTATAAAAATCCGGATCTGGATTTTGTAGAGTATGTATCTCTGGATGAACTTCTGCAGACCAGCGATCTGATTTCTCTTCACTGTCCGCTTATGGATGACACATACCACTTGATTAATAAAGAGACAATTGTTAAAATGAAAGACGGAGTGGTACTGGTAAATACTTCAAGAGGCGGTCTGGTAAAAACAGCAGATCTGATCGAAGGTATCCGTGCGAGAAAATTTTTTGGAGTTGGACTTGACGTATACGAGGAAGAGACAAAGAATGTATTTGAGGACCGTTCCGATGAAATCCTGGAGCATTCTACTACAGCAAGACTGTTATCCTTCCCGAATGTAATGATTACCTCTCATCAGGGATTCTTTACAGAGGAGGCACTGGCAGCTATTTCACAGACAACCCTTGATAATGCGGTTGCTTTTGAAAAAGGAGAAAGCACAGGAAATGAAGTCGTAAAACAGGGGTAAGAATGGAGCAGAAAAGAAACTACCGGAAAGAACTGGAAAAAATCATAGAGAAACATCAGAAGGAAGACAGGATCCCTACGCTGTTCCTGCACAGCTGCTGCGCACCATGCAGCAGCTATGTGCTGGAATACCTGTCTCCTTTTTTTCGCATTACGGACTTTTTTTATAATCCAAACATTTCTCCGGAATCGGAGTACAAAAAACGGGAGGAAGAACTGGAACGTCTGATTGAGCGGATGCCTTTTCAAAATCGACCGGTTTTTCTTTCCGGAGTCTATTGTCCGGAAAAATTTTATGAAATGGCGAAGGGAATGGAAAGCATACCGGAAGGCGGCGAACGGTGCTTTGCCTGTTATCGGCTGCGCCTGGAAGAAACGGCCAGGATGGCTGCAGAAGGCGGGTATGACTATTTTGCTACGACATTGACCATCAGTCCATTAAAAAATGCGGCGAAGCTCAATGAAATCGGAGAGGAACTGGAACAGAAATACGGGGTGAAACATCTGCCCTCTGATTTTAAGAAAAAGAACGGTTATAAGCGTTCCATTGAACTTTCAGCAGAATATGATCTGTACAGACAGGATTTCTGCGGCTGTGTATTTTCAAAAAGAGAACGGGACATAAGGAAAAATTCCTTGCACAGGGATTAAGATAATGTTAAACTGATAGGAAATATAAAAAACAGAAAAGAAATGAGGGACAGAAGATGGCTCAGTTGTGGGGCGGACGTTTCACAAAAGAAACCGATAAGCTTGTGTATAATTTTAACGCGTCCTTAAGTTTTGATTCAAAACTGTACAGACAGGACATTACAGGAAGTATGGCACATGCATCCATGCTTGCGAAACAGGGAATTATTGAAGAACAGGAAAAAGAAGAGATCCTGAAAGGACTGAAGAGTATTCTGGAGGATATTGAAGCAGGGACACTTGTATTTTCAGAAGAATATGAAGATATCCACAGTTTTGTGGAAGCAAATCTGATCGATCGCTGTGGAGATGTGGGAAAGAAGCTTCACACAGGAAGAAGCCGTAATGACCAGGTGGCACTGGATATGAAAATGTATGTAAGAGATGAGATCGGAGAGATCGATCTTCTTCTGAAAGAACTGTTGGAAACCATTTATAAGATTATGAGCGAGAATGTTCATACTTATATGCCGGGATTTACGCATTTACAAAAAGCGCAGCCGGTTACGCTGGCACATCATTTCGGGGCATATTTTGAAATGTTTAAGCGGGACAGAAGCCGTCTGGCTGATGCTTCTGCACGTTTGAATCTGTGCCCTCTGGGAAGCGGTGCGCTTGCAGGAACGACGTATCCTCTGGACCGGGAATATACAGCAAGTCAGCTTGGGTTTGACGGTCCTACCCTGAACAGTATGGATTCTGTGGCAGACAGAGATTATCTGATTGAAACCTTATCTGCCTTATCTATCATTATGATGCATTTAAGCCGGTTCTGTGAAGAAATCATCTTATGGAATTCCAATGAATACCGTTTCGTGGAAATCGATGACGGATACAGCACAGGAAGCAGTATTATGCCGCAGAAGAAAAATCCGGATATTGCAGAACTGGTTCGTGGAAAGACCGGACGTGTCTATGGGGCGCTGGTTTCCATTTTGACGACGATGAAGGGCATTCCGCTGGCATATAATAAAGATATGCAGGAAGATAAAGAATTTACTTTTGATGCCATAGATACAGTGAAAGGATGCATTGCACTGTTTAACGGCATGATCGCAACGATTTCCTTCAATAAGGAAAATATGGAAAAGAGTGCCAAGAACGGATTTACCAATGCGACGGATGCAGCAGATTATCTGGTAAATAACGGGGTACCATTCCGTGATGCCCATGGAATCGTAGGACGTCTGGTGCTGTACTGTATTGACAAGAATATTTCTCTGGATGAAATGACGCTGGAAGAGTACCAGTCAATCAGTCCGGTATTCAAAGAAGATATTTATGAAGCTATCAGTATGAAGAACTGTGTGGAGAAGAGAAACACCATCGGTGCGCCTGGTGCAGCCGCTATGGAACAGGTGCTTGCCCTTCATAAAAAATATCTGGAAGAAAACTAAAAAACATGAAAAAATGCTTGCTTTTTCAGAAAAAGTAGTATAGTATTGTTTAGGAAATACAAATGTACGCGTAAGAAATACACGTTGTAAAGATTAAGAAATACATAGCAAGGAGAAGAGTCCAATGAGCGAGAAATTAAGAGTAGGTATTTTAGGAGCAACCGGTATGGTAGGACAGAGATTTATTTCTCTGCTGGAAAATCATCCCTGGTTTGAGGTTGTAACACTGGCTGCCAGTGCAAGAAGTGCAGGAAAAACATACGAAGAAGCAGTAGGAGCACGCTGGAAAATGGATACTCCGATGCCGGAAGCAGTAAAGAAACTGGTTGTTATGAACGTTGCAGATGTAGAAGCAGTTGCTGCGACAGTAGATTTCGTTTTCTCGGCAGTTGATATGAGCAAAGAAGAAATCAAAGCCATTGAAGAAGAATATGCAAAGACAGAAACACCGGTTGTTTCCAATAACAGTGCACACAGATGGACACCGGATGTGCCGATGGTAGTGCCGGAAATCAATCCACAGCACTTTGATGTCATTGAATTCCAGAAAAAACGTCTGGGAACTACCAGAGGATTTGTTGCAGTAAAACCAAACTGCTCCATTCAGAGCTATGCACCGGTACTGACTGCATGGAAAGAGTTTGAACCATATGAAGTCGTTGCAACGACTTATCAGGCAATTTCCGGAGCAGGAAAGACATTTAAAGAATGGCCGGAAATGGTAGAAAATATTATTCCGTACATTGGCGGAGAAGAAGAAAAGAGTGAACAGGAACCACTGCGTCTGTGGGGCGAGATCAAAGACGGTGTAATCGTAAAAGCATCCGAACCGGTGATCACAACACAGTGTATCCGTGTTCCTGTATTAAACGGACATACAGCAGCTGTATTTGTAAAATTCAGAAAGAAACCAACCAAAGAACAGCTGATCGAGAAACTGGTGAACTTCAAAGGTCTTCCGCAGGAACTGGAACTGCCAAGTGCACCGAAACAGTTTATCCGTTACATGGAAGAAGACAATCGTCCGCAGGTAAAACTGGATGTGGATTATGAAAAAGGAATGGGAATCAATGTGGGACGTCTGAGAGAAGACACCGTATACGATTTCAAATTTGTAGGCCTTTCACACAACACCGTACGTGGTGCAGCAGGCGGTGCAGTGCTCTGTGCAGAAACACTGAAAGCAAAAGGATTTATTACAAAGAAATAAGAAACACGGAAACATACCGTATTACAATCAGTCAGACCGGGGAATGCCCTCCGGTCTGATTGCGTGAAAGAGGGATTTATGGGCAAATCATTATTTATTGCAGAAAAGCCCAGTGTGGCACAGGAATTTGCAAAAGCGCTGAAGATAAACGGAGCCAGAAAAGACGGATATCTGGAATCGGAAACGGCCATTGTGACCTGGTGTGTCGGACATCTGGTGACGATGAGTTATCCGGAAAAATACGATATGAAATACAAACGCTGGAGTCTGGATACCCTTCCCTTTCTTCCGGAAACTTTTTTATACGAAGTGATTCCTTCTGTGGAAAAACAGTTTCAGATCGTCAGCAATCTTCTGAACCGGGAAGATGTCTCTACGATTTACGTGTGTACAGACTCCGGACGGGAAGGAGAATATATTTACCGTCTGGTTGCCATGATGGCAGGAGTCAGGGAGAAGGAGCAGAAAAGGGTATGGATCGATTCTCAGACAGAAGAAGAAATTATCCGGGGGATCCGGGAAGCAAAAGATCTTTCTGCCTATGATAACCTGTCTGCATCTGCGTACTTAAGAGCAAAAGAAGATTACCTGATGGGCATTAATTTTTCAAGGCTTCTGACGCTGAAATATGGAAATGCCGTATCTTCCTATCTGGGAACCAATTATCAGGCCATTTCTGTAGGGCGGGTCATGACCTGTGTGCTGGGAATGGTCGTGCGCAGAGAGCGGGAGATTCGTGCTTTTGTAAAGACACCATTTTACCGGGTGGTAGGAATCCTCTGTGCAGCAGAACGGGATTTTGAAGGAGAATGGCGCGGCGTGGAAGGCAGCCGATATTACCAGTCACCAAAACTGTATAAGGAAAACGGCTTTAAGAAAAAAGAAGATGCAGAAGCACTGGTGAAAATTCTCAGCGCCAATCCACCCCTTGAAGCAGTGATTGAAAAGCTGGAGAAAAAGAAAGAAAATAAAAATCCGCCGCTTCTTTACAATCTGGCAGAACTGCAGAATGAATGTTCCAGATTCTTCAAAATCAGTCCGGATGAAACCTTGAAAATCGTTCAGGAACTTTATGAAAAGAAACTGGTTACGTATCCAAGAACCGATGCCAGAGTCCTGTCTTCTGCAGTTGCAAAGGAAATCCGGAAAAATATACAGGGACTTCTGAATTACAGTACAGGAAAACCATATGCAGAAGAGATTCTGGCAGGCAGTCTGTATCAGAACCTGACAAAGACACGGTATGTAAATGACAAACAGATTACCGATCATTATGCCATTATCCCTACGGGACAGGGAATGAACGCACTGGCAAGTCTCCATACTTCTGCCGCAAAAGTATATGAAATCATTGTGCGGCGTTTCCTGAGCATTTTTTATCCGCCGGCCGTATATCAGAAAGTCAGCATCACTTCTGTGACAGAAAAAGAGCGCCTGTTTTCTTCGTTTAAAATTCTTTTGTCGGAAGGCTATCTGAAGGTAGCGGGAAATGCTTTTGGAAAGAATCAGACAGGAGAGCAGACGGCCGACCAGGAATTTCTGGAGACTCTGAAAACTTTGAAAAAGGGCAGTGTCCTGCAGATCAAAGCCTATCAGATCAAAGAAGGAGAGACTTCTCCGCCAAAAAGATATACCTCCGGTTCCATGATTCTTGCTATGGAAAATGCAGGACAGCTCATTGAAGACGAAGAACTGCGGGCACAGATCAAGGGAAGCGGAATCGGAACCAGTGCTACCCGCGCAGAGATTCTTAAGAAACTGATGACCATCCGATATCTGGCGTTGAATAAGAAAACTCAGGTGATTACTCCGACACTTTTAGGAGAAATGATTTTTGATGTGGTCAATGCATCCATCCGTTCGCTTCTGAATCCGGAGTTGACTGCAAGTTGGGAAAAAGGACTTACTTATGTGGCAGAAGGTCAGATTACATCGGATGAATATATGGCAAAACTGGAAAACTTTATTAAAAGCAGAACAGACGGTGTTTTGGGGCCGCGCAATCAGCTGGCTTTGCGCCAGTATTTTGATGCAGCTGCTATATATTATGAAAAACCGTCCAAAGAAAGAGCCGGAAGAACCGGCAGAAAGAGGTAAAGAATGGAACAGTTAAAAATCAGTGAACTTTATAGTGATTTAAATCAGACCCTGGCAAAAGAACTGCTGGAGAGCAAGACTTATCCATGGGAAGTACTTCCTCTGATCAGTGCATTTATTGTAAAACTTGGTCATACATTAAGTGAAGAAGAGTACGAGAAAAAAGGGGAGAATGTGTGGATCGCAAAATCTGCAAAAGTTGCGCCGACTGCATGGATTAACGGACCGGCAATTATCGGTAAGGATGCGGAAATCCGTCACTGTGCATTTATCCGGGGAAATGCGCTGGTAGGAGAAGGGGCAGTTGTGGGAAATTCCACAGAATTGAAAAATGTGATTCTGTTTAATAAAGTACAGGTACCTCATTATAACTATGTAGGCGATTCCATTCTTGGTTACAAATCCCACATGGGTGCAGGTTCTATTACTTCCAATGTAAAATCAGATAAAAAACTGGTTGTAGTAAAGGCGGCAGAACAGAACATGGAAACCGGTATGAAAAAGTTTGGGGCAATGCTGGGAGATGAAGTAGAAGTCGGATGCGGTTCTGTTCTGAATCCTGGTACGGTCGTAGGAAGTCATTCGAATATTTATCCGCTTTCTTCGGTAAGAGGGGTAGTGCCTGCAAACAGCATTTATAAAAATAAAAACGAAATCGTAGAGAAAAACGAATAGGAATACCGCAAGTTTTGCAATGTATACCGCAACCTTGCCAATGGCAGTTCTTTGCAGATTTTATATAATAAAGGTACAAACGAACTGAAAGAAAATGTGAAAGGCAAGGACAAGAATTATGGAAATGACATTGAGATGGTATGGAGCAAAATTTGATACGGTGACACTGAAACAGATTCGTCAGATTCCGGGCGTAACCGGTGTGATCACCACGTTGTATGACACAGCGCCGGGAGAAGTATGGACAAGAGAACGGATCCGTCAGATGAAAGAAGAAGTGGAAGCAGCAGGACTTCATGTGGCAGGAATCGAAAGTGTCAATGTACACGATGCAATTAAAACAGGTGCAGCAGACAGAGACCAGTACATTGACAATTATATTGAAACACTGGAAAATCTGGGAAAAGAAGAGATTCATCTGGTATGCTATAATTTCATGCCTGTCTTTGACTGGACAAGAACCGAACTGGCAAGAGTACGTCCGGATGGTTCTACGGTACTGGCTTATACTCAGGAGGCAGTCGATGCCATTGATCCGGAGAATATGTTTGCTTCTATTTCAGGGGATATGAACGGTACCGTTATGCCGGGATGGGAACCGGAGCGAATGGAGCATGTAAAAGAACTGTTCGAAATGTACAAAGATATTGATGAGGAAAAACTGTTTGAAAACCTGAAATACTTCCTGGAAAGAATCATGCCGGTATGTGACAAATATGATATTAATATGGCGATTCATCCAGATGATCCTGCATGGAGTGTGTTTGGTCTTCCGCGCATTATCATCAACAAGAAAAATATTCTCCGTATGATGGAAATGGTGGATAATCCACACAATGGAGTCACCTTCTGTTCCGGTTCCTATGGAACCAATCTGGAAAATGATCTTCCGGACATGATTCGTTCTCTGAAAGGAAGAATTCATTTTGCCCATGTGCGAAATCTGAAATTCAATACACCGACCGATTTTGAGGAAGCTGCACATCTGTCTTCCGATGGTACATTTGATATGTATGAAATCATGAAAGCTTTATATGAAATCGGATTTACAGGACCGATCCGTCCGGATCATGGACGAATGATCTGGGATGAGGTGGCAATGCCGGGATATGGTCTGTATGACCGTGCGCTGGGTGCTGCGTATCTGAATGGACTTTGGGAAGCAATTGAGAAGGGAAGCAGATAATATGAAGTTGACAAGAGAAGGACTGAAAAACAGGGAAGGTTTTTTACAGGCAGGTTATCGGCTTCCTGCATATGATCTGGAGACTGTGTGGGCGAAAACAAAGGAAGCGCCTTTCTGGCTTCATTTCGGAACCGGAAATATTTTCCGGGCTTTTCAGGCAAATGTGGTGCAGAATCTGCTGAACGAAGGGATTCTTGACAGAGGCCTTATTGCAGTGAGCGGAAGCAATCCCGAAATTATTGAGAAAATCTATCGGCCCCACGACAATCTCAGCGTGCTGGTTACTTTGAAAGCAGACGGAACGATGGAAAAAACCGTGATCGGCAGCATTGCCCAGTCTGTGATTGCATCCTCTGCTTTGCAGGAAGAGTATGCACGATTAAAAGAAATCTTCCGAAGGGATTCCCTTCAGATGGTAAGCTATACCATTACAGAAAAAGGATATGCACTGACAGACACAAAAGGAAACCTGAAAGAGGATGTGAAGAAGGATCTGGAAGCAGGTCCTGCCGCACCGGTCAGTTACATGGGACTTTCTGCTGCCCTTCTGTATGAGCGATATCTGGCAGGAGAATTGCCAGTGGCCATGGTGAGCATGGATAACTGTTCTCATAATGGAGATGTACTCAAACAGTCTATGATGACCTTTGCAAAATCCTGGGAAGAAGCGAATCTGGTAAAGAAAGGATTTGTCGAATATCTCTCCAAAGACGAAAAAGTCTCTTTTCCATGGACAATGATCGATAAGATTACTCCACGGCCGGATAAGCAGGTGCAGGAAATGCTGGAAAAAGACGGCATCGATGATCTGAAAATGGCCGTGACATCCAAAGGAACCTATGCATCTCCCTTTGTGAATGCAGAAGAATGTGAATACCTTGTAATAGAAGATCATTTTCCAAACGGGAGACCGAAACTGGAAACGGGAGGCATTCTGTTTACCGACAGAGAAACCGTAGATCAGGTGGAGAAAATGAAAGTCTGTACCTGTCTGAATCCCCTTCATACGGCTCTTGCAGTTTTTGGATGTCTTCTGGGATATGAAAAGATTTCTGACGAAATGAAAGATCCGGAACTGAAAGAACTGGTTCGGATCATCGGATACGAAGAAGGACTTCCGGCAGTCGTGAATCCGGGAGTGCTTGATCCGAAAGAATTTATTGATACTGTCGTAAATATCCGTATACCGAATCCGTTTATGCCGGATACCCCACAGAGGATTGCAACCGATACCTCTCAAAAGCTTGCCATTCGTTTTGGGGAAACCATAAAGACTTATGAAACCAGGGAAAATCTGGATATCCAAAATCTGAAACGAATCCCTCTGGTGCTGGCAGGCTGGCTTCGTTATCTGATGGCTGTGGACGATGAAGGAAAGGCCTTTGAACTGAGTCCGGATCCTCTTTTGTCTGTGGTATGTCCTTATGCAGAACAACTGAAACTGGAGCCGGGACAGAATACAGAAGCCGTCATTGGTCCGGTACTGAAAATGAAACAGATTTTCGGTGTGGATCTGTATGAAGCAGGGCTTGCAGAACTGGTATGCGGATACCTCAAGGAAATGACTGCAGGACCGGGAGCGGTTCGTGCAACTTTAAGGAAATATGTATAAAAACAGATGGATGCCCCCGATTCTTTCGGGGGCTGCTTTGAAATGGATTGCGGTCATAGCCATGCTGATTGACCATATCGGTGCCGTTGTACTGGAAAAAGGGGCGATTTATGCCTATAATCATCAACTGGCCAGCGCGCTTGACTTTGACAGGACGCATTTCTTACTGCGGGCAGATGTATGGTTCAGAAATGTGGGAAGGATTGCCTTTCCCATTTTTTGTTTTCTTCTGGTAGAAGGTTTTTTTCATACTTCAAACAGAAAGAACTATGCGATGCGGCTCTTCCTCTTTGCTCTGATCTCCGAGATTCCATTTGATCTGGCTTTTCGGTATCAGATACTGGAATTTACTTATCAGAATGTGTTCTTTACTTTGTTGATTGGTCTGCTCACCATATGGGCGATGGAGGTACTCAGGCAAAAATCCCCGGTTCTGGCTCTTCTTCCTGCATGTGTCGGGCTTTTAGCAGGGAATCTTATGCGGACGGATTATAGTTGGAAGGGCGTGCTTTTGATTCTGGTATTGTATTTGTTTTACCTGTATCCGGCAGAAAAAACCATAGCCGGCTGCCTTTGCCTTTTGTGGGAGCCGGCTGCATGTCTGGCGTTCGTTTTTCTGAATCTGTATAACGGAAAAAGGGGGCGCTCCATAAAAGCTTTTTTTTACTGGTTTTATCCGCTGCATCTGCTGGTACTGGTAATGATCAGAAATATTTTATTCTCTATATAAGAAAACAAAAAGAACGAATCGGGAAACCGGCCGTTCTTTTTTTCTTTTTCTTTCGAAAAATTTTAAAATTCCCAGGTAGTTTTCTTAAGGTCGGTAAAGTACCATTAAGAAAAAAAGAACGAGGTGAACGGAATTGAAAATATTGATTACAACAGACTGGTATGAACCGGTCATCAACGGAGTCGTTACTTCTGTGCGGAATCTGAAGCGGGAGATGGAAAAAAGAGGACATGAAGTACGTGTACTTACCCTGTCAGATTCCGGCAGAGCCCGAAAAGAAAAAGACGTATATTTTATCCCATCCGTAAGCCTGAAACAAATCTATCCGGGTGCAAGAGGAAGTCTTCCTTTCTTTGGAAACAGCTTTGTGAAAGAGCTGATTCGATGGAGACCGGATGTGGTGCATTCCCAGTGTGAATTTATGACTTTTTGCCATGCGGTGCGAATCAGCAGAGCGTGCGGCTGTCCTCTGGTGCATACCTGTCATACTTCTTATGGAGATTATGTGCATTATCTGCCCAAAGGGATAAGAAACGATTGGAACGAGGAAAAAATAGTGGCCAGTTTTTTACGAGTAGTATTGAAAAAAGTCGATGTTCTGGTAGTTCCTTCCAAAAAAGTGGAAAAAATCCTGAACAGCTATGGAATTACGGAAAAAATTTCCGTTGTTCCAAGCGGAATTTCTTTGCATCGATTTTCCGGGCAATTGACACAGGAAGAAAAAATACAAAGAAGGAGTGCCCTTGGTTTTCCGAAGGACAGGAAAATTCTGGTGAGTATCGGAAGGCTTGCCAAAGAAAAGAATCTGGAAGAAATTCTTGTATGGTTTGCACGGCTGATCAAAGAAGGGGAGAAATCCATCGGTCTGTTGATTGGAGGAGACGGTCCTGATCGGCAGGAACTGGAGCAAATGACCGATATGCTTGGAATCCGGGAACAAGTAAGATTCACTGGCATGATTCCTCCGGAAAAGGTGGGGGAAATCTATCAGCTGGGACATGTATTTGTCTGTGCATCCACCAGTGAAACACAGGGGATGACGTATATGGAAGCGATGGCAAGCCGGGTTCCTGTTCTTTGCAGAAGGGATTTGTGTCTGGATGGGGTGGTCCTGGATGGATGGAATGGATTTCAGTATGATTCTTATGAGCAGTTTAAGCTTCATGTGAAATATCTGTTGGAAAATGAGACAAGGAGACAGGAAATGGGACAAGCAGGATGGGAAACGGCACAGGTGTTTTCTGACAGAAATTTTGGTATTTCTATAGAAAAAGTTTACGAGGAGGCATTTGTCTATGCAGATCAATATGATGTCCAAGGCAGATATCGTGAAAGGGCACGGAGTTCTGTCTGCTCATGATGAACAGGTGGAACTGGTAAAGCAAGTATTGAAAGAGAAATTTACAGTCTGTGAAAATGGGAAAAGGATCTGTGAGATTACCCATTATCATTCTATAAATCCGGAATTTTATTTCCAGATTGCAAAATGCAGGAAAAACGGAAAAACAGTCGGTTCTGTCCATTTCCTTCCGGAAACGGTAGAGAACAGTATCGGTATTCCGGGATTTGCCAGAAGGATTTTTAACTGGTATATGATTTCTTTTTACCGGAAGATGGACTATCTGGTTACCGTGAATCCCTGTTTTGTGGATGCGTTGTGCCATTGTGGAATTCCACGAAATAAGATTTCCTATATACCCAATGTGGTTTCAGAAGAGACGTTTTATCCTCTTTCCCTGGAAGCGCGTATGCATATCCGGAAAGAATACCGGATTCGTCCGGATGCATTTGTGGTTCTGGGTGTGGGACAGCTGCAGGAGCGAAAAGGGGTACTGGATTTTATAAAAGCAGCAGAAGAAATGCCGGAATGTATGTTTTTGTGGGCAGGAGGATTTTCCTTCGGGAAAATTTCAAAAGGTTACAAGCAGATCCAAAAAGCTATGAAACAGCTGCCGGATAATATCCGTTTTCTGGGTATGACAGAACGGGAAAAGATGAATCAGATCTATAATATGGCCGATGTGCTTTTCCTTCCATCTTATGAGGAACTGTTCCCTATGACGATTCTGGAAGCTATGAACTGTGGGCTTCCTGTACTGGTACGAAATCTGGATATTTATGAACCCATCCTTTCCGATTATGTATTACAGGGAAAGGACAGAGCGGATTTTGTAGAAACTCTGAACATTCTGAAGACAGACCGGATTTTCTATGAAAGAAGTGCGCATGCATCCTATGAAGGGCATTTGTTTTACAGCAGAGAACGTGTAGGAAAGCAGTGGAAAGAATTTTATGAAAAAATAGCGGAAGAAATGCATGAGGAAGGGGCTCCTTTTTCTGAAATTTCTATGGAAGGCGGGATGGTGTGAAAAGAGAAAAAACAGGAATCTTTTTCAATCTTTGTACCGTTCTTGGACTGTTGGCAATGCTTGCGTTCCTTCTCTATGGAATCCGGAATCAGATTTTCGTATCGGAGACAGCACTGGAACAGTTTTTAAAAAGATGGGGAATCTGGGCACCGGTTTTCTTTGTGGGAATTCAGGCAATCCAGGTGATTCTGCCCATCCTTCCGGGGGCCGTGGGATGTCTGGCCGGCGTTCTGATTTTTGGTCCGGTCTGGGGATTTATCTACAATTATGCAGGAATTTGTGCAGGCTCTCTGGCAGCTTTTTTCCTGTCCAGAAAATATGGGCGTCCTTTTGTAAAAAACAGAATCGGAGAGAAAAATTACAGGAAATACATCGGATGGCTGGAAAAAGGCAAAGGATTTGAATGCGCCTTTGCAGCAGCGATTTTCTTTCCTGTGGCACCGGATGATCTTCTGTGCTATATTGCAGGATTGACAAAAATGACATGGAAACGGTTTGCGATGATTATCCTTCTTGGGAAACCAGTATCTATCTGTTTGTACAGTCTTGGACTTGTGGGACTTGTGCGCTGCTGTTTGTGAGAGTACTGAGCGCTGCATCCATGCCAGCCCCGAGATCGCAGTGCGAGTTTTGAAAAATTTTCCTGCTGTAAAGGATGATTGCGAGGATTTTAGTAGAAATATCCCAGCGTCTGCCGGATGTCGGAACAGTAAAAAAATGTCAGATAGATACTTGTGTAATTTTCATGAAACGTGTATAATAAAAACAGAAAATACGAGCAATTTTAACAGTAAAAACCACATGCGGGTTTCAAACCTCATGTGGTTTCTGCTGAATAATGGGAGAGCCTATGTGGATATTGAAGTTTAAACCGGTAGATTGTAAGAACTGTTACAAATGTGTAAGAAATTGTCCGGTAAAGGCCATTCGTGTGAAGGATCATCAGGCTCAGATTATGGAAGATGCCTGTATCTTATGCGAAAAATGTACGATTGTCTGTCCGCAGCATGCCAAGGAGGAGATTAATGATATTCCAAGTCTGAAGCGAATGATCGCAGATGGAAGAAAGCTGATTGCAAGTGTGGATCCGGCTTATCTGGCAAAGTATGGACCGGGAAGTTTTCCGTCTCTGCGTCAGGCACTGATCCAGCTTGGATTTTATGATGCCCGTGAAGCAGCAGAGGGAACCTGTCTGGTAAAAAATCAGTATGAAAAGATGCTGGAAGAAGGAAAACGGGACGTGATGATTACATCGACTTGTCCTTCTGTCGTGCGTCTGATCCGGAGTAAATATCCGGAACTTACGGAGTATCTTCTGCCGGTGCTTTCTACTATGCAGGCACATGCAAAATATCTGAGAGAAGAAAACAGAGACGGTATTCCTGTTTATATCAGCCCCTGTATTTCACCGGTCGCGGAGCTTCGTGAAAAAATCAATTATTCTGCTTATGTCGTTTCTTTTGATGAGCTGGATACCTGGCTGAAGGAAAATCAGATTGAGGTGCCCGATTGTCCGGAACCGGAAGAAATCCGTCTGTCCCGTATGCGTGCAGTCAACGGAGGACTTACTTATATGCTTCGAAAGAATCCGGAATACAGCTATCTGAGTGTGGATGGTGTGGAAAACTGTATGAAAGTTCTGGATGAATTAAAAGAAGGAAAGATCCATAAATGTTTTCTGGAATTAAATGCCTGTGAAGGAGGGTGTATCGGCGGACCTTCTTTCCAGAATACCAGATTTCGCCGTGTGCAGGGAGAACTCGATGTGCGGAGGGCATCTGCCGTGGACTGGCTGCATCCGGATCCGTGTGCAGATTTTAAGATTTCAAAGGATATCAGTCTGGAACGGGAGTTTATTGATAAAACGGTAGAGGAACGTTATCCTACAGAAGAAGAATTGCAGGAAATTCTGGATAAAATGGGGAAAACATCCCAGTCAAAGGAACTGAACTGTGGTGCTTGTGGTTACAATACCTGCCGGGAGAAAGCAGTTGCAATCTTTCAGAATAAAGCGGAAGTTTCTATGTGTATTCCTTATATGCGGGAAAGAGAGGCCAGCTATGCAAATAAGATTATCAACTCCATGCCAGGTATGCTGGTTACGGTAAATACGGAACTGAAAGTGATCCAGCTGAATAAAGCCGCAATGGATCTGTTCGATATCCGGAGAAAGAAATCCATTATCGGTCAGCCTGTAAGCAAATTGATGGATGATTATGCTTTTGTAAATATGTTGTCGTATGGAAAGAACTTCACCCAGGATCAGATCTTTGTGGAAGAATATAAAGTTTATCTGGATCGGGTGCTGACTTACGACAAAAATAACGGATTGATTATCTGTATTATGAAAAATGTTACAAAAGAAATTGTGCAGAAGCAGGAAGTGCAGAGAACCAGGATTATGGCTGCGAAGATGGCAGACAAACTGGCAGATGAACAGCTTCGTATTGTGCATCAGATCGCGGAACTTCTGGGAGAAACGGCTGCAGATACGAAGGTAGCAGTGGAAAATCTGAAAGAGACCATTCTTGCAGAACAGAAAGAGCCGGAAAAGGAGAGACCGGAGGTCTGGTTATGAAAGTACATTTCGATCATTTATTTGCAGATTTCGGCCATGTGAATTTAAATAAAAAGAAAGAATCTCTGTGCGGAGATTTTTATATGCTGGAGGAAAAGGGTTCTGATACGTTGCTTGTTCTTTCCGACGGAATGGGAAGCGGAGTAAAAGCAAATATTCTTGCAACTTTGACAGCAAAGATGTTGTGTACCATGATGATAAAAAAGGTTCCTCTGGATGATGCAGTGGAAACCATTGCAAGTACGCTTCCTGTGTGTCACGAACGTCAGATGGCATATGCGACATTTCTTGCAATGAAGATTACAGGCCGCCAAGCTTATGTGGCAAGGTTTGACAATCCGGGGCTGATTCTTCTTCGAGACGGCAGGGCATTGCCGTATCAGGAAAAAAGCCATTTTGTAAAGGAAAAGGAAATTCTGGAATCGGAGCTCGCCCTTGAAAAAGGAGATGTCCTGATTTTATTTTCCGATGGTGTGACCAATGCCGGCATGGGAAAGACGACCGACGGAGGCTGGGGGTACGAAGAGGTAGTGAAATTCTGCGAAGCAAAGTACCGGCCGGGAATCAGTGCGCAGCGTATGGCAGCAGAGATCGCAGCAGCCTGCGTAGATCTGAATCTGGACGAAACCGATGACGATATTACGGTTCTTGTGATTCGGCTCTGCGAAAGACAGGTGACCAATCTGATGATCGGTCCGCCAAGTAAGATGGAAAAAGACGAAACCTTTCTGAAAACCTTTTTCCGGTCGGAAGGAAAGCATATTGTGTGTGGAGGAACCACTGCACAGTTTGCAGCAGACTATCTGGGAGAAACGGTGTCGGTCCTCGACGGAACCGGTACCGATGCTGTGCCCGCCATGTCAAAAATCAAAGGAGTGGATCTGGTGACCGAAGGTCTTCTGACTTTGCGAAAATTAAACAGTTATGCCAACGCCTATCTGGCAGATAATATGGACGTGCTGACAACGAAAAAGAAAAAAGACGGTGCTGCCAGACTTCTGGAAGTGTTGTTTGAGGAATCTTCGGATATAAATATCTTTTTCGGGAATGCAAGCAATCCGGCAAACCAGGGGCTGCATATCGGCGAAGGAGAAAAATTAAGATTGACCAATCATTTGCGTAACTGTCTGGAAAAGGCAGGAAAGAAAGTCAGAATGCAAATCTGGTAGAATTAAAAAATGATATAAAATGAATAGAATGATGGGAGGTACCTATATGTTAGACCAGTCTTATTATGAAAAGGCAGATGAAATTATTGCGCGGTACGGGAAAAAACCCTCTGCACTGATTCCTGTTATGCAGGATATTCAGAGTGCATACCGCTATCTGCCGGGAGAACTGCTCACGTATACCGCAGGGCAGATCGGAGTTACGGAGGCAAAAGCGTACAGCGTTGCTACCTTTTACGAGAACTTTTCCTTTGAACCAAAAGGAAAATATGTAATTAAGGTTTGTGACGGTACCGCATGTCACGTAAGAAAATCCATGCCAATTCTGGAAGCATTGTACAAAGAACTGGGATTGAGCAAAAAGAAACACACAACGGATGATATGATGTTTACTGTGGAAACCGTATCCTGTCTGGGTGCATGTGGTCTTGCACCGACTTTGATGGTAAACGAAGAAGTGCATCCGAAAATGTCACCGGAAAAAGTAATTGCTTTAATACAGGAATTGAGAGGGGAAGGTGCATGATGATTTCAAACAGAACAGAACTGGATCGTTGGAGAGAACAGGCCGAACAGGATATGCAGGCTTATGACTGCAGGATTCTTGTTTGTTCCGGTACCGGCTGTATTGCCACCGGATCAGAAAAGATTTATAAAAAAATGATGGAAATCGCCGGAAATACACCGGGCGTGAAAGTAGAATTCGCTCCTCATGATGAGGGAGAACATGTAGGCGTTAAACGGACAGGATGCCAGGGCTTCTGCGAGTTCGGTCCTCTTGTAAGAATACAGAAAGGGGATAAAGTCATCCAGTACATCAAAGTACAGGAAGAAGACTGTCAGGAGATTTTTGAAAAATCAGTGTCAGGCACAGAAATTGTGGAACGTTTGCTGTATAAGAAAGAAGAAAAATCTTATGTGCAGCCGGAAGAGATACCTTTTATTGCAAAACAGACACGCATCGTTCTGGAAAATTGCGGTAAATTCGATGCGGAATCCATTGATGAGTATATTGCAGCCGGTGGATTTAGGGCTCTGGAAAAAGCGCTTTTTGAGATGAAACCGGAAGATGTAGTAGAAGAAGTAGATCAGTCCGGCCTTCGCGGAAGAGGCGGCGGTGGTTTCCCGGCTGGAAAGAAATGGAAACAGGTTGCAAATCAGCAGGAAAAAGAACGTTATGTCGTATGTAATGGTGACGAAGGCGATCCGGGAGCATTCATGGATGGATCCGTTATGGAAGGGGATCCGTTCAAGCTGATTGAAGGTATGATGATCGCCGGTTATGCGGTTGGTTCCAGTGAAGGATATATTTATGTACGTGCAGAATATCCGAATTCCGTTGCAAGACTCCGCCATGCCATCCAGGTAATGGAAGAGAGAAAGATGTTAGGGGACAATATTTTAGGAACGGATTTCTGTTTCCATATGCATATCAATCGTGGTGCAGGCGCATTTGTCTGCGGAGAAGGAAGTGCACTGACAGCTTCCATCGAAGGAAATCGTGGTATGCCAAGAACAAAACCACCAAGAACGGTTGACCATGGTCTGTGGGCAAAACCAACTGTATTGAACAACGTAGAAACTTATGCCAATGTTCCGAAGATCATTCTGGAGGGACATGCGTGGTTCCGTACCATCGGAACAGAGGGAAGTCCGGGAACGAAGACCTTCTCTTTGACCGGATGTATTGAGAATACCGGTTTGATCGAAGTACCGATGGGAACGACTCTGCGTGAGATTATTTATGATATCGGCGGAGGATTGAAAGAAGGATCCGAATTTAAAGCAGTACAGATCGGCGGACCATCCGGCGGATGTCTGACAACCCAGCATCTGGATGAGCCACTGGATTTTGACTCTGTGAAGAAATTTGGTGCAATTGTAGGATCCGGTGGTCTGGTTGTTATGAATACAGATACTTGTATGGTAGAAGTGGCCAGATTCTTCATGAGCTTTACCCAGAGAGAATCCTGCGGAAAATGTACCCCGTGCCGGATCGGAACCAAGCGAATGCTGGAAATTCTGGAAAAAATCGTTGCAGGAAAGGGCGAACTGGAAGACCTTGAAAAACTGGAAGAGATTGCAAAGAGTGTAAAAGAATTGTCTCTGTGTGGACTTGGAAAGAGCGCACCGCTTCCTGTATTAAGCACCATTCGTATGTTCCGTGATGAATATGTGGAACATATTGTAGAGAAAAAATGTGCTTCTCATACCTGTACAGCAATGCGTCATTATGAGATTGATCCTGAAAAATGTAGAGGATGTACCAAATGTGCAAGAAATTGTCCGGTTGGTGCAATTACAGGCGAAAAGAAACAGCCGCATACGATTGATGTGAATCAGTGTATTAAATGTGGCGCATGTAAAGAAAACTGCAGCTTCGATGCAATCGAGGTAAGATAATAGGAGGAGAGAGAATGATTCATGTTACGATAGACGGAATTCCTGTAGAAGTTGAGAAGGGGACGACCATCTTACAGGCTGCAGAGAAAGCCGGAATAAAAATACCTACTTTATGTTATATCAAAGATCTTCTTCCGGACGGTTCCTGCCGTATGTGTATGGTAGAAATTGAAAACAGAGGAAGAAAGAAAATGGATACTGCATGTTCCTGTCACGCAAGTGAAGGGGATGTGATTGAAACCATGAGTGAAAAAGTGGTGCAGGCGAGAAAAACCATTTTGAATCTCCTTTTATCGAATCATAAGACCAATTGTTTTTCCTGTGCACAGAACGGAAGATGTAAACTGCAGGATTATTGTCTGGAATATGGAGTGGAAAAATCTACATATGAAGGAGAAATGACGGAATTCCCAATTGATGATTCCAATCCTTTCTTTACTTATGATCCCAATCTCTGTATCCTCTGCCACAGGTGTGTCAACACCTGTAATAAGATCGTAGGCCGTGGAGCAATTGATACCATGGAAAGAGGTTTTGATTCTGTGGTCGGAACACCGTTTGGTGTGCCCTGGCGAAACAGCTCCTGTGAATCCTGCGGATGCTGTGTGGAAGCATGTCCTACCGGTGCGCTTTCTTCCAAGAGAAGAAAATCCTTCCGTCCATGGCAGGTGGAAAAGAAGGTACGTACCACTTGTCCGCATTGTGCAACCGGATGTCAGTATTATCTTGTTGTAAAAGATAACAAAATCGTGGATGTAGAACCGGCAAATGGACCATCCAATAAAGGACTTCTCTGTGTCAAAGGACGCAGCGGTTCCTTTGACTTTGTGCATTCACCGGAACGAATCAAATATCCGTTGATCAAAAATAAAGAAACAGGCGAATTTGAACGTGCATCCTGGGATGAAGCTCTGGATCTGGTAGCTTCCAAATTTATGGAAATCAAGAAACAATACGGTCCGGATTCTCTGGCTGGTTTTGCATGTTCCCGTTCACCAAACGAAGATATCTACATGGTACAGAAAATGGTAAGAACCTGCTTCGGTACCAACAACGTGGATAACTGTGCACGTGTCTGTCATTCTGCTTCTGTATCAGGTCTTGCTATGACATTGGGTTCCGGAGCTATGACAAACCCAATTGAAGATATTACCAGGAAACCGGATGTGATCATGCTGGTAGGTTCAAACCCGGAAGAAGCCCATCCTGTAGTCGGTATGCAGATTCGTCAGGCAGTACAGAGAGGCTGTAAACTGATCGTAGTAGACCCGCGTGAAATCGATCTGGCAAAGAAAGCAGATGTTCATCTGAAATTAAGACCAGGTACGAACGTTGCATTTGCAAATGGTATGATGCACATTATTATTGAAGAAGGTCTGCAGGATACAAAATTTATTGAAGAGCGTACAGAAGGTTATGAAAAGATTCGTGAGATCGTAAAAGATTACACACCGGAAAAAGTAGCAGAAATCTGTCATATTGATCCGGATGATCTGAGAAAAGCAGCGCTGATGTATGCAAAAGCAGACAAAGCACCGATCATCTATTGTCTGGGTGTAACAGAACATTCCACAGGTACAGAAGGCGTTATGTCTATGTCAAATATGGCACTCCTGGTAGGAAAACTGGGAAGAGAAGGCTGTGGTGTCAATCCGCTTCGTGGACAGAACAACGTACAGGGTGCCTGCGATATGGGGGCACAGCCAGGTGATTTCCCGGGCTATCAGAAAGTGAAAAACCCGGAAGTCATTGCCAAATTCGAAAAGGCATGGGGAGTAGAGCTGAATAAAGAACACGGAACGCATGCAACGGATATTTTCCCGAAAGCAATCAAGGGAGAAGTAAAAGGCCTGTATATCTACGGAGAAGACCCGGTAGTTACCGATGCAGATACCACACATATTATTAAAGCGCTGGAAAGCCTTGATTTCTTTGTATTACAGGAACTCTTTATGACAGAAACTGCGCAGTATGCAGATGTCATTCTTCCGGGGGTAAGCTATGCAGAGAAAGAGGGTACTTTTACCAATACAGAAAGACGTGTACAGAGAGTTCGGAAAGCAGTAGAGCTGGAAGGCGAAATGCGTCTGGATACGGATATCATCATTGATTTGATGAATCGTATGGGATATCCGCAGCCACACCTGACTGCTGCTGAAATCATGGATGAAATTTCATCCCTGACGCCAAGCTTCGGCGGTATCAGCCATGCACGTCTGGACAGTGAAGAAGTAGGCGGAAAAGGTCTTCAGTGGCCATGTCCATCCAAAGATCATCCAGGTACTCCGATCATGCATGTTGGTAAATTCACAAGAGGTCTTGGATGGTTCTATCCGGCAGAATATATTCCGTCTGCTGAACTTCCGGATGAGGAATATCCGATTGTGCTTATGACTGGACGTATTTTGTATCACTATACCACAAGAGCCATGACAGGAAAGACAAAAGGTCTTATGGAAATCGAAGGAAAATCTTTCATCGAAATGAACTACAAAGATGCAGATGCTCTTGGAATCAAGAATGGTGATAAAGTAAAAGTTTCCTCACGAAGAGGTCAGATTGAGACCATTGCCCGTGTAGGAAAGAAAGTATCACAGGGCGAAACCTGGATGCCATTCCATTTCCCGGATGGAAATGCGAACTGGCTGACAAATGCAGCTCTTGATAAATATGCAAGAATACCGGAATATAAGGTATGTGCAATTAAAATAGAGAAAGCAGAATAAAAAAGCATAATGGAGAAGACAGAAATGGCACAGGAATATCCTACAAAAATTCAGATACAGGAAGGCATAGAGATGCTTCTTTCTCATACAGAAAAGAAAGAGGCAGAAATCATTGAGACGGAGTCGGCATATGGCAGAATTCTGGCACAGGAAATCAAATCCCAGGAAAATATACCGCCGTTTGACCGTTCCCCCTATGATGGATACGCCATACGTTCTGTGGATGTTGCAAGTGCTTTCCATGACCGGCCGGTAACCCTCAAAATTATTGAGGAGGTGCCGGCGGGTCATGCGCCGGTGAAAGAAGTAGGACCACAAGAAGCAGTGAAAATACTGACCGGTGCACCGGTTCCGAAAGGAGCAGATGCTGTCGTGAAATATGAAGACACTTCCTTTGATGAAAAGGAAGTGTGTTTCTTTTCACCGGTTTCTTCAGGAAGCAACATTGTAAAAGCAGGCGAAGATATCAAAAAAGGTGAGATTGTTCTGCATCCGGGTCAGGTGTTGGATCCGGCAGCAGTGGGAATGCTGGCAGGAATGGGTTACAGCAGAGTTTCGGTTTATAAGAAACCGATTGTGAAGATTATCAGCACAGGGGATGAGCTTCTGGAGATTGACAGTGAACTGGCTCCGGGAAAAATCAGAAACAGCAGTGCGTATATGTTGAAGGGATTTCTTGGTGAGTGGGGATTGCAGGCAGACATTTACGGAATCGTAAAAGATGACACGGATGCCATCTGCAGCGCAATTTGTGCGTGTATGGAAGATGCGGATCTTGTAATTACTACGGGAGGGGCCTCGGTAGGGGACTATGATCTGGTTCTGGAAGCTTTGGAAAAAGCCAAAGCCCGCGTATTATTCTGGAAAGTAGCGATGAAACCGGGGATGGCAACATTGGCTGCAGTCAGAGATGGAAAAATGATTCTGGGTCTGTCCGGAAATCCATCTGCGGCAGCAGCAGCATTGTTTCTGCTTGGCATTCCTGTATTTCGAAAGATGTGTGGAAGAGAAAACTGGGAAGTATCCAGAATTCCAGTTTGTCTTCCGGATGGATTTCCAAAAGGAAGTCCGGGCGGCAGAATTCTTCCCGGAACACTGCAGTTTCGGGATGGACAGGTGTGTATCAATACACAAAAACATCAGGCGAACGGTATGATCAGTCCATGGAGCAATTGCAATGTGATCGGATTGATTCCAAAAGGGGCAGGTCCTCTGGAACCGGGAAGTATCATTGAGGGACTTTATCTGGAAGAGGGATGATGAAGATGAAAATAGCAGCAGGTGTGCTTGCAGGAGGCAGGAGTACCAGAATGGGAAAGAACAAAGCCTCACTGGAATGGAAAGGTGAGACATTTCTCGAAAGAGTACTTTCGGTTTGCCGGGATTTTCCGGAAATCTATGTTTCTGTAGACAAAAAAGAAAAATACGTATCCTGTGGAGCGGTTCTGGTGGAAGATGAGAAGCAGGGATTTGGTCCGCTGGAAGGGATTTACCAGATCCTGCGTACGATGGATGCAGCGTATGCGTTGATTCTGGCTACAGATATGCCTATGGTATCCCGGGAATTTGTAAGAGATTTTACCGGAAGACTGACAGGAGAGGAAGAATGTCTTGTCCTTCGGATGGAAGGACGCGCACAGCCTCTTTGTTCGGTTTATTCGAAAAAACTGCTGCCTTTGATCGATGCAATGCGGCAGAACGGGGAACATAAGCCGGGCCTTCTTTTTCAAAGGGCCAAGTGCCGCTATGTCGATCTGGAAGAAATGCATTATGGAAAAGAAATCGTGGAAAATGTAAATACACCGGTGGAATATCAACGAATCTGTCAGGAGGCAAACTGGAAACCGGAAGAAAAGAAGGAACGGAAACTGGAAGCGTTCTGTGGATATGCGAAGGAAAAATTGAAAAAAACGCCGGTTCTGATATGCTATCTGGATGGATTTGGATATACCATGTACCGACAGGCCTTAAAACAAGATGCGGTATCCTATATAAGAAAAAATTTTTCAATAGATCCGGTAAGGACGGTTTCGCCGCCTCTTACAAATCCGGCTATGGCAACGATACTTACAGGGGTTTCGCCGCAAGTGCATAAAGTGTACAGCAGAAAAGACAGAGAACTGGCAGTTCCCACCATTTTTGCAGGCAGGACGGATGCAGATACTGCATTTCTGGAAGGGGATACCAGAATACTGAAAACAGAACTTTCACCCAAACTGCATTGTCAAAAACAGGGAAAGGGTTGTGACTACTGGACATTTCTGGATGGAAGGAAGGCAGTGCAGGAACAGAAAACACTGATTTTCCTTCATTTTCACGAGATTGATGATGCGGCTCATACTTATGGCCCTTATGCGGCACAGACGATGGAGAAGATAAAAGAAATCGATGGTTATATAAATAGTCTTTCCGACCGTTTTTTGGGCAGCTTTCTTCTGATCAGTGACCATGGACTGCATGAGGATCTGGTCGGAGGCACCCATGGAGAAGATGCAACACCGTGCAGGGAAGATTTCATCGCAGTCTGGGGGGAGAGATATGAAAATTGATCCGGGAAATACAGAAGGCAGACAGATTACAGATACCTTTTATGGATGGCCGGTAAGAGAACTTCTGAAAGGACTGAAAGAAGAGGAACAGGTAGAATTCATCAGCCGGGATGGGCAGGTGGTTGCCGTATCTGCCGAAGAAATTTTAAAGGGACCTGTTTTTCTGGCAAAAGAAGAGGATAGCTTTCGTCTGGTCATTCTTTCCGATACAAATCGCAGACGTTGGTGTAAAGGAATCGTGGAAATGAAAGGCGGGGAAGACGTATGAAAGTAATTACCCTTGTAGGTGTAAGAAAATCAGGAAAAACAACTACAGTTACCGGATTGATTCGGGAGATGAAAAAGAGAGGGTATCGTGTAGGAACCGTGAAGAGTGTATTTTGTCCGGAATTTTCTATGGATACGAAAGACAGCAATACATGGAAGCACAGAGAAGCAGGTGCAGATCTTGTGTGTGTAAAAGGGAAAAAAGAAACAGATCTTCTCCTTCCTCCCTGCGCGGATGGAGACTGGTACGAATCACTTCCTGTAGATTATCTTCTGCTGGAAGGGGAATATGAACTGCAGGTACCGAGAATCATATGTGCACGAAAAGAAGAAGAAATTGACGAAAGATGCACAGAAGATACCATAGGAATTGCCGGTCGGATTGCAGAGCAGATCCAGACTTACAAAGACATTCCGGTTTACCACTCTGTAAATGAAATCGGAAAACTTGCAGACCTTCTGGAAAAACAGCCGGAAACAGAATTCCCCATAAAAAGCAGACCTATGCTGCAAAAAGCAGCGGCTCATTGCCAGTGCGGCTGCGATAAAATAAAAGGCACAAATCCGCAAAAAGCAGCAGTCCTGGAAGCGCATCCTGTAAATACAGAGAGAAAACACATCTTTCTGACAGGAGAGAAAGGAATCGGAAAAACAACGTTGTTGAAAAAACTCCTTGCTGCAATCGAAACCACACCGGTTGGATTTGTCACCTTACCCTATGAGATTCATGGTGTGCAAAAAGGCTATTACATGCACAGCTTAAGACCGATGGAAGCGTATGAAAACGACAGTCCTGTTGTGATACGCCGTGGAGAAACAAAAATGATTCCTGTGTGGGAAACTTTTGAAACGCTGGGGCTGGCAATTCTGGAACAGAGCAAAAAAGAACCCCAATGCCTGGCAGTTATGGATGAGCTTGGAAAAGCAGAGAAAAAAGCAATAAAATTTCAGGAAGCGGTATTTTCTGTACTGGACAGCCAATCAATGGTGGTTGGGATTTTGCAGAAAAACAGTGGGAAATTCACAGAGGCAATCGCTGGACGACCCGATGTAGAAGTGTATGAAGTGACAGAAGAAAATAGAGAAACGCTGTATCCGGTATTGCTGGAAAAACTTCAGAATTGTGATCCATGTGGTTTGTGACTGGTATTCTTTACGAATACCAGTTTTTTTTGTTGACAAAAGTGAATATAATGTATATAATAAATATACACATTAAGTATGATATATACATGTGAAAGGAATGAGGAAAATGAATATCATAATCAGCAATTCCAGCAACAAGCCCATTTATGAGCAAATTACGGATCAGATCCGACAGATGATCATGAATGGAGAGTTGAGGCCGGGAGAACCTCTTCCGTCTATGCGTTTTCTTGCAAAGGAATTGCGAATCAGTGTCATTACTACAAAAAGAGCATACGAAGAGCTGGAAAGAGATGGCTTTATCTGTACACAGGTGGGGAAGGGAAGCTTTGTAGCAGACAGCAACCAGGAGATTGTACGGGAAGCGCAGTTAAGAGAAATCGAGAATCTGCTTGAGGCAGCAGTGGAAAAGTCCAGATATTGTGGATTAAGTCTGGAGGAATTAAAAGAACTGCTGACAATGATTTATGAGGGGGAATAAAGGATGGAAGCGAAAATTCGAATCGAAGGTCTGGTAAAAGAATATGAGAGTTTTTCATTGAAACAGATTTCTCTGGAGATTCCAAAAGGCAGTGTGACCGGTCTGGTAGGTGCCAATGGTGCCGGAAAGACCACTTTACTGAAGTGTATCATGGGAATCGTCAGAAAAGATCAGGGAGAGATTTTCATCGACGAAGAGAAAGTGGAAGAGAAGAACAAAGACTGGAAAAATCAGGTGGGTATGGTTCTGGCAGAGGCAAATTTCCATGAATATATGAACGCAGAGCAGATTGGAAAAGTCATGAATGAGATTTATTCCAGATGGGAACCGGAACAGTATAACAACTATCTGAAGACTTTTGGAATCGAGAAAAAGAAGCGGATCAAAGAATATTCCAGAGGAATGAAGATGAAACTTCAGATTGCAGTGGCCCTTTCTCATCATGCAGAGCTGTTGATTTTTGATGAGGCCACCAGTGGACTGGATCCACTGGTACGTGATGATCTGCTGGATATGATTCTGGAATATATGCAGAATGAAAATCATACCGTACTTCTTTCTTCTCATATCATCACGGATTTGGAGAAAGTTTCGGATTATATTGCATTTATCCAGAAAGGCAGTCTGGTTTTTATGAAAGAGAAGGATGAACTTCTGTATCAGTATGGAGTTGCAAAATGTACCGAAGAACAGTTGGAAACGTTGGATAAAAGGATGATTCTGCGTGTGCGCAGAAGTGCGATGTCCTGTGAAATTCTTGTAAAAGACAGGGAAGCCTTTGTGCGCAGATATCCGGATATTGTGATGGATTATACAGGCATCGAAGAAATTATGCTGCTTATGGAGAAGGGAGAACCGGTATGAAAGGATTAATAAGAAAAGATTTTTGTCAATGGAAAAATTATGCAAAACAATATGCATTGATGTTGGTTGTCTTCTTTGGAATCGGAATCGCACTGAAATCTCCGGAATACACGGCGTTTATGACTCTGATCATAGGGCTTTCTCTTACTATGTCAGGATTCAGTACGGATGAATACTACCATTGGGATGTTTATGCATGTGCCCTTCCGGTAGATCGAAAAGAGATTGTAGCAGCAAAATATGCTACGATCCTTCTGTTGGCTGTTTTTCTGTCAGCAGTTTCAGCAATTTTTGTGGGAATCTCTGCTGTAATTTTGAAAAAACCGGTATGGGACTATGTACCGGTAGCCGGTATTCACCTGCTGCTTCTGCCTTTTATATCGGCACTTGTGTATCCGGTTATTTATAAATATGGAATTGAAAAAGCAAGGATGCTTTATATACTGTTTTTTTTAATTCCTTTTCTGGCAGTTATGGCACTTCAGGAAATCATGGAAAAAAGGGAAATGCCGAAATTGATACAGATGATTCTGGAACTTCCAAACAGAAACCAGATTCTGATTCTGGGAGCTGTGGCAATAACCCTGTTGGTCCTGACAATTTCCTACAAAATATCTGTAAAAATATATGAAAAAAAGGAGTTCTGATTCCCGATAAACAACAAAACCATTAACAAAATTAGTTCAAAGCATTAACAAAATGGTAAAAACACCAATAAAACCATTAACAAAGAAATAAAACTTTACAAAATATAATGGTTGCATTATACTTTTGATTATTAAGAAGAATAAGCAAAGAGAGGTGTTTTTGTGAACTGCAGTATGGAGATGCTGATAGAAGAAAATCGACAGCTTAGAGAGGAAAATAGAAAATTGCGGGAAGCATGTCGTGTTCAGAAAAATACGATTTCAAGATTATGGGAAGCATATTTGAAAAAGAGAAAGGACTTCTGTTAAATAAAGCCTGTAACCAGATATTTTATATCTGGCTACAGGCTTTACTTATACTCGGAACATGATTTGATTTTATGGTATTTCTTAGAATTTACCAGCTTTTGCAGCTTCTTCAACAGCAACTGCTACAGCAACGGTCATACCAACCATCGGGTTGTTACCAGCACCGATCAGACCCATCATTTCTACGTGAGCCGGTACAGAAGAGGAACCTGCAAACTGAGCGTCAGAATGCATACGTCCAAGTGTATCAGTCATACCGTAGGAAGCAGGACCTGCAGCCATGTTGTCTGGGTGAAGGGTACGTCCTGTACCACCGCCGGAAGCAACGGAGAAGTATTTTTTGCCAGCTTCGATACGTTCTTTTTTGTAAGTACCTGCAACCGGATGCTGGAATCTTGTCGGGTTGGTGGAGTTACCTGTGATAGAAACGTCAACGTCTTCTTTCCACATGATTGCAACACCTTCACGAACGTCGTTTGCACCATAGCAGTTAACTTTGGAACGAAGTCCTGTAGAGTAAGCTTTTCTGAATACTTCTTTCAGTTCGCCTGTGTAGTAGTCATATTCTGTTTCAACATATGTAAATCCGTTGATACGTGCGATGATCTGAGCAGCGTCTTTTCCAAGACCGTTCAGGATAACACGCAGAGGCTCTTTACGAACTTTGTTTGCTTTTTCCGCAATACCGATTGCACCTTCAGCAGCTGCAAAAGATTCGTGACCAGCCAGGAATGCAAAACATTTTGTGTCTTCTTCCAGAAGCATTTTTCCAAGGTTACCATGTCCAAGACCTACTTTACGCTGGTCAGCAACAGAACCCGGGATACAGAAAGACTGAAGTCCTTCACCGATAGCAGCAGCAGCGTCAGCAGCTTTTTTGCAGCCTTTTTTGATTGCAATTGCAGCACCTACTGTGTAAGCCCATTTTGCATTTTCGAAGCAGATCGGCTGAATGCCTTCTACCATTTTGTAAACATCGAGACCAGCAGCTTTTGTTACTTCAGCAGCTTCTTCGATGGTGTTAATGCCGTATTTATTAAGAGCAGCAAGAACTTGTTTCTCTCTTCTTTCATATGATTCAAATAAAGCCATTAATTTATCCTCCTATTCTTTCTATGACAGATATTGCAGTGTATGTAAATTATTCTTTTCTTGGGTCGATGATTTTCACTGCATCGTCAACACGGCCGTACTGTCCCTGAGCTTTTTCGAATGCTGTGTTTGCATCATCACCTGCTTTGATGAAGTCCATCATCTTGCCGAAGCTTACAAATTTGTAACCGATGATTTCGTCGTCTTCATCTAAAGCAACGCCAGTAACATAACCGTCTGTCATTTCCAGATAACGAGGTCCTTTTTTCAGAGTACCATACATCGTACCAACCTGAGAACGGAGACCTTTTCCTAAGTCTTCCAGACCTGCGCCGATTGGAAGTCCTTCTTCAGAGAATGCACTCTGAGTTCTTCCGTATACGATCTGTAAGAATAATTCTCTCATGGCAGTATTGATTGCGTCACAAACAAGGTCTGTATTCAGAGCTTCCAGAAGTGTTCTTCCTGGTAAGATTTCAGAAGCCATAGCTGCGGAATGAGTCATACCGGAACATCCGATTGTCTCAACCAGAGCTTCCTGAATGATGCCGTCTTTAACATTTAATGTTAATTTACAGGTACCCTGCTGTGGTGCACACCAGCCAATACCGTGTGTTAATCCGGAAATGTCCTTAATTTCTTTTGCTTTTACCCATTTTGCTTCTTCCGGGATTGGAGCTGCGCCATGGTTAACACCCTGATGTACCTGACACATTGTTTCTACTTCGTGTGAATAAATCATTTTAAAACTCCTTTCAAGAATGTATTAATTCAAGTGCGTTAGAAAATTAACGTCCTATTCAAAGACATTTTCTCATAAAACTACAAAAAAATCCAGACCTTTTCGAAAAGAATTACGTATTTTTTTCAAATACGCGCTAAGACGAAGAAGCAATATTTACTTTCTGGCGGGAGAATGATAAGATATCAATGAAGTGAGCTGTCGTTTGGGCAGGGAAAGAAGGTTGGGTATGAGCAAGGAGAAATACTGGGAGGGAAAACATTACGCATTTTTCTGTAATAAAGAATGTGAATATTTTCCCTGCCATAAAACAGAGCATCCGGAACAGTTTAATTGTCTGTTCTGCTATTGTCCCCTGTATGCACTGGGAGACAAATGCGGAGGAAATTTCCGGTTTACGAAGGAAGGAATCAAGGATTGTTCCGACTGTAAACTGCCTCACAGGCCGGATAACTACGGATATGTTACCGGCAAGTATCAGGAGATTATGGAGATTGTCAGACAGAATGCTCCGGATGGAAAGGATCCAGATAAGGAATGACCTGAGCCAGATCCTGGCAGATGAAGTCACACAGTCTGCGCAGTTCCTCAGTAGGAGGGGTCAGATCCGGTACCATACAGGCAAAGGAACCGGCAGCCTTGGCTGCCCGGATGCCGGTTATACTGTCTTCCAGAATCAGACACTGCGCAGGCGGTGTCTGCATTTTTTTGGCTGCGGCAAGAAAAATCTCAGGGTCTGGTTTTCCATGCAGCACTTCGTCTCCGCATACGGAAGCACTGAAATAGGAAGTGATTCCTGCCATATCCCAGTAACGGGAGGCACTTTTCCGGTTGGTGGAGGTGGCAATGGCGGCTGGAATCTGATGAAAAGATAAGTAATCGAGAAGTTCCACAAGTCCCTTCTTCACAGGAACCCCATACTGGTCAATATAGATTTCCTGATAGCGGGTACGGATTTCCCTTCCCTGATCATAAGAAATCCGTCCTTGAAACCACTGCTCAAAAAGCATCCGGTTTCGTTCTCTGGTGCCGCCCCGCATCTGGCTAAGCTGTTCCTCTGTAAGATGAAAGCCAAGAATTTCACAGGCATGCATCCATCCGTCTTTCATAATTCGTTCCGTGTCAAACATCAGACCGTCCATATCAAAAATCACTGCTGAAATCATCTGCCATCCTCCCGCACGTTTGAAGAGCGGTCTCGGAAACTCGATAAAGCCCGAATTACCGCTCTTTTTTTCATTGATTCTATTTTCTTATCCTCCCTATCGGGAGTGACAATTTAAATTTATTTTCAAAAAACTATTGACATTTCCTCTGAATTGTG